>OGZI01000130.1_pt1 | contig 110418 bp, 93 predicted proteins | sample 1576711 | NCBI WGS metagenome assembly OGZI01 (sample SAMEA3541482, study PRJEB24748) | human gut metagenome | biome: human gut; feature: human-associated habitat; material: faeces | place: China | collected 2012
ATAAGGGAAAGTCTGCTGGTTAACTCAAATTGAAGGAATTAAATGACTATCCCTACGTAGGTATTCCGGAACTGCGTGCGGAGTTCGCCCGGTGGTATAAGAGATGGTACGGCGTGGACCTGGCCCCTGCTAACGAAATCCTGCCCCTGATCGGCAGCAAGGAGGGTGTGATGCACATTTCGCTGGCCTTCCTGAACGAAGGCGACGGGGTACTCATACCCAATCCGGGCTATCCGACCTACGCCTCGGTGTCGAAGCTCACCGGCGCCCGCATCCTGCCCTACGCCCTGAAAGAAGAGAACGACTGGCAGCCCGATTTCGAAGCGCTGGAGAAAATGGACCTGTCCGGTGTGAAACTGATGTGGTGCAACTACCCCAACATGCCTACGGGAGCCAACGGTTCGCGGGAGCTGTTCGAAAAACTCGTCGCCTTCGGCCGCAGGCACAACATCGTGATCTGCCACGATAACCCATACAGCTTCATCCTGAACGACCGCCCGTTAAGCATTTTGAGCGTGCCGGGAGCCAAAGAGATCTGCATCGAACTCAACTCCATGAGTAAAACCTTCAACATGCCCGGCTGGCGTATCGGAATGGTGGCGACCAATTCCCGGTTCCTGGAGTGGATCCTGCGCGTGAAGAGCAACATGGACTCCGGAATGTTCCGCCCGATGCAACTGGCCGCCGTCGAAGCGCTGAAAGCCCCCGACAGCTGGTACCAACGGATGAACGAGGTATATCGCCGCCGACGCGCACTGGCTGCCCGGATTCTGGAAACCCTCGGCTGCGATGTCCGCGACGACCAGGTGGGAATGTTCCTCTGGGGACGGGTGAACGATACCCTCGCGGCGCAACTCACGGCTGCCGGGGAGTGCCCGAACGGTGTCGGGGAAGCCATCTGCAACCGGGTACTACACCAGTCGCGGGTCTTCGTCTCTCCAGGTTTCATCTTCGGCTCGGAAGGGCGGAACTACATCCGCATCTCGCTCTGCTGCAACGAGGAGATGTTGCAGCAGGCACTCGACCGGATCACGACGACCCGAACAAAACAGAATCAGTAAACAGAATATAAACAGACCGGATTCGCCGGTTACAGCCGGCGATCGCAAAATCAACAACGACAATGAAAATGGAAATAGAACCTCTCACTTTTCCGGGCGTGGATCCCAAACGTCCGATGATTATCGCAGGCCCTTGCAGCGCGGAGAGCCGTGAACAGGTACTCAAAACCGCCTCCGAACTGGCCGCCCGGGGCGTAAAGATCTTCCGGGCCGGTATCTGGAAACCCCGCACCAAGCCGGGCGGCTTCGAAGGCATCGGCGTCGAAGGCCTTCCCTGGATGAAGCAGGTCAAGCAGGAAACCGGCATGCTGGTAGCCACCGAGGTCGCCACCCCCGCTCATGTTTTCGAAGCCCTGAAAGCCGGCATCGACATCCTCTGGGTCGGTGCCCGCACCGTCACCAACCCCTTCGCCATGCAGGAGCTGGCCGACGCATTGAAAGGCGTAGATATCCCCATTCTGGTAAAAAACCCCGTCAATCCCGACCTGGAACTGTGGGTCGGCGCGATCGAACGGCTCTACAACGCCGGACTCCGACGGCTGGGCGTCATCCACCGGGGATTCAGCTCCTACGAGAAAAAAATCTACCGCAACGCTCCGCTCTGGCATATTCCGATCGAACTTCGCCGCAGGTACCCCAACCTCACCATCTTCTGCGACCCGAGCCACATCGGCGGTAAACGCGAACTGGTAGCTCCTATCTCGCAGCAGGCGCTCGACCTGAACTTCGACGGACTTATCATCGAATCCCACTGCGATCCCGACAGTGCGCTGAGCGATGCGGCACAGCAGGTAACGCCCGAAGTGCTGGACTACACGCTGCAACTGCTCGTGGTGCGCGACAATGCCCAAACCACGGAGAACATCAGCATCCTGCGCCGCCAGATCGACGAGGTCGATGAGCAACTGTTGAGCCTCCTCGCCAAGCGGATGCACATCTCGCAGGAGATCGGCACCTACAAGAAGGAGCACAACATGCCCATCCTGCAAAACAAGCGTTACGATGAAATCCTGGACAAACGCGGCAAAATGGGGCAATCGCTCGACCTCGACCCGGAATTCATTTCGGAAATCATGAAGGCGATCCACGAAGAGTCGGTAAAGGTCCAGATGGAAATAATGAAATAACGACGTTCCCGATAAGCGAAGACAGCACCGAATTTATTCGGATTATGCCGTGCGAAGAAAACGAAGAAGCGATTCAATGTTTTCGGCAAACGGGGACGGAAGTTGCCGACGGCCTCTGCCGAGCGAAAAAACGAAGAATGAAATAGAACAATCCCCGGGCGGTCCCATGCCGCCCGGATCATCAAAAAACATAAACAAACCGATATATGCGCATACTGATTTTGGGAGCGGGAAAGATGGGCTCCTTTTTCACCGATCTGTTGAGTTTCAACCACGACGTAGCCGTCCTCGAAAAAGACCCTCGGCGAATGCGATTCATCTACAATGCCCAGCGCTTCACCTCGCCCGAAGAGATCGCCGACTTCCGGCCTGAACTGCTTATCAACTGCGTAACGCTGAACGCCACGCTCCAGGCATTCGAGGAGGTATTTCCCTATCTGCCGAAAGAGTGTATCATCTCCGACATCGCCTCGGTAAAGACCGGGTTGCAGGAATTTTATGAGAAATCGGGATTCCGGTACGTTTCGACCCACCCGATGTTCGGCCCCACGTTCGCCAACCTGGGCAACCTGCAAACCGAAAACGCCATCATCATCAAGGAGTCGGACCACATGGGCAAAATCTTCTTCAAGGACCTCTACGGTTCGCTGAAGCTCAACGTCTGCGAATACACCTTCGAGGGGCACGATGAAGTTGTGGCCTACTCCCTCTCGGTGCCGTTCGCCTCGACGCTCGTATTCGCCTCCATCATGAAGCACCAGGATGCCCCCGGCACCACCTTCAAGAAACACATGGCCATCGCCCGCGGACTACTCTCCGAAGACGACTACCTGCTGACGGAAATCCTCTTCAACCCCAAGACGCCCGCACAGATCGACAACATCGTCGCCACGCTGACCCGCCTGTCGAAGATCATCGACAAAAAGGACAGCGGGAAGATGAAGCGGTTTCTGGACGGAGTCCGGAAAAACCTGGAGTAAAAATCGTACTCCATAAAAAACGGCCGGTATGTTACCGGCCGTTTTTCATATCGGGTCGATCCGCTAAAAACTCAACTTCACACCTGCCGTAAATCCGGCGCTGTACTGCGGAAACGTACTCCAGTCGTAAATCCGGCGGTTGCAAAGATTGTGACCTTCGGCGAATACCGTTACCCGCTTGGACGCGTACCAATCGACATTCAACCCCAGATCTACCGTATAGGGAATGCGCATATTCCCCACGATCCCGTCGTTCGGGAACCACGGAATCACTCGCGAAATATAGCGGTTGGACTGCAGGTCGAAAACGAGGCCGACCGAGAACTTACGATGATGATAGCGGGCCCGGACCGTACCCTCGAACTCCGGCAGGCCGATGCTCAAGGTCTGATGCTCGGTATAGGTCAGTCCCCGCCCGCCGATGGAGAACGTGAAATTGCTCACCGGACGGAACTCCAGCTCACCGTTGAGCGACATGACATTCAGCCGTCCCTGTACCAGACTGAACCCCTCATACCGGGTAGTCGGCGTATAGCAATACCAAAAGTTATGATTCTCGATGAAAGAATAGCCGACGAACAATCGGTAAATCAGCTTATCCTCGACGAGACGCCCACTCACACCGACACGGACCGAATAGTCCACCGTATTGCGGGGCATCGGGTCCGTATAACGAGGCACGTAATAAAGATTGGTTTCCATAAGCTCCCGCATATCGTTGTGCTTCAGGGTTCCGTCCAACTCGACATAAGGTACGAAACCGCCGCCGCCCAGATCGAAACGCAAGTGAGCGTAGGGAATGAAATAATTCGCCGCATCGCGCCCCGCCACATCGTCCCGGTAGTAATCCAAACCGAACTCCATATCGACCGACCGGGCACGATAGGCATAACGGAACGCTCCCGAATAGGTCCGGTTGTAATAGTCAGAAGGAGCGGCCCAAACCGATTCGCCCTTGCGGTCGCCACCCCACCGGCCCTCGAATCCGGCCCGGAAGACGAGCGTATGGCGGCCGAAACGTCGTCCAACGGCGGCATCTACCCCCAAATTCCACTCGTTTTCGTACGGATAATCCAACACCGGAACGACATTATCCTCCAGATAGAGTTTCGAATCCAGCGGATTCCACCAGTTGCCCGCCGTGACCTCGACATTGAAATTCGTCCGCGAGAGGTCGTTGAAATCGTCGCCGATCCGTATCTTTCCCTGCAAATCGCCGATCACGCGGCGATTTCCGTTGTCGAAAGTCGGAAAGTCCGGATCGGGGAAAAGGCCGTAACGGTCGATGATCCGGTTCCGGTAGCTCACCTCGCCCTCCAGCACATGACGCCCGATGTATTTCCCGGCGGCGACACCCACCCGATTGTCCATCCACAGGGCGCTATGGTCCCCGTCGGGCGTATAGGGAATCCGTCCGTACCGTCCGTCGTGGTTGATATAGCCCAACGCATAGCCGATGTCGGGATTCTGCGTCGATACATACAGATCGAGCGCCGAATTGAGCGGATAACCCGCTCCGGCCTTCAGGTAAAAAGGCAGCGGACGATCGAACTCCCAATAGGTGATCGTCGCAGGACGGATCGGGCGCGTGGCGAGCTGCGTTTCGAGCGTGAGCGGCGTGATCGAATAGTCGATTTCCGGCTGTATGGCCGCCGTATCGACCATATTGGGGCGCACGGCAAGTTTCGTCGCATGCTCCACGCTCGGCACATAGGCTTTGGATACTTCGACACGCTTCTCGACCTGGGCGTTGAGCGCCCCGGGCACCGCAAGCAGTCCGGCGATAAACATCAGGGACAGAATAGCTGATCGCTTCATATCGTTAATTGAGTTTCTTGATTTTCTCTTTCGCTTCCGCAACGATTCCGTCATCGGCGGGGGTGTAGCCGTCCACGATACTCTGGTAGGTCGCCCGGGCCTGGAACATGTCGCCCTTCTGCACATAAATATCGCCCAGCACAAGGAAGGACTTGGCCAGCCAGAAGGCATGAGGCGTTCCCTTGTCCGAGAAATCGAGCACCAGTTTTTCGGCACGAGCCGTATCGCCGGCCCGGAACGCGGACTCGATCACCCGGTAGGCCGACTCGGCTCCCTCGGGTGTTTTCACATTGGCGCTCAAAACCTTGTAGATCTTTTGCGCGGCAGCGGCATCTCCCCGGCGATCCAGAATCCCGGCCTTCGCAAACTGGGATGCTCGCCATGCCTCGTCTCCCGCAGCGGTGTAGGATGCCACATCGTCGGCCATGGACAGAATCCGCTCCTCATCCCCCGCCGCGATCGTCGCACGAACGTAGCCGTTCATGGCCTCGGCCTTTCCGGCAGCGGTGCTTTCGGCATCGGCCAATTTGCGGTAAGCCGCCGCAGCTTCCGTAAAGCGTTCATCGGCAAAAGTCATTCCAGCCAGCATCTTCAAAGCCCGATGCGTGTACTGATTCTGTCCCGCATCGGCCAGAGCCGCGAGCGTTTCGATCGCACGGGATCGTTCGCCCGTCTTCAGGTAGCAATCGCTCAAGCAATAGAGCGCATCAGCCGTATAATATCCCTTGGGATAACTTTCGAGGTAACTGCGTAGCGACTTGGCCGCCGACGCAGGCTCGCCCGAAAGATAGATCCGGCGGGCGGCAGCGAACGAAAGCGAATCGCGCGACATGGCCGTAAGGTCCCCTTCGACACCGCTCTTCCGGGCATAATCGAAATAACCGCCGGCATCCCCTTCGGAGACATAAATATCCCGAATTCCCTGCAAGGCATCCTTGGCATCGGAGGATTGGGGCGCGGTCTTCACCACCATATCATAGTAGGAAAGCGACTTTTTCTTGTCGCCCAGGTTCAGGTAAGCCAGTCCCAACTCGGACAACGCGGCGCTCCGGTAGGGAGAATAAACATAGGTTTCGACGAAAGGTTCAAGTACTGCGGCCCCCTCGCGGTAGCGCTCCTGCGCTACGAAAGTCCGGCCCAGTTCGTAAGTCGCATCGTCGAGGTAATCTCCCCTGCCGTCGCGGATAATCTGCTGCAACGCCTTGATTTTTTCAGATGTACGTCCCAGAATACCGAGCGTAACGGCCCGCTGGTAGCGGGCGTAATCCGCTCCGTCATCGGATGCGGCCGCAGCCTGTCCGTAATACTTCAACGCCTCGTCGAACTGACGATCCGAATAGTAGGTGTCGCCCAGACGATTGCGGGCATCCGTGCGGTAACCGTCTTGGGTGGGATACAGTTCGATGAAGCGAACGAACGACTCCCGCGCCCGGGGCATATTCTCCTTCGAGAAGTGGCAATACCCCGTATTGTAGAAAGCCATCGCATATTCGGGCTCGGTTTTCGGCGCCCGCTTCAGGTAGGACTCGTAATCGCGCAGAGCAACGTCGTAATTTCCCCTGCCGTAAGCGATTTCACCCTGCCAAAAGGTTGCCAGCGCATTGTATTTGGGACTGATTCCGATACGGGCGGACTCCGCCAGATAACGCCCGGCCCCCTGCGTATCGCCCTTTTCCAGTGCGCTCAAGCCGCGGAAATAGGCGATCTTCTGCTTGGCGGCCAGCAGGTCGCCGTCGGGATCGGGATAGGAGGCGATGATCTCGTACGCTTCGTCGTAATTGTGCGAATTGTAATAGGCCGCCGCCAACAGCTCTTTGGCCGTGCGTACACGGGGCGACGACGGATACTGGGCGACATAGCGGTTGAGTACCTGAATCGCTTCGTTGAAACGTCCGCCCCCCAGTTCGTATTGCAATTTTCCATAGTTGAACAGCGCGTCTTCGGCAATCGCGGAATCGAATTCGGCATTCGAAGCCATGGCGAACGACTGCATCGCCTGCTGCTTGTCCCCGCCGCGCAAGTAACAGTCGGCCAGGTGGTAGGAGGCGTTCTGCGTCAGAGCGTCGTCGGCTCCGCACGCCTTGCGCAGATACTCTGCGGCATCGTCGTAGCGGGCCGTACGGTAGAGGGAGAATCCGTAGAGATAATTTTCATCCCGGCCCATTTCTCCGCCGGCCTGCACGAAAGCGTCGAGGTAATCCAGCGGTTTGGAATATTCGCCCAAGCGAAACCACGCTTCGGCCATGACCCGCGAGAGTTCGGCCCGCTGGCGGGGCGATGCCCGGCGGATCAACTCTTCGCCGTTCTCGACCACGTAGCGGTAATTCCCCTGCTTGAACTCGATTTGCAGCAGGTAATAGGGCGCTACCTCGCCGTAAGCCTCGCTTTTAAGCAATCGTTCGAACCCGCTTCTGGCCCAGTCGTACTGTTCCCGCGCATAAGCGATGTAGGACTTATAATAGAGAGCGTGATCGTAAAATTCGCTTTGGGGATTGATCCGGTCGAAATAGGTCATCGCCCGGTCATAGTCATCCCGGCCGAATTCGATATATCCCATGCGCAGGTCGTACTGCTCGCGCCGGGTTCTGTCCAAAGCCCGGTAGTTCACCCGTCCGAAACATGCGAGCGCCTTGTCATACTCCGACCGGCTGCAATAAAGCAACCCCTGGGCGAACCGCAGGTCGTTGTTGTAAACCGACTCGGGATAACGCTTGGAAAAGTCGGCGAGCATCGCCTCGGCATCCCGGCTGCCGAGCTTCAAGGCACAAACCGCCAACTGATAATCGATCTGCTGGAGCGTAAGCCGGTCGTCCCGGTCCGCTCCCTCGCGGGCCTTCAGCAATTCATAACGGGCATCTGTCCAGCGCCCGTGATCGAAAAGCGAACGCCCCCGCTCCAGATGCGCCCGGGTTTCCGGTGCCGCAGCATGGCTCCCGACACAAGTGAACAGGCAAATGCCTATCGACAATAAATACAGGATGTTTCTCTTCATAACGCACACACAATAATTCGAACGCAGATAGCGAACACCCGGTGGTAAGTCCGACCTGTTCAGCGCTGCCCGAGGCGCTTCCTGCCCGAATCAAAATATTTTTTCGGTAAAGATAGTGAAAGCCGAGAGAAAAATGGAAACTTGTTCCCAATTTTCCGAGGCGCATCCTATCTAAGACTATGTCAAAGATCGTGAAAGGTGAGGGCAATCGTGCGGGCTTGCACGCAAAGATTGCCGAACCGCCTCCGATCTTTTGCAAAGATAGTGAAAAGCGAGGGTAACCGAGAGAACTTGCTCTCGAAAATTGCCGAACCGAATCCTATCTTCTACAAAGATAGCGAAAGCCGGGCCCAGCGCCAAATTTATTTAGCCCCAGTCCCGTGCATTCGTTCAAATCGGAGTCATTTCCCGTAAAGATAACGATTTCCCGGGGCAGACGCACCATTTGGGAACGATTGTTGCCCGACAGAAAAGAAAAAAGAATCTTTTCGACGAACGAAGGCAAAACCGCCCGCATATTCTGCCGGATAAAAACAAAAAAAAGAAAATTCAACCTAAAAATTTATCGTTATGATCCAACAGGTAACTATACAGATGACTTCGGCACGGACCTATGTCCTCGAAGGAAACAAGAAATGCGACCAACTAAATCCCAAAGAGCTGATGTTGCTGGCCGGCGTAACTTGCGCAGGCATGACCGCGATGGCGATCATGGAAAAGGAGCGCGTATCTCCGACCCGCTTCGAACTCAGCATATCGGGTGAACTCGACACGGAAACCGTACAATCGAGCAGCGTCTTCAAATCTTTCCGCATCGTCTATAACGTACAATGCGAATGCGAAAACGACCAGATGAAAGTAAGCCGGGCCATCAACCTGGCCCACGACAAACATTGCGGCGGCGTGCAGATGCTGCGCAAGATCGCTCCGGTAGCCGACGAAATCGCGATCGTCAATACGAAATAGGCCGAAGCACTACAAATTACGAAAAAGCAACGAAAGGGCTGTGTCGAAATGAAAGTTCCAGGCACAGCCCTTAAGGTTGTCAGAATGGATGCAATGCAAGGCATTGAAGGTAAAGGCGACAGGAATTTACTGCCGTAAATGACTCGCCCGCTCCCGATAATGACACAACAGTGCGCCTTTATGACACACGGTCTTTTATCGGAAGGAATCGCCCTTCCGCATATTCTCTACTTCCGACAATACCCGGAACGTCTGTCCCGGTACTCCGTCAGGCAGGAAACCGGAACTCACCCCTCGCCTCCGCAGCCCGGAGCAACCCCGGCTTCCGCGCATAGCACCGGAAATACTGACGCCCGATTCAGTCTATGTCCCGACAGTTCCGCTTGTCGGCGATTACCCCGTCGTCGAGCACGACAATACCCGTATGAGCCCGCAACATGGTCTTGAGCGTCGATCCATCGATGTTGTAGCAAGGAACCGGCGTGCTTTTCCCGAACGAATGGATGCCGTTTCCCTGCAAGGGTTCGGGCGTGATGCAGACGACATGCGCCCCTTCCTGCAACGCACGCTCCACGAGCCGCTCCAAACGATCCTCGCACTTGCGGCCGATGCGGTCGAAACGCGTCACACAGATCAAATAGAGCCGTCCCGGAGTAGCGAGCACCCGGTCGGTCACATCTTCCGCGCCATTGCGCAGAGCGAACTCCTCGATCATCGGATTCATCTCCGGTACCTCTCCCAGAATTTTCGTATCGACCCACTCCCAGACCGTATCGTCCTGCCACTCCGTATCATCGAGCGCAAACTCCCGCTCCTCCCCCGTCATGCGATTGCGATAAACCAGCACGGTCTGCAACTCTCCCTCGGGACCGGCCGCAGAAGAGGCGTGCATCTCCTCGCGGATATTCACCCCGATCTTATACGGCAGAAAATCGATCAACGGAAGATGACAATAGCAATAGAACCCCAGCCCCATCGTCAGAAGGAAGAAAAAAACCGTCAATGCGACCTCCGAACGGCGGAAGGCAAGAATCTTATCGTTCCGGTAATAAGCCCACACGACGGCCGCCATCGGCAGCAAGGCCAGGTTCTTGAAGAATGTTTCCCAGGGGGAGAGTTTGATCGCCTCACCGAAACAGCCGCAGTCCTCTACCGGGATGAACGTCGCACTCAAAAAGGTAAGGATCGTAAAGAAAAGCATCGACACCAGAGCGAAGATCGACACCAGCCGGATACGCACCTTGCAAAGCAGCATGCAACCCATCATCATCTCGGCGCCGCACAGCCAAATCGAAAAGACCATGCTGGCCGGAATCAGATAATCGAACCCGTAAATCGTGAGGTATTCGTTGATCTTGATCGACGTTCCCCAGGGATCGATCACCTTCGTAAAGCCCGACACGATGAACACGACGGCCAGCACCAGGCGGCAAACTCCGGTAATCAGGCTCCGGGCCCGTTGCGACAGCATAGGTTTCATCATTTTCGAACAGGTTATATACGATCTTTTCTTCATTTTCTCCGCAGGCATCCCGCACTCGTCCGGAGTCGTTCTCATCGTTAAAACTCAAAACTTCCCGCCTTTCGGTCTGCGTCCGAGCGTCCCGCAAAGCCGTTTCGGATTGCCGACTTTTTCCGGACTCCCTTTTCGCTCAACGCTCCGCATCCGTCGGGACACGGACAAAACGACTCATCCGCTTATCGAATATACCGAACCGCCCCTCCGGGCACTTCTCCGGCATCATTCGAAAAGGCGCTCATCTCATACACTAATTCCACGCTTCGTTTTCTCCACCCGGCACAATCCACACAAATTCGGCTCTGCCCCGCTTACCGAAAACGTTGAATTGACTTCTTCGTTTTCTTCGCTCGGCAGAGACCGCTTGCGGGCTCTGCCCTCGCTTACCGAAAACGTTCTATCTCGGTGCGGATGCGGGCGAAAATCGCATCGGGAGAGTCCATCCCGCCCCGCGCATCGCTGCAATCGATAATCCGCAGGCGGTCGTCCGCAGCAGCGGCTGCACGGTAAACCTCCCGCACACGACGCTGCAAGTCGAGCGATGCCTCATGGATGTCGCGTTCCCCTTTCAGGTATTCGCGGTCGTCGCCTTCGCGTACCTCGGAGAGCTTTTTCTCCGTAAAGGCGAAAGGCACATCCAGAAACAGCGACACGTCCGGACGGGGAATTCCGTAATAGCCGAACTCCAGGTCGAGGATCCACCGCCGCAGCTCCTCCTGCCGGTCCCCGGCAGGCAATTTGGCGCACTGGAACCCCACGTTCGAATAGACATACCGGTCGAGCACGACGGCGTGGCCCGCATCGAGCCAACAGCGCAACTGCGCGGCAGCATCGGCCCGGTCACCGGCGAAAAGCAGAGCGACCAGATAAGGATCGACCTTGTCCACAGCCCCGAGTTCACCCCGCAGGAAGCGGGCGATCAGCTCGCCGTACACCGGCGCGTCGAAACGCGGAAAATGGAGAAAATGGCTCTCCACCCCCTCTTGGGCAAACATGCGGCGCACAAGTTCCACCTGGGTCGATTTCCCGGCGCCGTCCAGTCCTTCCAATACTATCAGCATATCCTTGCTATTTAAGCATCTTCACGGCCCGCTCGACCCCGGCGACCAGGGCGTCGGCTTCCGCCAGCGTATTATACATCGCGAACGAAGCCCGGCACATACCCGTAACTCCGTAATGCGTCATCACCGGCTCGGCACAGTGCTGTCCCGTACGAACGGCGATGCCGAGCTTGTCGAGGATCATGCCCATATCATAGGGATGCACCCCCTCGACATTGAACGATACGATCGCACACTTGTCCGGCGTCGTACCGTAAATCCGCAGGCCGGGGATTCGCTCCAGCCCTTCGGTAGCACGCAGCAGCAGCGCCCGTTCATGCGCCTCGACCTCCGCCGCATCGAACTGCCGGACATAGCGCACCGCTTCGCCCAGCGCGATCGCCCCCACGAAATTGGCCGTACCCGCTTCGAATTTCAACGGGACAGGTGCAAAAGTCGTCTTTTCGAACGACACCCGATCGACCATGTCGCCGCCGGAGAGAAACGGGGGCATCCGGTCAAGCAAATCCCGCTTGCCGTACAGCACGCCGATACCCGTCGGGGCATAGAGTTTATGACCGGAGAAGGCGTAAAAATCGCAGTCCAGCGCTTTCACATCCACACCGCCGTGCACGACACCCTGACATCCGTCCACCACCACGACCGCACCGACCCGGTGAGCCTCGTCGATCACCGGACGCAGATCGGGCCGCGTGCCCAGCGTATTGGAAGCCTGCGTCACCGCCACCACGCGGGTACGAGCGTCGAGCAGCGCCGGCAGGCGCTCGGTCATCAGGCGCCCCTCCTCGTCGAAAGGCAGCACGCGGATTTCGGCACCCTTGCGCTCGGCGACAAGCTGCCAGGGAACGATATTGGAATGGTGCTCCATCTCGCTGACCACGATATTGTCGCCCGCCCGGAGAAAACGTTCGCACCATGCATACGCCACCGTATTGAGCGACGCAGTAGCTCCGGCCGTGAAAACGACCTCCTCCCGGGCTTCCGCACCGATGTACTCGGCGATACGAGCCCGGGCAGCCTCGTACATCTCGGTAGCCTCCTCCGAAAGAAAATGAACCCCCCGGTGGATATTGGCATTCGACTCCCGGTGCAGGCGATCGACCGTTTCGATCACGCACTCGGGTTTCTGCGCCGTAGCGCCGCTGTCCAGATAAACCAACGGCTTGTCGTACACGCGCACCCCGAGAATCGGGAAGTCCCGCCGGACTTTTTCCACATCGAACATAACGCTATATTTTATCCAAATGCCGGACAACGGCATCGGTCAATATCTCTTTCACGGCCTCGATCCGGCAGCGCCCGACCACGTCCGCCGCGAAACCTTCGATCTGCAGACGGCGTGCCTGTTCCTCTTTCAGACCGCGCTGACGCATATAGAGGATCGCTTCATCCTCCATCTGCCCCACCGTCGCCCCGTGACTGCAACGCACGTCGTCGGCGTAAATTTCCAGTTGTGGACGCGCATCGATGCGCGAAGTGCGGCTCAACAGAATATTACGGCACTGCTGCTGGGCATCGGTATGCTGGGCATCCGGTGCCACATAAACCAATCCGCAGAATTCACCGCGGCCGGTCCCCGAAGCGACGCCCTTGATGAGCGACCGGCTCGTGCAGTCCGGGACCAGATGGTTGGTACGCAGATCGACCACACAGTGATCCTGCTCCAACGCGAGAAACAGCACGTCCAACTCATTGGAAGCCTCCCGTCCGTTCAGATCGAACCGGTAACGCACATTCGCACTGGTGAACTGGCACGCCGTCATGCGAAACTTGCTCCCGGCGGCCTGCTCGACCTGAAAATCGACGAATGCCTCGGCCGAGAAAAGCTGGACGAGCTCCGCATCCGCCCCTTCGAGCAGCTTGATACGAATCTCCGCCTGACAGGGCTTCGTATGCAGTACGACCAGCCGGAGTGCGGCTCCGCCCGCGACCTCGACGGTCAGTTTATCGGTATCCCGCACCACCAGCGGACGCGACAGGTCGCAATCCTTTCCGAGGTGCAGTTCGCGGCTCTTGACCGGCTCGAAAGCCGGACCGCTGAAAATATCGGTCCACTCCATAGCTACTCCTTATAATCGTTGATAAGCCAGTCGTACCCCTCTTTCTCCAATTTGAGCGCCAGCGAACGGTCGCCCGAATAGATGATGCGCCCCTTGTAGAGCACATGCACGAAGTCGGGCACGATGTAATCCAGCAGACGCTGGTAGTGGGTGATGACAATCGTCGCATTGTCCGACCGGTGCAACTTGGTGACGCCCGTACCGACGATGCGCAGCGCATCGATGTCCAAACCGCTGTCCGTTTCATCGAGAATCGCCAACTTCGGTTCGAGCATCGCCATCTGGAAGATCTCGTTCTTCTTCTTCTCGCCGCCCGAGAAACCTTCGTTCACCGAACGGGAAATCAATTTGGAGTCCAGTTCCACGATGGCGCTCTTCTCCCGCACCAGCTTCAGAAACTCGGCCGGCGCAAGCGGTTTCTCACCCCGGAACTTGCGCTGTTCGTTCACGGCCATCTTCATAAAGTTGGCCATCGACACGCCCGGAATCTCCACCGGGTACTGAAATCCGAGGAACAGCCCCATGCAGGCACGCTCCTCGATGGGCAGCGACAGCAGATCCTGCTCCAGGAAGGTCGCCTCGCCACCCGTGACCGTGAATTTCTCGTTCCCGGCCAGCACCGAAGCCAGCGTGCTCTTTCCCGAGCCGTTCGGTCCCATGATGGCATGCACCTCGCCGGCCTTCACCTCGAGGTCGATGCCCTTCAATATCTCTTTTCCGGCGACTTGCGCCCGTAAATTCTTGACTGAAAGCATATCTATTTTACTTTTTTTACATTCATAAACGCACCGCCGACTCCGTTTCTACCCGGAAACCGGCGGAAATTCTTCCGACAAACTACCCTACCGAACCTTCCAGACTGATGGCCAGCAACTTCTGGGCTTCGACGGCGAACTCCATCGGCAGTTTATTGAGCACCTCCCTGGCGTAACCATTGACGATCAGCCCCACGGCATCCTCGGTCGTAAGCCCCCGCTGGTTGCAATAAAAAAGCTGTTCCTCGGAGATTTTCGAGGTCGTAGCCTCGTGCTCGACCACTGCCGTCGGATTGCCGCTTTCGATCACCGGAAAAGTATGTGCCCCGCACTTGTCGCCGATCAACAGCGAATCGCATTGCGAATAGTTGCGGGCGTTCTCCGCCGCTTTCGCCACGCGCACCAGCCCCCGGTAGGAGTTCTCGCTGCGACCGGCCGAAATACCCTTCGATACGATGCGGCTGCGGGTATTACGCCCCACGTGGATCATCTTGGTACCGGTATCGGCCTGCTGGAAATGGTTGGTCATCGCCACCGAATAGAACTCTCCGACCGAATTGTCGCCCGCCAGAATACAGCTCGGGTATTTCCAGGTGATAGCCGAACCGGTTTCGACCTGCGTCCACGACAGACGGGCGTTTTCGCGGCAAATTCCGCGTTTGGTCACGAAATTATAGACGCCTCCCTTTCCCTCCTTGTCGCCCGGATACCAGTTCTGGACGGTGGAATACTTCACCTCGGCATCCTTCTCGACGACGATTTCGACCACGGCGGCATGCAACTGGTTCTCGTCCCGGCGGGGCGCCGTGCACCCCTCCAGATAGCTGACATAAGCCCCTTCGTCGGCCACGATCAGCGTCCGCTCGAACTGGCCCGTACCCGCCGCATTGATGCGGAAATAGGTCGAAAGCTCCATCGGGCAACGCACGCCTTTGGGAATGTAACAAAACGAACCGTCGGAAAAGACCGCCGCGTTGAGCGCCGCATAAAAATTATCGGTATAGGGGACCACGCTTCCCAGATATTTCTGAATCAACTCCGGATAGTCCCGGATCGCTTCGGACATCGAACAAAAGATGATTCCCTTTTCGGCCAGCGTCTCCTTGAAGGTCGTCTTGACCGATACGGAGTCCATTACGGCATCGACGGCGACACCCGCCAGCGCCATCTGTTCCTCGAGCGGAATACCCAGCTTGTCGAACGTGCGTTTGAGTTCGGGATCGACTTCGTCCATCGACGCGAGTTTCTTGGAGGGCTTCGGCGCCGCATAATAGATGACGTCCTGGAAGTCGATCGGAGGGATCGTCAGATGCGCCCACGTGGGAGGCACCATATTCAGCCAGTGACGGTAAGCCTTCAGGCGGCGCTCGGTCATCCACTCCGGCTCGCCCTTCTTGGTCGAGATCAGGCGCACCACCTCCTCATTGAGGCCGCGCGGAATGGTTTCGGTTTCGATATCCGAAGTGAAACCGTACTTGTACTCCTGCTTCTCGATATTTTCTATAAGTTCTTTATCTTTCTCTGCCATTGTATGCGAAATAATTATGCAAAATTACAAAAAAAATGCAAATCCTTCCCGCCCGGCCGTTTTTTTAGCCCCGCAGAAAGCCCCCGCGCATCAAAAGCGGTTAAAATATATATATTTGTGCCGATTTAACAAGCAAACTCCATGCAATCCGGCATCAAACTCATCTCGAGAATCTACCTCAAACTCGTTCTGCTGCAAGTAGCCGTCGGCACGCTGCTGCGCATCGTCCTGCTGTTCAACGAACAGACCTCCGACATCTCGTTCACTTTCGGCCAATGGCTGAAAATCTTCCTGTTGGGCGCCGTGAACGACTGGTGCGCCCTTACGATCGGATTCGCCGTGCTGTGGCTTTTCGCCTTGAGCATCGCCCCGGGCAAATACGCCCGGCCGCTGGGCTACATCCTCTTCGGCATCCTTTCGGTCGCATGGATTTACGTCACGTTCTTCAATACGATCTTCGACGAATACGGTAGCGTGGTACCTCTGATCGCCTCGATCCTCTTCGGCTTCTGGGCCGTGAGTTTCGGGCTCAGGCTGTTCATTCCCCAAATGCGTCCGGGATGGAGCCGCACCTGGCTCGCCGTCCTGACGGGACTTTACACGGGCGGCATTATCCTGAACGCCGTTTCCGAATGGTTTTTCTGGAGCGAATTCGGCGTACGGTACAACTTCATCGCCGTCGATTACCTGGTCTATACCAACGAAGTGGTCGGCAACATCATGGAGTCCTATCCGGTCGTTCCGCTCTTCGCCGGCGTGCTGCTGCTGACCGTAGGATGCACCTGGCTGCTGTTCAGACGGGAGATCCGCCGTGCCGGGGAGTTCGGCACCTGGCAATGGAAAGCGGCCGTATCGCCCGCCTACCTGCTGCTCACCCTGGGCTGCTGCCTGCTCCTGCAGTTCAACACCCGATTCCAGCAAAGCGCCAACACCTATGCCAACGAGCTGCAAGCCACCGGAGCCTACAAGTTCTACGACGCATTTATGAAGAACGAACTCAGCTATCCGCAGTTCTACCTGACCCTACCGCAGAAAGAGGCCGAAGCCAACGTACACGCGATCTACGGGAGTACCGGCGACAACCTGCGCCACATTCCCGGCAACCCGGATACGCTGTGCCGCAACATCGTGCTGATCACCATCGAGAGCATGAGCGCCTCGTTCATGCAGCATTTCGGCTATCCGGACGCGATCACGCCCCACCTGGACTCGCTCTACAAAATGGGAATCGCTTTCGAACAGTGTTTCGCCACAGGCAACCGCACGGTGCGGGGACTCGAAGCCGTTACCCTCTCGCTGCCGCCCTGCCCCGGACAGAGCATCATCAAACGTCCCCGCAACGACAACATGCACTCCACGGCGGCCGTACTCCGGGAGAAGGGTTACGATGCCTACTACTTCTACGGAGGCAACAGCTACTTCGACAACATGGAAACCTTCTTCGGCGGCAACGGCTACCGAATCATCGACCAAAAAAGCTACAAACCCGAAGAGATCACCTTCGCCAACATCTGGGGCGTTTGCGACGAAGACGCCTACGACAAAGTGATCCGCTCGCTCGGCGAGCGGGCCGATACGACCGCAGCGCCCTTCTTCGCCCACGTCATGACGGTCAGCAACCACCGGCCCTACACCTACCCGGCAGGCCGGATTCCGATTCCGAACGATGCGAAACTGCGTTCGGGAGGCGTCATGTACACCGACTACGCATTGGGACGCTTCTTCGAAGAGGCCAGCCGCCAACCCTGGTTCGATAACACGGTTTTCGTCATTACGGCCGACCATTGCGCCTCGAGTGCCGGCAAAACCGAAATCCCGCTGGAGAAATACCACATTCCCGCCCTGATCTTCGCTCCGGGACTCATCACACCTCAACAAGTAGATAAGGTGATCTCTCAAATAGACCTGATGCCTACGCTCTTCTCGCTGCTGGGGATGGATTACGACTCCCATTTCTTCGGTCAGGACGCATTGTCCGACGATTTCCGGGAACGGGCCTTCGTCGCCACCTATCAGGACCTGGGTTATCTCGAAGGCGACGTATTCACCGTACTTTCACCCGTCAACCGGGCGGAACAGTACCGGATTTCACCCACGGAGGAAGACCGCTACAACCTCGTGCTGGAGGAGGGCATCCCCTCGCAGGAGCTGCTCGACCGGGCGATCAGCCTTTATCAGACTTCGTCGGCGTGGAATACCCGGCCGTAGATAGTCGAAAGCGGGAACCTGCATGATTTTTGGGTTGTTTTATTTTGGAAGTCCGCAAAATTGTCCTATATTTGCACCACTCTTTGAGAAAAAAGAGGGTTTGGAGAGTTGGGTGAGTGGCTGAAACCACCAGTTTGCTAAACTGACGTACGGGATTACTGTACCGGGGGTTCGAATCCCCCACTCTCCGCAAATGACCGGAAGGTCGGTTGGGTTGCAAACGAATGTTTGCAACCTTTTTTATTTTCGGGGTGGACAAATTTGTCCGGAGCGGTTTGAAGATAAAAGTTGGTCGTATGGCTGGCAGGCGAAAATCAGGAGTTCACAAGGTCGCCTCCAGCCCGACGGAGGGAAGGACGGGCGGCAAGTGGTAACGCGAAGTCAATCCCCTTCTCTCCGCAGAACAAAAGATACCCGGATGGACCGGGAAAACGATAAAACAGGATTGAGTTTACTCCGACCCTATTTTTTTATTCGAACAACGACGTAAAGTTATCTTCTCAACCGGTGCAAAAAGCCCACGCACGCCAACGGAAAAAAAATCAAATCCGATCGTTGTCATTCATCTCCCGGCCATAGCGGATTGCCTGCGCCCGGATCCTCTATTCGAAGATACTTTCGCTACCTTCCGATAAAATCGGGAAATAGGGTTTCCAATACAAACGCAGGCTATTCAACCGAAAAACAGAGGGATAACCTCAACAAACCAGATCGGATAATTACACAGACCGTTCCAAAACCAGGCTTGTCAGGCGAAATAGCGGAGACAGAAGCCAATAGAACAAAAAACCCATTGGATTGCATATTAAGACACAACAAATGCGTTTTTCAGTCGTAAAAGCTTGAAATATAGACTTTTTTCCGGGGGGGGGAAATTGCGCTTTTTTGTTTGGTTATTACGCGAATAAACTCTACTTTTGTAATCGGAAATGACCTGCCAGGCAAGACAGGCTTCTGTTTCCAGAGGTTCGGTGTCGTTTCTGGGTCAGAAACAGAGATCCCGGGTGCCGAAAACAGAATCGCACACGATTCGTTCTGCGGCCAACCTTTAGTTGCTGCGCGGTGGAAATCACACAAAAACCGCGGGGGATTGTGGAGTATGCCCTTTTCACAAATACGGTACATACTTTTAGCACACCGCTCCTCCGAGAAAACAGACACAGGGCAGCGAATCGATACGCCACCGAATCCTCTTCCGACCTCGAAAGATCTGCAAAAGAGTTTTACGGTCGGATTCGGCAAAACCGGCGCACCTGCCTACGGCCGCAGGAGAAAAGGAATCGGACCTGCAAACAAGATCGACAGACGAAGGGCGCCCCCGGAGCGATGCAATTACGATTTCGGGACATTCGGCGGGACCTAACACCGCCTCCAAATTATGTCAGACAAAAACGGCGAAGAGTGCTGGTATGCACTGAAAGTATTTTATAACCGGGTATTCGAACTCGAAAAACAGCTCTCGCAGGAAGGAGTGCGGAGTTATATTCCCCTGCTCCACGAAGACACCGTCGCCGGGGACAAAAAGATACGGAAACGCAAACCGGCCGTTTCGTCCCTGATGTTCATCCGCCAAAGCGAACACTATCTGCTCGAATTGCAGGACCGGATGAAAGCGAGTTGTCCGTTCATGGCCTACTTCGACCGGGAAACGAAAAAACCGGCAGTCATTCCGGACCGGGAAATGGAGCTGTTCATGCAGATCACTTCCGCCGACACTTCCGACCTGGAATATTTCAGCGACGAAGCGATCGACTACCGTTCCGGCGACAAGGTCCGGGTCACGGGCGGCCCGTTCAAGGGAGCCGAGGGGTACATCAAGCGGATCCGGGGCAACCGCCGCCTGGTCGTCGCTCTGGAAGGCATCATCGCCGTAGCGACGACCTACATCCCGGGACGTTTCCTGGAAAAAATGCCCGAAAACTGACCTTCGCGCCTCGAACAATGAAAGTTGCACGGTAATTGTCGGAAAACGGGACAGCGGTCCTGCGGGTCTTAAACCCGACGCCCTGTTCCGTTCCGAATACGGCCCGCTTCGAAAATCGACAGATTACAACATACACGACAAGAGCTGACGAACAATCAGTCCTTTGCAAAATATTTATTCTAACGAACCATGTACCGTCTGATAGAAAAATTGCACTTGGAACGCTATCTGAACTCCAGATTGATCCTTGCCATCGACCTGGTCGTATCGGGGGTAGCTTCGCTATGCGCACTGGTGTTGGTGAGATTGCTGCTTCCTCCCCTCTCCAACATTTCGAAATTCGCCCTGTTATGGATTGGCTGCGCGGTCGTATATTCGTTCATCACCTTTTTCCTGCTCAAGACCTATCGGTCGGTCATCCGCCACTCCACGTTGCGGGAAATCGCAAAATTCGTCGTGGCGGTCATCGGCAAGGAACTCCTGTTGGGACTGACCATTCTGCTCTACCCGCCTACACCGCTGTTCGGTATGCATATGCTGGCTCTGCTGCTGTTCGATCTGCTGCTGACCCTTTGCGGCCTGATCCTGATCCGGGTAGCGATGATTATCGTGTACGACCTGGTCAAAAACAACCTGAAATCCCGCAAACAGCACCAGTTGGTGTTGGTTTACGGATTAAGCGAAAAATCGGTATCGCTGGTCACCCGCTTGCAAAGTTCTCCGCATTACAAGGTCGTAGGGTTCCTGACTTTCGGCCGGAGAATGAAAAACCACACCATCGCGGAGTGTCCGGTCTATTATTTCGAAAATGAATACAGCATTCGATACCTCCGGCAACGGTACGACATCGATGCCGTGCTGTTCCCGACCAACGAAGAGGCACAGACCGAGCAGGAGCGCCTGATCCGCTACTGCGTCGAAAGCAATCTGAAAATCCTGATCGCACCGCCGATCGACGAGGTCATCGACGGCAAGATCATGCGGCAGTCGATCCGCGAAATCAAGATCGAAGACCTGCTGGGCCGCCCCGAAATCAAGATTTCACTGGACGAAATCCGGGCCAATTTCCGAGAGAAAACCGTTATGGTCACGGGCGCTGCCGGTTCGATCGGCTCGGAGCTGTGCCGCCAACTGGCATCGTTCGGGATCAAAAAACTGATCCTGTTCGACAATGCCGAAACTCCGATGCACAACCTGCGGCTCGAACTCGAAGAGCGCTTCCCGAAGCTGGAATTCGTCCCTGTGATCGGAGACATCCGGCTGCCCAATCGGTTGGATTTCGCTTTCCGCACGTTCCATCCTCAAGTCGTATTTCACGCCGCCGCTTACAAACACGTCCCCCTGATGGAGGAAAATCCCTGCGAAGCGGTGCTGGTCAATGTCATCGGCACACGCAACGTCGCTCTGAAATGCCTGGAGTACAACGTCGAAAAGATGGTGATGATCTCGACCGACAAGGCCGTGAATCCCACCAATATCATGGGCTGTACCAAACGCCTGGCCGAAATTTACGTACAGTCGCTCGGGCTGGCCATCGAGCAGGGAACGATCGAGGGGGCCACGAAGTTCGTAACCACCCGTTTCGGAAACGTCCTCGGCTCGAACGGCTCGGTAATCCCGCGTTTCCGCGAACAGATCGCCAAAGGCGGACCGGTGACGGTCACCCATCCGGACATCACCCGCTTCTTCATGACCATTCCCGAGGCCTGCCAGCTGGTCATGGAAGCCGCAACGATCTCCACAGGCAATCAAATCTGCGTTTTCGATATGGGTAAATCGGTGAAAATCGCCGACCTGGCCAAACGCATGATCGAACTGGCCGGATACGAACCCGGCGAAGAGATCAAGATCGAATACACAGGACTGCGTCCGGGTGAAAAACTGTACGAGGAGGTACTCTCGAACACCGAAAATACGATCCCCACGACACACGACCGGATACGTATCGCCAAAGTGCGCGAATACGACTACGCCGAAGCCTGCGCTGCGACCGGGCAGCTCGAGCAATTCGCAAGAATGGTAAACGTCCCGGATACGGTCTGCCTGATGAAAAAGATCGTCCCGGAATTCAAATCGAAAAACTCCGAATTCGAACGCTTCGACAAAGTGCAGCCCGCATAAAACATAAATCATCACTATCCTCAATAACCATGAAAGGAATCGTACTGGCCGGAGGCTCCGGCACCCGTTTATACCCGATCACCAAGGGTGTTAGCAAACAACTGCTCCCGATCTACGACAAACCGATGGTTTACTACCCCATCTCCGTCCTGATGCTGGCCGGAATACGCGATATTCTCATCATCTCCACGCCGGCCGACCTTCCGGCTTTCCGGCGTCTGCTGGGCGACGGATCGGATTACGGTGTACGGTTCGAATATGCCGAACAGCCTTCGCCCGACGGACTGGCCCAGGCGTTCCTGATCGGCGAGAAGTTCATCGGCAGCGATTCCGCCTGTCTGGTTCTGGGCGACAACATCTTCCACGGCTCGGGTTTCTCGACGATGCTCCGGGAAGCGGTCCGCACGGCCGAAGAGGAGAACAAGGCCACCGTATTCGGCTACTGGGTCGATGATCCGGAGCGTTACGGCGTGGCGGAATTCGACGGAAACGGCAACTGCCTTTCGATCGAGGAAAAGCCGGCCAATCCCAAATCCAACTATGCCGTAGTGGGACTCTACTTCTATCCCAACAAAGTGGTCGATGTGGCTAAAAAGATCAAACCTTCGGCCCGGGGCGAACTGGAAATCACGACTGTAAACCAAGTCTTTCTGCAAGACAGCCAACTGAAAGTCCAGACCCTCGGACGCGGCTTCGCGTGGCTCGACACGGGCACGCACGACTCGCTGGCCCAGGCCTCGATTTTCGTCGAGGTGATCGAAAAACGCCAGGGGCTGAAGATCGCCTGTCTGGAAGGCATCGCCTACCGCATGGGCTGGATCTCGGAGGAGAAGATGCGGGCGCTGGCACAGCCGATGATTAAAAACCAATACGGACAATACCTGCTCAAAGTAATCGACGAATTAAAACGCGAACAAAAATAATGAAAGTCATTGCCACCGCGATCAAGGACGTGGTTATTATCGAGCCGCAGGTCTTCGGCGACGACCGCGGCTATTTCTTCGAAAGCTACTCCCAACAACAGTTCGACCAGGCCGTCCGGCCCGTACGCTTCGTGCAGGACAACGAATCCAAATCCCGCCGGGGCGTGCTGCGCGGGCTCCATTTCCAAAAGGGGGCCGCAGCCCAATCCAAACTGGTACGGGTCGTTCAGGGTCGGGTTCTGGACGTCGCCGTCGATATACGGCGCGGATCGCCCACGTTCGGCAAACACGTCGCCGTCGAGCTGACCGCCAAGAATCACCGCCAGCTCTTCGTACCGCGCGGATTCGCACACGGTTTTTCCGTATTGAGCGACGAGGCCGTTTTCCAATACAAATGCGACAACTTCTACGCGCCCCAGTCCGAAGGAGCGATCGCCTGGAACGACCCCGACCTGGGGATCGACTGGCAACTCCCCGCAGAGGAGGTGATCCTCTCGCCCAAAGACCGGGCACATCCCCGCCTCAAAGATGCCGAAGAACTTTTCGACTATGGAATCGACTACTATGCATAACATACTCGTAACCGGTGCCGACGGACAGTTGGGCCGCGAAATGCGCACGCTCGGCGCAGCTTCGCGACACCGCTATTTCTTTACCGACGTAGCCGACCTGGATATCACCGATGCGAACACCGTACGACGGTTCGTCGAAAACGAGCGGATCGACGCGATCGTCAATTGTGCCGCCTACACCAATGTAGATAAGGCGGAAGAAGAGGTCGAAACGGCCGACCGGATCAACCGCGAAGCCGTGCGGAACCTGGCCGAAGCCGCCAAAGCGTGCGGCGCCACGCTGTTTCACATCTCGACCGACTATGTGTTCGGCGGCATGGGAAATATTCCCTTCCGAGAGGAGGATCCGACCGCACCGCTGGGCGTGTACGGCAAAACCAAGCTCGCAGGAGAAGAGGCGATCGTGACTTCGGGATGCAAACACCTGGTTTTCCGCACCGCCTGGCTCTATTCGCCCTACGGCAGGAATTTCCTGAAAACCATGTTGCAGCTCACGGCCGACAAACCGGAATTACAGGTCGTTTTCGATCAGGTGGGAACTCCGACCTGCGCCGCCGACCTGGCCCGCGTGATCTTCGACCGCATCGAATCCGGCGACTATGCCGGACGGGAGGGCTTCTACCACTTCTCGAACGAAGGAGTCTGCTCCTGGTACGATTTCGCCCATGAAATCGCCGCGCTGGCAGGCCATACCTCCTGTAAGATCCGTCCCTGCCACTCTGCGGAATTTCCGTCCAAGGTGCAACGACCGAATTATTCGGTACTCGACAAGACCAAAATCAAAACGACATTCGGAATCGACATCCCCCACTGGCGGGATTCGCTCGTACGCTGTATGGCAACCCTCCGGTAAGCCGAAGCGAACCGCCGGGATCATCCCGAACAACAAAAAATAAAAACAGAAAAAGCAAATACATGAAACGCAACATCCTCATTACCGGCGGCGCCGGATTCATCGGCTCGCATGTGGTGCGGCTCTTCGTAAACAAATATCCCGACTATCGGATCGTCAATCTCGATAAACTGACCTATGCCGGCAATCTGGCCAACCTGCGGGACATCGAAAATGCTCCGAACTACACCTTCGTCAAGGCCGACATCTGCGACTACGACACCATCCGCGAGGTGTTCCGCAAGTACGATATCGACGGAGTGATCCACCTGGCTGCCGAAAGCCACGTCGATCGCTCGATCAAGGATCCGTTCACCTTCGCCCGCACCAATGTCATGGGCACGCTTTCCCTGTTGCAGGCAGCCAAGGAACAATGGAACGGCAACTGGGAGGGGAAACGCTTCTATCATATTTCGACCGACGAAGTATATGGTGCGCTGCAATTCGACGGCACGCTCTTCACAGAGGAAACCCGCTACGATCCCCACTCCCCCTATTCGGCGGCCAAAGCCTCGTCCGACCATTTCGTGCGGGCCTACCACGACACCTACGGCCTGCCGACGATCGTAACCAACTGCTCGAACAACTACGGGCCCTATCAATTTCCCGAAAAGCTGATCCCGCTGTTCATCAACAACATCCGCCACGGCCGGCCGCTGCCTGTCTATGGCAAGGGCGAGAATGTCCGCGACTGGCTCTACGTCGAAGACCACGCCCGCGCCATCGACCTGATCTTCCACAAAGGCCGCATCGCCGAAACCTACAATATCGGCGGATTCAACGAATGGAAGAACATCGACCTGATTAAAGTCATCGTCCGCACCGTCGATCGGCTGCTGGGCAACCCCGAAGGCGAGAGCGAGAAGCTCATCACCTACGTCACCGACCGTGCGGGGCACGACCTGCGGTATGCCATCGATTCGCGCAAACTGAAAAACGAGCTGGGCTGGGAACCCTCGCTGCAATTCGAGGAGGGCATCGAAAAAACCGTGCGCTGGTACCTCGAAAACCAGGAGTGGATGGACCATATCACCTCGGGCGAATACGAGAAATACTACGAATCCATGTATAAAAACCGGTAGTAAGCCCGGCAGTGCATGATTCTGACACACAAGACAACCCCCTTTTGCAAACATCAATAAATCTAAAAAACAAAATCAATGAATATAGCAATCGTCGGCACAGGCTACGTGGGTCTCGTATCGGGAGCCTGCTTTGCCGAAATGGGAATCGATGTCACCTGCGTGGACATAGATCCGGAAAAAGTCAAATGCCTCCTCGAAGGCGAGATTCCCATTTATGAACCCGGCTTGGAAGAACTTGTAAGAAGAAATGTCGAAGCCGGCCGGCTCCATTTTACTACGGACCTACTCCCCTGCCTCGACAACGTCGAAGTCGTTTTCTCGGCCGTAGGCACGCCGCCGGACGAAGACGGTTCGGCCGATCTGCAATACGTGCTCGAAGTAGCCCGGACATTCGGCCGGCACATCAAAAAATACACGATTTTAGTTATCAAGTCCACCGTACCAGTGGGTACTGCGAAAAAGGTAAAAGCAGTCATCGAAGAAGAACTCGCAAAACGTAGCGAACAGATCGACTTCGAAGTAGTTTCGAACCCCGAATTCCTCAAGGAAGGCGCCGCCGTCAAAGACTTCATGTCCCCCGACCGGGTGATTGTCGGTGTGGAAAACGACCGGGCAAAAAAAGTCATGGAGCAGCTCTACCGCCCGTTTCTGATAAACAATTTCCGACTCTACTTCATGGATATACTTTCGGCCGAAATGACCAAATATGCAGCCAATGCCATGCTGGCCACACGCATCTCCTTCATGAACGACATCGCCAATTTGTGCGACCTGGTCGGAGCGAATGTCGATATGGTACGGAAAGGTATCGGCACCGACAGCCGCATCGGGCCGAAATTCCTCTACCCGGGCTGCGGATACGGCGGCTCCTGCTTCCCCAAAGATGTCAAAGCCCTGATTTGCACAGCCCGGGAACATAAGTATACAATGAGTGTTATCGAAGCGGTCGAAGCTGTCAACGAGCGCCAGAAAGAGATCGTGGTCAAGAAACTGCAAGATAAACTTGGAATACTTCAAGGCAAGACGATCGCCCTGTGGGGCTTGGCATTCAAACCCGAAACAGACGATTTGCGCGAAGCACCGGCTCTGGTAGTCATCGATAAACTCCTGACTGCAGGAGCTGAGATCAAAGTATATGACCCAGTCGCTATGGCGGAGTGCAAGCGCAAGATCGGAGAAAAAGTAACCTATTGCAAAGACATGTACGATGCAGTGTTCGACGCCGACGCTCTGGCCGTACTGACCGAATGGAAAGAATTTCGCGTCCCCTCATGGTCCGTCATGCGAAAAGTGATGAAACATCCCGTTCTGATCGATGGACGCAACATCTACGATAAGCAAGAGGCGATTGCCGAAGGATTCGATTATTCGGGAATCGGAAAATAAAACGACACGAAACAGCAAAGACAGACAATCAAGACAGCCGCAAGGTTGAGCACAAGATATGAATACAAACCGATGCAAAATCATTAATCTGCCAAAAATAGGCGACCATCGGGGCAATCTCTCTTTCGTGGAAGAGTTGAGCCACATTCCCTTCGCCGTGAAGCGCACTTACTGGATTTACGATGTTCCGGGCGGAGAGTTCCGGGGCGGCCATGCCTACAGGGACAATGAAGAATTTATCATCGCTCTCTCCGGCAGCTTCGATGTAGTGATCGACGACGACGCAGAAAAACAGGTTTTCACGCTCAACAGATCCTATTACGGACTTTATGTTCCCAACGGATTATGGCGAGAACTGGAAAACTTTTCCACGAACTCGCTGGCACTGATTCTCGCCTCCACACCGTACGATGTCAACGATTATATCCGCGATTATGCCGAATTCAAAACTTTCCGCCATGCAAAGCAACACGGTCTATGACTGCACCATCGTCCATTTGGACAAACACCACCACGCCAAAGGAAACATTACCGTCGTGGAAAACGGAATAACCGTTCCGTTCGATGTTCGGCGCGCCTATTACTTGTACGATGTCCCGGGCGGAGAATCCCGAGGCGGGCACGCCCACAAGGAACTTTCGCAACTGATCGTTGCTGCCAGCGGCAGTTTCGATGTCACGCTCGATGACGGCAATATCAAGCGGACATTTACCCTGAACAGACCGTACCAAGGGCTTTATATCGTACCGGGAATATGGCGGGAACTGAACAATTTTTCATCAGGTTCGGTATGCCTTGTGTTGGCCTCGCACCCGTATGACGAACACGACTATATTCGAAATTACGAGGAATATATTCAATTAAAAAATGTTTGAAATTAAAAAATACTCTCCTGCTGACCGTACCGCCTGGGACCAGTTCGTCAAGACCTCGAAGAACGGAACTTTTCTGTTCGAAAGAGCCTATATGGACTATCATTCCGATCGGTTTACCGACTTTTCGCTTCTGATCTTCCGCAAAGGCAGGTTGTACGCGCTGCTACCTGCCAACCGGGTTGCAGATACGCTCCATTCCCATCAGGGACTTACCTATGGCGGATTCGTCATGAACGACAGGGCGACCGTTTCGGATGTATTGGAAATGTTCGGCACAGTAAATCTTTTTCTACGACAAAACGGCTTTTCCAAAGTGGTATATAAGGCGATTCCCTATATTTACGACCGAATCCCGGCACAGGAAGACCTGTATGCACTGTTCCGCGCCGGAGCCACTCAAATCGCCGGCAATATTTCATCCGCCATCTATTCCGAAGACCGATTGAAATTCACCGAATCGAGAAAATCGGGGTTGAGAAAGGCCCGTGCAGCCGGATTGCGAGTAACGGAATCCGATGATCTCGCAACCTTTTGGAATATCCTTTCCACGAATCTGGAGGATAAATACAGCGTAAAGCCGGTACACACGCTCGCGGAAATCTCCTTACTGAAAAGCCGGTTTCCGAAACATATCAAACTGTACCTCTGTCTGCATGAGGATACCCCTCTGGGAGGGACTTTAGTATATGAAACGGGCCGAGTCGTACACACCCAGTATATTTCGGCCAATCTCGCAGGCAAAAATTCAGGTGCTTTGGACCTACTATTCGACTACCTGATCAATAAAAAATATGCGGATATTCCGATTTTCGATTTCGGCCAGTCCACTGAAAACAGCGGATATATACTCAATGAAAATTTGATTTTCCAGAAGGAAGGCTTCGGCGGACGGGGAGTCATGTATAATGTTTACGAATATACGATCGAGTAATTCTGCAGTGCATTCGTGCAAATCATCGCATCGCATCGAATCATGCAACAGAGTAATATTATATCATGGAAAAAATCGTACTGATAGGAACGGCAGATACAGCGCGGGATGCGTATTGCTTTATTCAAGACTACAAATTATTCGAAGTGATCGCATTCGCAGTCGATCGGAAATACAAGACAGACGATATGTTCTGCGGCCTGCCCGTATATTGCATCGAAGAACTTTCTTCACAGATAAACAAGACGGAAGTGGGGCTTTTCATTCCGGTCCAATGGAATTACCTGAACCGCCAGCGCAGGGATCTATACACCAGATTGAAAAACGAAGGTTACCGGTTCGTCAATGTAATCGCCCCGAACGCCATCATCCACTCAGGAGGCACGATCGGCGATAATTGCTGGATATCGGACGGTACCGTCATCGAATCTTTCGTTACGATAGGCAATAATGTCTTCGTCAAATCCAAAGCATGGATCGGACACTATACCACGGTGGAAGATCACAGCTTCATCGGCGCAGCCTCGATGATCGCAGGGAAAGTCGTTGTCGGAGAACAATCATTTATCGGAATCAATGCGATGGTTTTCGATGGAGTCAGGATAGGCCGCAAATGTCTTGTCGGGGCATGTACTGTCGTCAAACGCTCGCTCCCTGATTACTCCCGGATCAAAACGGCAACGGGCAACAGCGAAATAAAACAATATGACGAAAGCTCCATCGAAGAGAAACTGGTCGCCGCTAAAAACATACGATAAAAAATGGTTAAATTTTTAGATTTGCAGGCTGTCACGGCAAAATATGCCGACGAAATCCACACAGCTGTCAACCGAGTCATCGATTCGGGATGGTACTTGCAAGGAGTAGAGAACCAACATTTCGAGCAAAATTATGCACGGTATATCGGAACGCGCTATGCGGTGGGCTGTGCCAACGGATTGGATGCGCTGATATGGATTTTCCGTGCCTACATCGAAATGGGGATAATGACTCCGGGTGACGAGATCATCGTTCCGGCCAATACCTACATCGCCTCCATCCTGGCCATTACGGAAAACGGCCTGACTCCCGTATTGGTCGAACCCCGGCTCGATACCTATCAAATCGACGAGCAAGAGATCGAAAAGGCGATAACGCCGCGCACCAAAGGCGTGCTTATCGTACACTTATACGGACAATGCGCCTATACGGAAAAAATCGGCGAAATTTGTAAGCGACACGGGGTTAAACTCATCGAGGACAATGCACAGGCTCACGGATGTCGGTTCGCCGGGAAACGAACCGGTTCGCTGGGCGATGCCGCCGGCCACAGTTTCTATCCAGGGAAAAACCTCGGAGCTTTCGGCGACGCCGGAGCCGTGACGACCGATGACGACGCCTTGACCGAAACGATACGGACGTTGGCTAATTACGGTTCGTCGAAAAAATACGTATTCAAATATACGGGACGCAACAGCCGGTTGGACGAAATTCAGGCAGCCGTACTCGATGTAAAATTAAGTCATCTCGAAGAAGACATAGCGGCCCGAAAAGATGTAGCTCGCTACTATATCGAACATATTCACAATCCCCGAATCGTACTGCCCACTATCGAGGACTGGGATGCAAACGTATTCCATATTTTTCCCGTGCGGTGCGTCGAGCGAGACCGGCTGCAACAATATCTGGCCCAACGCGACATCCAGACGATCATCCATTACCCGATCCCGCCGCATAAACAGGAGTGTTACAAGGAGTGGAACGAATTGACGCTCCCCATTACGGAGAAAATCCATAACGAAGAACTCAGCTTGCCGATGAGTCCGGTAATGACCGAAAAAGAAATAAAAGAAGTTGTCGAAGCAATAAATTATTTCAAATAAAGAATTGAACAGCCGTTTCCGACGGCTTCATCAGGCATGGGTATCGAGAGTCGCACCGTAGAAAAAGAGGGATACAAGACCGCATTCAAGGCAACCGCCCTGTTCGGCGGAGTGCAGGTCGTTATCATACTCATCCAGATACTCAAGGCAAAAGTCGTCGCTCTCTGGTTAGGGGCGTCAGGACTCGGAATCATGAGTCTTTTCAATGCCGCGACCTCCCTGATATTTTCTATTTCGAACTTGGGATTACAGGAGAGTGCCGTCCGGGATATCGCCTATGCCAAAGGCAGCGGAGATGAAAACAGAGTCGCCGGAACCATAAAAGCGATCAACCGCTGGGTAATTGCCACCGGATTTTTAGGTGCAGTCGTTACGATCGCCCTCTCGCCCTGGTTGAGTGAATGGATATTCGAAAGCGACGCATATGTCACCGCTTTCATTCTGTTGTCGTGCGTTGTATTCCTGATGGGAATTTACAGCGCCAATTATGCCACACTGCAAGGCACTCGAAACCTGAAACTGATGGCCCAAGCCAATGTTTTCGGAGCCATCTCCGGTTTCTTGTGCTCGTTGCCGATGTTCTATTTTTTCCGAGATGAAGGCATTGTATGGGCACTGATCCTGACTGCCCTATCCACGACCGCAGTCAGCCTATTCTACGTAAAAAAGGCCTATATTCCCAAAGTCGATCAGACTTTCGCCGAAAGCTACCGGATTGGACTGAAAGCGGTTCGCCTGGGGATCATGCTGGCTTTAAGCGGAATAAGCGTCACATTGGTGCAGTTCGCCATAAAGACTTTTATCGTTCGAATGGGAGGACTGAACGATGTCGGACTCTACGAAGCCGGTTGGGCTCTCAATACGACCTACCTCGGACTGGTTTTTACCGCCATGGCAAAAGATTACTATCCGAGATTGTCTCAAATCGCCGGTGACAATGCCCAGGTAAAAGTGATGATGAATCAACAGACCGAAATCGCATTGGTCCTTTTAGCACCATTGATCATCATCATGATTGTTTTCATGTCATTTTTCATACGGTTATTATACTCCGCCGAATTCCTTGCCATCGTACCAATGACCAAATGGCTGCTTATCGGCGCTTTAGTCCGGGCCGGAGCTTGGGGAACCAGTTTCGTATTCCTGGCCAAGGGTGACGGAAAATTATTTCTGTTCAATGAATTGGGAATTAAAATAATCACATTACCCTCCTATTTGCTATGTTACTATTGGTTCGGATTGGTCGGCATCGGTTATGCCAACGTGTTCAATTTCCTGATATATTTTCTGTGGGTCGGCATCGTAGCATATCGCAAATATAAAATATCGTACAGTCCGATTTTTTGGAAGTTGTTCATTACGTTCCTATCCATCATACTGCTTTATCCGATCGGAGAGCAGCTTTGGAATGCGAAATACCTGACAGGCATAGCAATTACTCTCTGCATCTGCGGACTTTCCCTGTATGAATTCAACAAACGTATCGATATTCGGGACTTTTGGGCGAATATCGTATCGAGATTTAAGAGCAACAAGCAATGAATCTAACAAAAGAGTATATCCTTTCATGTTACGATAAAACGAAACGTCTGGCAAAAAAATCGTTCGAAAAAGGACGATACAACCGATCCCTAAAGTACATAAATATCGCAGCCAGAATCGCATACCAATTCAACTGGATCTACCGGGACGATGACCTGGAGGAGCTTTTGGCAAATATCTCGAAGCAAACAATTTCGAAACGGAATCATTATACACCGATAGAAAACCGCTATGTATTATACGTAGCTTCCATGATCGATAATAGAGGTGAGATACAACAATATTTGAGAGCATTGATAGCCTGCGAAGGTGAACTGCTAGTGATCGTAGAGAAATACGGAAAAGAAGCCGCTGCAACGATCGCAGAAATCAAGGCTTATCCGAAAGCAAAAATTTATGCATTGCAAGGCGACGAAACCGATGTAGAATCTAATGCGCAAAAACTCTATGACAAAATAGTAAATTTCCGGCCTTCGAAACTATTCATGCACTTACGCCCCGAATCCGGTTTTGCGATCACTGTTTTCGACGCTTTGCCCGAAGAAATTATCAACTACCAAATCAATTTAACGGATCATGCCTTTTGGCTGGGATGCAAATGTTTGGATTATATCTTCGAATTTCGTCCTTACGGTTGTACCGTGTCGCAGGAAAAACGAAAAATCGATAAAGATAAAATCCTATTGCTTCCTTACTATCCTATTTTGAACCATAGAGATTTTCAAGGGTTTCCTTCATCTTGTACCGCAGACAAGATCATCTTGTTCTCCGGAGGAGAATTGTACAAGATATACGGCGGAAACGGATTGTATTTCAAGATCGTCAAACATATTCTCGATGAAAATCCGCAAGCAATCCTATTGTACGCCGGAGATGGAGATACAGGAGGGGTAAATGCCTTTATTGCAGAAAACAAATACGAAAACAGATTCATTCTTTTGGGATTCCGGCAAGATATAAATGAAGTATTCAAGCACTGCGATATATATCTCTGTACCTATCCTTCTGCCGGTGGACTTATGTGCCAGTATGCTGCTGTGAACGGCAAACCTATCCTAGCTTATAATGAACCGAAAGCCCGATCGAAGTTTATCGAAGATCTTATTTGCGTCAATGCAAATGTCCAACTAACATTTACCGATCCAAAAAGATTGACTGAAGAAGCCGGGCGCTTGATAACAGACAAGACATATAGAAAGAAAAAGGGGGCAGAATTACAACATGCGGTGATGACCCAGGAACAATTCGAACGAGAGTTCAAATCAATAATCAATTCGAATAAAAATCGACGACAATACGAACACCAAAACATAGACTACGATGCTTTTTTTGCGCGGTATCTTGAATTAGAAAACGAACATACGGATACTTTCAAGCTTCTTATCATCAGAAAATTCAAATTCGCAACATTGAAATATTTTCCCCGAATGACCGTATGGTTCATCGTATATATGTTAAGCGGCAAAGGGTTCAAATTCGTCATCAAAAGGAAAGTAGGTCCTTTCTTGCACAAACAATATAATAAACTAAAAACAAGATATGAATAAAACCGCTATTCATAATATAGCAATTGCTATACTGACTCTTCCTGTGTTTATTTTATCCGTTTTCAAGCCAATAGTCAAGGTATTCTCCAAACTTTCAAAAATATTCTATTCCCAATGGAAGAGAACGGAATTCAAAACTTGTCCTCGCAACGTAATAATTGAATATAAAATAGAAGTCGGGGGGGGGAATAATATTTCTATCGGTAATCACGTCAGAATAGGAAAAGACGTAATGCTCTATACGCATCCGCATTATAATGAACAAGAATTCACACCATCAATAATTATAGGGGATAACTCTCGTATCGGCAGACGCTCACATCTTACTTCAATACAAAGTATTTGTATCGGTAATGGTGTTAGGATGGGAAATGATATCTTTATAACGGACAATGCACATGGAGGAGGTGATAATATAGTCCATCAACTAGATATAGCTCCCAATTTACGTCCTCTGTACTCCAAAGGTCCCGTCATAATCGCAGACAGAGTTTGGATTGGTGATAAAGTAATCATCTTACCGGGGGTGAGTATAGGTGAAGGAGCTATCGTCGGTGCAGGGGCAGTCGTTACGCATAATATTCCTGCTTACAGCGTAGCTGTGGGTAACCCGGCCCGAGTCGTTAAAACGTTAAAATAAATCTGTAAAAAATAACCCGATGGGAACAGGGATATCGAAAATAAACAGTTATAATATAGAATTATGGATTTTTGCCATTTGTCTGGTATTATCCATTCCTCCTTATTTCCTTTGGCAACTGTCGTCTCCCTATTTTGTAATAGGATGCCTGTTAATTGCAGCCAAACATGCCAAACTATCCGACCGTACTGCGAACGATATGTTTTTCATGTTTTTATTGACTGGTATTTACTTTTTTTACGGATTTCTCAACAGTACTTCTTTACAAGGAACCCTCTATGTTTGCCTGATTCCCATTCTATTTTATGCCGACAGAAAATTCCTGACAGACGCCTTCGAAAAATTCGTCTATGTTTTTTCAATCACATTGGCCTTTTCGATAATCCAATTCATACTGGTACAGATTCTCGGTATTTCTATGCCCGCCAAAAGTATCCAACCGTTGAATAAAGCCAAACAAGCCAGTTATCTGGCGTACACTTTTTATGTTACCACCAATCAGTGGGGAGCGGATATTTTACCTCGTTTTTTCGGCTATTACGATGAACCCGGCGTAGTCGGCACCTTATCCGGTCTAATATTGATGACCAGGAAATTCAATCTGAAGAAACTCATAAATATTCCGATATTCATAGGCGGCCTGCTATCTTTCTCTCTGTTTTTTTATGTGATCGCAATTGCCTATACTCTGATATTCGTATTATCCACAAAAATCAAGTATATGGTGCTCACTCTTATCTTTTGCGGAATATTATACGGTTTTTACCACAAATATTATCAAGATAACGAGGTCATCAACCGATATATTATTTCCAGAATGGAATATGAAAACGGCAATTTCAGTGGCAACAACCGGACTCATGGCGGTATGGATGCTTGGTATAAAACCTATTTTGAGAATTCGGACGACTACTATTTCGGTTTAGGTGCCGGTGCAAGTCAAATATACAACCCAGGCGGAGCATCCTATAAAGATATTATCATAAATTGCGGAATCGTATTTTTTGCGGCATATATGGGAATATTTACCCTTTTTGGATTTTACAACCTTAAATTCTCGAAAGAATTTTTGCTGTATCTGATAATGTTATACGGGACCATATTCCAACGACCATTCATAGACTCTTTCGTATATATATTCCTTTTATATATCCCGGTAATTTATCTGATAAATAACCAAAAGAGGGAAAGTATCAGCAACTAAATTCCAATATAAAATTACACGATGGATGTTTCAGTCATCATAGTAAATTATAATACACGGAAACTTACCGGCGAATGCATTGACAGTATATTCGAAAAAACATCGGGGATCACTTTCGAGGTTATCGTGGTTGACAACGCTTCGCAGGATGATAGTATAGAAATATTCCGAAAAGATCCACGGATCATCTTCATTGAAAACACAGAAAATCAGGGATTCGGGAAGGCCAACAATTTAGGGATCAAGTATGCGACGGGACGAAACATACTGTTCCTCAATTCCGACACACTCTTAATCAACAATGCCTTGAAAATTTTATCCGATTACTTGGACAACAATTCCGATGTCGGGGCGTGCGGAGGAAATTTGTACGGAGAAGACCGTAAGCCAATAGTATCTTTCGAACAAAACCGCCCATCCATTTACGGATATATAGACAACATATTTCTGAACGGAATATCGAGATTGCGTTTCGGACACAGCATAAAGTTCAATTACGGTAATAAACCTTTGCAGGTATCTTATATTACAGGTGCCGACCTGATAATTCCAAGAAAGATTCTGGAAAAGGTCGGCGGTTTCGACCCAACATTTTTCATGTATTATGAAGAGATCGAATTATGTTGTAGAATCGTAAAAGCAGGATACAAAATCATGTCCGTTCCCACTGCCAAGATCGTCCATTTAGTGGGTCGCAGCTGCTGCATAAACGATTGGGGATTGAAAGTACGTGAACAAAGCCGGCGTATATATCTCAAACGAACACTATCTCCGATAAAAGCCAGAATAGCCAACTGGCTATATTATCTGTTGATAAATACGCGCATCATTGAACATTGGATCGCCGGAAACAACGGGAAAACAGCCCAATGGATTACGACCCGAAAATTATTTTGGAAAAAAGACGACGAAATATTTCAATAGTCCAATACTGAATCACGGTTAATCGAAGTCGTCTAATTATCAAGCGATGAAAAAATTCCTCAAAATATTTCTTATACATCGGCCTGTTCTCCCTGCAGTCATATTATCTGGATTCCGCCCGGTGTAATCAAAGCTGGGAATAAAGTAAATGCAACGTGTCATTTGAGTTGAAAAAGATTCGAATTCAAGAAGTGTTCCCTTGATATAGAGATCGCCCCGACAATAAAAATAATCGAAGAGAGGAAAATCTCGTCAATCACTGGGTCGCTTTCCACCGTTACGCCGTTATAAATACATGGTCGGCATATAACGGCGAGTCCACCGGATTACCGGCCTGCATTATAACGATCAAAAATGACTGCAACATCGGCAAACGGACACAATTCAACCATGAATAAGATAACGCACCGAAATGAAACGTTATTGAGTAAAGATTGACGATTTCCGACAACTCGCACGATACTGTCAACAGGAGGGCAACCGACACTTTACCGTATAAAGGAAAATTATTTTCAAAAACTCTGTATCAATCGGAAATAAAGCAATCATCTTACCGAATGTGTAAACCGTAATCGGTGCCGGAATGTAGTAACCAAAGATGTGCCTGCCGTACTGTATTACCTACGGCAAACCAGTCAATATCATAAGAAATTGTTAAAGAATGAGTAAAAAAGCCCGTGTAATAGCATTTTATTTACCTCAATTCCATCCTGTTCCAGAAAACGACAAGTGGTGGGGAAAAGGATTCACTGAGTGGACCAATGTTGGTAAAGCCCGACCCTTATTCAAAAGCCATTACCAACCGCGTGTTCCCGCCGATCTAGGATACTACGACCTCAGAATGGCCGAGGTCCGGGAGGCACAGGCCCAAATGGCCAAGGAAGCCGGAATCGAAGGTTTCATGTACTGGCATTACTGGTTCGGAAAAGGGAAACGACTTTTGGAACGCCCGTTCAGCGAAGTCCTGGAAAGCGGTAGCCCCAATTTTCCTTTCTGTTTGGGCTGGGCCAACCATACATGGAAAAGTACGACCTGGAGGGGGGGGGGATATTTAAGTATTAGCACGCCCGAGATTTTAATAGAGCAGACATACAAAGAAGAAGAGTATGACGATCATTTCAACGACATGCTGCCCGCTTTCAAAGATCCCCGGTACATCAAGATCGATAATAAGCCGATCTTTATAATATATGATCCTAAAGCATTCGACGCGCGGCGATTCATGGACAGATGGCAAGAATTGGCCGCAAATAACGGAATAGGCCGGATTTATTTCATGGGATTCTCCTCTGGGGTTACAGGAAGTGAAACCCATAAAATTCTGGAGATGGGTTTCGATGCCGTCGTAACAGGAAATAACCTGCGGGCGGAAGCCAAGATTCGGGGTTCATTCGGATACCTCGTACGCAAGGCAATCAACCGAATGTGCTTCGGTATGATGCTAGACAAATACAAATATCAGGACATCATCAAGAACTATTTTACAGAGGACGATCACTTGGAATGCGTTTTTCCGGCTGTAATTCCCGGTTGGGATCGCTCCCCGCGCGCAGGACGACGAGCCACGATCTACACGGGTGCTACTCCGGAATTGTTCGCAAAGCATCTGAAAGAGGCCGTAAAAATCGTATCAGAAAGGAAATCGGACGAGCATAAGATAATTTTCCTTCGATCGTGGAATGAATGGGCTGAAGGCAACTACGTGGAACCCGATTTGAAATACGGTCACGGATTTCTGGAGGCCATTAAAAAGAATATCATTGAATGATAACAACACTCTGGACCAATAAAAACGATTCAATATGAATGTTGAAAAACTAATCGCCCTCCTGCCCATGAAGGGCCACTCGGAACGAGTACCGAACAAGAACATGAAAATGTTTTGTGGCGAGCCACTTTATCATGCTGTTATGAAATCGTTGGAGGCATGCGACTATGTATCGGAAATCGTCATCGACACCGATAGCGACATAATCGCAGAAGATGCCGTACGAAACTTCCGCAAAGTAAGGATCCTGCGCCGCCCGCAAGAATTACAAGGCGATTTCGTATCGATGAACGAAATCATCAATTACGACCTAACCCGTCATCCCGAGGAAAAACATTTTCTGCAAACACACTCTACCAACCCATTGATTTCATCGGCGACACTGAACGCAGCCATTCAACGATATTTTGCAGCGCTGGGCGAAGGGTACGACTCGCTGTTCGGCGTTACGAAATTCCAGTCTCGTTTTTACTGGGCGAACGGCTCGGCCATCAATCACAATCCGGCGGAACTTATCCGCACGCAAGATCTGCCTCCGATTTACGAAGAAAACTCCAATTTCTACATTTTCTCGGTCGATTCGTTTCGTGCCGCAGGAAACAAAAGAATCGGATTGCATCCCGAAATGTTCGCAGTCAACAAGCTGGAGGCCATCGACATCGACGACAAAGAAGATTTTATTTTAGCGGAAACACTTTACGCAAACAGAAAATAAGCGAGAATTATGAATAACCTGAAAGAAAAATTAAAGAAGAACTTGCCGACGATCGGTTCCTGGGTGACCATCGGCCATCCATCGATCGTAGAAATAATGGCAACAGCCGGTTTCGAATGGCTGACCATTGACCTCGAACACAGCGCTATCGATATCTCAAAAGCCATGGAGCTTATCACGGTGATCCAAGCCAACGACATGGCGGCTCTCGTACGGGTAAGCAAAAACGAAGAGGTCGTGATCAAACGGGTACTCGACGCCGGAGCTGACGGCGTAATCGTACCGATGGTCCGCACAGTAGAAGATGCACAACAGGCCGTTGACTACGTGAAATATCCGCCTTTCGGAAAGCGGGGCGTCGGACTATGCCGCGCACAAAAATATGGTATCGGATTTGAGGAGTACAAGGCATGGCAAAAGGACGGCACAATAATCATCGCCCAAATCGAACATATCGACTCGGTCCACAACATCGACGGAATTATCAATGTCCCCGGCATCGATGGCACTATCGTAGGCCCGTTCGACCTGTCGGCATCCATGGGCATGCCCGGCGAGTATGACAAACCGGAGGTCATCGCAGCATTACGGCATGTCGAGGAGCGTTGCAAGTTTTTCAACAAACCCCTCGGGTTCCATGTAATCGACCCGGACCACAAGCTGATCGAGGAAAAACTGTCCCAAGGATACACTTTCCTGGCTTTCAGCCTCGACTTCTTCTACCTCGGCAATAAAGCCCGTGAACAAATGGCATTATTGAAACATTAAATTGCAAAGAAAATGAAAGGGAAAGTCGTGATTTTCGGCGGTGCCGGTTTTATTGGCTCCTATCTTACGGAGGAACTTCTAAAAAGGGAATATTCCGTCATCGTAGCCGATATCAAACAGAACCAGTACACGGAAAAAGCGGAGTTCGTCTATTGTGACATCACTTCGCCCGAGCAAATTGCACAGGCGATTCCCGAGAACACCGATTATATTTATAATTTCGCAGGATTCGCCAATCTGGAACGCTCGGTCAAACATCCGGTGGACACCGTAAGGCTCAATATCATGGGTAATCTATACATACTTGATGAATTACGCCGTCGCAACATCAAACGATATGTATTCGCTTCCAGCGCTTATGCCCTCAACGACAAAGGTTCGTTTTACGGAGTTTCCAAACTGGCTTCCGAAAAGCTGGTCGAGGAGTTCTACCGACAGTATGGAATCAAGTACACCATCCTTCGTTACGGTTCCGTGTATAGTGAACGCGACTTCGACAATAACTACATCTACTCCCTGATCAAAACCATCATCAACGAACACAAAGTTGTCCACACGGGTGACGGAAACGAAATCCGAGAATATATCCATGCTTCGGACGTCGCTTCGATGGCCGCCGACGTGATCGCCAGCGAGGAGTATGCCAATCAATACATGATTCTCACCGGAGTGGAGCGTATGAAACGCAAGGAGCTTTTCGAGATGATTCGCGAGATTTTGGGTGAAGACTTCGAAGTAATACTCCAAAATTCAGGTTACGTAAACCATTACCGGATCACTCCCTACTCTTTCCAGCCCACAATGAGTCGAAAAATGGTGGCCAACACCTACGTCGACATGGGTCAGGGAATCCTCGAATGCATCAAGCAAGTGTACAAAGAAAAAGAAAATGACAAGTAAATGGGTTTTCCTCTCGTACCCGTTATCTAACGTGCTGTCCGCCTACCGGAATGGCATGCGCATTGAAATATCGTCCGATTCGGCGATCGGCCGGGGCGACGCGACGAATAATTCGACAATCCGCATGAGCTCCCACTTCGGGACTCATCTGGATTTTCCGAGTCATTTTTTTCAAACTGGGGCACGGAGTGAAGATTACTCTCCGGAGTTTTTTCTTTTCACGCGTGTGGGATACATCGACGCTGTTCCCGGTCCAGGTTCGCCTCTTGTTTCAGTAACCGATCTCGAAGGCCCCCTATGCGGAATGGATGAAAATATCGAATGTCTCGTGATCCGGACCGGCATGGGTTTTTATCGGTTCGACGACAAATACTGGAACGACAACTACGGATTCGACACTGGGGTTGCCTCTTATTTGAGAAAGAAGTTCCCGCACCTGCGCGTGCTGGGCTTCGACCTGATCAGTTTGAGTTGCGTACATCGCCGCGAAACCGGCCGGATCGTACATCGGGAATTCTTTGAAAACGGAATACTGCCTTTGGAGGATATGGACCTGCGGCAACTGAACGACAGCTCTATCGAGACCATGATTCTCTCTCCTTTGCGTGTAACGGGGACAGAAGCGGCCCCCGTCACGGCATTCGCAAAAATAATATCGAAATAGAATAATGATAAAAGCAATCTTTTGGGATTTCGACGGTGTGATCGCGGAATCAGTAAATGTCAAGACCGAAGCGTTTTACAATCTCTACCTGCCCTACGGAATCGAAATTGCGGAAAAGGTTCGCCGTCACCATCTGGACAATGGAGGTATGTCGCGTTTCGAAAAATTCCGCTATTACCAAACCCGACTTCTGGGTGAGCCGGAACCGGTGGACGAAAAGGCAATCAAGAAATTGGCCGCACATTTCTCTGAATTGGTACTGGAGGGCGTAATCAATGCGCCGTTTGTACCGGATGTCGAAAAAGTTCTTCGGGAGAAAAGCGGGAAAATGGACTTTTACGTCATATCGGGCACTCCGACCGAAGAAATGCGGTTGATTGTCGAAAAACGCGGTCTCACGTCCTGTTTCAAGGGTGTATTCGGCTCTCCGGAAAGCAAATCGCACTGGTGCGCGGCATTGCTTGCCGAACACGGTTACCGGCCCGAAGAAACCCTATTCATAGGAGATGCGAAGAGCGACTACAACGCGGCTCGGGAGAACAAACTGACCTTCCTCCTGCGCCGCCATAACGATAACAAAGAGATTTTCAGCGATTATAACGGACTCGCCATCGAAGATTTCGGCAACTTCGATACTGTCCTTGACTGGATTAACAACGAAAAACAATGAAAATACTACTGACATCCACCTCTTTCATGGATACCCCCGGTCCCCATCACGACCGACTGCAAGAACTGGGCCTCGAAGTGGACCGTATGCGCGGCCCTCTGCCAGAAAAGGATTTGCTTCCGATTATTGCCGGATACGATGGTATGATCTGCGGTGACGATGAGCTCAACGAACGGGTACTGACAGAAGGAGCCAAGGGGCGCCTCCGTTTTTTATCTAAATACGGAATCGGTTTGGATAAGATTGACCTAAAAGCCGCAGAAAAATTGAATATATTGATTGCCAATACGCCGGGAGTGAATCACATCACGGTGGCAGAACATACGTTTGCCCACATCCTGGCATTCTACCGCAATTATTTTCCAGTAGTAAGCGGCACAAAAACCGGACAGTGGAAACGAATTACCGGACATGAAATTTCCGGAAAACGGCTGGCCGTCTTCGGTTTGGGACGCATCGGCAAGGAGGTCGCCAAACGGGCGAAAGCATTCGGATTGGAAGTCTGCGTATTCGATCCATTTCCCGACATGGATTTTATCCGGGACAATAGCTTAGTACTGGCCGATAGTCCTCAAGAGCTTTTCCGAGATGCCGATATAATCACACTTCATTCTCCGTTGACTGCTGATACACGGCATATCATAGGTGAGCAAGTGTTCCAAAACCTGACGAGGAAACCACTGATCGTCAATACGGCACGAGCGCATTTGGTGGACAAGAAAGCTTTGGTGCGTGCTCTCGATAACGGCTCGATTGCAGGATATGCGACCGACGTAATGTGGGAGGAACCCATGCCGCCAACAGAATCCCTGTTCAGATACGACAATGTTTACATAACAACCCATATCGGTTCGCGGACTTTCGAAAGCGTATCACGTCAGGGTTGTGCTGCAGTCGAAAATCTGGCCATGTTGCTGCAAAAACTTCCACAAAACAGAAACTGAATAAAAAAATAAATGATGAAAGCTGTTTTTTTCGATGCCTGTCCTACCATGCTGGCAAAAAACGGATTGCCTATAGCCGAAATATTCAAAACTAAAGAACCCGATTTCTCTGCTATTTTTGTTTCCGCCGATGCTGCCAGTCAAACGGACCCGGAAATGGAACGGAGTTCCGAAAACAAAATAACCAAAGACAACAGATATCGTTTAATCCATTTCAAATCGTTCAACAGAAAACATATCGAAAAATTTTTGAGAAAAGAGGCGCCCGATCTATTTTTCGTCGATGCTTTTCGTATCTATGATCAACTGTGGATCAGTATATGTCACAAACTGGGTATCAAAGTATTCAGCCAACAACACGGATTTGAAATCGACTCCGTATTCTACAAGCCAGCAGCAATTATCAGCAAATATAAGAAGCTCATGCGCTTCACGGTAGCTGCTTACAACCTGGCCCGGATTTCCGACACCTCTTTCCTTAAACTCTATTATCAATACTGTCGATATATCGTAAAAGGCACGCCACTGCGACAGACGCTACTGGCCAACCCAGATTTTCAACCGACCATTGCATTCGTATATTCGGAGTATTACAAAGAGTTCTGGCAACGCAAATTCGGATTCGACAAAAACCGAATGGAAATTATTATGCCAACGGATTTACTATTGGTGAAACCGGTCCGCGAACAACCGCAACAAGATGCCTGCTGTTACATCACCCAAACGCTGGTTGAAGACGCACGAATGATGCGAGGAGACTTCCTGGAGTTGCTCAAAAGCTACAGGGAAGTCGCCAAGTCAGTAAAAAAATTCATTATCAAGCTCCATCCCAGGGTGAGTCCCGAAATATATGAAGAAATTTTCGGCGATCTGGACAATGTCGAAATAACCCGCGACTTTCCCAATTGCAAATTCTATCTGACCCACTACTCTTCAATGGCCTATGCAGCTGCTTTCGTCTCCAACAATGTCATCCTGCATGAATTGCCGGGACATCCTACTCACGAGCTATTCCGAGCAGTAGCCACATCAGTCGTACATTCTTCAAAAGAGATCATCGATTACATCAAATCCCATGAACAGGATACCGACTTGGCAAAAATCGAGGATCGAGTGAAGGCTCTGGCCTACTATACCAGTTACAACGACGCGGAACATCCATACGATGTAATGTATAAAACAGTGAAGAAAGCCGTTTCGAGAATTTAGCCACAGGAAAATAATCCCAGGAAATTATGGCAAAGAAATATTCCGCATCCGGAGAAAATCGGGGGTTATCCGTCGATTCGAAGTCACCGCTTTCCGATACGGAGAATCTCGCCCTCCGAATCCTTTTGTCCCTGCTTCGTGCCGGATTACAGACAGGCTCCGGTACGGAACAGTTACCCGGTGTTATCGAAGAGGCGCAGTGGAACGAAGTCTATCGCATGGCTTCCAGGCACGGCATTCTGGGAATTATCTGGGACGGCATACGCAACTTGTCTGCCGAATCCCTGATTCCGAGAACTTTGAAACTGGGTTGGGCCTACAATACCGAAATTATCGGTCAAAGGTACGACCGGCAGAAAAAAACGGCCATAGAAATGGCGGAACTGCTTGCCCGGGAAGGAATCAGTGTACTCGTTTTCAAAGGATTGAGCATGAGCATGTATTATCCCGTGCCCGAACACCGTGAATGCGGCGATATAGACATCTGGCTCTTCGGGCAGGCAGAAAAAGGAAATCGGGTCGCAAAAGCCGCCGGAGCGAAAGTCGAGAAGGAAAATTCCAAACACGACATCATCTACTTTCACGGTGTCCCCTTCGAAAACCACAAAGAACTGACCTCCGAGCTGCTGAATAGTCGCAATCGACTGATTAACAAGGATCTTATCACTCGCGTAAAAGACGATCGCACACAACCTCTTTTCGCTACGGACACACTGCGCACTCCGTCCAGGGTCTTCGACGAACTGTATATTCCGGTGCATGCCGCAGGACATTTTGTCGTCGAAGGCATTTCACTGCGACATCTTTGCGACTGGGCGCTGATCGTTCAGGCCAACGGTGGAATAAAGAGATAAATTCGCCCTTTCCCGGGTCCATTATTAACGAGTTCAACAATCATTCTCTCACTATGAAATTGCATAATATCCCATTTTCGCCACCGGACATCGGTCCTGCGGAGGCGCAGGAAGTCACCCAGGCCCTCCTTTCCGGGTGGATCACCACGGGCCCGCGCACCAAAGAGTTCGAACGGGAAATCGCCGCCTATTGCCATACGGAAAAAGCCGTGTGCCTGAACTCGGCGACAGCCTGCATGGAGATGATTCTCCGCGTACTGGGTGTCGGCCCCGGAGATGAGGTTATCACTTCGGCATATACCTATACGGCTACCGCGAGCGTCACCTGCCACGTCGGAGCCAAAGTCGTTCTGGTCGATACGGCTCCGGGATCTTTCGAAATGGATTACGACAAGCTGGCCGATGCGATCACCGAAAAAACCAAAGTCGTGATTCCGGTGGATCTGGCTGGCATCGTCTGCGATTACGACCGTATTTTCGCAGCGGTCGAAAGCCGCAAACAACTATTCCGCCCCACGAACGAATTGCAGAAAGCCTTCGGCCGGGTCATCGTTCTTGCGGATGCCGCCCACGCTTTCGGAGCAAAACGTGCGGGCCGGGTCTGCGGCGAAATCGCCGATTTCACCTCTTTCTCCTTCCATGCCGTTAAAAACCTCACTACGGCCGAAGGCGGGGCCCTTACGTGGCGTAATATTCCCGGCATCGACAACGAATGGCTTTACAAACAATTCCAGCTCCTTTCGCTGCATGGCCAAAGTAAGGACGCCCTGGCCAAAACGCAACTGGGAGCCTGGGAGTACGACATCGTTTCTCCGGCTTACAAATGCAACATGACAGACATCATGGCCGGTATCGGGCTGGTACAACTCAAGCGCTACCCCGAGCTGTTAAAGCGCCGTCGAGAAATCATCGAGCGTTATGACAAGGCGTTGCGCAAGCTCAACGTACAGGTACTCGACCACTACGGTTCCGCTCACGCTTCGTCCGGGCATTTATACCTGGTGCGGCTACTCGGGAAGGACGTTGCCGAACGCAACGATTTCATTACCAGGATGGCGGAACGAGGCATCGCCTGCAACGTCCACTACAAGCCGCTGCCCATGATGACGGCTTACAAGGCGCTCGGCTTCGACATCGAGGATTACCCCAACGCCTATGACATGTACCGCAACGAAGTAACTCTTCCGCTGCATACCCGCCTGACGGATGAAGATATCGACTATGTCCTTACGAATTTTACCGAAATCCTGTCCAAATAAACACACCGCTTGAAACGCACGTTCGATCTCATAGCAAGTAGTCTGGGTTTACTGTTATTGAGCCCTCTTTTCCTCATGCTCGCCATTTGGATCAAAATCGATTCCGAAGGTCCGGTTTTTTACCGCCAGGTACGTGTAGGAAAAGGAAACCGGGATTTTCGATTATTCAAGTTCCGCTCGATGCGCGTAGGTTCCGACCAAAAAGGACTTATCACCGTCGGAGGACGCGATCCACGCGTGACTCGTTCGGGATATTACATCCGTAAATACAAACTCGACGAGTTGCCTCAGCTCATCAACGTATTCATCGGCGATATGAGCCTGGTGGGTCCCCGGCCGGAAGTCCGCAAATACGTCGATCTTTATACCCCCGAGCAGATGCACGTACTCGACGTTCGACCCGGCATTACGGACCTGGCTTCGATCCGCTACCGCAACGAAAACGAACTGCTTGCACAAGTCGAAGATCCCGATCGCTACTATGTGGAAGTAATCATGCAGGATAAACTGCGTATCAACCTGGAATACGCACAACATCATTCGTTCGCAGGCGATATTCAACTGATATTCCGGACATTCCGGGCCATTTTACGATGAACGATCTCACAAATACCCTCCTTCAGTTATTACGTGCAGCCCTCGAGCCGACCGTATCACCGCCTTCTATCCCCCGCCTGACGGAAGAGGACTGGAACCGTCTTTTTACCCTTGCGGCCCAACACGGCGTTACGGCCCTGCTCTTCGACACGATTCTCCGGCTCCCGGAACAGCAACAGCCCTCCAGAGCCCTCAAAATCCGTTGGGCCCTGAGTTCGGAAGCCATCGAGAAGCGCCATGCCCAACAGACCCGTGCCGCACACGAACTGACAACGCTCTTCGCTTCGCACGGCGTCCGTACGATCCTTTTGAAAGGGCTGGGCCTCAGCATTTACTACCCCCGGCCGGAGCACCGCGAATGCGGCGACATAGATCTGTGGCTCGACAACTGCGACAAGGGCAACCGTTTGATCGAAGAGCTGGGGATTAAAATCAATTACGATAGTGAAAAACATGCCGTTTTCCATTACAAGGGCGTCATGGTCGAAAATCACAGCCATCTGCTTATGCCGTCGCACCGCCGGACGGAGCGTGCCATAGACGATTTTCTCGTGGGTGAAGCAGAGAACAGCCGATTAGCGCCGGCGGGCTATTACACCCCATCCCCGATGTTCAACGCACTCTATCTGCTGCGCCACATGGCCCGGCATTTCGGGACGGAAGGCATCAACCTCCGACATCTGCTGGATTGGGGCCTTTTCCTGCGCAGCGAGCAATCGGAAATCGACTTCGAGAAAATCCTTACGCTTTACGCTGCAACCGGTTACGACACGGTCTATAACATTTTCACGGCATTGGCCGGCGAATTGCTCGACGAGGATTTCACACCGCTGCTCTCTGCCGTTCCGGATCCACAGCTCAAACAGCGGGTACTGAACGACATTCTCGGCTTCGGAGTGTACCGCACTCCGTCAGGTAACCGCCTGACCCGTATCGGCCGGAAAACCCGCAAACTCTTCTCATGCCGCTGGAAATACCGCACCTTACTGCCCGAGAATTTTTGGCGGGACGTAATCCTGCCTTCGCTCCTGTTCCACCTGAAAAATCCGAAAAATATCTGAATCGAAGCATTCCGCACGCCATCGGCAGAGCAGAACCGCATCTCGATTGCCGCGGAAGGGTGTTCCCATATCTGCACGAAGGACATCTGCAACCGCCTGTCGAAAAAGTCCGCTCGTTTCGTTTTTCCGTCCGCCAGGGAGGTAGCCTGTAAAATCCGATTGCCATAAAAATATGAATCGAACGACAGGGAGTCAAAGACTCCCTGTCGTTTTTTCCTCCGATAAGAACCTTCTACTTCTCTTTTTTCTTATCTTGCGATCGTATAACAGAATCCTGAACAATATGCCCATATTCACTCCTCCATCCCCTGCCTTGCAAAAAGCCTGGTGGAAAGAAACGATCGTCTATCAAATCTATCCCCGCAGTTTCAAGGACAGCAACGACGACGGTATCGGGGACCTGAACGGAATCACCGAAAAACTCGACTACCTGCATGGGCTGGGAATCGAAACCCTGTGGCTCAATCCGATCTTCGCCTCGCCCAACGCCGACAACGGCTACGACATCAGCGATTACCGGCAGATCATGCCTGACTTCGGCACGATGGAGGATTTCGACCGGCTCCTGAAAGAAACACACGCACGGGGCATGCGTCTTCTCCTCGACCTGGTGCTGAACCACACCAGCGACCAGCATCCCTGGTTCCGCGAGGCCCGCACCTCGCGGGAGAACCCCTACTACGACTACTACCTCTGGTGGCCGGAGGAACAGGGCCACCCGCCCTACCGCAAGAGCCATTTCGACGAGAAGGGCGATGCCTGGTGTTACAACGCCCCGACACGCTCCTACTACCTGCACTATTTTGCCCGGCAGCAGCCCGACCTCAACTGGCAAAGCCCCAAGGTGCGGGCCGAAATCTACGACATTCTGCGTTTCTGGCTCGACAAGGGGGTCGATGGATTCCGTCTGGATTCGATTCCCTACATCGCAAAAGACACGTCGTTTCCGGAGATCGACCTTCGCAAATACCCGGACGTATTTCCCTATTACTCGCTGGGACCGCACCTGCACGACTACCTGCACGAAATGAACCGCGAGGTATTCTCCCGCTACGACTGTACGACCGTCGGCGAAGGCTCGAAAACCGCCCCCGAAGAGGGGTGGAAATTCATCGCACCCGAACGGCAGGAGCTCGACATGCTCTACCACTTCGGCGCGGCGGACATCCGCAACGAAACGGAGGCGGACGATCCCGCAACCGGTATCCCGTACAGCCTGCTCGCCCTCAAGCGTATGTACGCCGAATGGGACGCAGCCGTAGGCGACGGCTGGCCTACGATCTATCTGGGCAACCACGACCAGCCGCGCATGGTTTCGCGCTTCGGCAGCGACGCCCCCGAGTGGCGCGACCTGTCGGCCAAAATGCTCACGATGTTCCTGCTCACGATGCGGGGAACCCCCTATTGGCTGGCCGGCGACGAACTGGGCATGACCAACATCCGATTCACCCGCATCGAAGAGTACGACGACATTGACACGCGCAACCACTACCGCAAACTCCTGCGGGAAGGCGGCGATACGGAACAATTCCTGCGCGAGCAGCAGGAAATCGGACGCGACAACGCCCGCACGCCCTACCAATGGGATGGAACGCTCTACGCGGGATTCTCCACGGCGAAACCCTGGCTTCGCGTCAATCCCAACCACACGGAGGTAAACGCCGCCCGGGAGCTATGCGACCCCGATTCCGTATTGAACTTCTTCAGACGGGTCGTAACGCTGCACAAAGAACATCCGGACCTGGTTTACGGCTCGTTCCGGCTGGTCGATGCAGACAACCCGCAGGTATTCGCCTACCTGCGGGAAGGGACAGGCCGAAACTACCTCACAGTCCTGAACTTCAGCCCGAAGGCTGCCCGGTTCGACCCGAAAACGGATTTGACCGAAGCCATGCCATTGCTGCATAACTACCCTGCCCCACCGATAGCCGAAAAAGAAGGCCCGATCGAACTACGGCCTTACGAAGGGATACTGTACCGGCTCGCATAACAGCGAACCGCACCGAAGCTGCGTTTAACCCATTCCGAACGCCCCCACAAGTAAAGGCCGGCCGCCAAACTCCCGCCAAAGAACCGACATTTTACAAATGCAAAAGACGGAAACCGCAGGGTTTCCGTCTTTTGCATTTTCGACCTAAATTCCTATTCCCACTCGATCGTTGCGGGCGGCTTGGAAGAGATGTCGTACACTACGCGATTGACCCCGCGCACCTTGTTGATGATGTCGTTGGACACCGCAGCCAGAAAATCGTACGGCAGGTGCACCCAGTCGGCCGTCATGCCATCGGTCGAAGCTACGGCACGCAGCGCCACGCAGCTCTCGTACGTGCGCTCATCGCCCATTACGCCGACGCTCTTCACGGGCAGCAGAATCGCTCCCGCCTGCCATACCTGGTCGTAAAGTCCCCACTCGCGCAGGGCATCGATATAGATTTTATCCACATTTTGCAGAATTTCCACCTTCTCCGGGGTAATATCGCCCAGAATACGGATCGCAAGGCCCGGACCGGGGAACGGATGCCGCCCCAACAGCTGCGGATCGATGCCGAGGGACTTACCCACGCGGCGCACCTCGTCCTTAAAGAGCAGGCGCAGCGGCTCGACGATTTTCAGGTGCATCTCTTCGGGCAGGCCGCCGACGTTGTGGTGCGACTTGATCATCGCGGCAGGTCCCTTGACCGATGCCGAAGCGGACTCCACCACGTCGGGATAGATCGTACCCTGCGCCAGCCACTTTACGTTCTCGATCTGCTTGGCCTCGGCATTGAACACCTCCACGAAATCGCGGCCGATGATCTTGCGCTTCTTCTCGGGATCGGTCACTCCGGCCAGGTCGCCCAAAAACCGGTCGTGGGCCTTGACACCCTTGACATTCAAACCCATCCCCTTGTACGATTCGAGCACGCTGTCGAACTCGTTCTTGCGCAGAAGCCCCGAATCCACGAAGATACAATAAAGGTTTTTGCCGATCGCCCGGTGCAGCAGCACGGCAGCCACCGACGAATCGACACCGCCGGAAAGACCGAGCACTACACGGTCGTCGCCCAACTTCTCACGCAATTCCCGGACGGTCGTTTCGACGAAACTCTCCGGCGTCCAGTCCTGTTTGCAGCCGCAAATGCCGACCACGAAATTCCGAAGCAGCGTAATGCCGTCCGTCGAATGATACACCTCCGGATGGAACTGAATACCCCAACTCCGCTCTCCCTCGATACGGAAGGCCGCATAGCGCACGTCCTCCGTGCTGGCGATCACCCGGTAGGTGTCGGGAACAGAAGTAATCGTATCTCCGTGCGACATCCACACCTGCGTAGGCGACGGAACTCCCTGCATCAGCGGATCGGACGGCTCGACGACCGTAAGCATCGCACGTCCGTACTCCCGGCTGGGAGCCGACTGCACTTCGCCGCCGTAGAAATGAGCCAGGTATTGTGCGCCGTAGCAGACGCCCAGCAACGGCAGACGACCTTTGATCGCCGTCAGATCGGGCTTCGGGGCATTTTCGTCCCGTACGGAAAAGGGACTTCCCGAAAGAATGACGCCCCGCACCGAAGCATCCAGTTCAGGGATCTTGTTGAAAGGGTGGATCTCGCAATAGACGTTGAGTTCACGCACGCGGCGTGCGATCAACTGCGTGTACTGCGATCCAAAATCCAGAATGACTATTTTTTCCTGCATCTATTCTATTTGGTTTTTATTTTCTTCACTCGCATTTTCCGAATTATCCTTTTTCATACGGTACAGGTTCACGGCGATACGGACGACGAAAAAATAGAAAAGCGCCGATGCCAACACCAGATGGCGCATCCATGCGTGCCGACAGCCCGTAAACCACCAGATCGCCAAAAGCGTCAGGACAACGAACACCGCCGCCCAATCGTATCGGGTCGTTCGCAACCGATTTCTTCGGATATTCGGCATCAGTGCGTCAGGAGTTTAGCGCTCGCTGCTGTAATTCGGCGCCTCGCTCGTGATGGCAACATCGTGGGGATGGCTCTCCTGCATACCCGACGAGGTGATGCGGATGAATTGAGCCTGCTTGAGCGCCTCGATGTCCCGCGCACCGCAGTAACCCATACCGGCGCGAATACCGCCGACCAACTGGAAAACCGTTTCCGAAAGCATTCCCTTGAAGGGCACACGGGCCACGATACCTTCCGGGACCAGTTTATTGATATTCACATCGCCCTTCTGGAAGTAGCGGTCGGCCGAACCGGCTTTCATAGCGTCCAACGACCCCATGCCGCGATAGCTCTTGAACTTGCGGCCGTTGTAAATGATCGTTTCGCCCGGAGCCTCCTCCGTACCGGCGAACATCGAACCGATCATCACGCAGTCGCCGCCTGCGGCAAGCGCCTTGACGATATCGCCCGAATAACGCAAACCGCCGTCGGCAATGACCGGAATGCCGTACTTGCGGGCTACGGACGCAGCGCCGTAAATAGCCGACAACTGCGGCACGCCCACGCCCGCAATGACGCGGGTCGTACAGATCGAACCGGGGCCGATACCCACCTTCACGCCGTCGGCACCGTTAGAAATCAGGAACTCGGCGGCTTCGGCCGTGGCGATATTGCCTACGACCACTTCCAGATCCGGATAAACCGCCTTGATCTTGTGCAGCGTATTCTTCACATTGACCGAATGGCCATGGGCCGTATCGAGCACGACGGCATCGACATCCTCATCGACGAGCGCCTTCACGCGATCCATCACGTCGGGCGTGATGCCGACCCCCGCCGCAACGCGCAGACGGCCTTTCGCATCCTTACAGGCGTTGGGATGGTCCTGCACTTTCGTAATATCCTTATAGGTAATCAATCCGACGAGCTTGCCGTCGGCATCGACTACGGGCAACTTCTCGATTTTGTTGCGCAGCAGAATGTCGGCCGCACGCTGCAAGTCGGAGTTGTGAGTGGTCACCAGCCCCTCCTTGGTCATCACCTCGTCGATCTTGCGGTTCATATCGCGCTGGAACCGCAAATCGCGGTTGGTCACGATGCCGATCAAATGCTGATCCGGAGCCACGACGGGAATACCGCCGATCTTGTTCTCCTTCATCAATGCCAGCGCATCGCCTACGGTATCGTCCTTGGAAATAGTGATCGGGTCGTAGATCATACCGTTTTCGGCACGCTTCACCTTCCGCACGTGAGCCGCTTGCTCGGCAATCGACATATTCTTGTGAATTACGCCGATACCGCCTTCGCGGGCCAAGGCGATAGCCAGAGGCGCCTCGGTCACCGTATCCATGGCGGCCGATACGATCGGGATGTTGAGTTGGATGTTTCGGGAAAAACGGGTCACTACGCTGACCTCACGCGGCAACACTTCGGAGTATGCGGGCACCAGAAGCACATCGTCGAACGTAAGTCCTTCGGGTTGCACCTTCTCATTGATAAAAGACATAGGAGTGAGATTTTGTTGCCTGCAAAAGTAATCATAATTTTTGGATTATTTTTCGTACACGCCCCGAATTTCCAAAAAATCGGCTCCACAGCAAGAAAAACATCCTTACAGCAGGGCGACCGTTTCAAAATCACGGGCATCAAGCCACCACGACGCTGCCGAAGCGTATTGTTTGCCTCTGGGGAGCGAGGTTTCGGCATCCAAGTATCACCTTTTTCAAAAAACAATTCCCGTATGAAATTTTATTACAATTCTATCGTTTAATTAATATAGTGGGCTTGATTTTAAGTTTTTACTTCATAAAAATATAGACGGCGCATCGGCAAACTATCGTCCTGCAAGCCGAATCACCGAAAAGATACATGATACGTTAGACACTCTTCTATCATGAAAAGAATTCTGCTTTTTATTACGGCAACGCTTTTGCTCGCCTCCGGAACCTCCTGCTCGGACGACAATACCAATTTCGATCCGATCGGTGACGAACTGGGAATTCCTTATAAAGATGGTCACGATGTCTATGGCGTGGAAGTTTGGACGCCGGAAGAGGTCAGTTTCACGGACTATTACTCATTGATCGACTCGACAATTCACGAGAAAAACACAACTAAATCGATTTGGTGGCTTTCCCCGATCGGAGAAAAAAATAATATCCATTGGAATTATTCAGCTCCTGTTACAATGAGAATGGATGAAGTATCTCCCTCTATGACAGCACCTAACAACAATTTGAATAAATCACAAATCGATATAGATTTAACGAATGTAACAGACGGTTTTACCATCGAAGCAATCATTACTATTGGAGATCAATCGATACGGCGTTTTCAGACTATCCCTGTAAAAAAAAGTGTATATAAATGCGACATTTTCTTTTATACATTCGGGGTGAATTTAGAACAAATGGAACACGATTGGATCAATAATGAAGGAACCATGAATACCGCTACCTTGAAAACGGCACGGTTCGTACAATCATTTCAAACTATTGATTTTTTAGGATTTACAGATCCGCCTCTCAAAAATTAGTGAAATTATACGGAACGGCTTCCGGAAAGAATAATTTATCACTCGATCTGTTAAGGGAGGGGTGCATGCGTTGCTATATACCGGAAGAACCGGAATTTGAATTACAAAGTGGGACAGAGAATATTTATCGTGTTCTGAATCCTCAACAGTGGGAAATCAATGGTTTGCGCTGCACACTCGAAAATACGACCTGGCGACAGTTAGGTGCTTCAGACGATACGGACAATACGGAGTTCGCGTGCCTTACTATCGAAAAATTATAACCTTTCAAAGAAACGGATGCTCTTTGAGCATCCGTTTCTTTATAACTAATCATTTTTTAATACGTAGTACATAAGTACCATTATTTTTTGTATCTTCATCAAGAAATATCTGACCTGGTTGCATATTTACTGGAAAAGATCCGGTAGGAATACCAACAGGTAGATTATTGATCTTCAACATAGTATTTATTTGGGAAGTTTCCAAATAAAAAATAGAGTTTTCTCTTCTTTTTAAGTCCAGTAGATTTGGTGATATGGTATTCACATATGCATTACTGGGCGCCGACACTACAACACCAATGGAAGTCAATTTTGCAGTGGCATTTTCACCTCTTACTGTAACGGTATCGAACTCTCCGTTCGAAGCTTTCACAGTCCCGGACGCCGTAACGGTATTAACCTCCAAGTCATCCGGTATATCCATGGGGAAATCGCCCTCGATCTTTGAAGCGGTCAGGGTTCCCTTCGTCGTGATATTGCCTGTGGCGACGATGGTCCCCGCATCGATCCGACTCTTGACATTCAACGTATCGGTTTCCAAGCTATTTGCTCTCATATTTACGACATCGAGCGCTCCATTGCCGATATGGATGCGATCTTTTCCAGTCGTACTGTATGAGTTGACAGCATCGTACCATACAATTAGGAACTGTCCGCTCGATGCGAACTCTTGCACTATGGCCGACTGGCGTTTGACATCGCTGCGATTACCGAACTGGGCGATCCAGTCGCCCGGCTGGGGCTCGCCGGTTCCTTCGGAATCAGTACTCGAAAACTCGATCCAATCTTCTCCCGCAGCTGTTACCAGTTTCCAATATTGACGAATCGTACTTCCAGTTGCCGGATTTTTCTGCACAAAAAAGAATTGATCGTCTTCTGCGAATTCGTTATTGCCACATGGAAATTCCAAATCGGCATGCCAAATATTATCCTGGGCTTGCGGCGTATAGAGTGTCGGTGAAGAGGAAAACTCGACCTTCGCATTCCGGAAATATACAATGGCTCCGGCGGTATTATTATATATCTGAAAATTCCGCATACCGGTCGGTGTCAAAACCGTCGATATCCGAATCCATCGCCCCACTTGATATTCCGCAAGCTCGACGATACTTTTCGTTTCATCCGCAGCTCCCAGGCGAATCTGCGCCGGAGCCTCGGCGAAGACATCGACCGAAGTCGCCATCGGCCGTCCCTGGGAACAAAGCGGGGCATCTTCGAAATAGTCGAGCCAGACCCCTGCCGATGATCCGGCACCTACGGTTTTCATACACGATTTACCGTGAAAATTTCCGAACGAAAGGTTGCTGCCGTTCGTCGTTTTCCAGTTGGCAGCCGATGCCAGCGAAGTGTCCGCACCCGGCTTCATCGCTGCGATTTTGTTTCCCTTTACCTGTTCCGCAGCGACGATCCGGGCGGATGCCGAAGAAAAAATCACGCGGTCGCTCATCATAGTACTGAATGTTCCGGGACGGGATGCCTGTTCGGAACGGTCGGCGGACAACGCCCTTGCACTTGCGTTCTCCAGTCTGGACGGATTTTCCGTCGCATCGATCTGTTTTTCCATAAACGATACAGGTTTAATTATTTATTTACTCGGGTCGGCAGCGGGAATCTTCGCCAGAAGATACCCTTCCGCCATTCATTCTCAATCGATCTTCACCTGCGGTCAAAACCCGAATCGGCCTGTCTGCCGGGATTTCGGCCTCATTCTTTTATAAAGACAGCAAATAATATTGCATTCCAAACGAAACGTGTGCTATTTTCGAAGATCGGGACAAATCCGTTCCCGTCCCTTTCCCGAACCTTCGAGATCGGCAATCCCCGTAATGGATCCGGCACTCTCACCCCGCCGCCGACATATCGCCGTACATACAGCGGTGAAAGCCACAATACGGTCTCGCGCCGTCCATCCGGCACGAAAGCCTATTCCCCTCAAGCATCGAACAGGACATAACGAAAAAATATCGGAAGCTCCGCCGGGAACTTCCGATACACATAAAAGAGGATATAAAAACCCGTATTTCTAATATTGCTCCGACTCATTCGGGAAATCGCCCGATTTGACGTCCTCAACATAAGACGTGACCGCACCGGTCATCACCTCGTGCAAATCGGCATAACGGCGCAGGAAACGCGGCGAGAAACCCTTATTGATCCCCAGCATATCGTGAATCACGAGCACCTGTCCGTCCACGCCGCCCCCGGCCCCGATACCGATGATCGGAATCCGCAGTTCGGAGGCGACCCGGGTCCCCAGCGCCGCAGGAATCTTCTCGAGCACGATGGCGAAACATCCCGCGTCTTCGAGCAGATGGGCGTCCCGCACCAGCTTCTCGGCCTCCTCCTCGTCTTTGGCCCGCACGTTATAGGTACCGAACTTATGAATCGACTGTGGCGTCAGGCCCAGATGCCCCATCACGGGGATTCCCGCCGAAAGGATACGGTTCACCGATTCGAGGATCTCCTCGCCGCCTTCGATCTTCACCGCATCGGCCTCGGTCTCCTTCATGATGCGGACGGCCGACTCGAGCGCCACTTTCGAATTTCCCTGGTACGTACCGAACGGCAGATCGACCACCACCAACGCACGGCGCACGGCGCGTGCGACCGAGCGGGCATGATAAATCATCATATCGAGCGTGATCGGCACAGTCGTTTCGTAACCCGCCATCACGTTGGCCGCCGAGTCGCCCACCAGGATCACATCGACCCCCGCCGCATCCACGATGCGGGCCATCGAATAATCGTACGAAGTCAGCATGGCGATCTTCTCCCGGCGCTGCTTCATCTCCCACAGACGATACGTCGTGACCGCCCTCACTGTACTCTCTACTGACATAGCATTATATATTTTCAATTTTCGAATCGGGAAACCTCCGGATATTCCTCCTTTTCCCTCCGGTAAACCGGGGCAAATTTAGCGCTTTGGCCGGATTTGCCAAAAAAAGTTCCACAAAACGACTCCTCCGGCCACCGAAACGTTCACCGAATGTTTGGTTCCGGCCTGCGGAATCTCGATTGCCCCGTCTGCCGCATCCACGACCTCCTGCGCCACGCCGTCCACCTCGTTACCGAACACCAGGGCGTATTTCTGCCCCGGTCGAGGCCGGAATTCATCCAGCATGACGGCTCCTTCGACCTGCTCCACGACGTAAATGAGATACCCCTGCGCACGCAGCGCAGCGATGCAGTCGGTCGTCGCGGCGAAATAGCCCCACGCAACGGTCAGCTCGGCTCCGAGCGCCGTCTTGTGGATCTCCCGGTTGGGCGGGGTGGCGGTGATGCCGCACAAGGCGATGCGTTCGACGGCAAAGGCGTCCGCCGTGCGGAAAAAGGCCCCGACGTTCTGCATCGAGCGCACGTTGTCCAGCACGACCGCCACCGGCATTTTCTCCATACGGGCGAACTCCTCGGCAGAGGGACGCCCCAGCTCTTCGTTGGTAATCTTTCTCATCGTTACAACTTCCCTGTTTTCACGGCAAAAGTAAGCAAATCCGAATATTTTAGCTAACTTTGGCGACCTGAATACACGCAAAAGCGTCCCGTTCCGCAGACGGCTCCGCCCGGCGGACCGGCAACCGGACGGAACGCGCGACAAACGACTACGATCGCCTATGAAGCAAATCGCACTTATCCTGACACTTCTGCTGGCTGCCGCCGGCGCCTCGGCCCAGGAGGTTTTCATCGGAGCCGACTTCGACACCCGGTTCGACAACCGCGAACACTCGGACTGCAACATCGATGATTCGCACACGTTCTTCAGCATGCGCCTGACCCCGAAGGCCGGCGTCATCTGGGCCGAAAAAAACCGACTGGTGGTGGCCGTCGATCTGCTGCAAGACTTCGGCGACAAAGAACACAAGTTCTTGAGTAAAGTGGATCCCCAGATCTACTACCAGTTCAACTCGAAGACGGCACAGGCCGTAGCCGGTATTTTCCCGCGCTCCCTGCTGCTGGCCCGATACGATCCGTTCTTCCTGGGCAGCGCCTACTCGTTCTATAATAATCGCATCCAGGGCTTGGCCGCCCACTATAAATCCCAAACGGGCTCCTTCATCGAGTTCGCCCTCGACTGGGAGGGAATGCGCTCGTACCAGACGCGCGAGAAGTTCCGCATCCTCTCGGGCGGCGAATACAAGGGACGCCACTGGTACGGCGGCTATGTCATGACACTGCTCCACTACGCCAAAACCGACAATACGGAGCTGGACGAAGGGGTCGTGGACCACATCCTGCTCAATCCCTACGTCGGCTACCGCTACCAGGGAGCCTACACCTTCGATGCACGGCTGGGCTACCTGCAAAGCCTGCAGCGCGACCGCCGCACCGAAGAGGGCTGGAAAGCGCCTAAAGGCGGGCGCCTCGCCCTGTCGGTAAGCCGCTGGGGTGTCTGTCTGCTCAACGAACTCTACGTCGGCGAGAACATGCTCCCCTTCTGGGACATCTACGGCTACGGACTGTATGCCGGCACGCCTTTCTACGGCACCCCCAAGAAGATCTACAACCAGACGGCCGTCACCTACAACCGCCGCTTCTTCAACAACACGGTGGGCGTTTCGGCCGGATTCTATTTCCATTACGACGGCGTGGGCCTGGGCCTGCAGCAGATCCTGAAAGTATCGGTCAATCTGCAAAAAACCGTTTACCGTCCCAAGAAATAGGCGCAAAGGCGGAAAAAAGTTATAATTTTGGAAAAAATATACCTGCTATGGCAATCGCAACCAACGACACCAATACCAAGGAGAAAGCCGCGAACTTTCTCGAAGAGATCATTCAGGAGTCCATCGCCAAAGGCGACACGCGCGTACAGACCCGTTTCCCGCCCGAACCCAACGGCTACCTGCATATCGGCCACGCCAAGAGCATCTGCATCAACTTCGGCCTGGCCAAGAAATACGGCGGCAAGTGCAACCTGCGTTTCGACGACACCAACCCGGTGAAGGAGGATGTGGAGTACGTGGATTCGATCAAGCGCGACATCCGGTGGCTGGGTTTCGACTGGGCGTTGGAACGCTATGCGTCGGACTATTTCGACCAGCTCTACGACTGGGCCGTCGTCCTGATCAAGAAAGGATTGGCCTATGTCGATGACCAGACGCAGGAAGAGATCCGCCTCACGCGCGGCACGGTATCCGAGCCCGGCAAGGAGTCGCCCTGGCGCAACCGCTCGGTCGAGGAAAACCTCGACCTGTTCGAGCGGATGAAAAAGGGCGAGTTCGCCGACGGCGAGAAGGTGTTGCGAGCCAAAATCGACATGGCGCACCCGAACATGCTGTTCCGCGACCCGATCATGTACCGCATCCTGCACGCCGAGCATCACCGCACGGGTAACAAATGGTGCATCTATCCGATGTACGACTATGCGCACGGCCAGTGCGATTCGATCGAGCGGATCACCCACTCGATCTGCACCCTCGAATTCGACGTGCACCGTCCGCTCTACGACTGGTTCATCCAAGCGCTCGACATCTATCCCTCGCACCAGTACGAATTCGCCCGCCTGAACCTCACCTATACGATGATGTCCAAGCGCCGTCTTCTGAAGCTCGTGCAGGAGGGCGCCGTGATGGGCTGGGACGACCCCCGCATGCCGACCATCTGCGCCCTGCGCCGCAAGGGTTATACGCCGGCTTCGGTGCGCAACTTCGCCGAAATGGTCGGCGTGGCCAAGCGCGACAACGTGATCGACCTGGGCAAGCTGGAGTTCTGCGTGCGCGAAGACCTGAACAAGGTCGCCGAACGCCGCATGGCGGTACTCAACCCGCTGAAAGTCGTCATCACCAACTACCCCGAAGGCAAAACCGAGCTTTTCACGGCAATCAATAATCCCGAAGACGAAAGCGCCGGCACGCGCCAGGTGCCTTTCTCGCGCGAGATCTATATCGAACGCGACGACTTCATGGAGGTCCCGCCCAAGAAATACTACCGCCTGAGTCCCGGTACGGAGGTGCGCCTGCGCTACTCCTACTTGATCCGATGCGAAGAGGTCGTCAAGGATGCAGAAGGCAACATCACGGAGCTTCGCTGCACGTACGACCCGGAGTCGGGCAACGGTTCGTCGAGCGACGGCCGCCGCGTGAAGGGCGTGATCCACTGGGTATCGGCGGCCGATGCGATCGAAGCCGAAATCCGTCTCTTCAACCCGCTTTTCAAAACCGAAGATCCCGACGACGTGGCCGAAGGCGGCAGTTGGGAGGACAATCTCAACCCCGATTCGATGATCGTCACCCGAGGCTATCTGGAACCGTCGCTCAAGGAGGCTCCCATCGGGCAGCCGTTCCAGTTCGAGCGCGTAGGGTATTTCTGCGCCGACACGGACTCCAAGCCCGGACACCCGGTATTCAACCGCACGGTGACCCTCAAGGATTCGTGGGCCAAGATCAACAAATAGATATTTCTTCTACGGTAAAATGAAAAAGCCGGAGCTATCGAAGCTCCGGCTTTTCGATTGATAAATCGTGTTTTCAATATTCGCCGTAAACTCCATATCGGATATTCACGGAAAATTTCCGACGCCCTGTCGTTGCTGTATTCAGGAGTAAAATATATCTTACATTTTAAAATACAGAGGGGTTCTAATTGCCTTCATACTCCATATAATACATATCGATACCTTTGGCCCAATAGTCCTTATGCGTCGCTTTCAACACAAAGCCTTGCTTCTGATAGAACTTATAAACCAACTTGCGAAGTTCTGACGGTTATCTTGCGGACACGATCAATTGATTTCAACTTGTCGATTCTATATTCGAGCAGTTGCTTCCCAAGCGATTTTCCCTGATAATCGGGATGTATGATGTCCCAACTTATTTTGCCGACGGTTTTATCATCGGCAAAATTTATTCCGCCGCAACCAACGATCCTGTCATTCGTGACCAGCACATAATACGACTCTATTTCTCGATCCAGATAATCACTCAAATCAATTTCTTCTTCCGCCGCAAAATATTCTGGTGTATTCCGCCGGATCAATTCCATCACATCATCCTTGTCTGTCGTCCGATATTCCCTTATCGTAACCATTTCTCCGTTTTCCCTCTCAACACTCTATTTACCGCCCGCATAAGAGGAATACACTTCCCGGCAACGCAACGACCGTTATTTCTTCCGGGCGATCGTTCGAAACGGCAGGGCCAGCACCCCGAAGAACGCTTCGCCGAAGATACCGCCCGACATCTTGGAGGTTCCTTCGGTCCGGTCGGCAAAGATGATCGGCACCTCGCCGATGCGGAATCCCATCTTCCAGGCCGTATATTTCATCTCGATCTGGAATCCGTACCCCACCATCTCGATCCGGTCGAAATCGATCGCCGCAAGCACTTCCCGCTTATAGCCGACGAATCCGGCCGTCGCATCGCAGACGGGCATCCCCGTCACGATCCGCACATACCGCGAGGCGCAATAGGACATCAACAGCCGCGACATAGGCCAGTTCACCACCGTCACTCCTTTCGAATACCGCGAACCGACGGCGACATCCGCTCCGGCCTCCAATTCGGCGGTAAGCCGCAGCAGATCGTCGGGATTATGCGAAAAATCGCAGTCCATTTCGAACACGGCATCGTACGGGCGAGCCAGCGCCCAGCGGAATCCCTCGATATAGGCAGTGCCCAACCCCAGTTTTCCCGAGCGTTCCAACAGAAACAGACGATCCGGAAACTCCGCCTGCCGCTCCTTGACGATCGCTCCCGTTCCATCGGGCGAGCCGTCGTCCACCACGAGCAAATGGTAACCGCCCTCGAGCGACATCACCTTCGAGATCATCTTCGAAATATTCTCCCGCTCGTTATAAGTAGGTATGACAACCAGTTTTTCCATCCAAATACTTTCTTCAGGGTAATTATGTATTTCAGCGTACCTTTATCCGACAGTCACAGCTCCGAATCCGGCAGCCGCTTATTTGAGATTCGCAGCCGCATTTATAATTCTGCCTCTCCGGATCTCCTCTCGGAGAGGACTTGGGCCGCTACACACCCCCAAAGGTACACAAAAGTATATTATCGCCAGCTTAAATCGCCCCCGTCCGAACATCGACACATAAGGCAGCGGTCGCATTCGAATCGCCACCCCTTTACAGCAACTTGCCGAACCGTCTGCGACCTAATAAATAACGCAGAACGATCGACCCGCAGTATATGCCCCGGGGCTTCCCCTTCGCCGCACCGCGAACAGCCCGCCGCTTGGCGGCCAGCGCCTTGTGCGCCCGCAGAAAATCCCGCCACGCACGTCCCACGGCCCGCACGTAATCCGGACACCCCTGCATCAGGTACGACAGCGCCGCGCACGAGTCGAGCACCGGACGCACGATAGCCACGACGCTCCGCTGCACCGGCGACGCACACTTGTAGAGCATCGCCAGATTATTGCGATGGTTGTAAAACACCTTCGAAGGCGATCCCTGCGCCAGACTCCCCCCGCCGAGGTGATAAACCCGGCTCCGGGGCTCGATCCGCACCCGGTAACCGGCCAGCTGCATCCGCCAGCAGAGGTCGATCTCCTCCATGTGGGCGAAAAAATCCTCGTCGAAACCGCCCATCGCCCGAAATACTTCGGCCCGGCAGCAGAAAGCAGCGCCGCTCGCCCAAAAAACATCGCGGGCATCGTCGTACTGCCCTTCGTCCCGTTCGACACACTGCAAAATACGACCTCGGCAGAAAGGATACCCCAGGTAGTCGATGAAACCGCCCGAAGCTCCGGCATACTCGAACCGCGCAGGCTCGACGAGCGACAGCAGCTTGGGCGCTACGGCAGCCACGGTCCGATCCCGATCGAGCGTTTCGACGAGCGGTTCGACCCATCCGGCAGGCGTTTCGACATCCGAATTGAGCAGAATGAAATAGTCCGCATCGAGATACTCCAACGCCCGGTTATAACCTCCGGCGAACCCGTAGTTACGGTCCAGTACGATTCGCCCCACAGCGGGAAATTCGCGTTCGAGCACGCCGAGCGAATCGTCCGTCGAACCGTTGTCGGCCACGACGACGCCGACCCCTTCGGGAACCGATGCGAGCACCGAAGGCAGGAAACGGCGCAAATGCCCAGCACCGTTCCAATTCAGGATCACTATTTCTGTTTTCGTTCGCATTCCATGCGGGCCAGATCGGCCGGGGACTTGTGTTTCCACCGCTTGTGCGACCACATCCACAGGTCGGGGTATTCGCGGATCTTCTGCTCCAGGCGCCGCACGTAGCGTTCCGTTATTTCATGGGGAGCCACCTCCTCTTCTCCGTCGTAAATCCGGTCGAAATCCATCTCGTAATAACCCGGCTTGACACGCCGCAGCCAGCAGCAATACACGGGCAGGCCGCAACGCAGCGCCAGCTTCTCCCCTCCGTCGAAAAAGATCGTATCCCGATTGAGGAAGCGGAACCAATGGCTGTCGGGACGGCGCGGCGGATTCTGATCGGCAATCAGTCCCATCACGATATTCTTGCCGTCGATTCCCTTCTCCCGATTTCGCAGATAGAAGCGCAGGGACTCAGCCATCGGTACCGGGCAGATATTCGCATGGCTGCGCAGACGTTTGTACAATTCGTCGAAAACGCGACTCCGCAGGGGATGATAGACCGCCACGACCACCTGCGAAGGGACGATAATCCCCCAGAACGAACAGTACTCCCAGCACCCTAAATGAGCCGTCAGAGCGATCCAGTCCCGGCCCTCGACCGCAGCCATCTGCTTTTCCAGATCCTTTACGACGACGACCTGACGGCATTTCTCGTCGGTGAGTCCGGCCAGACTGAAGGTATCCACGAAAATCTCCGCCAAAGTACGGTAAAAACCTCTCCGGATAGCACGCAACTCCTCCGGGCTTTTCTCCGGAAAAGAGTTCCGCAAATTCTCCGTCACGACCCGATAACGGTAACGCAACAGGCGCAACGCACCGAAAACGACCGGTTCCACCACGTAATAGCGAAACCAATACGGCAAAATGGAGAAAAACTTACAGAAAATCCAGAGGCTTTCCAGTCCGATCCTTCCCCAAAAACCCAGATTCGGGCTTTTCTGTCTTTCTACCTCCGGCTTATTCATTCGATTTCGGTTCTACGAACAGTTTCACATTATCGACCTTCGTGCGGACCGAAAGCCACTTGCGCAACTGCTCCCGGTCTATCTGGCGTTGGAAATCCTTCGGCGTAATGACGCAGACCAACAGCGTATCCAGCGGTTTGCCCGCAACGTCGAACATCACCCCTTTGGTAAGCGACATCGACTCCACGTTATCCGACATCACGCCCACCTCCTGCGAAATATCGCCGATATCGACATTCGTCACCTGATAGCGAGCCAGTCGCTGTTTCATCTCGGCGATTTGCCGATTCTTCTCGTCCAGCAGCTCCACGTAACTCGACTGCAGCGACTGCAAATCGACTTTATCCGAGGTCGATGCCTGGCGCACCACCAATTCTGTCCGGGGCAGCCCGTAGCTGGCAAGCTGTCCCCGCGCATTCTCGATCACATCTTCGCCGAGCGGCTCCCCGACCAACAGCAGTTCGATACGGGGCGATTCTCCGCCCCGGCGGTAGATCTTGCTGGATTCGATCACACGGGTCTGCGGGAAATTGAACACCTGGGCGATATACTTATCGGCCTGCACCTCGAAAATCGAAACCCGCACCATATGCAAGCCGATGAATACGCTGGGAATAAACGTAACGAGCGTAATCGCCAGCATCGTCCGCTTCACGAAACGCTCGCGGGATTTGTTGAGAAACGTCTTCTTCCTGTACTTCAGAAACCGGGTAAAAATATAAGTAGCCAGGGCGATAAAAACCGTATTGATGAAAAACAGGTAAAACGCCCCGAAGAAAAAACGATACTGTCCCGTCGCCAGACCGAACCCCGCCGTACAGAGAGGCGGCATCAACGCCGTAGCGATCGCAACGCCCGGAATAACGGTCGAATTACGATCCTGGCGCGATTGCGCCACGATACCGGCCATACCGCCGAAAAAGGCGATCAACACGTCGTAAGTCGTCGGAGTGGTACGTGCGAGCAACTCACTGCTCGCATTCCCCAGCGGGGAGATGAAAAAGAAGAGGGTCGAAGTCGAAATCGCCACGACGAACATCAGGACGAAGTTCCTGACGGATTTTTTCAGCAGGTCGAAATCGTTGATCCCGAGCGAAAAGCCGATACCCATAATCGGCCCCATGATCGGAGAAATACACATGGCGCCGATAATTACGGCGGCCGAATTGACATTCAGGCCCAGCGACGCCACCATCGTAGCGCAAATCAGGACCCACAAATTGACGCCGCGAAACTCCGTACCCTTGCTGATGTTGGCAGCTACTTCATCCTGCGAGGCCTTGTCATCCTCCAGACTGAAACGGTCCCGCATAAAGGCCCGGAACTCCGCCCAAAGTCGGAACGAATGACGGGACTGCTCTTTCAATTCACTATTTTCCATATCACTCATTTACTCTTCTTCGGATTCTGTATCCATATTCTTTCCCGGTTTCGGAAGCCCCGCCACCACGATCACGAACTCTCCTTTGGGCGTATGTTCCCGGAAATAGTCCGCAACCTCGGCAAGGGTTCCCCGCACGGTCTGTTCGAACTTTTTGGTCAGTTCCCGCGACACGGCCGCCATCCGCTCCGGACCGAACACCTCGGCGAACTGTTCGAGGGTCTTGACCACCCGGAAAGGCGACTCGTAAAAAATCATCGTACGCGGCTCCGACGCAAGGCTCTGCAAATGCTTGTTGCGGCCTTTCTTCTGGGGCAGAAAACCCTCGAAGCAAAACCGGTCGCACGGAAAGCCGCTCTGCACCAGCGCCGGGACGAAAGCCGTAGCCCCGGGCAACGTTTCCACTTCGATCCCCGCTTCAAGACAGGCCCGCACCAGCAAGAATCCCGGGTCGGAGATTCCCGGCGTGCCCGCATCCGAAATCAGAGCCGCTGAACGGCCCTGGGCGATGTTGTCGGCCACCAGACCAACCGTCGCATGTTCATTGAACTTGTGGTGGGCATACATCTTTTTCTCGATGCCCAGATGCTTGAGCAGCACCGACGAGGTGCGCGTGTCTTCAGCCAGAATAAAATCGACTTCGGAAAGCACCCTGACGGCCCGAATCGTGATGTCGTCCAAATTTCCGATCGGCGTAGGAACGATATAGAGCTTAGCCATCGTCAGGAGAGTTTACGTTCCAGCAACTCCATCAGGAACCTCACTCCGTCGGACGAAGGGTTCCAATCGTAATTCTCGGAGATATAGATAATGCAGTCGTCCAGGTCGTCAAACTCGTTCAGACGGTCGATCGTCCGTTCGTACCGCTCGGTATCGCCGCCGAACAAGTCCCGCAGCAACAGGAATTTGTCGTTGATACCGATCGCCTGCTTCAGGTCGGTGATCCGCTCCTTGCGCACGATTTCGGAAGCCATGTCCTTCGGCGCGGCGATCGTGTCGGCCAGCGTATGCACGTCACCGCCCAACACCTCGCCCAGCACCGGCTCCGGCTCGGCGGCAAACGGGTATTTCGGGGCATCGGTTTTAGTCGAAGTCGTTTCGGCGACGCCCGTCTTTTGCGAAGCGGCAACGGAAGCATCGGCATCCGCCGCATTATCCGCTTGCTCCGAAATCTCTGCGGCAACAGAGTCGGATTCCGATGTTTCGGACTGTGGCTCCGGTATTTGCGACGTTACGGACTTCTTCGGTTCATCCATTTTTTCGAGGAGTGTTTCCGGCTGCGGAGCCGCTGCATCGTCCTGCTCCTTTCCAGCGGTTGCCTGTTGCTGCGGAGCCGCTGCATGCCCCGGCTTCTGCCCGGTCCCGACCGGAATCTTCGAAGCAGCGGCTTCCTGCGGCCCGTCCGTCTCGTAGAGGGACATGATGACCCGCCGCTTCTCCCTGTGACGGATCACCAGATCGTCCAGATCGAACAGACTGTCCGATACGACGACTTTCTGCTTCGATTCGGCATCGGCTTCAGAGGAGGGAGCAACCACCTGACCGGCAGACGATCCGGCAAGCCCCTCCCGGCCGGTCCGAACCGCAGCATCGTGCCCGGTTCCCGACGCTTTGTCGGACTGCCCTTCCATCGAAGCATCCTGCCGCGAAAGACCGGACGTCACAGATACCGCGACCGCGACAGCTATAGACTCCGCTGCAGGTGCAGATTCCGATACAGGCACGGATTCAGGGGCAGATTCGTCGGCAAGCACCGGATCCGGCTCGGCCACAGGAGCAGACGCAACGACAAGTACAGGTTCCGGCTCAGGTTCTGTAACGGCAGATGCCGAAACCGGCTTCACGGAGGGCGCAGATTCCGGCACAGCAGCAGACACCCCGGCGGATTCACCCAAAGCTTCGGGCATCGCAGCCGGCTCCGGCAGGGAGTCGCGGACAGGCTCCGCCAGCAAATCGTCCAGGTCGATACTTATTTCGGACACCGGCGCAACTTCGGCGACGGACTGCTGCGCAGCGACGGACGCGGAAGCGGAGGAATCCCCTTCGTCGAAATTCGCAAACCGTATCGCTTCATACAATTTTTTGAGCTTGTCCAAAACCAAATCCCGCTCGATGCCGGGGACATCGTGCGAACCCGCCCAGCCATCGACCAGTTCGATCAAACGGGCAAGTTCTTCCTGTATCTTGTTCACCTCCATAACAAAATCGGTTTATCAGAGCCAAAGGTACGAAAAATATCGGATGCGGGAAACGGTTTGTCCGCAGATTGCCAAAAATTCACCGATGCAGCTCGACGATTATTTTCCGAATCGGAAAAACTATGTATATCTTTGCTTCGGATGCAAAACCGAACGAAAAACCTTCGAACGGACACCGCACCCGCTTTGCTGCATATACCCACACTAAAAAAATCATCCTGAAATGGATATTCTGGAACTGCGCCGCTATTGCCTCTCCCTGCCGCTGGCAGAAGAGTGTACCCCGTTCGACGAAACGACCCTGGTCTTCAAAATCGGGGGCAAAATGTTCTGTTACACCGATATGGTGGAATTCCGATGGATCGCTGTAAAGTGCGATCCGGATCGGGCCGTTCTGCTTCGCGAACGCTATCCGGAACTGGTCACTCCCGCTTTCCACAGCAACAAACGCCACTGGAACGGCATCCGTACGGATGGTGATCTGCCCGACGCCTTTATCCGCGAGCAACTCCGCCACTCCTATCTGCTCGTCGCGGCAGGCATCACCCCCAAAGCCTTGCGGCAGGAAATACGAAACCAGATCGAAAAAGCCGGGCTCCCCGAAGAGTAACCCGGCTTTCGCCTCTTTCCCGAATCAGCCCCGCATCTGCCGCCGCATCATCCGACGCCAGCGGAAATACCCGGCCAGCGACATCGTCAGGTAAATCGTGTAGAGCAATGCGGTGAGCGGGATCTCCTTGTAGAAATAGAGCCCGACCGTCACCAAATTGACTACAAACCATACAAACCACTGTTCCAGATACTTGCGCGAAAGCATCCACATTCCCACGATGCTCAGCGACGTGGTCAGGCTATCCCAGAACGGCACGGTGCTGTTGGTAAAGGTCACGAGCACCCAGTAGATGAACAGATGGATCGCCGCATACGCCGCCGCGATCATCGGCCAGCGGCGTGCGGGCGTACGGGAAATACCGCCGCCCTTTTCGGTTTTGGGAGCGTTGCGCCATACCAGCCACCCATAGACACTTGCCAGAAAATAATAGACGTTCATGCCGAAATCGGCATAAAGCCCCGTCTGGAAGTAGAGCGTACCGTGCACGACGGGCATCACCAGCCCCACGAGCCAGAGGTAGATGTTGGCCCGGTATTCGAGCCACAGATAGAGCAGCCCCAGCGTAAAGCCGACGATCTGCAGGATGAGTTTGAGTTCCATCGCCTAAAACCGCACCGTTACGTTGGCCAGCACGTTGAACATCGCCTGGGGAAAATAGAAGGCCGAATCTTCGCGCACACCTCCGACAATCGACGAATAACCGTAGCCGTTGTTACAATACTCCGTATTGAAAAGATTGTTGATCTGCACGCCGAAACGCACGCTTCCGATCTTCGAGGCAGCCAATTCATACCCCAGGTTCAGGTTGGTGACACAGTAGTCGTCGAGCGACAGCGCATCGTTGCGGCCGTTGGTAAAGTATTGTTTGCCGACATACTGCGTATGCAGCAGGGCGCTGAACCCTTTGACATGGAAATCCAATAGCACTCCGGCGATGACCGACGGAGAGTAGGAAAGGGTCGAGGTCCCGAGATACAGCTCCTTTTCGCCCAGGTAGTTCCAGTCGGCGTCGTACTCCGAAACATATTCCGTATAGTTCTCGATCCGGTTCTGGCTCAGGGTCGCATTGGCTCCCAGCGAAAACCAGCGGGCGATGTTCAGCGAAGCCGAGAGTTCGATGCCCCGGCGGTAACTGTCTGGAATATTGCGGGACAGCTCCTGCCCCGTGTCCGAGAGTTCGCCCGTAGCGACCAGCTGATCCTTGTAGGACATATAGTAGAAGTTCACGCCCGCCTCGAAACGGTCGTTGTGGAAAAGATAGCCGAACTCCCAGTCGTACAGCCGCTCCGAGGTGGGATACTCCCCGTTCTTGGTATCGGTGAAGTTGCTGCGCGTAGGCTCCTTCTGCGCCACGGCGAACGACACATAGACCTTGTGATTCCGGGCGAAAGTGTAGTTCACGCCCGCTTTGGGGTTGAAAAAGTGATAGGTACGGTGAATATCCAACTCCTGAAGCGCCGAAGTGGTGCTGTTGAAATTGTCGTTGGTGCCCGTAATGTTATGCCGGATGAAACGGTACTGCAGGTCGGCATAGAGGTTCAGCCCCCGCGCAGCCTCCCAGTTGATCTTGGCGAAGACGTTGGCATCGTACTTGGTCGAGGCGTTACGATAATATTCGTGACGCGGGAAGCCGGGTGCATCGACGACCGACATCACGTTTCCCCAGTGGCCGCCGTCATATACGTTGCCCGCACCGCCCAGGGCCAGTTGTACGCGACCACGAGTATAGTTGGCCGATGCCACCACGCCGCCGAAATGGTTGTCCATCGACTTGCGGCGAATCAGATTGCTTTCGGTAATCGGCTCGTTCGGATCGTCCGTAGGGATCGGCGCGATACCGTACTCACTCAACGTCTGTCCGTTCTTATACTGGTTGTAATAACCCGAACCGTAGGTGTAGTGGCCCGTGACATTCAGCGTCCAACGGGCGTTGAAGCGATGATTGACGATCAACTGATTGTTGATCTGGGTATAGTTATCCGTCTGGTTATCATAAAACGAAATCGATCCGTCGGCATGTTTGACAAGCCCCTGCGAATTGTAGCGCCGGTCGGTTTCGAGCTGCTCCTTCGTCACGCCGTCATAAGCCAGTCCGACTCTGGCCACACCGCCGAAGGAGATCAGCTTCACGGCCGTACCCCCATCGTAGTACCCGACCTGCAACATGTAGGACTCCAGGTTGGTGAAGGCCCGATCGACATAACCGTCCGAGGAGATATGCGAAAGCCGGGCATCGACGGTCCAATGGCCGCCCATGAGTCCCGAACCGATCTGCAACGACTGTTTGTTGGTGTTGTAGGAGCCATAGGAAAGGGACGCTTCGCCAGAAAATTCGCTCGACATCGGGGCGGTGGTCATATTCACCGAACCGCCGAAGGCTCCCGTACCGTTGGTCGAGGTTCCGGCACCGCGCTGTACCTGGATCGTTCCGACCGAAGAAGCCATGTCGGGCGTATCGTACCAATAGACCGAGTGGCTCTCGGCATCGTTCATCGGCACGCCGTTGGTTGTGACATTGATGCGCGAAGCATCCGAACCGCGCAGACGGAACGCCGTACCGCCGATGCCGTTGCCGGCATCCGAAGTGGCGACCACCGACGGAGTCATTTGCAACAACGTCGGCATGTCGCTGCCGAAATTCCGGCGAGAAATCGCTTCTCGGCCGATATCGGCATATGCCACCGGAGTTTTGCGATCGACGCGGGTAGCGGTCACCTCGATCTGCTGCAATTCGTACAGTTTCATGGAATCCGGAGTCATGGAGTCCGTTTCCACCGGTTCGTCCGCGTGCACCGGCATCGCGCACCAGACAGCCGCAGCCGTAAGCGGCAGTAAGAAAATCCTTTTCATAACTTTAATTGAATTAAAAGAACAGAAAAGGGGTATGTCGTATCGATTATAGATTCCCGGTTTCAGCATTACCCGTATCCGGTACAATGGGTATAATCTCAGCCTGACAGTAAGGCACCCCTTCAAGAATACGGGCGCAAAGATAACATTAAATTTCGGAAAATCGCACCGCATCACAAAAAGAGTACGCCACCCGGCTCGACCCCAGGAATGGCGCACAGCTTTGTTCGAACAACTCACTCCGAATGCGGCGGACAGCGACGAAAAACCGACTGTTCGGATATTTGCCGAAAAAAACGTTTACAACCCGGAACCAGGCAAAACCCGGGACCGTTTTCCGGCTCCGACAGTTGAAAAATCCGGTATCTTCCTCGGGACAGGGCAAGCCTGGGGAGAGTCATCACCTACCGGAAAGTACCGAACCGATAGACGGTCTTCTGGCAATAAAATCCGTCAGGCGCAAGCAGCGGAGAAGGAAATTCCGGCCGATTGACCGCATCGGGATACCCCTGACAGACGACGGCGACCCCTTCGTAATCCCGGTAGCGGCCGCCCGACTTCGTTTCGGGGCATCCGCCGCCCAAGCGATTGCCGGTGTAGAGCGTCACGCCGGGCTGCGAAGAGAGAATCTCCACCCGGCGTCCCGAACGTGCATCGCGCAATTCGCCGACTTCGGTCAGGATATTCTGCCGCCAACCGTCCACGGGGAAGAAGTGGTCGTACCCCCGCAGCATCCGGATCCGGTCGAAATCGGAATCGACGCCCTCACCCAAGCGGCGCAGTGAACGGAAATCGGCGGGCGTACCGGCAACACCGAGCAGTTTCCCGGTAGGAATCAGACGATCGTCCGCTTCCAAAACAGTCGAAGCATCGAGCCGCAGCTCGTGGTCGAGTACCGACCCGCTGCCCTCGCCGCCCAGATTGAGCAGCAGGTTGCAGGCCATGTTCACGGGCGTCGTCCGGTCGGTTCGAGCGATATAAGTTATTTCCAGCGCATTATCTTCGTCGAAATCGAAAGCGGCCTCGACCTGCAAATTACCGGGATACCCCTGATCGCCGTCGTCGGAAGAGAGCGACATCACGACCCGGTTGGTTTCGACACGGCTCTCCCACAAGCGCCCGGCGAAGCCCTTCACACCGCCGTTGAGATGCCCGGCCATGCCGTTTATATCCAAGCGGTATTCTTCGCCGTCAATCCGCATCGTCCCGTAAGCGATGCAACCGGCCACGCGGCCGATGCTTTTGCCGCACAGGGCCGGATCGCCGAAATAACTGCGGAAATCCTTGTAACCCAGCGCCACATCCGCCAAATGTCCGTCACGATCGGGAACCAGAATCGACACGACAGCCGCGCCGACATTGCAAAGCCGCACTTCGGCACCTGCGGCATTGCGCAGCGTATAGAGCACAACGGCCTCGCCCTCCGAAGTGGCGCCCCAGATCTGCTGTTCGATCTCCATCCCTATTCGCCCGGCTTCAGATTACGCAGCAGGTTGTCGATACGACGCAGGGTCTCCTCCTTCCCGATGAAAGAGGTAACGTCGTACATACCGGGACCCTTGCCGGCTCCGACCAGCGCCAGGCGCAGCGTGTTCATCACCTGTCCCAGCGAATAGCCCTTCTGCTCGATCCAGCCGTGCACGATCCGCTCGGTATTTTCGAGCGAAAAATCGTCGATGCCGGCCAGCACCTCGCGCAGTTCGCGCAGCATAGCCGGATTATCGCCCTTCCAATACTTCTTAGCCTGCTTCTCATCGTACTGAGTCGGAGCGACGAAGAAGAACGAGGTCAGATCCCACAGATCGGTGATGAACGTGGCCCGCTCTTTCATAATGCCTGCGGCACGCCCGGCCAACTCGTCCGAAACCTCGATGCCGTGCTCGCGCAGGATCGGCTGATACAGTGCGGCCAGTTCCGCGTCGCTCTTATGGTGCATATACTGGGCGTTGAACCACTTGGCCTTGTCGGGCTGGAAGCGGGCGCCCGATTTCGAAACGCGCTCCAGCGAGAAGTTGTCGATCAGCTCCTGCATCGAGAAGATCTCCTGCTCGGTGCCGGGATTCCACCCCAGCAACGCCAGCATGTTGATAAACGCCTCGGGGAAATAACCGTCCTCGCGGTAACCGCGTGCGGTTTCGCCCGTCGGGGATTTCCAGAAGAGCGGGAACACGGGGAACCCCATCTTGTCGCCGTCGCGCTTCGAGAGTTTGCCACCGCCCGTAGGTTTCAGCAGCAGAGGCAGATGCGCGAAGCGGGGCTGCAGGTCCGTCCAACCAAAGGCCCGGTACAGCAGATAATGCAGCGGCAACGACGGCAGCCACTCCTCGCCACGGATCACGTGCGACACCTCCATCAGACGGTCGTCCACGATATTCGCCAGATGGTACGTAGGCAGCGCATCGGCCGACTTATAGAGCACCTTGTCGTCGAGCGTCGAAGTGTTCACCTCGACATGCCCCCGGATCAGGTCGTCCATTTCGACGATCTCGTTTTCGGGCATCTTGAAGCGAATGACCCACTGGTCGCCCCGCGCGATGCGGGCTGCGACCTCCTCTTTCGAGAGAGAGAGCGACGTAGGCAGTTTCTCGCGGATCGAATAGTTGTATGCGAAAGTTTCGCCGCGCGCCTCGTACTCCTTGCGCAGGGCGTCCAACTCCTCGGCAGTATCAAAAGCGTAGTAGGCCCATCCGGACTCCACGAGCTGTTTCGCGTATTTCAGGTAGATGTCGCGCCGCTCGCTCTGGCGGTACGGCGCATGAGGGCCGCCGACGCCGACACCCTCGTCGATCTCGATGCCGCACCACTTGAGCGACTCGAGGATATACTCCTCGGCACCCGGCACGAAACGCTGCGAGTCGGTATCTTCGATACGAAGAATCATCGTACCGCCGTGCCGACGCGCGAACAGGTAGTTATAAAGCGCCGTACGTACGCCGCCGATATGCAGAGGCCCCGTAGGGCTGGGTGCGAAGCGCACCCGGACAGGTCTTTCCATATTTCGTTACTCTTTGTTGATTTCCTTTTTATCGTCATGTTCGGATTCGGCCGTCTTGCGACCGGCCGCATCCTGCGCCGCTGCACCCCCTCGGGCAGGTTTGCACAAAGTCGGCGCCACGGCCCACAGCGCACACATCACCCACACTACGAAGGCACCCGATACCACGCGCCAGACCGCATCGTTCCTCAAAGCGACCGCTGCGAGAAGCAGGACGAAAAATATCCGTTCCGTCCATCGGGAGGTAAGCGCCCGGGCGATTTTTGCACGATTTCCCATACCGTTTACTTAATGCGGTATTCGACCCGCATGGTGATACGGGCTTTTTTCTGCCGGCTCGAGGTGTTGAACGATCCTCCGGCCGAGAACTCCTCGTTGGTATTGGCACCCGTGATCTGGAACACGCCCATACGGGCCGAAGCCACTCCGCCGAGCTTCGCTCCGGCATTGACCGCGATCTTCTCGGCACGGACACGGGCATCGGCCGATGCTTTCTCGATGAGCGACAACTTCACGTCGTCGAGCTTCGTATAGTAATAATCGGGCTGCATAGCCTCGATCGAAACGCCCTGGGCGATCAGCGAAGAGATTTCACGCGAAACATTCTCGACGGCATCGACACTCTTCGACTCGACGGTGAAGCCCTGCGAAAGCCGGTAACCGGTAAACCGCTGTCCGGCCCAACTGCCATTGGCCGAATAGACCGGCTCGTACTGCTTGGTGACGTTCACGAACTGGAAGACCACGGCTTCAGCAGCGATCCCTTTCGAGAGGAGGTAGTCGTACACCTTCTTCTTGCTGGATTCGATCTGCGCGTATCCCGCTTCGACGTTCTGCGCCTCGGCGGTGATGAAACCGTTCCAGACGATCAGGTCGGACGAGAACTCGGTTTCGCCGAGGCCCGTCACCACGATCGTCTCCTGCGCGTGGTATTTATATGTGTACGCCCTTGCGAGCAACCAGGCACTGACGACGATCGCCGCACCGATGATGAGGTACTTCCAATACGCTTTCATAACCGTAATATTTTAAGAATTATATTTGCTAACCCGCCGCAATTCATCGGCCGCTTCCGGTCCGGCGTTTTCAACAGGACACGATCACCGCATCCGGCGGCGCCCCGCCCGCTACCGTAAACGGCAGCGCGGCACTACACGTTGAACAGGAAGTGCATGATGTCGCCGTCCTGCACCACGTACTCCTTACCCTCAACCCCGATCTTGCCCTGGTCGCGGCAGGCCTTTTCGGAACCCAGCGCCACATAGTCGTCGTACTTGATGACTTCGGCACGGATGAAGCCCCGCTCGAAATCGGTGTGGATGATGCCGGCGGTCTGGGGCGCTTTCATGCCCCGGCGGAAAGTCCAGGCACGGCTCTCGTCGGCACCGGTCGTGAAGAACGTCTGCAAATCCAGCAATTTATAGGCCGCTTTAATCAGACGCGCCACGCCCGACTCCTTCAGGCCGATCTCTTCGAGGAACATCTGGCGCTCCTCGTACTCGTCCAGCTCGGCGATGTCGGCCTCGGTAGCTGCGGCGACGATCAGCATCTCGGCCCGCTCGTCGGCAATGGCGGCCTCGACGGCCCGGGTATGTTCGTTGCCCGTCACGGCGCTCTTCTCATCAACGTTGCAGACGTAGAGCACCGGTTTGTCGGTCAGCAGGTTCAGGTCGGCGACCAGCTTGCGGTCCTCTTTCTCGAGCTCCACGGTCCGGGCGCTCAAACCCTGCTCCAGGACGGCCTTGTACTGCAACAGGATCTCCACGGCACGTTTGGCCTGCTTGTCCCCGCCCACGACAGCCTGCTTCTGGGTCTTGGCAAGGCGGTTCTCGATGGTTTCGAGGTCCTTGAGCTGCAACTCGGTATCGATGATACCCTTGTCGCGCACAGGGTCGATCGAACCATCGACATGGGTAATGTTATCGTTCTCGAAACAACGGAGCACATGAATAATGGCGTTCGTGTTGCGGATGTTGGCCAGAAACTTGTTGCCCAGCCCCTCGCCTTTCGAGGCACCTTTCACCAGTCCGGCGATATCGACGATCTCGATAGTGGTGGGAACCACCCGCTTGGGATTGTCGATCTCCGCGAGCCGAATGAGCCGCTCGTCGGGAACGGTGATGACGCCCACGTTGGGCTCGATCGTACAGAAAGGAAAATTCGCCGCCTGCGCCTTGGCGTTGGACAGGCAGTTGAAAAGGGTCGATTTACCCACGTTGGGCAGCCCCACGATACCGCATTGTAAAGCCATTGAATATCTTTCGTTTTTAATATTATCCGTTCGACAGGCATCGGCAAAATGCAGGTGCCCCCGCGAAGACGGTCGATATACCGTCGTTCGGAAATGCAAAGATACGAATAAGCCGCGTGCAAAAGCAAATTTATTTGCATTTTGCCCAGGCGAAGTATTTTAGACGAAGTCAAAGATACGAAAATCTCCCCGATAACTTGCGTTTGACGAAGACTTTGTTCGTTGATTCCGAACAGACAAGCCCGGCACAGGACCCGGGACTAAAGACCGAACAACAGCTCCGGTATAAATTATAAAACGGTAAAAACAGCCGGGTTTCGACAAGACGACAAGCGCGGAGCAAGAGGGTAACCGATTACAATCTTGTCAGGTACGCAACCGATGCGCCGATAAAAAACCATACTCACCCTTTCGCATTCCGAGAAAGAGTTCCGCAGCGCCACAGGAGGCGGCAATTTCAGCAAGAGTGCGCAGCAACGCCGCCCGCTGCGGGTGCAAACCGTCCCCGTTGCAACGGCGATGGAATATGCGACGAAGGCCGGAAATCCATGTGGATTCCGGCCTTCGTCGCATAATACGATCAAATCAGACGATATTGCACGAACACAACGGATAGCTCTCCCGCTTGAGGAACTCCTCCGAAACCACGATCCGAACAGCTCGGTGCAATACGGAAAACTCCAACGGAGACTCCCCCAACAATTCGCCATCGACCTCGACGCTGATCTCCGGCGAAGATTCGATGCGGATACGGCTGCCCCTCTCCTGCAGGATATGCCGAATCCGGTAAATCCCGCCGTTGAACAGATAACGGAAGCGGAACAGGATATGCCAGAAATGGACGGGACGGATCAGCGACACGTCCAGCAGTCCGTCGTCGGCCACCGCCTCGGGCAACTGCTGCATACCGCCGCCGTTGTATTTGCAGACACCGATGGCGATGCTCATCAACAGGTTGTTGTAAACCAGCCGGTCGTCGATCCAAACCTTCACGCCCGTCGATTTGTAGCTGAAGAACGAACGGATCATGCACCACGTATAGAGCCACTTGTTGCTGTGTCCTTTCTTCTTGAGATGGGCGTATTTCTTGACTACCATCGCATCGAACCCCATACCGGCCACATTAGCCATATAACGGTGCTGACGGTAGTGAGCCTCTTCGTAAGAAACGACTCCGACATCCTGTAAAAACGAATGTCCCTCCTTGATAGCGCGGATCGCATCCTGATAGCGATTCGGCACGCCGAACGTGCGGATCCAGTCGTTCCCCGCTCCCACGGCGACAACGGCCAGCAGCACCTCGCGGGGATCGACCGTCTGCTGAATAAAAAGACCGTTCACGACTTCGTGCAGCGTACCGTCGCCCCCTACGGCGATAATGCGGCGGAATCCCTGCTTCACGGCCGACACGGTCAGTTCCGTCGCATGGAACTTATGTTCGGTGAAGACCGGTTCGGTCTGGATTCCGGCATCCCGCAGGAGCTTGGAGATCAGGGGAAAATGGTCAAGCCCGCGGCCACCTCCGGCCACGGGATTGACAATGACGAACCAACGCCGACCACCGCCGGGCAAGGACATCTCCTCCAAAACGACTTATTTTAGGGGAGCGTTCTTCAGCGTATCGACCAGGAATTCATAGAACTTGCCGACGGAAGCGATGTTCACCTTTTCGTCCGGAGAGTGGGGATAGCAAATGGTCGGGCCGAAAGAAATCATATCAAGCTTAGGGTAATTCGTACCGATGATGCCGCACTCCAGACCGGCGTGAATGGCCGTAACCGCAGGTTCCTTGCCGAAAAGCGCTTTGTAGGAAGCCTTCATCGCAGCCAGAATCGGCGAATCCAGATTGGGTTTCCAACCGTTGTAGGCACCCGTGAGTTCCACCTTAGCGCCGGCCAGCTCGAACACGGCGGAGATCGCCTCGCCCAGCTCCTCCTTCTCGGAGTTCACCGAACTGCGGAGCAGACACTGCAACTTCACCGTCTTGCCGTCGGATACCACGCGGGCCAGGTTGCTCGACGTCTGCACCAGTCCGGGCATCGACACCGACATCTTCTGCACCCCGTTCGGGCAGCCTACGACCGCACGGATCAGATTCTCCGCCACCTCCTTGGCGATCATCGTTTCAGGGGCTTCGGTTTCGGTCAGTTTGATGGAAACAGCGTCCTCGATCCCGGCGAACTCGGCCTTCACGACCTTTTCATACGCTTTCAGCTCTTTGGTCAGCTGCTCGAGATCCTTGGTGCGGACCATCAGCGTAGCGGTCGCCTCGCGCGGAATCGCATTGCGCAGACCGCCGCCGTCCACCGAGCAAAGCAGGATGTCCATCGACTTCTTCTGCTCACGGATGAAACGGAACAGCAATTTGTTGGCATTGGCACGCTGCTCGACGATCTGGATACCGGAGTGCCCACCCTTAAGACCTTTGACAACCAGCTTCACGGCCCGGTAATTCCGTGCCGGAGTCGGCTCCGCCTTATACTTGAACGTGATGTTGGCATCCACGCCGCCGGCGCAGCCTACATACAACTCGCCCTCCTCCTCGGAATCGAGGTTAAGCAGGATGTCACCGTGCAGCACCCCTTTCTTCAGGCCGAACGCACCGTCCATACCCGTCTCCTCGGTCGCTGTGAAAAGCGCTTCGAGAGGACCGTGTTCGAGCGTATCGTCCTCCAGGACGGCAAGAATAGCCGCCGCACCGATACCGTTGTCCGCACCGAGCGTCGTACCGTTGGCCGTCACCCATTCGCCGTCGATATACGCCTCGATCGGGTCCTTGGTAAAGTCGAACTTCTTATCGTTGTTCTTCTGAGGAACCATATCCAGATGCGCCTGCAGAACGATACCTTTGCGGTTCTCCATCCCTTTGGAGGCAGGCTTGCGGACATAGACATTGTGGGCCGCATCCTCCTTGCACTCCAGGCCGAGACTCTTGGCCACGCCGATCACGTACGCACGGATCTTCTCCTCGTGGGAGGAAGGACGGGGTATTTTGGCGATTTCTGCAAAATGCTTCCAAACCAACGCGGGTTTCAAAGCGGTCAAATTCTTATCCATAGTAGTTCTATTTTAATTGGTTATCGTTTCTATTTTCCAGTTTCCGGAGCAGGTGCCGCTTCGACGGCAGCGCTGCGGTCGAAAGCCTCGACGATCTGCTTGACGAGCGGATGCCGCACGATGTCGCGGCGGTCGAACTCCACGATGCCGATCCCCTCGACACCGCGCAAAATCTCCATCGCCCGCGTCAATCCGCTGTCGGAACGACGGGGCAGGTCGATCTGCGTCACGTCGCCCGTGACGATGAATTTGGCATTACGTCCCATGCGCGTAAGGAACATCTTGATCTGCGGCAGGGTCGTATTCTGCGCCTCGTCCAGAATGACGAAAGCGTTGTCGAGCGTACGGCCGCGCATGTAGGCCAGCGGCGCGATCTGCACGGTCCCCTCCTCGATGTATTTTTGCAGCTTGGCGGGCGGAATCATATCGTTGAGCGCATCGTACAGAGGTTGCAGATAGGGATCGAGCTTCTCCTTCATGTCGCCCGGCAGGAAACCCAGCTTCTCGCCCGCTTCGACGGCCGGACGCGTCAGGATGATCCGCTTGACGTGTTTTTCTTTCAAAGCCCGCACCGCCAGGGCGATGGCCGTATAGGTCTTGCCCGAACCTGCGGGGCCGATGGCCAGCAGCAGGTCGTTGCGGTCGTAGGACTGCACCAGCTTGAGCTGATTGACCGTGCGGGCCCGGACGATCGTGCCGTTGTTGCCATAGACGATCACGTCCTTATCGACGGGAGCGTCGTGTTCGATCACCCCGGTCGAAAAAGCCTGTTGTACCGACTCTTTGGAGATATAGCCGTATTTGAGGTAGTAAGCGATCAATCCGTCCAGTCGTTTCCGAAACCGTTCGGAATCGCTTCGGGGGCCGAGCACCGTGAGCGCAGATCCGCGAGCGATGATTTTGAGGTTGGGATGCAGCTCCTGCATCTGTTCGAGGTAAATATTCTGGGGGCCGTACAGCTCCCGGGGATCCACCCCCTCGATGTCGATCTTCTTATCTTCGGAATCCATCATAAGCTAAAAAACAAATCCTACGCTCAATGCCAGGGAGTAAGAGCGCATGTTGAACCCGACCGCCTCTTCGGTGGGATAATAACACTTTTTCGAATCGAACTGCCCGTTGTAACGGAAGTCGATCAGTGTATGTCCGAAATTCAACCCCAGGCCCAACATATAGGAAACCGTCGGGCGCATACTGCCGAAGAACATCTCGTTGTTGCCCTCGGCATACTTGCAATCGTTCATCACCGTAAAGACGGGACCGACGTTGATCCGCAGCATCGGAAGCGCCCGAAGCGAGAAGATGAGGGGAATATCGATCGAATTGGTTTTGATTTTCAGAGTTCCGTAGTCGGCATGGCTCAACTTGATCGACTGCCGCACGTAAAGCACCTCGGGACCGATGGTGAAATAGCGGAATTTCAAGCCGATCTGGAGTCCGGCCTGCCAACCGAGCCGGTTATCTATACCGAAATCCGGACCGGAAGTCGAAAAATGGGGAAAGTTGAGTCCGGCCAGTACGCCCCACTCCACTCCCTTGATCGCCGATCCGCTGCGGCTGCTGCGTCCATAATCGTCGTATCTGCGGGACTGACCCGAAGAAGGGAGAGTCAAAATACTCAACAACAACGCTATAATCAGGAATTTACAGTTTTTCATAACTCTATTTCTTGGTATCGGATTTCAATACGGCAGCGGCCCAGAGCAGGTAGCAGACACAAGCCGTCACCCAGATCAAGCCCGCCTGGGGATGACCGAAGCCGCGGATCAGCGCGCCGCAGATCGGGCCCGAAAGGGCGCCGGCGGAAATGGCCAGGATCATCAGTCCGGCGACTTCGTTCGAACGGCCCGGAGCACTCTTGGTCGCCACGGCATAAAACGTGGCGAAAACGCAGGCCATCGTGAAGCCGAGGATGCCAACCAACGCATAAACGACCGCTTCGGAGCGCACCGCGAAAAGGGCGATGCAAAGCGCCAATGCCAGCAGCATATTCCAGCGCAGGTATTTGACATCGACGACACGGATCAACACCCAGGCACCGACGAGCGTACCCACGATGCGCAAAGCGTAAAATCCGGTGGTCGTAAGAATCGAATCGGGATTGTCGATCAACCGCACCGAAACGAAGCCGATACCGACATCCGCAGCGATGAAGCAGGCCACGCCCAGCGTACAGAGCAGCACGGCGCGGTTACGCAACAGACGGAAACACTCGGCCATACCGACCGCACGGGACGATTGCGCCGGTTCTGCGACCGCAGTCACCTGTAACCAGACGGCCCCGACGAGCGTAAGCCCCGCATAAATCGGCAACAACAGACGCCAGTCGCCGAAAAGCGAAACCAGCCCCGTGATGATCGGGGCGAGCAGCAACAGAGCCGTATTGCGGAAGATCTGTCCGACGGTCAGGTAGCTGGTCATCCGCTCCTCGGGCACGATGGTCGCCAGCAGCGGATTGACCGCCACCTGTATAGCGGTATTGCCGATGCCCAGCAGACCGAAGCCGATGAAATACCAACTCAAGGCACTGCCGACGCCCGCAGCATAGGGCACGAGCAACCCGGCGATGGTAAAGGCATAACCGATCATTGCCGTTCTCTTGCGGCCGATGCGGTTCATCAGCGCCGCGACAGGCGTGGAAAGAAGCAGGAACCAAAGGAAAACCATCGACGGCAGAAAACTCACGGCACTCTGCTGGCTCTCGGCAAATTCACCGCTGATGATGTTGGTCACCGGAGCCACGATATCGCAGAAGCCCATGATAAAGAACCCCATCAGCACAGGTGCCAGCAATCGTTTGTCCACTCTCCTTTCCGTCATAGCACGTCCTTCAACATTCATTATTTGGTCAAAGTTAAGTTTTTTTCTCGGAATACACAGAGAAAACCGTGCATTTTTTTATCCGGAATCCCTGTTTTTCGGCAAAAAAAGCATTGCTATTCCCCATTTTTTGCTATCTTTGACATAGTCTTAGATAGGATGCGCCTCGGAAAACCGTGAACAAGTTCCCGTTTTCTCTCGGCTTTCACTATCTTTGTTTCCGTAAAATTACCATGCAGGCAGTGCCCCGACAAAACGAATGTCGTTCCGATTCGGGCGCGATCTGTTCGCATTGAAACAACCGTTCATTCAGGTTCCGGCAAACGATCCGTGCTTTACGGTATTTTTCCGGCAAACATATTGATAAAATTTACTCGACCGGCCCCGTTCCGGCGAACACGAATATGTCCCGGTTCGCAGACGGTCCCGATCAGTTAACCCTAATTCCGATTCCGCATGATGCTTCTATTCGACGGCATAACCCTCCCGCTCGAGGATCCGATTCTCAAATTCCTGCTGATTCTGGTCATCATCCTCGCCGCTCCCCTGCTGCTCAACAAGCTGAAGATTCCCTACCTGCTGGGACTTATCATCGCCGGTGCGGTGATCGGACCGCACGGCCTCAACCTGGTGTTACGCGACAGCAGCATCATCCTCTCCGGTACGGCCGGACTGCTCTACATCATGTTCCTCTCCGGCCTGGATATGGACATGTCGGATTTCCGCAAGAACGGCACCCGAAGCCTCGTATTCGGACTCTATACGTTCTGTGTTCCGCTCCTGCTCGGTATTCTGGCGGGATATTACATCCTGGGATTTTCGATCTACTCCTCGATCCTGCTGGCCGGACTCTTCGCCTCGCAGACCCTGATCGCCTACCCCATCGTCAGCAAACTGGGCATCGCCCGCGACAAGGCCGTCACGATCGCCGTCGGAGGCACGGTCATTACCGATACGCTGGCCCTGCTGCTGCTGACGGTCATAGTAGGCATGGTCACCGGAAACACGGACGACATGTTCTGGTACCGGCTCGGCATCTCGGTCGTGCTCTGCATCGCATTCATCATGCAGCTCTTCCCGCTGATCGGGCACTGGTTCTTCAAGCATTGCAGCGACAACATCTCCCAATACATTTTCGTGCTGGTCATGGTCTTTCTGGGCGCCTACCTGGCGCATCTGGCCGGACTGGAGCCGATCATCGGCGCCTTCCTCGCGGGGCTGGCCCTCAACCGCCTCATCCCGCGCACCTCGCCCCTGATGAACCGCATCGAATTCGTCGGCAACGCCATCTTCATCCCCTTCTTCCTGATCGGCGTAGGCATGCTGATCGACTACCGGGCCTTCTTCCGCGACTGGGAGAGCATCAAGGTCGCCGCCGTGATGATCGTCCTGATCACCGCCGCCAAATACATCGCCGCGCTGCTCACTCAAAAAACATTCAAACTCTCCAGCGACCAAAGGACGGTCATCTTCGGCCTGAGCAGCGCCCACGTAGCCGCCACGCTCGCAGCCGTGATGGTGGGCTACAACGTCATCATCGGCCAGACACCCGACGGAGAACCGATCCGTCTGCTGGGCGAAAGCGTCCTGAACGGCACGATCCTGATGATCCTGGCCACCTGCACCATTTCGACCTTCGCCACCCAGCGCGGCGCTCACAACATCGCCATCAAAGGGGTCCGCGAAAACGACGAAAGCACCGAACATCAGGACGAACACATCCTGATCCCGGTGTCGAACGAAGAGAGCGTCAGGGAACTCGTAACTCTGGGCAACGTGCTCAAATCGAAGAAAAACCACAACGGATTCTACGCGCTGCACGCCATAGACAACAAGGTGGAAGACAGCGGGCTGGAAAAACGGGCCCGCAAAATTCTCGAAACGGCGGCGACGGCCGCTGCCGCATCGGACATCTACCTCCACGAGTTGCTGCGCTACGACGTCAATATCTCGAACGCAATCGCAAGCGTCGCCAAAGAACAGAGTATCACGGACATCGTAATGGGACTCCATCGGGACAAATCCCCCGCGATCTTCCTCGGCAAGATCACGGGCGACCTGCTGGGCGAAAGCAACGTCACGACCTACATTTACAAACCGGTACAACCGCTGGCGACCATAAAGCGACATATCGTAATCATTCCCTCCCAAGCCGAAAAAGAGGCCGGATTTCTCATGTGGCTGCATAAAATCGGAAATCTGGCCCGCAATACCGGGACCAAAATCGTCGTCTATGCCCCGGAAACAACGCTCAAGTACATCGAACCGCTGCGGCGCAAGCAGACCGCAACCGTAGAAACGGTACTTTTCAAAGACTGGGAAAAACTGCCGGCCCTGCTGCGCGAATTGCGCACGGACGACTGTCTGTGGCTGGTAATGAGCCGCCGCGAACGCATCTCCTACCAACCGGCGATGAACAAGATCCCGGCTTACCTGGATCAATACCTCGGGCGAAACAGTTTCGTGCTGATCTATCCCGTACAGGCCGGTGATCCGGAAAGCCGCTATTTATAACCCATAATACGTGCCGCATACCTCCTGTACGAACCGCTCCCTTTTACCGCTGTAACGGAGACATCCGCCGGATGTCGGAACATGGCCTGTCCGCAGACGAAGAGACGCTGCACCCCCGTTGAAAAGGCATCGCGGCTGTTCGGAAAACCTTCGGAAGCCGCATCTCCCGATCGGAAAAGGATAAGATGTGCACATCCGGCCCCCACCCCTTATGCACCGACAATCGGGTAAAATCGACACCGGGTTTGGTTTTACCCGTAACTTGCACTATCTTTGACCTTGTTTTAGACCGGCCGCATCCATCGATGTCCGAATAAATTCGGCCTCGCTCTCGGCCCGCACCGCATAATTCGTTTCGCATAAACATAAACGTAAAATAACATTATGAGTCTTGTAGCGATCGTAGGACGCCCGAACGTGGGCAAAAGCACACTGTTCAACCGCCTGGTCGGGCAGCGCAAAGCCATCGTCGATGCGACGGCAGGCACGACACGCGACCGCCATTACGGTAAAACCGACTGGAACGGACGTGAATTTTCGGTGATCGACACCGGCGGCTATTCGGTCAATTCGGACGACATTTTCGAAGACGACATCCGCCGTCAGGTGATGCTCGCCATCGAAGAGGCGGACGTCATCCTGTTCCTGGTCGAAGTCAATACGGGCATCACGGATCTCGATCAGATGATGGCCGACATCTTGAGGCGCACTTCGAAAAAAGTGCTGCTGGTCTGCAACAAGGTCGATAACTACGACCTGATCTACTCCTCGCACGAATTTTATTCGCTGGGACTGGGAGAACCCTACTGCATCAGCTCGATGAGCGGCAGCGGCACGGGCGACCTGATGGACGAAATCGTGCGCGACCTGCCCCCGGAAACCAAGAACGAGGAAGAAGAGCTGCCCCGCATCACCATCGTAGGCCGTCCGAACGTGGGCAAGTCGTCGCTCACCAACGCCCTGCTGGGCGAAGAGCGCAACATCGTCACGCCGATCGCCGGCACCACGCGCGACGCCATTCACTCGCGCTACAACAAGTACGGACTCGATTTCTACCTGGTCGATACGGCCGGCATGCGCAAAAAAGGCAAGGTGACCGAAGACCTCGAATTCTACTCCGTGATGCGTTCGATCCGCGCCATCGAGGAGTCCGACGTCTGCATCCTGATGCTCGATGCGCAGCAAGGCCTCGAATCCCAGGACCTGAACATCCATAACCTGATCGTCCGCAACCGCAAAGGCTGCGTGATCGTGGTCAATAAATGGGATCTGGTGGAGAAAGGCAACAACACGATGAAGGAGTGGAAGGAGGCCCTGGCAAAAAAACTGGCGCCCTTCAACGACATTCCGATCATCTTCACCTCGGTACTCAACAAACAGCGCATCCTCGAAGTGCTCCAGACCGCCATCCGGGTTTACGAAAACCGCAAGCGGCGCGTGGCCACCTCGGCGCTGAACGACTACCTGCTGCCGATCATCGAGAACTACCCGCCCCCGGCGACCAAAGGCAAATACATCAAAATCAAATACGTGATGCAGCTGCCGACACCCACGCCCCAGTTCGCCTGCTTCGTCAATCTGCCCCAATATATCAAGGATCCCTACCGCCGCTTCCTGGAGAATAAGATTCGGGAGGAATGGGATTTCTCGGGAGTACCGATCCAGATCTATTTCCGACAAAAATAGAGATCACCGGATATCCTCGACACCATATTCAGGGATCCGGCGGCGCACCCATAAAGAATAATTTATCTCATTTACAATCGATAAAACCTTTATTCCAAACCGTTTATCTTTTCGCTATGAAAAAATTCTTACTATTCGCTTTCGCGGCCGTAATGCTGGGATTCGCGGGATGCAACGACGATGAGAACAAGGACAACATACCTCCCACTTTGAGGGAATACGAAGCTCCCGTATTCATGTACGGCAAGACACGGGAGGAAGTGAAAGCTTCGGTGCCCTACGCCTACAGCGGAGCATCGGAAACCTCGCTGTATTTCGAAGGCAAGGGCATCGTTAAAGAGTACATATATATATTCGAAGACGACAAAGTATATTCCTGCGGATCGATACTTTCAGACCTGTACATCGACGACCTGCACACCTACCTCTCGCAGCTGTACATCTACCTCGAATACCGTCCGGGACAAAGAATGTACGTATATGAAAGCGAAGACAAATCGCTGAGCATCGGCCTCTATCCCCTCAACGACGGTCTGGCGGCAGTAGAATACCTGAAAAACTGACCCTCGGGATCAGCCGGGAAAACTTCCGACGGAAGCGTCCGAACTCCGCCCATAAAAGACATACTATCAAACAAGAAACAGCCGCATGAAATCATGCGGCTGTTTCTTGTTTGGTGGAGAATACGATTCGTGAACCTATTCGCTAAAGCCCCTTATTATCAAGGTGATAAATATGTCAAAAGTCGCGTAGTAACGCATTTGTAACGGTTTCTTGTCTGCAATAGGCCGACTATTGTCAGTCAAGTGTCTGCTCGTTCATTACGAATACAAAGATAGAAAATTTTATTGATTTTTTATAGCTTAAAGTCTTTTTTCATTAACTGAATTATAAATTCTTATTTTATTGGATTGTATTCGCTTGACAGATTATGGGATAAATATCGCGATTTTCATCTTATTTCGTCTTTTTTATTATAACTTTGTATATCATTTTTAGTTAATAGAATAGATGACGAAGAGAATTGGGTATATAATAGATGAGATCCTTGATCAATATATGTACGCAGATCTAACTTGTCGTCCGTGGATCATTGGATTTAGTGGCGGGAAAGATTCTACTGTACTATTGACCCTTGTATGGTTGGCATTACGAAAAATCAAAGAACAAACAATAGCTCCTTTTCAATTAAGACGTCCTATATATGTCGTTTGTAATGATACAATGGTGGAGAACCCTATTATTGCGACTTATGTAGACGAAGTTTTAAATACGATTGAGATAAAGGCGCGAGAAGAAGATTTGCCGATATTTGTTCGGAAAACAGTGCCTAAACTTGAAGATTCATTTTGGGTCAACGTAATCGGCAAGGGCTATCCTGTTCCCAATACCGCATTTCGATGGTGCACAGAAAAGATGAAAATAAAGCCTACAGCACGATTTATTACAGAGCAAGTAGATGAATGTGGAGAGGCAATTATCTTAATTGGAACAAGAAAAACAGAGAGCGCAACACGAGCTCGCTCTATTAAAAAACATGAAATTCACGGGAAACGACTTACCAACCATACAATTCTTAAAAACACATATGTATATGCACCTATAAAGGAATTGATGTTGGAAGAAGTGTGGTATATTATTAATGCTATACCATCACCGTGGGGGTTCGATAATTCGATTCTATTCAATATTTATAAAGATGCAAGTGCCGATGATTATGAATGCCCTACTGTTGTAACGGACAAAAGTCATGGATCGTGTGGACAGAGTCGATTCGGATGTTGGACTTGTACAGTTGTCAAAGATGACAAATCCATGCGCTCTCTTATTCAGAATGGTCGAGAATGGATGCGGCCATTGTATGATTTTCGGTTACAGTTGGATCAAGAGAGAAATATTATAGAAAATAGAATGCCATTTAGACGCGATGGTAGGAAAGCGGTTAATGATATGGGTTCGTATGTATTTCGTTATCGAGCGAGTATCCTTGAACGGCTTTTGCAAATTCAATATGATTTGCAGCAAAAAGATCCCAATATAAAACTTATTACAGATCAAGAGTTGATCGCTATTCAGGTTAATTGGTATCGTGATTTTAATTTTACATTCCAAGTATCTGAGATATACAACAAGATATACAACACATCATTATATATGGAAGAAGTAAAAGTTAAAAATAAGTTAGAAGCAGATCTTATGAAAGAGGTTTGCAAGGATAACATTGAGGAGGGTGAACTGATCGAACAGTTGCTTTTACTTCAAAAAAGTAAATCTCTTATGCAAAGACGGCGTGGTTTGAAGAGCGAAATCGAATCGCGTATTGAGGAATTTGTAAAGAATAAAAAGAAATGATAATAAAGGAAATAGAACTTAATAATTTCCGTATCTATAAAGGAGTAAATACGATTGATTTAACTCCTGATGGAGATCGCAATATAATTATTGTGAGTGGAAATAATGGCTTCGGAAAAACAACATTTCTGATGTCATTAGTATGGTGTTTGTATGGCCGCCAAATGGATAAGGTCGATGATCTGTACCGCAAAGAAATTGAAGAAAAGGGCGGTTATAGTAAATATATTGGGAATAGCCTTAATATTCAAGCAAAAAAAGAAGGAGAAACCCGTTTCTCCGTTTCTGTTACATTTACAGATGTCGAAATTCCGGATGTCCCTTGTACGGATATAAAGATTACACGTTCGTACGATAGTGCAACAAACTATGACGATGAACTTGAAATATTTATAGATGGAAGAAAAAGCGATTTGTTTTCCGGCACAAAAGAAGATATTACGAAAGAAGAAGAAATCTTCATTCGAGATTATATTCTTCCTATTGAGATAGCGAAATTCTTTTTCTTTGATGCAGAAAAGATCGTTTCTTTTGCGCAAATCAATACTCCGGAGCAACGGCAAGATTTAAGTCGCGCATATTCGCAAGTTTTAGGGATTCAAAAATATGATGACCTGAAAAATGAATTGGAACGTATTCAAGATGACTATCGACGAGAATCGGCAAAACCGCAAGAACGGAAAGAGTTTACGGAGCTGATAGCTTCTATTGATTATGCTGAAAGCGAAATCAGCAGATTGTCCGATGAAATCTCTAATTTGGAAGATGATCGTATTTTACAGCAGCATGAATCAAAAGAATTGCAAACCAAGCTGATTCGAGAAGGAGACTTGATGACGCAGGAGGAATTGGAGCAATTGAATAAAAAACGAGACAATCTTTCTTCTGAAATGCATGAGGCAGAAGACGATCTGAAAGATCTTTATAATCTCATCCCTTTCGGATTGTCTGGAGGTCTCATATCGTCTATCCTTGATCAACTGAAAGAAGAAAAAGCGTACAAGCAAAATAAGTTACAGCTGGAAGGTGTGAATGACAAAACCGATGTTATTCTCAGCGATATAGAAAATGCAAAACGAGATTTCAATCATTCGATAGATATTAAGGTACGAGATTTTTATGAAAGTCAAATCAGAAAACTTATAAAAAAGTATTTTTATAACGATCTTGATAATAATCGTTTTGAGCATTTTACTATGCTACACGATTTTACTGGCATACAAGAGAATGATTTCGCTTCCCTTGTGTCAAAGATAAAGGAAAGTAAATCATCTTTCGATGATTTGCATGGAAAATATACAAAGGCAAAAGCGGAACTTTTTTCGATTGAAAGAAAAATAAGGGAAGCAGAAAAGAATGCAGAAAGCGATTATGTTCAAGAGTTAAGGAAGAAAAAGGAGTTGATAGATAGAAAAATAGAGTCTATTTATCGGGATATTGCGGCTAAAGAAAATGAAAAAGAAGAGCTTTCTGATAAGATTATTGCAAATAAGAAACAGAAAGAGATCTTGTCGAAAAAGATAGCGGTGTCTAATCAAAATAAAGCTGTTGATGATGAAGCTTCAAGGTTGATTAGGACGATTCAACAGTTCTTGATTAAGTTTAAGGATGAAAAGAAAAAGGCTTTGGCCAAGAAACTTGAAGATAAGCTGAAGAAATTTCTCCATAAGACAAATCTTGTCGATCGGGTCGTTGTAGATATAAATGGCAATGGCGATGATGTCGATATAAATTTGTACGATGCAGATAGCCGAAAGATTGATAAAGGAAATCTCTCTATGGGGGAACGACAAATGTTTGCATCCGCTTTGTTGGGTGCGTTAGTTGATGAAACTGAAATAGAATTTCCGGTTTTCATTGATAGTCCAATGCAAAAATTTGACACAAGCCACACTCGAAATATTTTGACACAATTTTATCCGAACGTATCAAAGCAGGTCATTCTGTTCCCTCTTTTAATGAAAGAATTAACCGAGGATGAGTACAGATTGATACAGCCGATTGTAAGTAAAGCATATTTGATCGATAATCAAAAGAACGGTTCGCGATTTTTGCCGATACAACCGGATCAAATTTTTATGGAATATAAGAATCGGAATTATGCTAATTAATATAAGTACATCAAAAGCAAATCATGATGTTGTAACCCAATTGACTAAAAAGCTCACTGGGGGTACGAAGGAAAATGTGATCGCTCGCATTGCATTGGGTTATTCTTTGTCTACGGGGAAGCGTTTTACTCCACAAGAGTTCAATCTTTACGATTCTCAGGGTAAGGAGTATAAGGAACATATATTATTCGATGCGCAATTCAAAGATTTTTACGTTGCATTGATTTGTCAAGCATATGGTATAACTAAAAATGATGAATCTATACCCAAATACATCAAGTTGCACATCGATCATGGCCTTGAAAAGATCAATTACATTTTTGAGCATACTCCTCAATATACCTTTTTTGATTTTCTGACTGAATATTTGGGGAGAGGCATTGATGCTATTGAGGATGCTCCGGTATCCCTTGATCCTGTCGCAAACTATAATCAGCACATAGAAAAGAGCGAATTTGCTGGGCCTATCAATATCAAGGTCGGATATGATCCAAAGACAACCGAAGAAATCCAATTCTGCTTTAATAATTCAAAATTATATAATAATCAGCATATAGCTGTTGCGGGTAAATCCGGCTCTGGTAAAACTCAGTTTGCATTGGAGTTTTTGAGGCAACTATATATCCAAACGCAAGGACAGGTTAACTTCTTGTTTCTCGACTTTAAGGGATTGAGTGAGGATGACAGAAAGAAGATGGCCGATTTTTTCACTGCTACGCATACCCAATGTATAAATGCTCCGAATGCTCCATTCCCACTTAATCCGGTCTCGTTTATCGATAGTGTAAATGAGAAGAATAGATTGGTGGGAATCAATAAATTTGTAGATATAATTGCCAAATATTCAAATATAGGCAAAAAGCAACAGCAAATTCTTAAAGACGCTACAAAAGAGGCTTTTATCCAACATAAAGACGGGAAGCATCCGTCATTGAAAGAAATATATGATTTAGTCATAGAAGAAGTCGGAGATACGAGAGACACACTGACTGAGATAATGGAGCGGTTAAGCGAATATGAATTGTTTGCTTCCCAAGTCAACGATCCGAGCGTATTCCTGAATAATAACTATTACTTCTCTCTTTCGGGAGAGTTGGATAATACGGTTCGCTTCACTTCTGTATTTTTGATCATCAACTATATCTTCAATGTATTTACCAATATGGGAGGAACAGATGTTTCTTCGGATGGTAATAGGAGCATGAGGTATGTTTTAATGATCGACGAGGCTCACGATTTGTTCCGAGAAAAAAAGTCATTGGAAATCCTCGAAGTTCTTTTACGGAAAATACGATCATACGGTGTGTCGATAGTTTTGTTGTCTCAAGGTATTTCGGAATATAATCAGGGAAATTTTGATTTTTCGCAGGAATGTGAGACTGCATTTCTTTTGCCAATCAATGATTTGAATAATACCAAAGCTATTAATAAGTTCCTCGGATTGGCAGAGAAAGAAGGAGCAAAAGCCATGAGAAATTTAGAAAGTCTCTCAAATGGTCATGCCGTTTCAAATATTAAGGAGTATCCGAAAACAGAGGTTTTCAGAGTTGTTCAATATTGGCAAGAAAAGAATAAATAGATTATTTTTTATCTGCTTAACTATTTATAAATACAAATGTTTTGCGGATAGTTGTTGTATTATAACAATGAGAAGGAAGTATTTGTAAATACTTCCTTTTGTACAGGATAAAAAACTTTTTCGTATCTATCTGAATGACAGAATAAAGCAGAAAAAGGAGAAAGTTGCCGGCAACAATTTAGCGACTATGTAACTGCGTTGAACTGCCGTGCTTTGCAATTTGTCAAACAACTATATATCAAAAATCGGTAATAGCAAAAGATTTCTATACATATAATCCGATAAACAGTTTTTATTCATCATAGCATAAAGCTCTCTGCTTCACAAGAAGCGGGGAGCTTTTCTTTTTCGGATGGTAGCTCCGCCCCATTATAAAGCGAATAGCACAAGCACTATTCTTACTTTCTCGAATCTGCCTAATAATTCGTTTACCTCCATTTTGCTGTCTTTCCATCGTCCTGTGGCGTCGTTACGTTGCAGGTGCGAAAGTGTTTACGAGGTCTTCACGGATGTACAAGGTCGAGCCTTGCGGTTCGGCGGAAAATCTTCCCTGCGATGCGAGGTATTTTTCGTCGAAACCTTGTACGTCCTAACCTCTACACCGAAAAGCCCCTGAAACGAAACGACCAATACGACCGAAAGACGCATCAAAAAAATGTCGGATAAACGAGAGGCAGATTAGGATAAGAAACTCACTCCCTCCACTCTCAAATCCGCATCAAAATCCAAAAAGCAGCAGCCATATGAAAGCGATCAAGATTTTCAAAACAGCATTACGCGCCCTTGCAGTCGTCCCGTGTGCCCTTGTGCTTTGGACGGTGTATTTCATCGTCGGGATGATCGAAGCCCTGTTAAGCGGTGTGTTGCGAATCGTGTGGGGTATTGTCCTGTTCGGTGTCTCTCTCGCAACCGTCATCGGAGCTTTTGTTTGGATATTAACACTTTAATAAGATAGAACTATGTACGTAACGATTGAATCTTTCTTTTGTTGTTATTGCGACGAGGTGGCGGAGACTTTCCTCCGACTGATAGACACGATTCTTCTTGCCAGCAACGAAACCGAACTGCGACAAGGCATCGACAAGTTGAAATCCCAAATTCCGCTCGACGACTATTTCGTGTACGGCTTCGGCTCGCACCATCTGTGGGTACACCAGCGCAAGGTCAGCGACCCGACGCAGCTGTTCAGACACAGATTATTGAAAGCAGAATTTTAACCCTTTGAACCACTATGACAATGGAAACGAGAATGACGGTAAACGGCGTGTCGGTATGCCCGACGGGAGAGGAGCGACACGAATATTTCACCCCAGCCTTCGCCCGCAGGACGAAGAAGCGGTTTTGTCAATACGACTATCGACACACGGACGGCGAATTGTTCTCCTGCGTTGCTCCGACGTTGGAGGAGTGCCGCCGAAAGCGGAACGAGTGGTTGCAACGTAAAACGGGTAAGGAGGCAAGACGATGATAGCAGCAACGATATTACAGCAGATCGGCGGCAAACGGTTCGCCGCTATGACGGGAAGCCGCGATTTCATGGACTTGGGGGATGGGGTTCGCATGAACCTCTCCCGCAACAAGACTTCCGCCAACCGTCTGACCATAACGCTCGACAAGGAGACGGACACCTATCGGATGCGGTTCTACCGCATGACGGTCAGCAAACATTTCGAGGTCAAGACGAAAGACATCGCAGTTTACGAGGGCGTCTATTGCGATATGTTGGAGGAGATCTTCACCTCCGTAACGGGACTTTACACGAGATTCTAATCATTAACGAGTTGAAATTATGAAAACGACAGTAGCCAATTACGAAACATTGATCGTACTCTTCGCGGAGCCTATCCGCACGTTAGACAACATCTTCGACGACCCCGAAGCGTGGGGTGTAGCCTCGCTCAAAGAGTGGATCGACAGCTATGAAAGCTCGCGCTTCACGCAGACGGACGAGCGGACAGCCGGTCATAACCTCCGAATACAACATGACCCATGTAAAGGAGTGGTTGGAGCAGCATACGCCCATTGACCGCCTCGTTTCAGCCTAATCTCAAATATCACCCATAATAAATACGGAAACCATGAAACCCATACAGAAATACACCAAGCAGGAGAAGTTAGCGGCGATATTGGAGTATAATCCGTGCCGCACGGAGCGTAACGCTGTTTTGCGTTACCTCCTCGCCGTCCGCAGGGACGATGCCGACGAAATCGCCTATTTTGAGGGTTTTGGCGATAGCGTACACCAGATTATTCTCAACGTACGCACCTATGAACGCGGATTGCTGTTCGGCTATACGACCAAGCAATTCGACGAATACGGTTGGCTTCGGGGTATGCTTCCGATTGTCGAGCGCATTGAGTTGGACGTGCATAATGCGATCCATATCGGGCAGTCCATCGACGGGACGTATGCCGTAGCGGTCGATTGGAGCACGGGCGGCGCAGGTGGCGGCAGCCATCCGTCGGTGTGGAACGAGCCGATAGCCGATTATAAGGAAGCTGTCAAAAACGGCATCGGGCAATTGGAGCGGCAATACACCTATGCGATGAAGCATAGTTCCGATAGCACCAACTACAACGCTAAGAAAATTCGCAAGCTCATCGCCAAGCTCGCCGAGGTCAAACAGCGGTATTTGGAGCCGAAACAACTATCTCTATTCGATCTCACATAAACCTATAAAAAGTGCATCATTTGCTACGATGCACTTTTTACTTATCTGTTATTGATGCGTACAAGATGTTTCATAAAAGAAGATGTTAATTCTAAAATAAACTCAATCTCTTCTTCTATTACATTGTCATCATGTTTCACATAAGAATTTTGATACTTTGAGAAATAATCAACTAATTTCTGAAACATATTACTTAATTCTTTGGAACCTCCTTTACTCTGAATAAATGCACCTAAATCTGCTATTTGATTTTCTAACGATTTCCCGTTGGCGAAAATTGATTTCAATAATAGTTCAAGGGAGAGTCTTAGATCATCTAACAGATTGCGTTCAAAAGCCTTATTGCCAAATTTCAGTAAAGCTGCTTCATATAATCTTAATGAATCAGGGAAGTCATTCAACCAGTGTCGCGTTTCATCAATTAGTGTTTCATTGACTGCTTCTGCATCCTTATTTAATTGTCCATATCGAGTTAATAACTGAACTTTTAGATTTTTTACTTCTACATTCTCCTTGAAAATATCATGCTCACACAGCTCTTTAATGATTTTGAATTGTTGTTCAGGCAAAAATCGATCAAGATTCTGTTTTAATGCTGCACGCTTATTAGGCGCAGAAATTGGCAAAGACGAATGCGGAATATCTACATCATAATCTGCGGCATAAGCGACACATAAATTCACTATTTCAGAAGTGGATAATCCACCATTTGTTGCACCTAAAATGTCTGATGCTTTTTGAATAAATACGTTAGGTATCATATTGTTTTGATTCATATTTGCAAAATTACAATAACTTTAATTAGTGAAGAAACATTACAATAACAATTTTGAGTAGCAAAGCCCTCCGACGCACAAAGCTATCGGAGGGCTTTTGTTGGGTTCGATTATTTAGTCTTTCTCTTCATTTTCGTTGTTGAACATGAACGATAGCTGTTCGCATTGCCCGAAGTTATCTTCGACATAGATGTCGATGGTCTGCTGATCCGACGACGCGGAGGTGTAGTACAGCCGAAACACCTCTTTCGTGAGCGGGTAGCGGTCATTGGGGAGGAACAGCGTGCCGTCGTCCATGCGGAGTTCGCCTTTGCCGTCGGGTTGGAAGTAGCGGATGGTGTACCGCGCTCCGTCGTATTCTCCCTCCCGAACGAGCATGCAGCGTATCTCGACCGTTTCTCCACGCGCGATGCGCGTTTGCACGGGCATCGTTTCCAGTCGGAACGCATACGCCTGTTTTACGCCCAATCCATCGTCGCAGGCGGTCAGCAGCGTGCCGACTGCCGCGAGTGCGAGCACCAGAAATCCTTTTACCTTCTTCATGTCGTTTTCTCTTTACGGGTTTCACATCATTTGCCTATCGGGGTGTCGGGTTGGGGGATCGAATCCCACGCGGGCGGTGCGGGTATCTCGATGTCGTATTGCGGACGTTCGATATATCGTTCGTCTATCTCTTCATGCAGCTCGGCGCACCCCATGCACCCCGCCGCGACGACCAATGCCAGCAGGCCGTATCTGATTCTTCGTTTCATTGTCATTGTATTGTTATTAGTTCGCGTATTTCGGGGTCGAGGTTGCCCCTGTATTCGAAGTTGGGTTGCAGCTCGCACGCTCGACGGAATGCCGCCTCGCCCTCCTCGATGCGCCCCGTGCGAGCGCAGGCTACGGCTTTCAGGTATTCGACCGTCGCCTCCTCTTCGAGTCGGCACAGCACCTCGTATGCCTGCTCGTCATGCCCGAGCGAGAGCATCGCTACCGCTGTATTCCGATCCTCGTAGGGGCGCAGGATGCGCAGCGCCTCGTTGTACTCGCGTTCGTTCAGCAGCTTCACGCCGCGGGCATAGAGCGTGTCGGGTACGGTCGTGTGGATCGTGTCCTTGACCATGCCCACACGTCGCAGGTCGTACTTGAAGTTCACTGCACGCAGCAGCGGATAGAGCCGCTCGCGGATGTCGCGGTACTGCTTCGGAAAGCGTCGTCGCAGCTCCGCTTCGCGACGGTCGGGATTGCCTATCGTGCGGAGCAGACCGAGAATCGCTTCGCGCTCGGCGATCGTGCCGTCCGCGGCGATAAGACGTGCCAGCTCCTCCCAATCCTCGGCTACCCACCGCACGCGGAGCAGCGTATCGACCTGCCGCCCGAAGCGCTGGCCGAGGCGTCGCCTGAGTGCCGCCGCACGTCCGCGCGCCAACCGTTCGTTTTGCGCATAGCTGCCTTCGGGCGACGCCGAGGCCGTGAGGACGATGCTGTCCACATGGAACTCGCGTTGTTCGACCAGCTCCTCCATCAGCGATTCGATGCGGGCGAGCTGCGCGGCGTTATCGCCCAGCGTGTCGATGATCCGCGTATTGTTCACACGAAACGAGAGGTAGTTGCGGTCGTTCACTACGGCGTACTTCTCTATGATCTTCGTCACGTAGCGCGTCGTCGTGTCGGCGAAGGAGAGCATCGACGAGATATGGTAGCGGAGCGTGTCGAGGGGCGGCAGGTCGTAGCGGCTTCCGTCGAGGGCCTCGACCGCACTGTGCAACGTCAGCAGCATCGTCTTGCCCTCGCTGCGGGTCGGAACCTCCTGCGAATAGTAGTAGGACAGGTCGTGCGCACCCTCGACGATGGAATCGAGGCGCATGCCCTCGGGATAGGGATGTTTCACGAAGCGCTCGAACGCCCGCTGTTCGCCCGCAGCGTCGGGACGGAACAGACGGACGTACTGCGCGAACTGCCAGTAGTTGCGATCCTGCACGCGGCTGAACAGTCCGCCGCGTATGGAGAGTTCCTGCAAGTGTACGGCGCCCTCGGCCTTGTGCAGATGCGGCACGACCACGATGCTACGGCAGCCGCCCTGCAACTCTTTGGGGAGCCTCACAACGAAATCGACCAGCACCTTGCCCTTGCGTTCGGGCAGCGTGCGCGACTTGGCTACCACGACTACCTCGTCGAGGCGGAAATTGGCCACCGTCTCGCCGTTCTCGTCCTTTGCCGCTTCGGCAATGTAGTAGGTCGTGCTGTCGTGTCGTACGGTCATATAGTTCCGCTTCTCGGCGGGCTTCGGCGCGGCCTGCTCGCGGGATGCGTACTCCGCGAGCGCGCGGCTTTGCCGCCGCTCTAAACGCGACGTTACCGCACAGCCTGCCAGCAGCACGGCCAGCAGGCCGACGGAGGTATGTTTCATCATTGCTTTCATCGTCGTCGGGGTTTAGAACAGGTAGGAAAAGGCCGCCTCGATCTTCGAGGGCGCGAGGACGACGCGGCGGCCATGTTCGTAGCGTATCGCTTCGTAGGGCGACGGGTCGGGATGCCAGCGCAGGTCGTCCATGTAGTAGATGCCTATGCCGCCTTCGAGAGTCAGGTTCCACCGCTTGGCCAGCATCCACGAGTAGCCTACCGAGGAGCCTATGCCCGTCGTCCAGCCGTTGTAGCGGGTGCGGCTGTTGCCGACCTTGTACTTGGCGAGGGTCGAGTGCAGACCCCAGAACAGCCCCACGTGCGGCTCGAAGCGCCAGCGGCGCACGCCGATGGTCGCCGCGAGGACGTTGGCCCGCAGTCTCTCCGTAGAAATAGGATTCCAATAACCCGACAACTCCACCGACCATTTCTGCGCCACGGCGACATCGACGCCCGCGTTGAGCGTCCCCATCGCCCAACCCAGTGTATTGACACGCACGGCGGTGTATTGGGCCGAGGCCGTGTGCGCGGCAAGGACGCACAGCAGCAGGATTAACAGCTTTCTCATCATCGGTTCGTTTAATCGGTGGATATTGCGGTGCGGCGGCTCGACGCCTCTTCTTTCGAGACGGCATCGTAGCCCGGGATAAGCGTCCGATTGGCGGTGGCGGTAAAATCATACGGATTGGCGGTCGATACGACACGGCGTACAAGCGAACTTTCCGGATTGTCCCACCATGTCGTGACCAGCAGCCCTATCTTTCCCGATATGGAGCAGCGGCTTCCGGGCGCCACGATGAACGCCTGCTTGGCTCGGTCGATTCTGAATCCCGTATCGCTGACGAGAAGCACTTCGTCGAGCTTGGTGTAGATATAGACCCACTCCTTGACGAACTCGGTATAGAGCGTATCGTAGTACGAAGTCATCGGGTGCTGATAGGGGTTGGCGTCCGAGACCTTTCGCGTCAGGCCGCTGTCGGCATACCACCCTTTGAAGGCGAAGCCGTCGTTGGCGACGACGGGCATCGTCGGGCCGTCTTCGAGCGACAGAAGGCGCGTGTAGAACGCAGGGCCCGTCCACGTCTTGATCTCGCCGACGGCCGTAACGTCCTCCAATCGTCCGGCCGTGTTGTCGCGCCCCGACCAGTAGGTATAGACCGTCAGCATGTTGTAGAAATCCCGCGTGAAGGTCTTGGTGTAGCTGTATCCGTCCGTGTTGCTCACCGTGACCTCGTAAATCAAACGGGAGTTTTCCGTCGTATATACCGTTCCGGGATCATAGGCGATCGGTATTTCGTACACATCCGACGAACCGCCGAGGGGAACGGTGATGTCGGACGTGACGCTGTGTCCGCCGATCTGCAACGCTCCGCTCACACCCGCAACGAGGCGTATCTTGGCCGAAAGGTCGCCCGCCTTCTCCCGATCCATGACGGCAATCGACAGCCGCTTGCCGGTGGCGTAAATGCAGCGATCCGCCGTGCGTCCGAACTCGGCATCGGGCAGGTCGTCGGAGATCTTTACCTCGAAAGAGTGAATGCGTGCGTCGATTTCGTTATCTCCCTTGATGCGAATGTCGAGCGTCTGTACGGTATTGCGCCGCACGTCGAAGTTCGAGGTGTTGTTCTCGCCCAGATAGACGTCGTAGGTCATTTGCAGCCCGTCCTTCCGGGCTTTGATACGCACATAGGTCGCACCTTGCGGAGCGTTCGCGGCGCACTTCTGCTGCTGGGTCGTGATGGAGGGAACTTCGCCCCGACAGTTTTCAAATAGGTAGAACGTGCGAGTCGCCTTGCGGCCCTCCAAAGAGGACATTTGCAAGGGCTGCTCCACCACGAACATATCGCCGGCCTCCTCCTCTGCGAACAGCTTCGTCGAGGCGGCGGCATTTATCAGCTGCACGGATTGCAGCTTCAACGTATAGACGACCGACGATTCGATGGCGATGTTGCAGACCACTTTGGCGACGGCACGCCGCACGGTAATGACGGGATCGGACATTCGGTCTTCGACCGTGAGCGTCGTGCGCCCCGACATGGGCAGTGTTTCATACGACGTCGCGGAGGAGATCTTGCTCTCCAGCAGCCGTTCTTGGGACATCGCGCCCATGTCCCGATGGACATTCACAACGGCGTAGGCTTCATAGCGGCCGGGCAGCACGGAGCACTCCACCGTGCCGCTCTCGACGTAGAACTGTCGGTCGGGCAGCGCGCCGCGCGGATCGTAGAGGAAGAGATTGACGTCGCGCACGGTTCGCTCGTCCGTCGCACGGGTAACGTACTGCACGCCCTCCTCCTGCACCTGCAGCGAGAAACGCACCTTATCCTTGCAGGACGGGCACTCCTCCATTTCGTCTTTGATACAACTGCTCATCATCGCGAGCAGCGGTATGATAAACAATAAGATTTTTTTCATGATGAATACGCTGATTAAAAGTTTCCGCCCCGACGTGGAGCCGGAGCGGAAACGGATTCGACTTACGGTTTAAGCTCCCAACTCGACCGTCTGCGTCACGGGCGATTCCCATTCGGCAGGCGTAATGGTCAGCGAGGCGTCGTGGCCCGCAAGGCCGTTGATCGTGATGTCCACACGGTAGTAGCCGTTTCGGCGAATCTCACCGCCCGACGCGCCGTCGAGCTCCACCTCGTAGGTCATCGACGACTGACCTGCGGCCGTCGAGAAGTCGCCGTCCATGTCATAGGTCGCATCGATGGTCGCCTTCACGCGGCTGCCGACGTTGCGGGCGGGACTTTCGTACAGATAGAAGAGATTGCGATACTTGCCCGATGCTGCGTCCGAAGCCTGCGTCGTCGAGAAATTGAAAGCTCCCGGATCGGTCTTTGTCGGGAACACGGGGGTCTGCGTCGCACCATTGGAGAGCGTGATGCCGTCGATTCGCACGGCTCCCTGATAGAGCGATCCGAACTGCGGCGAGGGCGTAACCTGAACGGCCACCTTCGCCACGGTGCGTTTGAGCGTGATGGCCACATCGGTCGAGGAGCCTGCGGCCGCGACGGCTTTCGAGGCGGAGCCCGACATCACGAAGCCGCCGGTGCGCTTGGCTTTCGTCGAAACATCGGCGAACGTGCCGTTGTACGAGGCTGCGTCCTGTTCCAGCATGGCGGTCAGAACATCGCTGCTATTGACCTGCGCCATGTCGAGGTTCGCCACGGCGTAGAACTCGCAGACCGTACCCGGCACGGCGTTCGGCAGGGCGAAAGTGGCCTTCTTGGCCGACAGCTCGGCCGCCGAAAACGAACGCTTGGCCAGCAGGTCGCCCGACGGGTCGATGACGAATATCGTAACCGTGTTGAGCGCCTTTTCCCACGTCTCGGCCGCAGCCGTAGAGCCGAAGAACGCACGGGTCGCAGGCTCCTCGTCGGTGAACGACACGGTGGCTACCGCGCCTTTCGAGGTTTCGTAAATTTCGTTGCCTTCCTTGTTGCACGAGACGAGAAGTCCCAGAGCGGCCGCAGCCGCCAAAAATAAGTTTTTCATACAATAAATTGGTTTTATGCTACTTGCGTAGCGGTTTAATAAAAAAATGTTCGTGTCAGTCGATGATGAACTTTACACCGATGCCGTACTGCGTGTGGAAATGCCCCGTGGAGCCGCCCCACAGGCAGCGTTCGCGGACGTTTACCGTAAGGGCGATGCGGTCGGCGAGGTAGGCTTCCATTTCGAGCGATACAGCTCCGCCGTAGATGAAGGCGTCCTTGTCGGTGAGCCTCGCCCCGTCGAACAGGGTTTTGTCGCCCCAGTTCACGGTCTCGTAGCCCGCGAGCGCCGAGCCGCCGACGTAGAAGAAGAATATCTTGCGGGCGTCGGAGAGAAAGTTGTAGTAGAACCCTCCCTCGGCCGTGAACTGCGCCGTCGGAATCCGCGTGCCCTTGTAGGGGTTGTAGCGTTGCAGGTACTCGCCGCCGAAAACCCACTTGTCGCCGCCTTTGGTGTAGGTCGAGAGCGCCGCCCCGACGTAGTAGCCCGCGTCGTTGCTATTGGCGTGCGAGTAGAACCCGTCGGCCATGCCGCCCCGAAGCTCGATGCCCCGCATCTTGGGGAGGCATCGCTGCGCGTCGGCCTGCCCGACGAACAGGACGAGCGACGCGACGAGAAGAAACCGGAACAACTTCATGGTTACTGCATTTTGAGTTCGTCGATGACGCGGGCACGCACGAGGTCTTCGTTTTCGACGGTAAACGACTGATGATGGCCTCCGTTCTTCTCGTTCAGCTCCACGACAAGGCACTTGTCGTCGGGGATGGTGAACTTGTCGAACGTGAAGACGGTGCGCTCGTCCCGCTTCCCGGCTACGCGCGTGGCATAGTTGTAGGCCCGCAGAGGGAAGATGACCTGCTCCTGCATGGCGGTACGCTTGGCGACTTTCTTATCGACGATTTTGAAGGTGATGAAGTCCACGTCGAAGGGCACGTTGGAGCCGTTGCGGATCTGCGTGTGGAAATAGAGCAGACCGTTGTGGGTGTAGATGCCTTTGAGGAGGTATTGAATGCCGAAGCGCTTGCAGCCGATATGCTTCACTTCGTGCCTGTCCTGCTTGTGGATAGACTTCATGATAAGGCGCACGAGCAGCGGCGATTCGCTCCCCAGCTCCGTGAGGTATACCTCCATCGCGTTGTTGGGGCGGTTCGCGGATTCGCCGTCGTGGATGAAGTCGCACATCTCGACGTTGAGCAGCAGCGGTTCGGCCGCGTAGCGGACGTTGAACGTGTAGAACGAACCGTCCTCGGTGATGACCGACATATTGGTCTCGGCGCGGAAATCGCGCACGGTGGCCTTCACGCGAATGACGTTTTCAGCACCGTCGGCCTTACCTGCGATCAGATTCGGAGAGCCGAGATCGACGTAGCGCACCGCCGCCGGAAAGATGACGTGCACGGTCTTGTCGTAGGTCACTTCCAGCCCGTGCGGCGGAATCATGCGGTCGAAGGAGAGCTTGCGCGTGAGACCGTGATAGAGGCCGCCGTCCCGCTCCGCGTCGGGATAAACCTCCTTGCAGAGCGATACCGCCTGTGTCTGCTCCGTCGCCTCGACGGCCTCGGCGTTCGTTACTTCCTGTGCGTTCGCCGCACCCGCGCCCAGCGCGAGGGCGAACATCATTACGAAATACTTTTTCATTTTGCTGTGGATTTAGTGGCGGGGTTAAGAACCCCGATTTAATAATTCTGTTGTCTGTTAATCTTCCGGTTGATAGAGCATGACCTTGTATCCGGCTTTCAAATGCACTTTGACAGTGCGCATCTTCTTGGCGATGTATTGGCTCGTGCCCTGAATCAACCCTTTGCCGAGATCGGAGGCGAGCTGCGCTCCCGCATCGGTGGAGATATTGATGCTGCTGCCGAGCGACGACCCCATGTTGGCCGTCACCTCTTTGGCCGCGCTTACCTCCATCGAGTTGGGGATGAAGATGCCCTCCTGCCCATCGCTGTCGAAAACGGCCAGCTCGACGGGGATGATCGTTCCCCGATACTCCAACGAGGTAATGTCGATGCCGAGCCGCTCGCCCTGCACCCGTGCCGCGCCTACGACGACCGTGTTGCGGGGGATGCGCATGCCGGCTACCTGCATCGGTTCTGTGAGCCGCAGGCGGACAGTCTGCCCGTCGGTTACGGTCTGATTGCCGTGTACGCACGCAGGAATGGTATTGCGTCCGACAGCCGTCGAGGTTCCGACCGCCGTTTGAAATTCGAAATTCCGCTCGGCGGTCTGCGCCGTGATGAACTCGCTATCGGTCATGGACTGCGCGAGTGCGGAGACGATGCGTTCGGTCACCTGCCCGACGGGCTGCGCCACCGCCTTGCCGTTGCGCACCGTCTTTTTGTCCTCCTCCGTATCGGTTGCCGACGGCTGTTGCGTCGTGCCGCCTTGTCCGGCGGGCATATACTTGGCCGCCAATTCGTAGGACTTTTCGAGCAAGGCCACTTGATCGTCGAGCGTCGAGCCGGACGGCTCCGCCTGCCGCGCCATCATCGCTTCCAGTTCTTCGATGCGCTCGCGCAACTCCTCCTTTTCAGGGTCTTCGGCTGGTGTTTCGTAGAAATTGCCCAACGTGCGGTTGATGTCCTCGTAGGCCACAGCGGACGAACGTATCGTCCGTTGCGGGCGGGAACCTCCGCCGTAGGTGCGGGCGGGCTGCTGCGGTTCGGGATGGAGCAGATCGAACTCCTCCGACTGCGTTTCGGCTTTATCATCCTTATCCGAGAATAGCGCGGCGAGGTCGTTCATCTGCGCCTGCCGTTCTTTCTGCTTTTCCTCCATCTTCGCCTGCTCGTAGGCGGTACGTTTGTCGGCGATGATGCCAGACTGGGTGGGCAGAGGCATTTCGGTGTTGAAGCCGACACCTTGCTGCGACTCGGCCTTGTCCTTTTCGGAAGGTGCGAAGATCAGCCATATGGAGCCTGCGAAAAGCAGCCCCATAAGCGGGTACACGAGCATCTTGCGGCGTCGCTGCCGCTGCTCCTCCGTGAGCAGCCGGTCAGGCTTCGCCTCTTTCATGTCGGTCGTGGGATTTTTGTTTTGTTTCATAATCGTAGTGGTTGAAAAGGTGGATACTGTCCTGCTTCTGCGGCAGGTTGAATCGTTCGATATGTTCGATCTCTATTTGTCGTCCGTTTTCCCGTCCGATCTGGTAGAGCGCCGCCCCGAACGTAAAGAGGGCGCCGATGGCGAACAAGCTGAAAATGACGAGTACGACGATGATCTTCGTGCGCTCGGGGAGTGCCGCGAGCCATACCCGCAACCGCTCGTCCTGCCTCTCTGCCCACTCGTTCAGACGTTCGATTAGCTTTTTCATAGGCTTATCTCTCCAATGTTTGCAGGTCACGGTTTTCCAGAATCGTGAAGCCTTCGATGGTAAATCCGTTGGGGTTGTCGTCCGAACGTGAAGCGTTCAGCAGGCGGCACGACGTTACGAGGCTGCGCTCCGTTACGTTGCTCTCGCGGATAATCATCTGCCGCGCGTAGGTGTTTACGTGATAGGGATAGCGGTCGAAATCGCACACCACCGAATCGACCTGCAACACCTGATTGATGTTGCCCGCGATGATGCGGTTGTAGTAGCCCTTCTCGGAGAAGTCCAAATAGTAGTTATAGACGCTCTTGTCGGCCAGCAGCAGGGCGCGTTTGATATTGTGTTCGATAGCGCTCTTTTCGGGCGAGAGCGTGAAGAACAGCTCGTGAAAGCGGCGCACGTGCTCGCGCGCTTCGGCGGGCCGGTTCTGCGCGAGGTCTTGCGAGAGAGCGAGCATCAGCGACTTGCCGCCGTCGAGTACGTAGATCTTCTCGCGCTGCCGTTCGGCGAAGCGGTAGGCACTCCCGACGGAGAACACCGCCACCAGAGCGCACAGCGCAATGAAGACGATACCGAACAGGCGTATCTGCCTGAACGATGTCTCGATATTTTTCAATGACTTAAATTCCATATTGTTCGATTATTTTCGTTTGAATAATTTTCCGGCGGTATGGTTCCACGCGGCCTTGCTCGCGCGTCCCATCAGCCTGCCCGAATGTCCTGCGACATTGCCTGCGGCAGCTCCGACAACACCGCCCGCCAGACCTGCGCCCCGTCCTGCGAGCTGCGTAACGGCACGCCCGTAGCTGCCTGCGCCTCCGGCTTGGATGATCCACCCCGCGACGGTCGGAATCGTGAAATACCCGATGATGCCGATAATCAGGAAGACGATATAGACGCCGTTGGAGGCTTCGAGCGAGAAGTTCGGATTGTTCTGCAACTCTGAGATGTCGTTTTGCAGCATCAACACCTGAATCTTCGCCAAAATGGTACTGAACAGGTCGGCGACGGGCAGCCACAGGTACACTTGTACATAGCGGCAAACCCATTGCGTGAGCGTGGAGTGAAAGCCGTCCCAGACGGAGATAGCGAACGCTATCGGGCCGAGAATCGACAGGACGATCAAAAAGAACGTCCGCAGCGTGTCGATCAGCAGGGCGGCAGCTGCAAAGAGCAGTTCCAGCACCTCGCGGAAGAAGTCGCGGATACCTTTCTTCATGTTGTACATCCCGCGCTCGATATACATGCCGGCCATCGTGATCATATCGCCCGGCGACCAGCCTAACTCTTCGAGCTGACGGTCGAACTCCTCGTTCGAGACGAGGTAGGCCGTTTCGGGGTTGCGCATCATCGCCTCGTATTCGAGTTTGTCTTTCTGCTCGCGGTAGCGGTTCATGTCGAGCGTCTGCGATTCGAGCATCCGGTTCGTACCTTGTACGACGGGGCTTAACACCCCGTTGATCGTGCCGAGAACGATGGTCGGAAAGAACATGATGCAGAAGCCGACGGCGAAAGGCCGCAGCAGCGGATATACGTCGATGGCTTCGGCGCGGGCGAGCGACTGCCACACGCGCACGGCCACGTAGAACAGCGCACCCAGCCCCGCGATGCCTTTGGCGACACCCGCCATGTTGGAGCAGAGCGGCATCATCTCCGAATAGAGCGAGCGCAGGATGGTGTGCAGGTTGTCGAACTCTATGGTCATCAACATCATAATCGTTACGGATTAAGGGTTACCAATAGCGTTCGTTGCGGCTGCCGTAGAGTGCCAGCACCCTGTCCATGTCGTTCTTCTTGCGCGCTCGCAGGTAGCTGACCGAAATGTTCTTGTTGGTGTAATACATCACCAGATTGCGGTAGCGCCGTACGCTGTTGTAGCACCTGTCCACCACGTCCATACGTTCCTTGTCACTCATCGAGAGCGTCGTGATGTTCACGACCTCCTTCATCTCTTTGAGGACGTTGTTGCTCTCTTCCAAGAGCTTCGTATAGCCGAATGCGATGGCCGACAGCTCTTCGGGCGTGTAGTTCTCATCGCGCAGCATAAGCTGGAAATTCGTTACGTAGATTTCTGAGATTTCGCCGACCATCAGAATCGTGTTCCTGACCTTGACAGCATCTTTGACGAGGTTGTTCACCGATTTCAGGGCGTCGTAATACTTCTTGCCCTGCTCGAAAATCTTGGCGGTCTCTTTGAATCCGTCCAACGTGTTTTTCGCCGTCGTCGATGTCTGCACGATCTGTTTGGTGGTGTTGATGATGCCTTGCGCGAGATTGCCCGGATCGCTGACGACCCATTGCGCCTGCGCCGTGCCCGCCAGCAGCAGACATGCGCTGACAAGCAGGATTATTTTCTGTTTCATTCTCTTATGGATTTAGCGGTCGTTATTGTTTTTCGCTCGCGCGGGTGTAGTCGCCGTGCGGCGAGAAGGTCAGCACGTCCGTCGCCTCGTTGTAGGCAATGTCGATGCGGTATCCCGTGTTGATGAAGAGGTTCCCTTCCTCCTCGCGCAGCAGGTAGGTTTCGGGCTTCAGACGGCAACGGATGCCGCGGCGCTTGAACACCGTGACCTTGTAGGCGTCGCCCTCGCGGTAGATCAGTACGTCGGGCTTGCCCTGTACGCTGACCCAGTTGCCGCAGAGCTTACCGCAGTCGGTCTCTTTCGTTTCGATGCAGGCTTGCAGCATCACGGCCGCCAAACCCACTAAATAGCCGCTCAACGTGAGCAGCCGTTGTTTATTCACGCTCATACGCTTTCTTGTTTGGATGATTGGTTACTGTTTGTTTCTGCGCCGCTCGGCGAGCTGCCGGATCGCCGCCTCGATGTCGCCGCCCAGCTTCTCGGCAAGGGCATAGACCTCCATCTTCTCGGTCTCCTCGGTCGTGTAGGCGTAGGCTAAGTACCCAGCGCCTTTTCATATTTCTATGATAGGTTTCCGGGCACTCGCCCCCGAACCGGACTTACAAGTCTCCCTGTATCCGGCTCTCCACTAATTAATTCAGTCTGATCCGTCGGTCGGGGTCTATCTTTGCATGGCACTTCGAGCAGACGGCCAGCGTTTTGCGACGCCGTGCGATCATGTTCTTCTCCCAGTCGGATTTACCTTTCAGGTCTTTAAGTTTGCGGACATGGTGCATTTCGAGTTTGTCCGTTGCACCGCATAGTTCGCATACTTGGAGTTTCAGCCTTTCCATTAGGCTGTTACGACCGCCGGTTATTGTAACTGTCCGCGGGATCGTGTCGCATGAGGTAGCCCCTGCGATTTTTTTGCGTTTGAAACCGTCGTGATAGAATGATTGGCAGAGCATTTTACCCTTACTGTTCTCATATGCCACTTTGAACGTCCCGCCCTTTTTGTACTTGAACAGGATTTTCTTTACAGACGACTTGTACTTTCTTGCGAAAGTCTTGTACATACTGTACGACATGATGTGATAGAAAGAGTTGATGACGTGGCTGTTATTGGCTATCGAGTAGTAGTTGTAGAATCCCCGGATCTCGGCGTTGAACTGGCTGACTATTTCCAAGTCATCCAAATCGATCATGTACGTTCTGACGATGGATTTCCATATCTCTTTACCGTTTTCAACCGCTATTCTCGCAGCTTTATAGTCAAAGAGTTTCTTTCGCATCGTTTCATAATTCAGATACAAGACCGGGACGTGTCCGAGCGAACGGATTGTTCTGCCGTTAATATCCTTGCGTAAATCATTGCTCCTACGAATAAAAATGTCGAATCCGAGGAACTTGGCGGGTTTCTGAGCATTGGTTATCAGTGTTTTTTCGTCTGACAGTTCCAGCTTAAGAGCCTCTTTCAAATAGTTTTTAATGTCCTCTTTTACTGTTTTGCAGTCTTCCAGACTACCGATAACCCCAATCAGAAAATCATCAGCGTACCGTACATATTTCAATCGTTTGATACTGCTGTCCATTTCATTACGCGCGGGGAACTTGTTCCTTTCCTCCCGTAGCCGCTTGATTTCAGCGGTCATCTGTTCTCTTACCTTTTTATCTTTCTCATTATTCAGTTTCTTAGCTAGTCGGTATCTCCGCTGCTCGTAGAGCTTGTATTGACTGTTTCCTTTCCGTATTTCCCCCTTGTTGAACCGATTGATGTATTCCCGGATGTACTTGTCTAACTTGTCGAGGTAGATATTCGCCAGTATAGGACTGACAATACCGCCCTGCGGTGTTCCGCTGTACGTTCTGTGGAACACCCAATCTTCGATGTATCCGGCGTTAAGGAATTTGCGGATAAGCCGTAAAAACCGCTCGTCGGCGATGCGTTCCCGTAGGATGGCAATTAGCACATCATGGTCGATGTTATCATAAAAGCCCTTTATATCGCCCTCGATAAACCACTTTACGGCTGTGAATGACTTTTGTACGCTGATAAGTGCGGTATGGCAACTGCGTCCGGGTCGGAACCCGTGCGAAGTATGCTCAAAACTGCCCTCGTAAATCGCGCTTAAAATCATCCTTACCACTTCCTGCACCAGTTTATCGTCAAAAGAAGGTATGCCGAGCGGACGTTTTTTCCCGTTTTTCTTCGGGATGTACGTCCTTTTGGACGGAGCTGGTTGATAAGTCTCGTTTTTCAGACTTTCAATCAGTTGTTCAATGCGTTCAATGCTCATTCCGCTGATGGTTTTACCGTCGGCTCCTGCCGTCATGTTGCCCGGTTTTGCGTAAATGCGCTCGTAGGCCACATAAAACATTTCCG
>OGZI01000141.1_pt1 | contig 106839 bp, 80 predicted proteins | sample 1576711 | NCBI WGS metagenome assembly OGZI01 (sample SAMEA3541482, study PRJEB24748) | human gut metagenome | biome: human gut; feature: human-associated habitat; material: faeces | place: China | collected 2012
TTTTATCATAGAAGACCTTTAAAATCCTTATTTACAGAAAATTTTTCATAGACTCCCATCGGCATCGACATCCGGATTCCCAGGCGTTTTCTAGCCATGTCCGTCTACAGCCAGACGCCAGAATTCTCTATGGATACTCTAAGAAAAATAGACGCGGCACAGCAGTACCTCAGACAGCTGGCAGCCTACGGTTCCAAGGATTTTTCCATGCCCTCTTCCTCGTTTATCCTAGCGGGAGTTTCCATGCAGTCTGACAGGTCGCTTCAAAAAATGGCTCTTGACTTTCAGTCTCTTATCGCCTCCCGCTTTTCACTCAAAACTGCCATTGGAATCGACAGCTCCTCCGGAAATGAAAATTATCTTCTCGCCTGCAGGGCCTGTGCGTAGGCTAAAAAAGCCCTTCACGCCTACCTGAGAACCCACCTGCATGATCTGCGTTTTTACGACGACTTAAATATGGAAATTTTCACTGACGAGCTTTCAGAAACAGTAAAATCAGAATATGTTCACAAAATTTTTAAAGGTATGAATGACGAAGAAATTTTCAAGGCTGTGCATCTGCTTGAAATCTATTACGATGAGGAGGGCTCTATCAGCCGGGCGGCTGACAAGCTGTTCATCCACAAAAACACCCTGCAGAACCGTCTGAAGCAGATCCAGGCCAGGACCGGGTACGATCCCCGGTCCATACGCCATTCGTCTCTGTTCTATAATGCGCTGCACTTTTACAGGGAGCTTTGAGAACACAGCGCTATCTTCTTTCCATCTGGTACAAGCGGCGCAGTCTAGTATCACCCAAGCCAGTCTGCCCTCTTTCTTTGGCGTCCTCCCACCCGTAAACAAGGTAGGTTTTTCCGTCTTTTGTCTGAAATACAAGGTAAAAACTGTCCTCTTTGACTCTTAAAATATAAGAAGCTGTAATCGGTTGAATCTTCACCTTCCTGCGCAGCTCCTCTGCCGGCATATAGCCATACAGTTCATCGTTTGTCAGGGCATAACTGGAAAGCTCCCCCAGCAGATTCCATTCCCCGTCTTCCGCCTGCTTATCATAGAGGCGGGCGTCTGCAGACACACAATACTGTGCAGGCGGCTCTGTGGAAATTTCATCTCCTACCGTCACTGCGTAAAGTACTTTTTTTATATCATATTCCGCGCCCATAACCACATCATTCCCAGACATAGAATCGCTCCTGAAATAAACGAAAGCTGCCATGCAGACAACAGCTGCCAGAACAGCTGCTAACAATACGAAACGGCCGCTATTTCCTATATGATTTGTCCGTTTCATTCTACAACCCCCCTGTAGTTTTAACCATTACTGCCTGTTTCCTTTTAAGATTTCCAGTTTATCTCGAATTGACAAATTCCGTGGGCTGACATATACTATACTTAATAAGACAGCCGATAAGGAAGGTTAAGACTTCCCGTTCCGGCGATTAAAACAACTTTAGTAAGTTGCCCATCTGGCCAAGGAATGATCTGATCCCAAAAAGTCAAACAAAAAATAGATAGTTGTAAACTAATGAGGATTGAATCCTGTATTGTACAGGATTCAGTCCTTTTAGTTTACATTTAATTCTTTTGTTATTATTATAATCTATGTATCATTCTAGCTCAATACGAAATTCCACCATTATATAATCTGACCACTCTCCCGCCCTATGTATTCCTGCATCCCGGTTCGAGCGATAGGACATTTCTACAAATTAAAAAGCCCTCGCCAGTTTCTATCTGGTTTGGGCTTATGGTGTAACAATAGGATGAAATCATTTCCTTTCTTTCCACGCTTCGCACAGTGTCAGACATAGCCGCCATGTCAGCCTGCATCGTTAGCTTAATGCTTTCGGTACTAATACAGGCAGTGCTACCACCAGAAATCTCGATTACCCTCTCAATCCACAAAACGGCTCAATTTTCAAAATCCTTTTTTCTGTAAAAACTGAATTTTCTTTTTGAGAGCTGTTACCTTTTCCTCCTTTAGATATTCCACTGCCCTTCGACACTCTTCTTTTATTTCTAAAGATAAATCGTACCCTCTTTTTCACGCCCCATGCGAAAATAGAATGATGTGCTCTGTCTAATCCACATTTTCTTTTCCTGTAGCAAAACACTCGTTATACTCACCTACATAACCCAACACACCATCCAGTCCACATCCAAGTTCTGACCACACATCAAATGCATCATCAATATAGTCTTCCATATCTTCAATTTTTTCCATGCTTTTCCTTTCAATTATATTAAATGAATAATTTCGATGTCATGGTGAAACTATAAAACTTCTTTTATATCTTCTTCTGCTAGTAATTCTCCATTGCCGTCTCCATATTTATTCGAGCGACTATAACATCCTTATCATCAGTATCGGATTTATTGGTATTTACCAATTCATAACCAGATGGTGCAAATCTACCGTTTTATTTGCCTTCTCTGGCTTTCTGTTTTCATCCTTCCATTGTCTGAACAAGGATATTCTCTCGTTCAATCTCTGCTATTGCAGATAAGACAGAAATCACCAATTTTCCGCTATCCTTTGAGCTGTCAATTCCATCTTCTACACAGATCAGATTTACACCAAAGTCCAGCCTTCTCCGAAATTCTGGTCTGCCCTCTACACTTTTGCCAGATTTATCTTCGTCTGAATACTTATTTACGATTTCCATATTCTGAAACCCCGCATATCTCTTGAGTTTTTCTTTCTGAACATCCAAAAGCAATTTCCAACAATTCAGTTGCAACTTGAGAATTTCTGATACGCATTAAGTTGTCCCAAACATCAGATTTTCCAAGAAGATTCATCCCACCATGCCACACTATTTCATCATCAATAATGGCAAAACATTCTTCTACTTCTATTCTTGTTATCACATTTATTCCTACCAATTGCATTGTTCTGATTAATTCATGACATACATCTGACTTTCCATAAGTAATCTCTTCCGGATCTGTCGTAATAACCGTGACCTTTACCCCTACTTCCTGTCTCTTCTTTATCAGTAGTAAAAATCTGTCAATTTTATCCTGCCTGATATCTGGACTGGAATAATGTAACCTCTATTCTGTGTCCCAACTTTATTTTAGTACTTGTTCCAACTATTTCCAATCCTAATTTTCTTATTGACGCATTTCTGACCGTATTGCCCTTTGTACACTGACGCTGTCGTTAAGTTAAATACAAAGCATTTCTGTTATCAAAATATTGTTCGCTCACCGGAAGTCTCTAATAAATGTCCGTCCTGAAAATAATTTAAATCTCAAACATTGCATATACTATAAAGACACATAAATCCAAAAGAGGAGGCGCTTATATGGCTGCTTCAAGCATTACTCATAATTTTGCTATATCCAATCCAAATAGCGTCAGACATTTTGTCGCAGCGATTGATGAAGCTGATCGTGATCGCATACCAAAGCAAATATTTCCCGGATTTCAATTAACAAACCCACAGAAAATCCTAGCTTTAATGTCAAAGAAGGCAAAACAAACACTTGAATATTAAAATTCTTCAACAAAAAAATCCTCTAAGACAATAGGTATTTCACTATCTCTTAGAAGATTTTTCTTTACTTCAAATGGTATCGGGTAATATTTTTCCAATTTTCCGGGAAACCCATTTTATTCAATAATTCCGTTTCGCTTATATGCTCTACCTCTCTGTTTACTCGATCAATCTCTTTTATAAGCTTTCTTTTAAATTCCAGAAAATCTTTTCCAGGTAATAAATATCTAAAAGCAATTACCACTGCAAACAAATCTTGTTTTCCTTTTTCGTACTGATTACCACTCTGTGGCAATGAAAGTTTTTTATGAAGCGGTGTATCTGCAATAGCATCTACCGTTCTGTATGTAAACAGTCGTTCTCCATGTGCACATACATTTCTGTACTTAGTAAGAACAGATAAAAACTGTTCCATCTGATGCTGATTCAATGGTTCAAAGTTTTTTGATACTTTTGATTTTAAAGACTGTGGAAACACTCGAAACATTTTGGATAAGTTTCCAAACGTAAGCACATTTGCCAAAACCCATAATGGAATTTCACCATATGTCTTGCGATAATAGTTGATATACGTATAATCTGTGGTGGTTGTTGCCCGTTTCAAGGTCGCTATCAACTTCACAATCGTTGCATGATTTCTTTTTGTATTATTATAATTGTTAGCATCCAGATACTGCTTCTGCTCTGCTCCATACAATTCCGTAAAATAGTATGACATCAAAGAACGCATCTGCCGCTCAATCTGCAGTAAATATTTAAAAAACAACTCTCTGAGCTCTGCATCAAACTTATACAGACTGACTATTTCTTCAAAACTTGTTCCTGCCTTATATTTCTTTGTGTTTGATATTCTAAAAAGATGTTTATATCCACCCATAAGTGGAAAATATCCTATTTGCCGTAACATCTCTTCCGCATATTCTCTGTCTTTTATTTTTATTCCCTTTTCATCACTGATCCAGGAAACCTGGTCGCTAAAAGAAGAGAATTTCTTCGGTGTCTGCATATCATTTCTCCTTAAAACAAAAGAGGGAGAGACCCGCAGGCTCTCCCCCGCCTGTAGGCTTCGCAAGTTTCTACAGAACGATCACTGAGCTTAGTATACGTCATTTTAAATGTCCTGTCAATACGCCAAAACATTCTCAGTCATATCCGCTCAGAAGTATTTTATGCTGCTTCTCTCCAAATTATAAGTATACCAGAACAATGAACCCCACACTCTGCATCAGCTTTTAAAATTCATCTGAAAATCCATAAAAAAGCGACAGCCTGATTTACATTTAGCATTTTCTGAGCTTATTTTACAGAACCTGCCGAAAAACAGCATTGAATAGAAATTGTTTGTAAGTTGACACAATCAATTTAAAACTATTCCAAACCATCCATCAAAATCTTCTGCCACTGATGACCGACTGCAGCAAGGCACTGCAGGATGTTTATACCCTTTTTATGCAGGATGCCACCATATCCGAAGCAAAAAAGAATAAACTGGCATTACTGTACAAACCTGCGGATTCACGGCTCCTGTTTCTGGCAAAGTTGATCTCCTTTCTTTTGCTTTGTATGGGCTATAATATCAATAAACTGTACACAAAAATCCAAAAAGAGCGGCTGGGAAGTTATCTTTTTCCGGTTAAAGAAACTGTTTAAAAAACGTAAAAACAGAAGCATTATTAAAGTACGCCAAAAATCTGAAAGGAGTCTTAAAACGAAAGAAATCCTTTCGGATTTTTTATGCAGAGAGCAAGGGCATCGCTCAATCATCTAATTTGATGATTTTGCGGCACCCTCTTTGTTGCGGATTATAGATTCATCTTCTTTTTTATGACAGATTGAGCTTTTTTGAAGCACCATTTCTTTCCTGTAGCAAACATAACACCTGCAATAGCTGTAGCAATGACACCGCCGGCTATTCCATATGCCGAGCGCCAAGTAATGTCTGTGAATTGTGTTTTTGCAATTTCTATACCGACAATTAAGACAAGATATGGAATGCCAACAAGAACGAGAGTTGCAAACCACCCCCAACGAGATACTCTTTTTTCAAATTCTCTCTCTTGTCGTGCTTTATCTCGTTCCTCCATAGATGCAATCCGAGCATTGAGGGACTGTATCTCTTGTTCGTTCTTGCGTTTTTCATCGTCGGTCAATTCTTCAAGCTTTTTCATTTTCTCACGAGTTTGCTCGTGTGCTACTACCTCATCTCTATATTGTTTTTGCGCTTTTTCCTGTATATCATCATATACCTCAAGGTATGTGGTAGAATTGAACCGAGCATAATCGCCCTTAGTGATATCCATCAAAGAATCAAGTACGACTTTATGTGTTCGTAAGAACAAGAATCTTTTTTCATCAATGGCATCAGCCTTTCGTGCATCATCTAAGGACTGTATATACTTGTCGAGTAAAGTTTTATCCGGTTTCAAAAAAGCATAGCAGTCTGCAAGCAACTTTTGCTTCTGATATTCCAGCATCTGCATAGGGCTATCGAGCCACAGAATAGCTCCAAACAAATCCGCTGATATGCATGCAGGAATATGACCGGAGTTTATGCTACGATTGCTTTCGTACTTCTTACTGACATTTGCAATAGCGTTATTGGAAGTCAACATTATGTGTTTGGCGTTTTGAAGTTTAGTTGCTGTCTGACCCTGTCGTTCTCGATAAATCATTATAATTGAACGAACATCAACCTTAATGCTTTCCTCTCGCTCTTGTGACAAACCATATCCCTGTTCAGAATAACGAGCCTTAACCATATCAAAAAGCTGTAATTCATCTTCTTGGAATTTATCTTGATATATATCATAACTGGTTTCTTTTACAGTTACTCCCAAATCATTCAACATTGTTTCTATGTTGTCACAAAACTCAGAAATTTGCGCTTCATCCATTTGTGAGTCATGGAAAAAACGAGCCGCATTGTTCGCTTTTCTCAAATCATATTGAAAGCTCGTTGCCCACCCCGCAGCTCTTGCTATAATACTATCTACTTCTTGGAAATTATGATCCAACACATGGACACTGCACTTAGCTTTCAACATATCGCTAACAAGTGTTTTATAGGATGCCGTTCGTGATTCTTCGTCCATGCCGAGCAAGGCAAAAATGATGGGAGAATCCAGGTATATATTCAGCCCAGAATAATCTGTTGTTGCTTCTCCTGCATGAAACAGAGCTTGCTTTGTAATATTACTGGCAGAAAGGGCAGCAATAAAAGCGTATAACTCGGTTTCAGTTTTACCTTGTTCTCTGACAAAACTGTACCAACTATACTCTACAGGAGACATATCATCGCTATCTTCAACTTTTTCTCCGGACAATATTTTTTCATCGCTATCGTCCAAAATATCCAGAATAAAATCATTTATGTTTAGCAAAGAGATATCAATCTCTTTTTCTTGACAATGTACCGAAAATTCACTAACCAAACGCTCCCACATGGCGTTAAAGTCAGTTTCATCAAAGCAATACTTCTTTAGTTCTTCTGCGACAACACTATATTTGCCTCGATCTTCAATAAAACACTTTTTCTGCACGCCAACCCCCAAAACTTGTCGAATAAATGGCAATGGAAGTTCTATTGTATAGCGTTCCTTAAATTTTGCCGCAATAACCCCGTCTTCTACTACCATCAGGTGTTCCCCCAAAATCATATTTGCCATGAAGGAAAAATATGTATCAAGGATATTATTTCCTAAATATCCGGCTTTATATGCAGCATACAGTTTGGTTATATTGGTCATCTCTTTTTTACCTCATTTCAGCCGCTCACACAGCAGCAGCAGTTCTTCAACTTTAGCAACGATGCGCTTTTGTTCAGCAAGTGGTGGAAGGGGTATCATCATATTTTGGATTCTAACGATTGCCAATTTAGGTTGACCGACTTTTGTGGTTGCATCTATAATTTGACTTTGTACAACTGAAGATTGCAAGCTTTCCGCCGATGTCAAATCCAGTTCGTCCAGATCCAGCTCCATCTCGATACGCTACTTGGTATTAAGTTTGGACAATAAACACACCGTCTCACAGTTTCCCGTCGCTGGAAACATGTCTACGCAGCAGACCTTCTCCGCCTGATAGCCCCGGGCTGTGAGAATCTCCAGGTCCCTGGCCAGGCTGGTGGGCTTGCAGGACACGTACACCATCCGGTCCACGCCGAAATCGATGATTTTCTCAATGGCCTTGGGATGGATGCCGTCTCTCGGAGGATCCAGCACAATAAAATCAGGCTTGTCCTTCAGTTCGCCCACAACCTTCAGCACATCGCCTGCGATAAATTCGCAGTTTGACAGGCCGTTGAGCCCTGCGTTTACCTTAGCCGCCTCCACGGCCTCCTCCACAATCTCCACGCCTACTACTTTCTCCGCCACAGGGGCCAGAATCTGGGCGATGGTGCCTGTTCCGCTGTAAAGGTCGAACACCACCTTTCCGTCTACGCCTCCCACATACTCTCTCGTCTTCTCATAGAGCACCTCGGCTCCCAGAGAGTTGGTCTGGAAGAAGGAGAATGGGGAAATCCTGAATTTCAGTCCCAGCAGCTCTTCATAAAAGAAATCCTGGCCAAAGAGGATCTCCGTTCCCTCGTCCTTCACTGCATCGGCCAGGGTATCGTTCTTTGTGTGGAGAATTCCAGCCATGGTTCCCTCTAAGGAAAGAGCCAGAAGCTGGTCTCTCCACTGAGCCAGCAGCTCCTCCTCCCCGCTGTTCCAGCTCTCTGTTTTCAGTGTCTCTGTCTGCGTCGTAGTAATCAGGTCAATCAGAATTTCTCCTGTCTTCACCGCTCTCCTTACAAGAAGGTGGCGCAGATAACCTGTCTTCTGCATTTTTTTATAAAACGGAATCTGCTTCTCCTCAAAAAACTCCTTGGTGCAGAGCAGAATCTTCGTAAAATCCTCGTTGATAATCCGGCACTCCCCCACTGTCACTACATCGTAAAAGCTGCCCCTCTTATGCATTCCCAGAGCCAGCGGGCCATCCTTTACCTCGTCTCCAAAGGAAAATTCCATTTTGTTTCTGTACCGCTCAGAAATCGGGCTTCCCATAATTCCCTCGAAGATCCAGTTTCCTTCCTCAGGCTCTCCAAGCACAGGCGTCAGAATGTCTCTCACCTGGCGTTCCTTGATTTTCAGCTGCTCCTCATAGGGAATCGTCTGGTACAGACAGCCTCCGCAGATTCCAAAATGGGGACACGGATGCTCTGTCCTCTCTAACGGAGAGCTCTTCTCCACAGACAGCAGGCGTCCCTCGCACTTTCCCTTTCTTCTCTTATTTACCAGGAAACGCACCTTCTGTCCCGGCAGAGCGTTTTTTACAATAACGCGCTCTCCCTCTATGTAAATATTTCCTTTATTTGGAAAATCCATATTTTCAACGATTCCTTCATAAATTTCGCCTTTTTTCATTCTCTTTGTCATTCCTTTCCATCGTACGCATCATTGGCTCTCAACAGTATACACAAAAAATATATGTTTGACTAGTAGAAAAGCCGGAAACCAATCGGTCTCCGGCCTCTGCTTTATTCCTGATCCTGTTCCTTCTCTACTGCCTTAGCTTCCTCCTCATCGAAGAAGTCGTCGTCAAAATCGTCCTCAAAGTCGTCTTCAAAATCCTCCAGATAATCCGGCGTAAAGAAACGGTACACTCCGTAAGCAATGGCGGCTACGGCGGCTACAACGCCGATAATTGCCAAAATCCAGAGTACGCAGGTCTTTTTCTTCTCCTCCTCCTCTTTTCTGTGGAGGAACTCATTCAGCTTTGTGGCGTTCATAATCTCTTCCACACGGTTAAAGGCGTCCTTGCCCATCATATCGAATTTATTCATCGTTCCACGTCCTTTCTTTCTGAGATTTGTCTAATGATATTATACCATCATCCTGCTCTTTTTACTATATATTTATCTCGAAAAAAGATTTTTAGTTACAATTCATCCATACGAAGCTTTGGACAGGAAACATTACACCTTCTTCAATTTGGCAAATGACGCAAACATTTTTTTCACGCCCGCTCTGTCAAAGTCCACAGTCACCTCATAATCTTTGCCGCCGTCTGCAATGGCCGTAACGGTTCCTTCCCCGAATTTCATATGCCGCACCCGGTCGCCTTCTCCGTAATCCAGGCGCTCCGCCTTCTGAACCGTAAAGGCCTTTCCAAAGGAAGGAGCCGTGGAAGCGGTTTTAGACGCATAGGCATTGGGTTTCTGGCCAAAAGCGCTGATGCCTGAGGAGCGCTTCGGAGCCGTCCACCCCTCTGTAGAACGATCCCAGTCTCTTCCAGAGACAGAAGCGCCTCCAAAGGAGCTTCCTCCCCCTCCGAAGGATCCGCCGCCAAAGGAACTGCCTCCCCAGGAGGAATTGCCGGCCCAGGAAGAACTGTCCTCCCTGCGGGACGAGCCTCTGCCAAAAGCGCCTCTCTCTTCGCTTTCCATCTCAAAGTCATCGCCCCACGGCAGTCCGCTGTCGTCAAAATCGTCCGCAAAATGAAGTCCCTCTCCCAAGCTGTTTCCAGAGCGTTTTCCGCTTTCCTGGCCTTCCGCCCAGGATCCTCCTCTCGCAAACATGGACTTCTGGTTCTGCCTGTCTAAAAGCATGGGAGGAATCTCCTCCACGAAACGGCTCAGTTTGGAAAAGCGGGTCTCTCCATTTGTCATTCTCTGTCTGGCCGCCGTCATGGTCAGCCGCTCTCTGGCCCTGGTAATTCCCACATAGCAGAGACGGCGTTCCTCCTCCACCGCGTCGGCGTCGTCTGACAGAATGGACATGCTGCTGGGGAACAGTCCGTCCTCCATTCCGCTTAAATAAACATAGGGAAATTCCAGTCCCTTGGCGCTGTGAAGAGTCATCAAAACCACCCGGTTCTCTGATTCGTCCATATTGTCCACCTCTGCCACCAGAGCTACCTCCTCCAGGAATCCTCCCAGAGTCGGTTCCTCCGCGCCTTTCCAGTAGGCGGCCGCCTTGTTGATCAGCTCCTCAATATTCTGGAGTCTTGTCTCGGACTCCACCTCGCCTTCCTCCTCGATTTCCTTCCTGTATCCTGTTTTTTCGAGAATTTCCTTGATCAAGTCTTTGATGCTCAGTTCTGAAAGCCTGGCTTTAAAATCCTCAATCTGATCGGTAAATCCGGCAATCTTGTCAGCCGCCTTTCCGATGGACGGCACCGCCCTGGCCCTTAAAAGGGCATCGTAAAAGCTCATTCCGCCGGCAGAGGCAAAGGCGATTATCCTTCCCATGGAGGTAGCTCCAATCCCCCGCTTCGGCACATTGACAATTCGCTGAACCGCCAGATCGTCCTGTCCGTTGGCAATCGTCTTTAAATAGGAAAGAATATCCTTGATTTCCTTCCTCTGGTAGAAGTTGACGCCTCCCACCAGGCGGTAGGGCACGCTGTAGAGAATGCACTTTTCCTCCAAAAGACGAGACTGGGCGTTGGTCCGGTACAGCACGGCAAAATCGGAAAACGGCCTGTTTTCTTTCTCCGTCTCTGTTAAGATATCCTTGACTATGTAATCCGCCTCCTCATAGGCGGTGTCAAACTGAGCCAGTTTCACCTGGTCGCCTTCCCCGTTGGAGGTCCACAGCGTCTTATCCTTTCTGCCCCGGTTGTGGCGGATCACCTCATTGGCGGCACTTAAAATATTCTGGGTAGAGCGGTAGTTCTGCTCCAGCTTAATCACATGGGCCCCGGGAAACGCCGACTCGAAGCTTAAAATATTCTCAATATCAGCTCCCCTGAACTTGTAAATAGACTGATCGTCGTCGCCTACCACGCAGATGTTTCTGTATTTTCCGGCTAACTGATCCACCAGCTTAAACTGCACCCGGTTCGTATCCTGGTACTCGTCCACCATAATGTAGCGGAACCGGTTCTGGTAATATTCCAGCACGTCGTTTTCCTGCTCGAACAGCTCTACTGTCTTTAAAAGCAGATCGTCAAAATCAAGGGCATTGTTCTTTTTCAGCTCTTTCTGGTATTCCACGTAGAGCTCCGCCACCTTTTTCTCCCTGAAGTCTCCTCCCGCGTTCTGAAGGGCCTCCTGCGGAGCAATCATATCGTTTTTAAAAGAAGAAATCCGGCTAAGGACGGTTCTCTCCTTAAACTGCTTTGTATCCACCTGAAGACGTTTAAATATCTGCTTCATCAGGGTGCGCTGATCGTCTGTATCATAAATCGTGAAGCTGGTCTCATAGCCCAGACGGTCGATGTGGCGTCTGAGGATCCTCACGCAGGAGGAGTGGAAGGTGCTCACCCAGATGCTCTCCGCGCCGAAGCCCACAATCTTGTCCACGCGCTCCCTCATCTCTGCAGCCGCCTTGTTGGTAAAGGTAATGGCCAGAATGTTCCAGGGATTCACGCCTTTTTCTTCAATCAGGTAGGCGATCCGGTGGGTCAGAACCCTGGTCTTTCCCGAACCTGCCCCGGCCAGCACAAGCAGAGGCCCCTCTGTGTGAAAGACCGCCTCCTTCTGCTTTGGATTTAACAGTTCAAATTTATTATCCATATTATCTCCTATAAACCTGTCTCATAGTGCTGCGGTTTTATCCGCCTTCCCATTATAATATATTTTCTTTCCTGTGTCATCCTTGTTTCAGCAGGACAGGAGGCGGAAGCTGCAGACCAAATAAAAGCAGACCAGAAACCTCCTGTTTCGGGGGCCTCCGGCCTGTTCTTTTATTTCTTATATTTATATGTATCTGTATGTCTTCAGCGCCAGCATGCCTGGCCTCTTACTCTGACACTTCATCTATCTGTCAAACAATTCTCCGGCTTTCTTTGCAAACCGCTCTCCGTAGATTCGGAAATCCTCCTTGCAGTCCTCAAAGTGGGTTCCCACAGAATCCAGGGCTACCGGTCCTAAATGAATGAACGGTTTTCCAAGAGACGCTCCGCCGGAATAAAGCACCATGCCCTTTACCAGCATATGGCCAATCATGGTAAGGAGCGCCACATCTGCGCCTCCCTGGGCATAGTGGGCGGTAGCGTAAACGCCTCCCAGCTTTCCGGCCAGATTGAGGGAGCGGCTGTCCACGTCAAACCACTTTTTAATCTGCCAGCAGGTATTGGCTACCCAGGTCGGAGTTCCGATGATCACGCCGTCGCAGGCATCCACGTATTCCTGGTCTATCGGCTCCTCGATGGAAAACAGCCTGGCCTCGCCGCCGGCTCTCTCAATTCCTTCTGCAATCACAGAGCCCATCTCTCTGGTATGTCCCGTCTGACTGTAATAAATAATTGCAATTTTCATGATAATTCCTCCTTTTCCGTCCCAGTATACAGCTATTATACACCTGCGCAGCGTATCTGTCATGGACTCTTCCCTGTTTTTTCAATCCGTTTTTTATCTTTTACCGCTTTCCCTTACGCAAACTGGCTGTTGTACAGCTCTGCGTAAGCGCCCCCTGCCTTCAGAAGCTCTCTGTGGTTTCCCTGCTCAATAATGTCTCCATCCTTCATCACCAGAATCAGATCCGCGTCCACAATCGTGGACAGGCGGTGGGCAATCACAAAGCTGGTTCTGTTCTTCATAAGCGTCTGCATGGCTTTTCCGATGGCCATCTCCGTTCTGGTATCCACGCTGGAGGTGGCCTCGTCCAGAATCAGTACCGGCGGACTGCATAACATGACCCGGGCAATGGTGAGCAGCTGTCTCTGACCGGCTGAGATCGTTTCTGCCTCATTGTCCAGAACAGTGTCGTAGCCCTGCGGCATGGTCCGTATGAAAAAGTCGGCGTGGGCTGCCTTAGCGGCAGCTGTAATCTCCTCTCTGGAGGCCTCCGGCCTGCCATAGGCAATATTTTCTGCAATGGTTCCTCCAAACAGCCAGGTGTCCTGAAGCACCATGCCGAAATTCTGCCTGAGATCTGCTCTTGTCATACGAGCCGTATCCACCCCGTCCAGAAGAATCCGTCCTCCGTTTGCTTCGTAAAACCGCATCAAAAGATTGATCAGCGTTGTTTTTCCAGCTCCCGTATTTCCCACAATGGCAATCTTCTGCCCCGGTTTCGCCGTAAAGCTCAGGTTTTTCATGAGAAGGCGTTCCGGAGTGTATCCGAACTGCACCTGCTCAAAGACTACGCTTCCCTCTGCTCCCTTCACAAGTTCTGGTTTTTCAGGCTCAGGACTTATCTCCTCCTCGTCTAACATCTGGTACACATGCTCCACAGAAGCCAGCGCAGACTGCATGGAATTGATCATATAGGAAACCTCTGTCAGCGGTTCCGCCGCCTGGTACACATACTGCAGAAAGGCCTGAATGGCTCCCACTGTCATCACTCCGTCTATGAGAAGCTTTCCTCCTATCACTGTGATCAGCACCTGCCCCACCCTGTTTACGAACCGAATGGCCGGGTTAATGGCCTGGGTAAGAAAATCGGCTTTTCCGGCTTCCTCTGCCAGCTGCTCCGCCGCCTGGCGGATTTCCTGACGGCTCTGCTCTTCCCTGTTAAACGCCTTGATAATCATGCGGCCGCTCATGCTCTCCTCCACACAGCTGGTCAGCCTGCTCAGGGCCCTCTGGCGTCTGGCCGCAGTCTTTAACGTCTTTCCTGTAAAGAAGTTTGTCAGAACCATGGAAAGTCCCGTAAAAATCAGGAACACAACCGTCAGGGGCACATGGTAGAAAAACATGATGAGAAGAGAGCCTGCCACCAGTCCCACGGATGTAAACAGCTTTAGCAGTCCTGTCTGCAGCGCCTCCGACACCTTATCCAGGTCGTTCACTGCCCGGCTTAAAATCTCTCCCGGCTGATGGCCGTCAAAGTAGGACAGAGGAAGCCTGGAAAGCTTACGGCTCAGCTGCTCTCTCAGTCTTAAATTCAGCCTCTCCGCAAAACCTGCCATGAGAAAATTCTGCGCTGTGTAGAACAGCCAGCTGATAAAATAGAGGGAAAACATGATAAGAAGCTGCGCGCCTCCAGATTCCCATGTAAAGGAAAATACAGTTCCCGCCGCCTCTGCCTCCTTCACTCCGTTCCAGATAAAGTCTACCAGATGAGCGCTGTAAAGAGGCGACACAATGGAAAACAGCGTGTAAAACACTACGGAAGCTCCCACCAGATACAGCCTTACATGCTGATCCTTCGAAGAATCCCACATTCTTTTTAATGTTTTTACGGCATGGTTTGGAACCTCCAGCTCCAGTTCTTCTCCCGTCTCTCTCTTTTCCTGATCCATTATTCCTCCCCTCCTCTCATCTGTGATTTTGCGATTTCCTGGTACACGCTGCAGCCTTCCATCAGCTCCCTGTGGGTTCCGATTCCGGCAATTTTTCCCTCGTTCAGCACAACAATCTGATCCGCATTTAAAATCGTATTGATTCTCTGGGCGATAATCAGCACTGCGGCTCCTTTTGTCTCCTCCTTCAGAGCCTTTCTCAGGGCGCTGTCTGTCTTAAAGTCCAGGGCAGAGAAACTGTCGTCAAAAATGTAGAGATCCGCCTTCTTCATCAGAGCTCTGGCAATGGCCAGGCGCTGCTTCTGTCCTCCAGAAAAATTGGTTCCTCCCTGGGCAGTGTGAGAGGAAAGGCCCTCTGGAAGCTCTGTGACGAAATCAGCCTGGGCTGCAGAAAGGGCGTGGAGCATTTCCTCCTCAGAAGCGTCCGGCTTTCCGTATTTTAAGTTGTCGGCAATGGTTCCGGAAAACAACCACGCCTTCTGAGGCACATAGGATACGCGATCCCGCAGATCCTGCTGCCTCATCTCTCTCACATCCCTGCCGCAGATCCGCACCGTCCCCTGGCTGACATCATAAAACCGCATCATAAGCCTGCCAATGGTAGACTTTCCGCTTCCCGTTCCCCCTATGACAGCCGTGGTCTCCCCCCGTCTGCAGGAAAAGGCCAGACCGCTCAGCGTGTCCTCGTCTGCGTCTGCAAACCGGAAGGACACATTTTCAAAGGAAACAACTGGTTCGCCTTCTTCCACCGTTCTTCTCTCCGGCAGACCTTCTCCCTGCTGTTCTTCTTCGTCTCTGATCTCCGGCTCACGGTCCAGCACTTCCCCAATCCGCTCCAGGCACACTCTCGCTCTGGGCAGGAGAATAATAACCATCTGGGCCATCATCAGGTAAAACAAAATCAATATCGTATACTCTGTCAGCGCCGTGATATCGCCGATTTCCATGGTTCCGGCTCCGATCCGGTTGCCTCCAAACCACAGAATCGCCACTGCCAGAATACTGATGGCAAAAAAGGAGAAGCTGTCCAGGCCGGCGAACAAAAGATTCGTCTCCACCGCCGCTCTGGCATAATCCTCAAAAGACTTCTTCATACGCTTTGCCTCATACGTCTCCTTATTAAAGGCCCTGATTACACGGACGCCGGTAATATTTTCCCGCATCACCACGTTCATCCTGTCTAAAAAACGCTGCAGCCGTCCAAATACAGAGGCGGCCTTTTTGCTGATAAACACTGTAAGGCACACGACAAATACGACTCCGCCGCCTAACACCAGCCCCATGGACGGATCGATAGAAAACGCCATGGCAATTCCCATCAGAGACAATGCAGGAACCGGCAGCACCATCGTCACGCACCAGACCACAGCCTGCTGAATCACCGATACGTCGCTTAACATTCTTGTAATCATAGAGCCCGTTCCGTACTGGTCAAAATCGTGAATGGAAAAATCCAGCGATTTCCCGTACAGGGCGTTTCTCATATCCCGTCCAATCCTGGCCGACAGCCTGGCCGAAAAATAGCTGCCCATCAGGGCGCTGGCTCCCGACAGCACGGTCACTATCAGCATCAGGACGCCCTTTTCCATAATGTAATTCAGATTTCTGCTCCCCACTCCCACATTGATCATATCGGCCGTGATTGTGGGGATAACCAAAGCTCCCAGCACATCCAGCGTTACAAACAGAAGCGCCAGGGCCGTCAGCCCTTTGTAGGGCTTGACAAACTGCAAAATATATTTCATGCATCCTCCTCTTCAGACAAGAACGGTCTCGTCTGACAAATCATCTCGTCTACGTACAGACGGCTCAGCCGCAGAAATTCTGCCCTGTCTTCTGCCGGCATATGAGTAAAAGCCCGATCCTCCGCCTCCATAATGGGATAAATCTTCTCCCTTATGATCTGTTTTCCGGCCTCAGTTAAGAGAATGTGCAGCTCCCTGCCTCTGGTTCTCTTCTCCAGGCGGATGACGCCGCTTCCCTCCAGCTTCCGGATAGAGGAATTAATCGTCTGCTTGCTGATCGACACCTGTTCGCAGATCTCTTTTTGGGAACAACCGTCCCCCAGCTCCGCAATGGTGTAAAGAATGATAAAGGTGCTGTCTGACATTCCCATTTTCAGAGACAGACTGTGGTACAGGTCATCCAGTCTCTTGTAAAGGCGGTTAAATTCCCGAAGCTCCTGCCCCGATGTTCCATCCAGGCCATACCGTCCAGCATCCCGGATCAACGGTCTGCAGCTTTCTTCCTTCTCTTTTTTCCCTTCCGCAAAGTTCTCTTCCATAAAATTCCTCCCGTTTAGTATGATTTCGGACTTACTTTCCTTATTTTAGTCCGAAATCGGATTTAAGTCAAGAAAAATTTTCATCTTGTCATCTAGTATTGAATACTATATAATATAACTACGAGGTGACAAACTATGAAGACGAACGAACAGAGACTCGATGATCTGATGAATTTTATTGACAGTCTGTCGCGGATTAACGCCGCCGACATTCCAGATATTAACCTGTACATGGATCAGGTGACTACCTTTATGGACTCCCATCTGGCTTCCTCTTTAAAGCCTGGAGAGGAAAAGGCCCTCACCAAAACCATGATTAATAATTATGCAAAAAACAATCTTCTGCCCCCTCCGGAAAAGAAAAAATACTCCAGAAACCACATTTTGCTTCTGACCTTTATCTATTATTTTAAAAATGTGCTTTCCCTCCGGGATATTGAACAGCTGCTCTCCCCTATTTCCGAGCGCTGCTTTGCCCCCGGATCCCGGCCTGAGCTGGCCCGGCTGTACGAGGAGATCTTCTCCCTGGAGGCGGAGCAGAGAGGGCGTCTGGTAGAGGATGTAAAGGCGAAATTTGCCTCTGCCATGGAGACCTTTTCAGATGAGAATTTTCCAGAATTTACAGAACATGCAGACGCAGGAGACAGGGAATATTTACGGCTGTTCGCCTTTGTATGCGAACTGGCCTTCGATGTGTATCTGAAAAAACAGATGATTGAACTGATTGCCGAAGATTTGAGGCAGGAAGGGAATCCTAATGGGAAACGAAAAAAGGACAGGAAATAATCCTGTCCTACTCTTCCTCTTTCTTCGGAGCCGCATCTCCGCTCAAGCGTGCAAACACCATGTCATATCCATCATTTCCATAGTTCAAAGAGCGATTGACACGGCTGATGGTAGCTGTGGAAGCTCCTGTCTTATCTGCAATTTCCAGATAAGTCCTCTTTTCCCGAAGCATCTTTGCTACCTCGTAGCGCTGTGAAAAGGAAAGAATTTCATTGACCGTACACACATCCTCAAAAAAGCTGTAGCATTCCTCCGGACTCTTCAGCGCCAGAATCGCCTGGAACAGATGATCCACTGCTTCTGTCTTTATCTTTTTATTCATAGGTGCAACTCCTTCTCTATCAATATGATTCCTGTTTCTAATTTTAGCATACTAAAGTTCTGAAGTCCATAGTAAAAAGATAAAGAAACTATTAATTTATATCAATTCAGCCTTGGAAACGAGGCTGGCGGATGCCCTATGCTTCCTGTCCGCTGCCAGAAGACAAGAAGACAGGCTTCATTTCTCACCTTCTCCCCTCCTGCCGCATAGAATGACAGTATCAAATTTTCCTCTGGAGGCTTTTATTTTATGAAATTATCTGCTGTTAAGGGGGCGCTCTCCATTCTTCTGGCTGCCTCTGTTCTGGGCGGCTGTTCCCAGAATCCGGACGGCCTTACGCCTGTCACTTTAAACGAGGTGGCCCACTCCATCTTCTATGCTCCCCAGTATGCTGCCATTGAGCTGGGATATTTTGAGGAGGAGGGAATTGACCTGGCTCTTGTCAACGGCAAAGGCGCCGACAAGGTAATGACTGCCCTGATCTCAGGGGACGCTGACATTGGTTTTATGGGTTCGGAATCCAGCGTCTATGTCTATCAGGAAGGAGCGGAGGATTACGCCGTCAATTTCGCCCAGCTCACCCAGAGAGCCGGAAATTTTCTGGTGTCCAGAACACCGGAGCCTGATTTCAGCTGGGAACAGTTAAGGGGAAAAACCGTTCTGGGCGGACGTGAAAACGGAATGCCCGAAATGATTTTCGAATTTATTCTGAAGAAAAACGGGCTGGATCCAAAAACAGATTTGTCCATTGACAAAAGCATTGACTTTGGTCTCACTGCAGCTGCTTTTTCAGGAAACAACGCTGACTACACAGTGGAATTTGAGCCGCACGCCACGGCTCTGGAGCAGGATCAGAAGGGCTATGTGGTAGCTTCCCTGGGCGTAGACTCCGGCTATGTGCCCTACACCGCCTACTGTGCAAAGAAAAGCTTTCTCTCTGAGCACCCAGAGGCAGTTCAGTCCTTCACAAACGCCATTCAGAAGGGACTTTCCTATGTAAATTCCCATTCGGCGGAGGAAATTGCCTCTGTGATCAGCCCTCAGTTCCCAGAGACGGATGTGGAGACCATCGCCGCCATTGTGAGCCGTTATAAGGATCAGGACACCTGGAAAAAAGATACGGTTTTTGAGAAGGAGAGCTTTGACCTGCTCCAGAATATTCTGGAAGAAGCCGGCGCCTTAAATATGCGCGTTCCCTATGAGGATCTGGTGACAACCGAGTTTTCAGAAGCGGCAAAAGACGTCCTGTAAAACGGCTTCTCAAAAAGCCGCAGGAACAGCCGGAAGGCGGACAGGGCTTTCGCCCCTCCGCCTTCTTTCAGCTTTTTTATTCTCTGTTTTTTTCTGCAGTCTATTTCCCCTGCTTCTTCGCTTCCAGGAAATCATTTAATTCAGCATTTGGAATATCTGTGATAAACATGTGACCAGGTGCGTGGGTAATAACAATCGGAGGCTTTGCGTTCTCAACGGCTGCCTGAGGCGTCACGCCGCAGGCCCAGAATACGGGAATTTCTCCCTCTCTGATCTCCACCGGGTCGCCGTAATCAGGCTTTGCAATGTCTTTAATGCCAATTTCTGCCGGATCGCCCATATGAACCGGGCAGCCATGCACATTGGGATACCGTTCTGTGATCTCGTAAGCCTTCTTCGCATTCTCCGGAGTCATCGGGCGCATACTGACAACTGTCGGTCCCTCGAACACGCCGGCTGGCTGGCACTGGATATTGGATTTGTACATCGGCACGTTGCAGCCCATGGAAATGTGGCGCACGTCGATGCCCTCCTTTAACAGGGCCTCCTCAAAGGAAAAGCTGCAGCCGATCAAAAATCCCACAAAGTCATCTTCCCAGTAAGCGGAAGCATCTGTGACCTCGTCCACCTTCACACCATTCTTATAAATGAAATATTTGGGAATATCTGTGACCAGGTTTGCCCCCTCTCCCATATCGTGAACCTCAGGACTTCCCTCCATGATTTCCAGAATTGGACAGGGCTTTGGATTCTTTCTCGCAAACTCCCTGAAATCATCTGCATATGTTTTAGGAAGAATGACCAGATTCGCCTGGGCGTAGCCGCCGCACATTCCCGCTGTGGGAATGGTAATCTCTCCCTTCCGGATCAGCTCTCTGACCTCTCCCGGTTTCATTTTGCTGTAGTCTGCCATATGGTTCCCCTCCTGTTTTTTATCACTGGCGCATTTAGTTTTTTGTATATTTTTCACATATTTTTATTATTTTTCTCTGTTTTATTATACAAAACACCATCTGTTCTGTCAAGAATAAAGCAAATAAAATTAAAGAAGGAAATTAAAGAACCATTGCTATTACTTTTTTCAGCGCATCCAGAAATCCTGCCTTTTCTATCTCCTCTGCGGCTACTATGTCAGTCTGTCCAATCTCCTTTCCCCCCAGCCGGTACGACAGATGCCCCACAATATCCCCCTCGTGGACAGGGGCCTCCAGATCGGTCTCAAAGATCCACTCTTTTTCTATTCCGGAAAAGTCCTCTCCTGTTGTGCTTAAATAAGAAAAAGTTCCGTTAAGCCTGGCCTTCACCGTGTCTCTGACACCTCCCGCCACATGAATTTCCGGAATTTCCCCTTCCTCCTTATCTGTATACAGACGGCAGTTGGCATAACCATAATTGAGTAATGTCACTGCATCTGCAAACCTCGCTTTATAGTCCGGAGCCGCTAAAACCACTGCAATCATCTCTACTCCGTCCTTCTTTGCAGTGGCTGACAGACAGTATTTTGCCGTAGATGTAGAACCTGTCTTTAACCCTGTAGTCTCAAAGCTTGTGGCCATCTTTAAAAGCTTATTCGTATTAGACAGGCCGAATTCCTTCGTGCCCTGCTTGGTAATGTGGGTAATATTTTCCATCCAGATAGTAGAATACTGGAAAATCTCCGGATATTTTGTGATCAGTTCCCGGCTCATCAGAGCAATGTCCCTGGCTGACATGGCGTGAGTGGAAGAATCGGTCAGACCACAGCAGTCCTCAAAATTCGCGTGCTCCATGCCAAGTCCCCTGGCTCTCTCATTCATCATTTTGACAAAAGAGGCCTCGTCCCCTGCAATATGCTCTGCCATAGCCACAGAAGCATCGTTTCCCGAAGCGATGACAATACACTTAATCAATGTCTCTACGGTCTGAACCTCTCCCTCCTCCAAGAATACCTGGGAACCTCCCATAGATTTAGCGTGGGCGCTTGTCACCACCTGATCCGTCAGCTTAATTTTTCCCGCTTTCAGAGCGTCAAATGTCAGGAGAAGCGTCATAATCTTCGTCACGCTGGCAGGATTTCTCGCCTCATCTGCATTTTTCTCGTAAATCACAGTTCCGGTAGAAGCCTCCATCAAAATAGCGCTTGGCGCCTGGATAACAGGGCCATCCCCTGCGTTTGATTCTGCCGCCGCTGCAACCTCCACCGCAAGTCCCGGACTATGGGCATAAATCTCCTGTGCCGGAATCACTGCTGTCAGAACCACTGCAGTCAGAAAAGCCAGGATTCGTTTCATACATATCCCCCAAACGAACATCTTATCTTCTTTCACAAGCATATGAAACGAACCTCCCTCTTTATTCCCTGTTTTGCCTGTTTCTCGCAGCATCACAAAAACTTTTAAAATTCGTAATAAACCTTAATGGCACGTTTCTTTCAAATATGTTATAATAAGATAAAAACAATGTTCCATATACGGCTGAAACTGTACTGTAATCTCACAGCTGTTTCCGGAACATCTAAAGGAGTATGACTATGAACCAGTATTCACGAAGACGGGGCTGGAGCCGGCGGCGCAGGGGGCGCACCCGGAATAACCTTCCCCTTATTTTATCGGGAGCCGTACTGGCTCTCATTCTGTTAGCCGGCGGTATTTTCTTCTTTAAGAACAATGGCGGCCTTCCTACCCTTCTTCCCGCTTCTCCCTCCAACGCGCCTGGAGGACAGGCCTCCGAGACGCCAGAGGAGACGGAGCCTCTTACAGAGAAGCAGGAGCTCCAGAATCTGCTGGACGAGGCGAAGCGTCTGGCTGCAGGCTACGACTATGACGGAGCAATCGCTCTCCTTACAGGAAACGAGAAGTTTAAGGATACGAAGGAAGCCGCTGCCGCTGCCGCTGAATATGAAGAAATCAAATCCACTCTGGTACGGGTTGATCCCTCTAAGGTAACTCATGTTTTCTTCCACTCTCTGATCATGGACACTTCCAAAGCTTTCGACGGAGACAGGAAGCAGAACGGATACAACCAGATGATGACCACGAAGGATGAATTTGAGAAGATTCTCCAGTCTATGTATGACCGTGGTTTCGTCCTTGTACGGCTTCATGACATTGCCTATGAAACCACAGACGAAAATGGAAATCCAGTATTTAAAGCAGGGGATATTATGCTTCCGCCTGGAAAACAGGCCTTTGTCATGTCCCAGGATGATGTGTGCTACTATGAATATATGGACGGCGACGGCTTTGCATCACGCATTGTTGTAGGGGAAGACGGAAAGCCTGTCTGCGAAATGAAGATGGACGATGGCAGCATCTCTGTAGGCGCTTACGATCTGGTTCCTCTCTTAGATGAGTTTATTGAGGAACACCCTGACTTTTCCTACCGCGGAGCTAAGGCAGTTTTAGCCTTCACCGGCTACAATGGAATTCTTGGATACCGTACCGCCGCCTCCTATGGCACAGCGGAGTATCAGGCCGAACATCCTGATTTCAACTATGAGGAGGAGAAAGCACAGGCTGCTAAAGTTGCTCAGGCTCTGAAGGATGATGGCTACGAACTGGCCAGCCACAGTTGGGGGCATCGTGATATGGGGGCTATTTCCATGGAAGATTTTGTCACAGATACGAATAAGTGGGATACAGAGGTAGCACCTCTCATCGGAGGCACCGATATTATCCTCTTCCCCTTCGGCAGTGATATCAGTGACTGGCGTCCATATAAGGATGACAATGAGCGATTCCAATATTTGAAATCTAAGGGATTCCGCTATTTCTGTAATGTAGATTCTTCCCAGTATTATGTGCAGATCGGTACCGATCACATGCGCCAGGGCCGCCGGAATCTGGACGGCTACCGGATGTACTATGATCTGCCGGAATCTAATCCTACAAAAACGCATTTAGATGATCTGTTTAATGTAGAAGAGGTATTCGACCGCTCCAGGCCGACTCCTGTCCCGCCTATGGGCTAAAAGAAACTTCCATTAGGACGCAGTTTCCTATGTCATAAAAAAGGAGCGCAGCCTGTCATCCATGCCAGATGACAGGCAGCGCTCCTTTTTTGCTATCTAAAAGTGTCCTTCACCAAATCTCAAGTTTAAAACTGTACAATCTCCTGGATAGGCTCCGCCTGCTCTACATAATCGGCGTAAAGCATAGGGCCGTCTCCCTCGTACTCTGGACTGTACTCATATTCTACGCGGGCCTTTACCTTTACCCATTGCTTTGTCTCTAAAAGCCGGGCATTTTTAGCCTTGCACATAAAACCTAAGAAGGTCATATCTGCCTCACAGCATGTCATGGCCATACGTCCCGGCACAAAGTAATTCTTCGGAAAATCCGGTGTCTTTAAGACCATAGCTGTAAACTCCACAGTCTTTCCTCTGTAGCGATCCGGCTTGTCCAGCATATCAATATACCAGATTCCATAGGCCTCCGGGGAAACTTCAATCACCTCTGCATTAACATCATAAGGCAGGTCTGCTTCTGTCACTTCCTCAATCTGCCCTTCCTCGTCCTCAAAGATAATGTCCACCTGTGGATTCATGCCTTTTAAAATTCTTCTGTAAGAATCCAGATCCTCTGCTTCGTCACAGCGGTTCATAATAATCATCTCTGAATTTCTCACCATAACGCCTATCAGCGGCTTCATGTTATTCAGGTATAGATCAAAGGTAGAACCGTCAACTATTGTGATCTGCTGGTACAGATCCCAGTCTGCCGGAAGCTTCAGTTCTTCCAGATTCCACATACCGTTCCACTCCATAATAACCCGCTCCGGATTATGGAGAAGCTCCAGATCTGACAGGTACTCTGGCGTCAGCTCTGACAAATCATCTACATAGACAGCCTCTGTCCTGTTCTCCTTTAAAAATTCTTCCTCGTACTCCTCCTCGCCTTCCTCGCAGACAATGAGAAGGGTTTTTCCCTCTGTTTTAAAATACTCCTGCTCCATGGTAAACTTGATAAACTCTGTTTTTCCAGCCTCCAGAAAGCCGTTAATTAAAAACAGCGGCATACGTTCTTCCTGCATCTGTTATTCCTCCTGTCTGCTATCTGGCGCTGAAAGCCTCTTCCAGAGCTTTCTCATCTAAATCAGCTCCGATTACGCACACCTTTCCAGTATAGTCGGCAGATCCCTCTCTAATTTCCACCTGCTCCGGAACCAGGTCAAAATGAAGCCATGTTCCGTCTGGAGCTGGTATCATACCCTTAGCTCTCAAAACCTCTCCGTATTTCGTGCCATATGCCAGCTCATCCAGAATTTCTTCCAGTTTCTCTCTTCCCACTCCTGTCACATTCTCACGTCCCCAGCTTGCAAAAACCTCATCTGCATGGTGGTGATGATGGTCGTGGCAGCCACAAGTACAGCCTTCACCATGCTCATGGTGATGATCGTGCTCGTGGTGAGCATGGTCGTGATGGTCATGGCCGCAGCCACACTCTTCGCCGTGCTCATGATGGTGATCGTGATGGCCATGATCATGGGCGTGATCCCTCGCCTCTTTCAGCAGATCCTCCATCATATCATCCTTTTTCTCAATAATCTCAAGCAGCTGAGAACCTGACAGCTGGCTGATTGGAGTAGTCACAATCACTGCGCGCTGATTCTTTTCACGGATCATCTCCACTGCCTTCTGCACCTTTTTAGGATCTGCAATATCCGTTCGGCTAAGAACAATAGTCCCTGCATTTTCAATCTGGTTGTTGAAAAACTCGCCGAAATTCTTCATATACATACGCACCTTTCCTGCGTCTGCCACAGTAACGGCGCTGTTTAACTCTACTTCAATCTCAGAAGCTACATCTCTGACTGCCTTCATCACATCAGAAAGCTTGCCCACGCCTGAAGGCTCAATGATCACGCGATCCGGAGCATACTTTGTGAGAACCTCAGACAGAGATTTTCCAAAGTCACCTACCAGAGAACAACAGATACATCCTGAATTCATCTCCCGAATCTCGATGCCTGCATCCTTTAAAAATCCTCCGTCAATCCCAATCTCGCCAAATTCATTCTCAATCAGAACTACCTTTTCGCCAGAAATCGCTTCCCCAATCAGGCGTTTAATAAATGTGGTCTTTCCTGCGCCCAGGAATCCAGAAATAATATCAATCTTTGTCATGTCTATCTACCTTCTTTTCTGAAATTTTACTGCAGTTTCTGATGCGGCTGCCGGACAATCCCGGCTGAAGCTGCGTTATTATTTTGACACAAAATGTCCCTAAAGTCAATCTGCCCGCCAGCTCTGTCCGTTTTTAGACCAGTTTCTGCAAAACAATCTCATTCTCCGGCACTGGCCGTCCAAAACAGTATCCCTGAAAGCTGTCCAGATCCCTTTCTTTCAAAAATTCATACTCTACAACTGTCTCCACCCCTTCCAGGCATACTTTAATTCCCGCATCATGACAGATAGCCACCACAAATGAGATAAATGCCGCGTCAAAGGTACTGTTTAAAATATTTCTGACGAACCCTCTGTCAATCTTTACAATATCTACAGGAGCTGTCTTCAAAAGCTCCAAAGAAGAATAGCCGGTTCCAAAATCGTCCATAGCCACCCTGATTCCGAGCGCCCTCAGTTCCTCAAAACGCTCCTCAAACATACAGAGATTTTTCGCCGTGCAGCTCTCTGTCAACTCGATAATCAAATTTTGGTATGGAAATTCTTTTTCTTCCACAGTCTGCTTCAAAACAGCTGTAAAATCTTCTTCCAAAATCTGTAAGGCAGATACATTGACGCTTACAGTAAACAACGGATCTTCTTTAACCCAGAGACGTCCAGCCTCCAAAGCAGTCCGCATCACCCACATTCCCACTGGAATAATCATTCCATTTTCTTCCATAACAGGGATAAACTCTGCCGGTGAGACAGGATGTCCGGTCTCATCTTTCCAGCGGAGAAGCGCTTCCACACCTGTGATCCGGCAGGTTCTGGCATCTACCTGAGGCTGATAATAAAGGCTGAAACCTTCATAATCCTGTATGACAGCCTTCTGCAGGCTGTACAGAAGTGATAACGAACGCTTTTTCCCTTCTAAAATCTGCTTAGAAAATATTTCCAGGCGGTTCTTGCCATGAGATTTCGCATACTGGAGTGCGTAATCTGCATAACGGCACAGTTCATCTACAGTCACCCCGTCTGCGGGATACATGGCGCAGCCGCCTGAAATTCCTACTGTCACCTTATTCTGGCGCCACTCCCTCAGATTTTTCAGAGTCTTTTGGATAGCTCTGTACAATTCCATACATTCCTCTGCAGAACCATTTTCAAGAATCACACCCATTTTATCTTTTTCCATACGATATAAGGCGGCATTTCCAGGCAGGATTCCAAGAATAATCCTTCCCAGATCTTTTAACATCTGATCTCCAAATTTTCTGTCGAACACTTCATTAATCCGGCGGAAACTGTCCACATCCAGCACCATTACCGCCATCTGTTCTACCATGTCTTCCTTCATCATGCGGTTCAAATCGTTAACAAACTGACTGCGGTTTAAAAGCTGAGTCAGGGGATCCACCTTGTTCTGACGTCCCAGAGGAGTCATAATTCCTGCAAAAAGAGCAGGAGCTCCCTCTGGATCTCTCATAAGCTGTCCCCGGCATCTGAGCCAGATATATTCCCCTCTCCTGTTTCTCGCCCTGAATTCAATCAGATGGCTGTCTTTTTCACATTTTCCTAGTTCCATATTCACTTTTTTAAATCGTTCCCAATCATCTGGGTGAATCAGCTCTTTCCAGAAAGGCAAAGGATTTTCCACTATTTCCCCTGGCAGTTCAAACTCTGCCACCTGCTGAGGGGAATAGTGGAACACTCCTGTTTTCATATCACAAACATAGATAAAATCATCTGTACTCCTTACCAATGCGTGATAGAGTAATTCAGAAGAATATGTAACAACTGGATCCTTTAAACTGCACCTTCCTTTCTCCTGTGTCTGTTTTTTCATTGTCTTTATCGTCTCCTGCTATTTTTTACCGTAAATTACCGCTGTCTGTTTTCCGCTCTTTTTCGCCTCGTATAAAGCCTCATCTGCTTTTTGGTACAGAGTCTGAAAATCTCTTCCATCTCTGGCTGCCATAGCTACTCCAATGGAAGCTGAAATCTGAACTGTTTTTTCCTGTCCATATGAAAGATTCAGCTTTTTCAGCAAAATTTCCAGATTTTTCTGTACGATTTCTTCTGGAATGTTGTTAATTAACACCACAAACTCATCTCCAGCCAGCCGGCAGATGATATCATAATTTCTGAAGTGCCGCTGCAGAATAGATGCCACATCCTGAAGTGCCGCATCTCCTGTCTGATGTCCCAGCGTATCGTTCAGCCCTTTAAAATTATCTAAGTCTAATATAATAAACGCATGGCTTTCTGTCTCAGGATCCATGTTATTAAGAAGCTCTGTAATTAGTTCTGTTCCCTTTCCTCTGTTATACAAACCTGTCAGGTAATCTGTTCCTGCCTTCTGCCGGAAAATTTCTATTTCCTGTCTCATCACCAGCTGTTCTGTGATATTTTCAGCCAGTCCCACACATTGAAATACCTTATTCTCGTCATCCAGCAAAGCGCTGATACGGATCTGATAGTGATATCGCTTCTCCCCGTCTTCAAAAACCAGCTGAAATACCTGCGTACCCCGGATCTCCTCCAGGCTGGCGAACAGATCCTGAATCTGCCTTTTAGAATTTTCACCTTCTGGCAGAAACTGCAGAATCTGCTCCGGAGCATTCTCAATTATCTCCGGCAGAGATAATTCCTCCACACATTCCGGATTCAGACACCGGAGCTGTCTTGTTTTCAGATCATAAATAAGAATCAGAGCGTCGCTTTTTCCAATTGCAGCCCGAAGCATCTCATCATTTACCTTCATCTGATGGTACATAGAAAGCGCGTCCTTTTTTTCTTTCATCAGGAAAAGAATAATAGTACCGCAAAGCAGAGCTACGGCTGCCATTACTTTTGCCATTATGATGTAGATATCTTTTCCAGACATCTTTCTTATATAATCAAGAATCTGAGACTGCTTCATTACGGTAATAGAATACCAGTCATTAATTTTAAGAGGAGAAAAATAAATCACATAGTTGATTCCATCTCTGCTGAATTCATCAAGAAACGCTTCTCCCTTCTGTATCCTCGCCTTCACCTGATCTATGCTCTGGCTCATGTTGATATTGCTGATATTCTCAAACAGGTTGTTGCTGTCAAAATGAAAAAAATCTGGATTTCCTCGAAGAATGTAATCCCCGTTCCGATCAACAACGCGGTATTTCTGCTCCTCACCATCCATATCCTGGTGAAGCTGAAATTTATCCACCTCTACTACCCCGTAGAGAACTCCCCTCACCTGATCTTTTCCATCTAAAATCGGTACTGAAATGATAAAAATATGATTATTTTCTATCACCTGGGAATGTTTGTTATCTGTTATCGTATACTTTTTTTCAAGGGCATTTTTAAAATAGGGCTGTTCTGATACGTCCAGCCGTGATCCATTTGTCACCCAGGAGTTTCCTTCCAGATCTGCCAGAGCAAATCTCTGAAAATCCTGCTGCATTTCGTTTGAAATATTTCTCAGGATCTCCATATTCTTTTCTGTGTGAAGTTCTCCCTCCTGAAAAAACTCCGCCATCGCACTCAGCTTTTTTAAGTATCCGCTCAGCTTTGTCTCCAGCACAAGGCTTCCCTGACTTGCAACACGCACCATAGCATCCAGCTCTAATTGATATTCCCTAGCCTGCATTGCTCTGTTAAAATCAAGCAAAGAAGTAAGCACAAATCCAAAAATCATGAATACAAGGATAATTTTCATAAAATAACTATAATATCTCTTCTTCATAACTGCTTCCCCTTTTCTATTTCTGACTTTTATTTTATCATCAACTGTCTGGGCAGACAACCGTTTGAAGAAAGATTTATGCACTACTTCTGTATAAATTTCAGCAAAAAAATACAGAAAGCGGTATCCGCGCTCTCTATGCGCCCGTTTTCTGTATTTTTTTCTATATTTTCCTGTTTATTTTTATTTCTGCTGTTTTTTATTGTGTTTTATTTTTCATTCCTGCTGCGCTTAGACGCGACATGGCTCTGGCCAGTTCTCTCTGGTTTCTGTAGTATTCCCTAAGAGACTGTTCCTGGCGCAGCTGTTCCTCCGCTCGTTCCTTTGCCTCCCGGGCCCGGTTAACATCGATATCCTCTGGTCTCTCTGCCGAATGGACGAATACCTTCATCCTGTTATTCACCATTTCCGCAAATCCTGCCCCTGTAGCAATCACTCTTTCTTCCTGCTTTTCTCTGTCTCCATCGTATTTCTGCGGAGCCTCTGCTGGAATAAATCTGGTAATTCCAGGAACCAGAGCGATAACGGTGTTTTCATGATGCGGCAGAAAGGTATGTCCTCCGTCTGTAGAGGGAAGGGTAATTAACCTGGCCCTTCCCTGAAAAAACCGTTCACTGCTGGAATAAATTTCAAGACCAAAACTCTTTTCTGAATCCATAAAGCTCCTCCTCAAAACAGGTTCCTGGTTACTGCTCTGTTTTCCCCCCCTCTGTCTTTGCGATTACTTCGTCAATGGTTCCTACATTGAAAAATGAATTTTCCGGATAGGCATCCATTTTTCCGTCCAAAATCATCTTAAACCCACGAATTGTCTCTTTCAGCGGCACATACTTTCCTGGAATTCCTGTAAAGTTTTCAGCCACATGAAAGGGTTGTGACAGAAACTTCTGAACCTTCCTGGCCCTGAATACGATATTCTTGTCTTCCTCTGAAAGTTCTTCCATTCCCAAGATGGCAATAATATCCTGAAGTTCTCTGTACTTTTGCAGTATCTCCTGGACGCGTCTTGCCGTTTCATAGTGATCTTCACCCACAATGTCAGCTTCCAGAATCCTGGATGTAGACTCCAGAGGATCTACAGCCGGATAAATTCCCTGCTCTACAATTTTTCTGGAAAGTACTGTAGTCGCATCCAGATGAGCAAATGTTGTTGCCGGGGCTGGATCAGTCAAGTCATCAGCCGGCACATATACCGCCTGAACGGAGGTAATGCTTCCTTCCTTTGTGGAGGCAATTCTCTCCTGAAGTTTTCCCATCTCTGTCGCCAGCGTTGGCTGATAGCCTACAGCCGACGGCATTCTCCCCAGAAGAGCCGATACCTCAGATCCTGCCTGCACAAAGCGGAAAATATTATCAATAAACAGAAGTACATCCTGACGCTCCCTGTCCCGAAAATATTCTGCCATGGTAAGACCTGTCTCAGCCACACGCATTCGTGCTCCCGGCGGCTCATTCATCTGCCCAAATACCAGGGCTGTTTTCGAGAGAACTCCTGATTCTTTCATTTCTGTCCACAAATCGTTTCCTTCCCTAGATCGTTCTCCGACTCCAGTAAAAATGGAATATCCCCCATGTTCTGTGGCAATATTCTGAATCAGCTCCTGAATGAGCACCGTTTTGCCAACTCCCGCTCCTCCAAACAGACCGATTTTTCCTCCTTTAGCGTAAGGAGCCAAAAGGTCAATCACTTTGATTCCTGTCTCCAGAATCTCTACTACCGGCTTCTGCTCTGAAAAGGAAGGAGGATCTCTGTGGATTACCCAGTGTTCCTCTTCTTCCAGAGAACTGCCTCCGTCCAGAGTTTCTCCCAGAACATTAAACAGGCGTCCCAAAGTTTTATCTCCTACAGGAACCTGTATTCCCTTTCCTGAAGCCTCCACCTCCATGCCGCGGCAGAGTCCTTCGCTGGCGGACATCATAATGCACCGTACGGTTCTGTTCCCCAGATGCTGGGAAACCTCCATCACACAGGTTTTTTCTCCATTTTTTACCCTCAGGGCATCTTCTATGTGGGGAAGATCCCCATTTTCAAATAAAACATCTACAACAGGTCCCATAACCTGTATAATTCTGCCTTTGTTCATACACCGTCTCCTCTAACGCTTCTTTTTCTGAGCCCCGGCTCCTCCAATTACTTCTGTAATTTCCTGAGTAATCGCCGCCTGTCTCGCTCTGTTATACTGAATAGAAAGTTCCTTCAACATCGCTTTTGCGTTATCTGTGGAAGCCTGCATTGCCATCATTCTGGCATTGTGTTCACTGGCATAGGATTCCACAAGAGCGCCGTAAATGACTCCTACTATATAGCTCGGCACAATGTTATCCATTACCTCTCCTGCGGAAGGAAACAGACGTATTTCTTCCCGATGTACATCTACAGGAAGAGAGATCCGCTTCTGAAATGGATGTTTTAATGGCAGAAGCGTCTCAAGCACAGGTTCCTCCTTTATGGCATTTACCATCTGAGTATAAAGAATCGACACTTCGTCAAACATTCCGTCCAGAAATCCCCCTGCTACTGTTTCCGTAATCATCCTCGCCCTGTGCATGGTTGGTTTCTGAACTGTGTACCGAAAGCTTCCATCCATATCTGCATCCTTTTTGGAAAAATACTGGCGTCCTACAACCCCCAGCACATAGAGCTTTGTGTGGCCAGGCTTTTTCAGCTCGTCTTCTGCCATTTTAATAATATTGTGATTATACGAGCCGTTTAGTCCCTTGTCCGCTGTAACTACTATCAACGCCCGCTTTCTGTCTTCCGGCTTTATCTCCGGCCGGCTGTCCAGATAACGGCTCTCCCTCTCCTCCTCCGGCAAGTGGCGCAAAATTCTCTCCAGAGCCGTATGAACCTCGAAAAAATAAGGTTCCGTATCAGCCAGAATCTTCTTGGCCCGTTTCATTTTAGAAGAGGAAATCATATACATGGCATTCGTAATCTTCATTGTATCCTGGATGCTCTTCATCCTTGTCTGAATTTCCTTTGTGCCGGCCATTTAATCACCCGCCTTTCTCTGCTGCTAAACAGTCTGATCCGCTCTGTACTGGTTTGCAGTCTCAGAGATCTGCTTTTCCATTTCATCCGAAAGCTCACCCGTCTTTTCAATCTCCTCTCCAATCTTAGGGAAACTTCCGTCAAAATAATTTAAAAGCTCTCTCTGGAACGCCCGGACCTTTTTCACATCCATCCCCATAAACACCTGATGTCTGGCAGCGCAGAGTGTAATCACCTGCTCATGAAGACTTAAAGGACTGCCTAACGGCTGTTTCAATAGTTCCATCAATGTTTTTCCATATTGAAGCTGCTGTTTTGTGGAGGCGTCCAGATCAGAGCTGAACTGAGTGAATACTTCCATTTCCCGGTACTGAGCCAGATCGATTCTAATGCTTCCCGATGCTTTTTTCATAGCCTTTGTCTGTGCAGCGCCTCCTACACGGGACACAGAAAGCCCTACGTTAACAGCTGGGCGCTGACCTGCAAAAAATAAGTCTGTCTCAAGGAAAATTTGTCCGTCTGTAATGGAAATTACATTTGTAGGAATATAGGCTGATACATCTCCAGCCTGCGTCTCGATAATCGGAAGCGCGGTAATAGAACCGCCTCCCAGAGTATCGCTTAAACGGCTAGATCGCTCCAGCAGCCTGGAATGAAGATAAAATACATCTCCCGGATAGGCTTCACGTCCTGGCGAACGCTCCAAAAGCAGGGACAGCGCCCGGTAAGCTACCGCATGCTTGCTTAAATCATCGTAGACAATTAATACATCCTTTCCTCTGTACATAAAATACTCTGCCAGAGCTGTTCCAGAGTAGGGAGCAATATACTGAAGGGGCGCACAGTCACTGGCTGAAGCCGCCATAACAATGGAATACTCCATTGCCCCATGTTCTGCAAGGGTGGATACCAGCTTAGCTACAGTAGATGCCTTCTGGCCAATCGCCACATAAATACAGATTACATCTTTTCCCTTCTGGTTTAAAATTGTATCTACAGCAATAGAAGTTTTTCCTGTCTGCCTGTCTCCAATAATCAGTTCTCTCTGTCCCCGTCCAATGGGAAACATGGAATCAATCGAAAGAATCCCTGTCTCAAGCGGTCTGTCTACTGATTTTCTTTCCACAATTCCAGGAGCTTCCTGTTCCACCGGACGATAATCCTCTGCCTTTATTTCTCCCTTTCCATCAATCGGCGCTCCCAGGGCATCCACTACGCGCCCCATAAACGCCTCTCCCACTGGGATTCCTGCTTTTCTCTTCGTCCTGTACACACGGCTTCCTTCGCTGATTCCTGTATCCTTTCCAAACAAAATACAGCCGATGCTGTCCTCTTTGATATCCTGGACCATTCCCTTCAATCCATTTTCAAACAGAAGGATTTCTCCATACATCGCCTGATCCATGCCATAAATTCTGGCGATTCCATCTCCCACGGAAATGACGGTTCCTGTCTCTTCCCCTCTGCATCTGTCATCGTAATTTTTAATCTCTTCCTTCAGAATCGAAATAATATCCTCTGAACTGATCGAACTCACGCGCTTTCACCTCCGCATAAATATTCTCTTAACCGCCTGTAAAAACCTCTGAGGCTTCTGTCATACTCTACGCCTTCCGCTTCCAGGATAAATCCACCTAAAAGGGCAGGATCTATACGGATTTCGAACTCTACTGCCATTTTTCCGAATTTCTTTTTAAGAAAACTTTCAATCTGACATCGCTGTTTCTCTTCAGGAGGCGTTACGCAGGTAATCACTGCTTTCAGGATTCCTCTGCCTTCCTTCTTATATTTGTCATACGCGGCTAAAATCTCCATCAAAGAGGACGCTCTTCCATGGCTGCAGACTGTCTTTAAAAATCCCCGCATCTCCTCCGGAAAGATTCGATCAATGATCCGTTCTTTCTCCTTCAAACATATGACAGGATTTTTCAATGCTTCCCAAAGAACAGGATTATCCTTCAAGAGTTCTGCCGCTTCTGAAACGCGATTTTCCGGCACATGAAGTTCCCAGAGAGCTCTTGCATAGTTATCGAATGTTCCCGCCATGGCTTTCACCTGCTTCCTCTATAAAACGATCATAGGCTGCCAAATCTGCCAGTTCCCCTCTTCCGCTTCCAGCCGCTTTCTCGGCTGCACAGAGAGCTGTCTCGGCAATTCTTGACTTCAGCTGCTCCATGGCCTTTTTCTGTTCAGCCTCCAGCTGTTCCCTGCCGCATTTAAGGCTTTCTGCAGCTTTCATATCCGCCTCTTCCAGAATACGGCTGTATTCTTCGCCAGCTCTTATTCTGGCATTCTCCAGAATACGGCCTGACTGGGCTCTGGCATCCTTCAAGGCGGCTTCGTATTGTTCTTTCAGAGCATCTGCCTCTTCCCTGGCATTTTTTGCCTCCGCCAATCCTGCCTCTATGAAGGCCTGCCTTTTATCCATGATTCCCAAAACAGGTTTTATGAGAAAGTGCTTTAAAAGCAGACAGAGAACAATCAGGTTTATAATGTTATAAACCAAGCTCATATTAAATTGCAGCACCTTATTTCACCTGCCTTTCATAATTACTTCAGGAACAGAATAATAACAAGTGCAATAACAAAGCCGTAAATCGCAGTTGCCTCTGCCAGGGCGCAGCCCAGCAAAAGTGCTTTACTAATTTTACTTTCTGCTTCCGGCTGCCTTGCAATGGCTTCCACTGCTTTTGATGTGGCAATTCCGATTCCAATTCCTGCTCCAATACCTGTAAGAACTGCAACAGCTGCTCCAATCGCGATTAATGTTGTCATAATTTTTTCTCCTCTTCTGATAATATAATTTTAATTTTTCCCTAATCCAGCTGCTCTTTAATGAACAGAGCCGTCAGGAACACGAATACATACGCCTGAATCACCCCATCAAATATGTCAAAGTAAAAACTAAATGGAATTGGAATGATTACAGGTACAACCAGCTTAATAAGTTCCATCACTACAAATGAACCCAGCACATTTCCAAACAAACGCATGCAGAGGGATATTGGTCTGATAAAAATCTCCAAAATATTGATTGGCAGAATCACCGCCACAGGCTCAGCAAAACTTTTTAAAAATCCCCTGGCTCCTTTTTTGTGAAATCCAGCATATTCAATTACTGCAATGCTTATCACAGCCAAGGCTGCCGTCATGTTCAGATCCTTTGTCGGAGGTACAAATCCGACTATTCCTATGAGATTCGCTGCACCGATAAAAACAGCTGTAGAAATCAGATAAGGAATATAATTTTTTCCCTCCTCCCCCACTAAATCCAGGAAAAAGTCTCTGAGAAACCCAATGGAGCTTTCCAGAAACAGCTGGGCCTTTCCAGGATCCTCTACCCTGAGATTTCTCACCAGGATCTTTGATAAGAGAACTAGCGCCGCCATGATTACCCAGGTCACTGCTACCGAATCATAAATCGGTATGCCGCCAAACAACGGAATCGTGAAGGCCACCCTGCAGTTAAGTTCCTCTATCAGGGCATTTGAAAGAGCTTCCGTTTTAATCCCTCCTTTTCAAATAAAAAATGTACTCAGGCACATTCCCGCGCCGATCACAGCCGCCTGCGGCATGTTTCTTCTTCGCGCGAGTGCGCTTCCTAAGCGGAGCGTTTTTTATGACATAGGACGAATTTTCCTATGTCATGAAAAAGGCAGAAAAACACATGATATGCTTTTTCCGCCTTCTCCCCTTAATTGCCCCCTATTATACGCCTATTTGGCTCAGAACAAAATCTGAAAAACTGCCAAAATTTCGTGGGCAAATATTTATTCTTTTGTCTAAATAATTACTTGATTTTTTGATTTAATTTCATTTATTTATTATTTTTTAATAATTCTTTCAACTGTCTGAATCAGTGAAAACAGCAGGAAAAATCCCAAATTCACCACCACTACGCTGGCTCCCGCAGGCGTAGAATAGATATAGGAAATCACCATTCCAATGAAAAAGCAGATAATGGAAAGGATACCCGATGATACCACAACTCCATGAAAGCTCTTAAATATCCGCATGGAAGTTAAGGCCGGAAAAATAATCAGGCTCGAAATCAGCATAGCTCCCATCATTCGCATTCCCAGCACAATGGTCACAGCCGTCAGGACGGCTATCAGGACATTATAAAAGCCTACCCGCACGCCAGTAGCTTTGGCAAAATTTTCATCAAAGGTCACTGCAAATACCTTATTGTAGCAAAATAAAAATAAAAACAGAACCACTGCAGAGAGCGCAGCAGAAAATTCCACATCTTCCCGGCTCATGGCCAGAATACTTCCAAACATATAGCTGCTTACATCTGTCGTCATTCCTGTGGTCATGGAGGTGACGATGATTCCGACAGCCAGCGCACTGGCAGAAATCATGGCGATAGCCGCATCGCTTTTAATCTGTCCCCGTTCCGTAATACGGAGCAGAAAAAAGGCAGCCAGCACTACCACCGGAATCGATACCTTGAGAGGCGACCAGCCTGCAGCCAGAGCCACAGAGAGTGCTCCGAAGGACACATGGGAAAGACCGTCTCCAATCATAGAATATCGTTTTAACACAAGGCTGACACCCAGAAGGGAGGCGCACAGGGAAACAAGAATGCCGCCCAGCAGCGCCCGAACCATAAACGGATACGAAAGCATTTCCATCACTGTGCTCATTCTTCCTCACCTCCCAAAAATCCTTTTCCCACTCGGCTTTTTACATAATCTGATACAGAACCGTAAAACAGTGTCTCCCTTTTCAGGTGGAGAATCTTGTCCGCTTGGTGGACAATGTTCTGAATATCGTGGGATACCATGAGAACTGCCACCTGTTCCTCCCTGTTCAGCTTCTTAATCATATGGTAAAAATCCTGAATCGCAGACGGATCAAGGCCTGTAATCGGCTCGTCCAACACTAAAAGCTTATCTGTCGCGCAGAGCGCCCTGGCGATCAGAGTTCTCTGCTGCTGGCCTCCTGAAAGCTCCCTGTAGCACTGTTTTCTCAAATCTGTAATTCCCAGACGATGCATATTATAATCTGCCAGCTCTCTCTCCTTTTTGGAATAAAAGGGGCGGTTTCCCCGCTTTCCAAGGCAGCCGGAAAGCACCACCTCTCTTACTGTAGCCGGAAAATCCTTCTGGGCTGCAGTCTGCTGTGGAAGGTATCCAATCCCCGCCTTTTTCAGCTCATCAGACACCGTAATTTTCCCGGATGTAGGTTTTAAAAGCCCTAAAATCCCCTTCATCAGGGTACTTTTTCCGGAACCATTTTCTCCTACAATACAGATGTAATCTCCTGTCTTTACCTCCAGATTTGCGTCCACCACAGCGTCCTGGTTTTCATATCCAAAATCTGCGTGCTCGCATTTTAATAACATTCCCATTTATCTAATCCTTTTCTCAAATTTACGGCGTTCTGCTCCATCAGTTCCAGATAGGTGACGCCTGAATCAAATTCCCGCCGGGTCACATTGTGGCAGGAATGGAATAAAAGAGGCTGCGCCCCCGTCTCCTCCCCTATGATTTCAGCCACCCGGTGGCTGGAAAGTTCTAAATAGTAGACAGCTGGTATCTGAAATTCCCGTACTTTATCAATCAGATAGGCAATAGTCTTGGCACTTGGTTCCGTATCCGTGCTGCAGCCGGTAAATGCTGCCCGATACTCCAGACCATACTCGTCAAAAAAATACCGGAGAGGAAATTTATCTCCAAACACCACCAGCCTTCCGTCCGCCTGATCTACAATTTCTCTGAAAGTCTGGTCAAGTTCTGAAAGCTGTCTTTCGTAGGCAGACAGATTTTCCCGATAAATTTTCTCATGGTCAGGATCTGACATACAAAGAGTGTCAGCAATCACAGCAGAAAGCTTCATGGCATTGACAGGTGACGTCCAGATATGCTCATCATACTCGATTTCCTCCTGATGTCCGTCATCATAGTGCCCGCCTTCCTCCTCATTTTCTCCTGCCTCGTGGATATGATCCTCTGCGTGATCGTGAGTTTCCGCTTCCATTCCCTCCACAATCTCCTCCTCCACAGTGTCCACATAGTCCATCATGGTAATAACCCGCTGCTCATCTAAGTCCAGAGAATCGGAGACCTGCTGAAACCAATGCTCCATGGCTCCTCCGTTGCAGATAATAATATCTGCGCTCTGAAGCTCGATCAGATCTGCCGGAGTCGGTTCAAAGGAATGGCTGTCCATACCCGCCGGAACCACCAGAGTAAGCTCTGCCTCACCGGAATCCAGAAGGGAACCTGCTATCTGCCTGGTGAAATCATAATAGGGGAACACCGTCGTTACTATTTTTAGTGTCCCATCGTCTGCCGGGTTCTCTGACTGAACCTCTGCGCGGGAACAGCCAGACAGAAGAACTGAGGCAGACCATACCGCGGCCCACGCCGCCCGATTTATCCCTCTTCTAGTCATGAGACAGAATCTCCTCCACCTGGGCCGGATGGTCTGCCAGATACCTTGGGTGAAAGGAAGCCAGCTCCTTCCTGTCCCGAAAGCCCCAGGTAACTCCTACCGTATCCATACCGGCCGCAATGCCTGTCTCCATGTCTGTATTTGTATCTCCCAGATACAGGCACTCCTCCGGCTTTACGTGAAGCTCTCTGCAGATCAAGAGCGCGCCTTCCGGAGACGGCTTTTTCGGAAGGCCCTCCTTCTGTCCCAGAATCATATCAAAGATATCTTTGCCAAAAACCGTTTCAATATTTTCCACTGCCTGATCATGAGGTTTATTAGAAAATACAGCTGCTTTGATCCCTTGTTCCTTCAGAAATAAAAGAAGGTGGGGGATTCCGTCATAGGGCTCCACTCCCCTCATACAGTTAGCAGAAAAATTCTTCATATATTCTGTCAGAGACTGGTCATAATACTTCATATTCTCCTGTCCGAAATGGCTGAGAGCTCTCTCCATCTGAGTTTTATAACCATCTCCCACCATACGCTTTGTATCCTCTATTGTAATATCTCCCAATCCGAATGTACGAAGCGTCAGGTTCGTCGCATAGGTCAGAGCAGTCAGCGTGTTCAATAAGGTTCCGTCTAAATCAAAAATACAGAGCTTGTACATAAAGTCATTCTCCTTTCCGCAAGTAACGCTGCATTTTTTCTGTTTTGATCTTGTCTAGCGTCAGTGTACAAGGAGCAACATGCCGTATTGCCCTTTGTACACTGACGCTATCATATTCCAAAACAAAAAAAGTTGCAATCTTTTTAACATTTCTACAGATATTCATATGTTTCTTTTCGGTTGACTTTCTATCCTGTTTTCCCTATAATAGTTTCGATTCTATATGGTGCGGTGTCTGCGTTTTCATTCCGCAGAAGAATAGAGAAGCGAGGTGAAATTCCTCCACGGTCACGCCGCTGTAAAAGAAGAGTTTCCTCTTTTTATGCCACTGAGTCTGATACTGGGGAAGGCGAGAGGAAATGTGGACGCTTGAGTCAGAAGAACTGCCCGCCAGAATAGAAGATCTCGCCTGCGAGATTCCCGCCTGACAGAGTGCGAAATGATCGGCCACGGCAAAATCTGCCTGCCGCTCCCGTGAAAGGACGGTACGCAGGACGGTGTATGCCCTGCCGTCAGTCTGCCCTGTAAATTCATCTCACAGCAGGGACAGATGCATTGTGGAGATGGGCCCCACAAAGAATGAAAGGAGTCATTATGACAAAACACGAAAAACAAATTATTGCCGTGTCTGTGACGCTGGCAGCCTGCCTTGGAGTTTCCTTCACGGCAAATGCGATGCACATTATGGAAGGCGCACTTCCAGCCGGTTGCTGCATCGCCTGGGGACTGATCTGTCTTCCATTTCTTCTGGCCGGATTCTTCTCAATCCGGAGGGTTCTGCAGGAAAACAGAAGAGCACTGACTCTTCTCGCCATGTCAGGAGCCTTTGTCTTTGTAATTTCCTCCCTTAAAATTCCATCTGTCAGCGGAAGCTGTTCCCACATGACAGGAACTGGACTGGGAGCTATCCTGTTCGGTCCTGCGGCCATGTCTGTTCTGGGACTGATTGTACTCTTGTTCCAGGCCGTTCTGCTGGCTCACGGCGGGCTTACCACCCTGGGAGCCAACACTTTTTCCATGGCAGTCGCAGGTCCTTTTGTATCTTATTTCCTATTTTCAGTTTTAAAAAGGCTGCCTGTAAATAAAAAATTTTCGATTTTCCTGGCAGCATTCTTAGGCGATCTGATTACCTACTGTGTTACTGCATTCCAGCTTGCCATAGCTCACAATTCCGCCACCAGCTTCTCTGCCGCTCTGCGGGAAAATATGATTATTTTTGCTGGTACGCAGCTGCCCCTGGCTGTAGTAGAGGGAATTCTTACTGTAGTAGTTATCATTGGACTGGAAGCCTATGCCAGACCAGAGCTTAAAGCTGTCGGCTTTTTAAAGGAGGAATATTAATTATGGAAAAGAAAAAAAGCAATGCTGCGCTTGTCATTATCCTTCTGGTTACGGCCGCGCTGATTTCTTTCGCCCCTCTTTTTGTTCTGAAGGATGCTGAATTCGGCGGGGCGGATGACCGCGGAAATACATTGATCGAAACTACAGATCCAGACTATGAGCCATGGGCCTCTCCTATCCTGGAGGTCATTCTCGGCGGGGAGCTTCCCGGAGAAGTAGAAAGTATGCTCTTCTGCGTTCAAACCGGTATTGGTGTGGGCATTATTGCCTTTATTATGGGACGCTTTGTAGAACGCAAAAAATGGATGAAAGATACAGAAAATGACGGCGGCGCTCTGTCATAAGAAAAACGCAAAAAAGGAGGCGGCTTATGCCCACCATTGACAGACTCAGCTATGAGTCACGGCTGCGTTTTGTACATACAGGAGAAAAATTTTTCTTTTCGCTGTTCACTCTGCTTCTCTGTGTGGGCAGCCGCTCCATCCATCTGGCCGTCTATGTATTTATGACAACTGGGATCCTGACTGTTTACAAGGGCAAAATCCCAGTTATTGAATATTTAAAGCTCCTTGGAGTCCCCCTGGTCTTTCTGGGAATGAATTCTCTGATCTTAGGGATCGCCATTTGCCGGGAACCCCTGGAGCTGTTTGCCATTTCAATGGGACAATGGTATCTGACAGCCAGTACAGAAACTGTTCTCTACAGCCTTCGGATATTCCTGACCGCCATGGCGTCCGTTTCCTGCCTGTACGCGCTGTCCTGTCATACACCTATGACAGATTTTATTCTCTTTCTAAAGCGGATCCATGTTCCCGCTCTTTTAATCGAGCTTATGGTACTCATTTATCGTTTTATTTTTATTCTTCTGGACTGCGCTCATGCTATTTCCATATCCCAGAGAGCCCGCCTTGGAAATAAGGACTTCAAAACTTCTCTGCGTTCTTTCTCCGCTCTGATATCTTCACTTTTTATCCGGGCAGTCAGTCGTTCCAGTATACTCTACGATGCCATGGAGTCTCGCTGCTATGACGGAGTTTTAAATGTTCTGTCAGAGGAACAGCGTCCCAGAAAACGTGAAATCTGCTTTATTATTTTTTATGAGCTGTCAGCCCTCTTCGTTCTCTGGCTGACAGCCTGAAGGGAGGAAGCTTGTGAAACAAGGCGATGTGATTTTAAAAGCGGAACATCTATGTTTTTCTTATGATGACGGACAGAGTTTTTCCTTAAATGACCTGTCCCTGGAAATCAGGAAGGGAAGCAGAACAGCCTTTCTGGGCCCTAACGGTTCTGGAAAATCCACCTTCTTTTTGTGCTGCAACGGAATCCGCAGGCCCTCGTCAGGATGTCTGTATTTTCACGAAAAGCCTGTGTCCTATACGAAAAAGGCTCTGCTGGAGCTGAGACAGAAGGTAGGCATTGTATTCCAGGATCCTGACAATCAGCTGTTTTCTGCCAGCGTTTACCAGGAAATTTCTTTTGGCCTTCTCAATCTGGGGATTGAACAAAAGGAGTCTGCCAAACAGACAGAGGCAATAATGGAGCAGCTGGAAATCACTCCTTACCGTTTCAAGCCAGTTCACGCTCTGTCAGGAGGACAGAAAAAACAGGTTTCTATTGCCGATATTCTGGTTATGAAACCGGAAATCATCATTATGGACGAACCTGCATCTGCTCTCGATCCGAAACATACATCTCTCGTCAATCATGCGGTCAGTCAAATGACAGCGGAAGGCATTACAGTTATGATGGCTACCCACGATGTAAATTACGCCTTTTCCTGGGCAGATGAAATTATCATTCTGAAAGACGGGCGCGTACTGGACCAGGGAGATCCAGTCTCTGTCTTTTCAAATAAAGAGCTTCTCCATGACGCCTGCCTGGAACAGCCGGCAGTTCTGACACTTTTTGACGCTCTCTGTCAAAAGAAAATCTTAAAAAACAGTTTAGAAATTCCCAGAAATATGAATACTCTGATACAGTATATACAAAAGTACGGCGGCCTGTAACCAGTCCGCCGTGCTTTTTCTATATTCTCCGAAAATTCTTCTCTTCTTCACTTTTAAAAAACTCTTCTTTTTTTAAACAGCCTGGCTGACTGCCTTTCCTGCTTTCTTCTCTTTAGCTGGTTTTTCCTCCCAGCGGTTGTACAGGTTTGCTAACACAGCTCCTGAAATATTATGCCATACAGAGAACACAGCTCCCGGAACTGTAGCCATCGCCAGAGTCGGGAAAGCAGTTCCTGCTAAGGATGTAGCCAAACCAGAATTCTGCATACCAATTTCAATAGAGAGAGCCTTCATCTTTGGAACACTCAATCCCAGAGCACGTCCCAGGCCCAGGCCGCAGGCGTAGCCTAACAGGTTGTGGAGAATTACTACTACAAACACAAGAGCACCTGTAGACATAATCTTTTCTGCATTGTGAGATACAACAGCAGCTACAATCAGACAGATAGCGATTACGGAAACGCTTGGAAGAACCTTTACAAGCTTCTGTGTTGCCTTTCCGAACATCTTATTGATAATAAAGCCCAGAGCAATCGGAACGATAACTACCTGCACAATAGACATGAACATGCTGACCATATCAACAGTAACCGTTGTGCGCAGGAGTAAATAGGTAATCGCCGGTGTGAGGAACGGAGCCAGCAGTGTGTTGACACTTGTCATTCCTACAGACAACGGTACATCTCCTTTAGAAAGATAGGTGATTACGTTGCTGGAAGTTCCTCCTGGACATGTACCTACAAGCACTACGCCAGCCATCAGCGCAGGATCCAGATGAAAAGCTTTTCCTAACAGCCATGCCAGAAGAGGCATGATAGTAAACTGAGCCATACAGCCTGCGATGATATCTTTCGGACGCGTGAATACCAGCTTAAAGTCCTCCAGCTTCAGGGTCAATCCCATGCCGAACATAACAACCATCAAAAGATAATTAACCCATGAGGTCTGCACCCACAGGCAGGTATCAGGTGCAAACAGAGCCAGAGCTGCTACTGCCAGCACGATAAACGCCATATACTTTCCAAAAAAATCACTGATCTTTTCTAATGCTTTCATTTTCAATCTTTCCTCCTGTTATCCTTTTCAGACACAGCCTTTTTATTCTGCGAAGCATTCCGGCTGCCAGGCTCTGCAGCGCCTGGCAAAATAGAGTTAATTCCTGCATAGCATTTTTATTTCACAGGATGAGATTTCCTCTGAAATAAAAAAACCTCTGTCTCATAAAGAGACAAAGGTTAAAATCCTCTGCGGTACCACTCTTCTTGCTGGCAAAACCAGCCGCTCCGCCCACATATCAAACAATATGGGATAATATAACGGTTATCAGCCGTTCAAACCTACTAAGCCGGAAATCTGTTCCCAGCTGTTTAGCCGAAAGCTCAGGGGTGATCTTCACAAGATAGCTGGACTGCCTCGCACCAAACGGCAGCTCTCTGAACCTGCTCAGGCCTGCTACTTTTCTCCTTCAACGCTGTGTATTTATCTGTTGTTAATACTCTATCACTGTAAGACTGTGATGTCAAGAGAAAAATTTTATTTTTTTGTCTGCCTTTCCCGCATAGAAAAAACACATCCACAGTAGTCCTGTCGGTAAAGATTATATTTTTTAGACAGTTCTGTGGAGCGTTTGTATCCGTTTTTCTTCTTAAAATCAGAGTCCAGATAAGATACCCCGTATTTCTCTCCCATTTCTTCCCCAATTTGGTTCAGTCTTGCAGCATTTTTCAGAGGGCTGATAGTGAGTGTCGTAGTGAAATAATCAAAGTTTCCTTCCTTTGCCAGTCTTGCCGCCTCCTCAAGACGCAAGGAAAAACAGATACTGCACCTTTCTCCGCCCTCCTTGTCTCCCTCATGGCCTTTCACGGCCTCATAGAACAGTTCAGGCCTGTATTCCCCTGAAATAAAGGAAATCGGATATTTTGCCGGAAGTTCTCGAATAAGGCGTTCCACTTCCATAGTCCTCTCCTCATACTCCTCAGGAGGATAAATATTCGGGTTGTAATAATAAACTGTAATCTTAAAATATTGAGACAAATATTCCAGCACATAGCTGCTGCAGGGAGCACAACAGCTGTGAAGAAACAATGTAGGAATAATTCCCTTCCCCTGATTTTTTTCAATCAGCCGATCCATTTCCTTCTGAAAGTTTCTGTTGTTATTGCTTTTATTTATATTTTTATGAATTTCATTTATAATTTCGTTCATCTTCTGCCTCTCCTCGAATCTCCTCTGTTTTTTCGCATCCTGCTGCCTCTTTTATTTTGATAGTGCTGTAATTTCTATCGAAATAAAAAGACTGCCAAAACTTCTTTCAGCAGTCTTTTTTCGCCCATGTTAACTTTTTCATCTAACTAAACAGCCTTCTTATATCTGAGGCCCTGTTGTCGTTTTTATGGTACGTGATGTTCAAACTTCCATGAAACAGCCTTGAAAGCTGCAAGTCAGACTCCACTACAGGAAGTCCCTGATTCTCTTGCTTCTCACAGGGTTTCTGAGCTTTCTGAGCGCCTTAGCCTCAATCTGCCTGATACGCTCTCTCGTCACGTTGAACTCCTTGCCTACTTCTTCCAGAGTCCTAGGATGTCCGTCCTCCAGTCCAAAGCGCAGTACAATAACCTGGCGCTCTCTCTCCTTCAGATCTCCAAGCAGAGCGTCAATGTGCTCTCTGAGCATCACAGACTCCACGTTTCCTTCAGGCGTTACTACATTTCCGTCTGCAACGAAATCGCCTAAATTGGAATCGTCCTCCTCGCCAATCGGCGTCTCCAGGGAAGCAGGCTCTCTGGCGATCTGCATGATCTCCATCACCTTATCCTCTGACATATCAAGAGCTGCTGAAAGTTCAGCCACTGACGGCTCATAACCCAGCTCCAGAGTCAGCTTCCTCTGCATCTTGGACATCTTGTTAATCGTTTCTACCATATGCACCGGTACACGGATTGTTCTCGCCTGATCTGCAAGTGCTCTCGTCACAGACTGGCGGATCCACCAGGTCGCATATGTACTCAGCTTATATCCTTTTGTGTAGTCAAACTTTTCTACTCCTTTAATCAGGCCCAGATTTCCCTCCTGAACCAGATCCAGAAAGCTCATGCCTCTTCCGGTATAGCGCTTCGCAATACTTACTACAAGCCTTAAATTGGCCTCAATTAAGCGTTCCTTTGCAGACACATCGCCCTCTGCCTTTCTCTTAGCAAGGCGCAGCTCTTCTTCAGCGCTGAGAAGCGGAACTGTACCAATCTCCTTCAGGTACATGCGGACCGGATCCTCTGTGCCAATTCCCTCCAGAAGGTCAATGGCATCCAGGTCGATCTCCTCCTCTTCCCCGTTTTTCATAAAGTCGTCGTCCACATCATCGAGCATCAGCAGATCATCATTGAGTGCAGTCTCGTCGATCACTTCCGGAATCACATCAATATTATTCTGTTCCAGATAGTTGTAAATCTGCTCCATATTTTCCGGTGACAGGTTGTCGGCGGCAAAAAAGTCATTAATCTCTGTAATGTCCAGAGCATTCTGCTTCGTTTTTGCCAGATCGACAAGTTTTTTTAATTTTTCTAAAAAATTGTCTCTCTCTTTCTCCACGAATTAACGTCCTTTCGCTATCAGAAGCTTTATAAAAAGTTTACCGACTTTATATTATATACTAATCTTCTACAGATTTCAACAACATTTTTAAAAACCTGAGCCGGGCGGCCAGAACCGGAGAGCCAGTCTCACGGAAAGCTTGCCTGCCAGGAAGACTGGCTCTCCGGTTCTGGCCATCAGGCGAAGCCTATAAGCGAGAAAACTTCCTGTTTTCGAGCTTGCCCGGCTCAGATTTAACATGAACCCTCCCGGACAACGCCGGAAGTCCAGTCTCATAGAAAGCTTGCCTGCCCCTACCTCTTCACCACAATCTCTTCCCTCAGATTTTCAATGCAGATTTCCTTTACTCCGCCTCCATATTCTCCGTCCAGCGTCCAATCCACGATTTCTTCACTTTCCATTCTCAGATTGGAGGTGCGGAACATATACACGCAGTCATTTTCCGCATCTTTATTAATCAGGCAGCTTACAATGCTCTGAATATCCTTGGGAGTCCTCGGCTTTCTCACCAGCATAACCTCAAACTCTCCGTCATTTAGAGCCACTCTGGGCTGTACCAGCCCTTTAAATCCTCCGATGCTGATCGTATTAGTCACCATTCCCAGAATAAAGTCCTCTTCCAGCTCCTGATCGTCCCAAAAAAACTTCATACGGTAAGATTTCAGTCCAGCGATCCTCTTGACTGCCTCCAGCATATAGGCCTGATGCCCCAGCACATTTTTCGTCTCCTGCGGCGTCTTGTAAGAAACCTCTGTGAAGGCTCCGAATGCAGCCACATACACGAAATACCGTCCGTCTCCAAATTTTCCCACATCAATGGCAAAAGGACGGCCCGCAACGGCTATTGCAGCGGCCCTCAGCATATTTTTGGGAAGATCCAGACTGGCGGCAAAATCATTGGTAGAGCCGGCTGGAATATACCCTAGCTGAGGACGCTTTTCCCTGCTCCACGCCATCATTCCGGAAACCACCTCGTTCAGCGTTCCATCGCCGCCGCTGCACACCAGAAGCTCCACGCCGCCGCCCTTCTTCTCCACCTGTTTTTGGGCATCGCCGGCGCTCTGAGTTACATGAACCGTCACCTCATAGCCCGCCTTCACGAATAAATCCAAAATATCAAGAAGCTTTGTTCTAAGCCGCTCCCTTCCTGATCTGGGATTGAAAATAAACAGCATTTTCTTCATCTGTCCTACGCTCCTCTGTCTGCTCCGCAAATATGCCCATTCCCGCTCTGTCAAGGCAGTATGTGCTTAGTATTCCTCTTTAAAAGCGCCGTATACGCCTGAAATGCGTTGGGCAAAGGATATGTTTCAAAAATCTCTTCCACCTGCTTCATGGGATACTGATGCGGCAGTTCTCTTTTTATCATAACACGAAAGCCTGTCATATGCCACTCTACATGAGAAAAGATATGGACCGCCTCAGGCAAAGGCTCAATCGCCAGAATGTCCTCCCGGCCAATGGCAAGAGCGTCCGGAATCTCCTCCTCCTTCAGATGCCCCGGCAGATTCGGAAATTCATACAGGGACGCCAAAAGCCCCTTGGCGCTTCTCTTTCTGATGGCAGCCTTATCCTCGTACTCTATGATAAAAACTGTTTTTTCCTCTCTGCGCCTCTCCTTTTTTCCTGCCTTTACAGGAATTTCTCCTGTCGTCTGGCGGCGCCTTGCCAGGCACAGCGTCGAACATGGACACTGGCTGCAGAGAGGCTTTCCAGACGGAATGCAGACAATGGCTCCCAGCTCTATGAGGGCCTGATTAAAATCTCCGGGAAGCTCTTTTGGAATGACCGCTCTCAGTTCATTTTCCATCTTTCTTTTTACCGACTGCTTTCCAATATCCTCTCTGCTCTCAAACAGCCTGGACAGAACCCGGAGCACATTGCCATCAACTGCCGGTTCAGGAATTCCAAAGGCGATGGAGGCGACAGCGCCAGCCGTATAGCTCCCAATTCCAGGCAGGGAGAGAAGGCTTTCATAGGAAGCCGGAAGCTGTCCTCCATACTCGTCCATACAGACTCTGGCCGCCTTCTGCAGATTTCTGGCTCTGTTGTAATATCCAAGACCTTCCCAGAGTTTTAAGAGCGTCTCCTCCTCCACAGAAGCTAAAGCCTTTACATCCGGAAGGGCCTCCATAAATCTGGCGAAATACGGCTTTACCGCCTCCACTCTCGTCTGCTGGAGCATAATCTCTGAAATCCACACCCGGTAAGATTCCGGCTGTTCTCTCCAGGGCAGGATCCGGCGGTTTTTGTGATACCAGGAAAGAAGCGGCTCTCTCACTGCCAGAAGCCGCTCATTTCTGTCCATCGTCTGGTTTTCTGCTTCTACCTGCATCAGGCTGCCGTACTGGCGCTTTATCCAGCTGTTTTCCATGTAGTCTTTCCTCTGCTTTCTCAATTTCTTACGCCCGCTGCCGGGAAGCCTTTAAACGTTCCTGCCGCCTAAACATATCCGTAAATTCCCCTTACAGAAACCTCTCCGGAAATAACTGTTTTTACGGTCTTATCATCCATCTCCACCAGAAGCTCGCCCTGGCTGTTAATCCCCTGAGCTGTGCCGCTGTACTCTCCAGCCGGATCCAGCACCCGGACTGTCCGGCCGCAGTTAGCCAGCTTTCCATTGTACTCCTCCAGAAGTCCGCTCATATCTGCCGTCTTCATAAAAACGCCGTAGTATTCTTCAAAAGCTTCCATTACTGCGCTGATCAGCACGCTTCTCCTGATCTTTTTCCCTGATTCTGTGTAGATAGATGCAGCTACCTGACGGATTTCCTCTGGAAACTGCTCCATATTGACATTGATCCCAATCCCTGTAACCACATAGTTAATACAGTCGGGATCTGCGCTCATTTCTGTAAGAATTCCGCAAACCTTCCTGCCATTTATCACAATATCATTAGGCCACTTAATAAGCGGCTTCACCTGAGCGCACTGCTCAATCCCCCTGGCTGCAGCCAGAGCAGCTACCAGAGTCAGCATGGAAGCGTGAACCGGAGCCATATCCGGACGCAGGACCAGGCTCATAAAAATTCCTGTTCCACCTGGGGAATCCCAGGTTCTTCCCCGCCTGCCCTTTCCGCCTGTCTGACGTTCAGCTACCGTAAGGGTTCCATGAGGCGCGCCGTTTTCTGCTGCCTTCTTGGCCTCTGTGTTGGTGGAATCTGTCTCGTCAAAATAGAGCACCTCTTTCCCCGCCCACTGGCCCTTCATGCTGCTTAAAATCTCTTCCCTGCTCAGAATATCCTCGGCCGTCTTCAGCCTGTATCCTCTGTTCCGCACCGCCTCAATCTCATAGCCTTCGGCTTCCAGCTGTTTCATCACCTTCCAGACGGCTGTTCTCGACACGTGGAACTGCCCGCAGAGCTCCTGCCCGGAAATATATCCGTCCGCTTCTTTTAAATATCTAAGAATTTCTGTCTTCATGTTATCTTTACCCCCAAAGAATCGATGCGGCGCTGAACAGAGCCATGAGAAGCAGCGCTGCAGCCAGCCCTAAAAACAGGAACCCTGTCCGGCGTTTTTTTGCTCTCCTGCCGCCTGACGCGCTCATCCTGTCCATGCCGTTAACCAGATTAATCCCTGCAGCCATCAAAAAAATGACAGGAAACAAAAGCCTGTACCTGTCGGGATTGATAAAAACCAGAATGGAAAAAATTACAATCCCAAGCCCTGCCGCAATATCGGCCGTCTCCTTCTTTAACCTGGACGCCCTGTTTTTTCTCTGTCCTTCTGTCATCAGCATCTGTTCTCCTAACGCCTCTCTCTGGGCCTTCTCTTTCTCAGTAATCTCTTTTATTTTAACCGAATCCAGCCTGATTGTAAATAAAGGATGTCAGAAAAGCCGCTGACAAAGATGTACAGCGGCTCTTCCTGCTTCCCTCATAAATTTTATAAAACAGTCTGCTATTTGGCAGCTTCGTCCTTCTCTCCAATCTCTGCCAGAGATTTTACGAGACCTGCGATTCCCTGAATTTCTGACGGAATAATAATCTTTGTGGCTTTTCCATCGGCAGCCTTGGCAAAGGCCTCCAGGCTCTTCAGCTGGAGAACCGCATTGTCCGCTCCTGCCTCCTTGATAAAGCGGATACCGTCGGCATTGGCCTGCTGCACCTTTAAGATGGCTTCTGCGCGGCCCTCCGCCTCCTTGATCATCTTCTGTTTTTCAGCTTCCGCCCTTAAAATAGCGGCCTCCTTCTCGGCCTCTGCCTCCAGAATCGCAGACGCCTTCTGTCCTTCTGCCACCAGGACGGTAGACTTTTTCTCTCCCTCTGCGCGGAGGATGGCCTCTCTTCGCTCACGCTCTGCCTTCATCTGCTTCTCCATGGCGTCCTGGATCGCTGCCGGAGGAATGATATTCTTTAACTCTACACGGTTTACCTTAATTCCCCATGGATCCGTAGCTACATCGAGAGCGGCTCTCATCTTCGTGTTAATCGTCTCTCTGGAGGTTAATGTCTGATCGAGCTCCAGATCTCCGATGATATTTCTCAGCGTGGTAGCCGTCAGATTCTCAATCGCCATAATGGGGTTTTCCACTCCATAGGCAAACAGCTTCGGATCGGTAATCTGGAAAAACACCACCGTGTCGATCTTCATGGTAACATTATCCTTGGTGATTACCGGCTGAGGCGGGAAATCAACTACCTGTTCCTTTAAAATAATTCTCTTGGCCACACGGTCAACGAAAGGCATCTTAAAATGCACGCCTACAGACCAGGTGTCCAGATAAGCCCCCAGTCTCTCCACGACAATCGCCTGAGCCTGAGGAACGATCTTAATGCAGGACAGAAGCACTAAAAGCGCCACCACTGCAAGCACGACAAACAATATGAACATACTACTTCTCCTCCCTTATTTTTCTTACGATCAGCTTAACACCCTGAATTTCCATAATCTCGGCCAGAGCGCCGGCTTCAATCACCGAGCCGTCTGCGGAACGCGCAGTCCACTCGCGTCCGTCCAGCACAGCGGTTCCTGCCGCCCTGTCATTATCCACGTCCTCTGTAATCACAGCCTTCTTTCCAATCAGCTCGTCCACGTTTGTCTTCACTGTCTTTGGATTGACATACCGCAGCGCCACCGGCCTTGTAAAGAAGAACAGCACACAGGATACCGCAAAAAACGCCGCCAGCTGGCCATATTTTCCCACTCCTGCCAGAGTAAGAAAAAACGAAACCAGAGCTCCTATGGCAAACCATATGGTACACAGCGTCATAGTAGCGGCCTCAATTCCTATCAATACCACGAAAGCTGTCAGCCAGATAATCCGCTCCAAATCTGCTCCCCCTTTCTCCGCTCTGTTTTTCTGTATCTATCTGTTATTATATACTTCTTTCCGACTTTATTCAATCAATGTCAGAAAATTGTAAGTTTTTTAATCATTTCGTCTCTGCCTTGCCGTCTCATACATCAGAATCGAGGCAGCTACGGCGGCGTTGAGCGATTCCACCTTTCCAAGCATTGGAATTTTAATGTAGCAGTCAGCCATATCGGCCGTTTCAGCACTCAATCCGTTGGCCTCGTTGCCGATGAGAAAGCCCGTATTGCCTGTGTAATCCTCCTGGTCGTAGCTTCTCTCCCCCTTCAGATGGGCTGCAAACAGGCGGACACCTGCCTTCTTCACCTGTCTGATTGTTTCCTGCAGATCGTCTGTATAGAGAAACGGTACCCGGTAAATAGAGCCCATGGTGGAACGGATTACCTTGGGATTGTAAATGTCTGCCGTCGTGCGGTTCATAATAACGCCTGTGATTCCGGCGCCCTCCCCGGCTCTTAAAATGGTTCCCAGATTTCCCGGATCTTGGATGGTCTCCAGAACAGCCAGATGCATCTGGTTTCCCCCCAGAATATCGGAAAGCTGGTAGGAAAACTGGCGGCACAGAGCCAAAATCCCCTGGGGCGTCTGGGTGTCCGACATGGCCCGCATTACCTCATCCGTCACTGTCTCGTACCGGCAGCCGGACAGAAGCGCTTCTGCTCTCTCCCCCTGCTGCCTTAAAAAGCTCTCCGACACATAAACCCGGTCCAGCCGCTCTCTGGGCAGCTCGGAAAACATCTTCTCCCCCTCTACCAGGAACAGGCCGCTCTCCTTTCTGGCCTTGGCTTTCTTGGCCAGCGCGCCCACCTGCTTTACCTGTGAATTTGACGTGCTGGTAATCATGATAACGCCTCCAGTTCCTCCAGCCACAGGCGGCTGAATGCGTCGCTGGGCATTCTCAGATCGCCCCTCGGGGAAACGGCGGCGGATCCTACTTTCGGTCCGTCCGGAAGACAGGAACGCTTAAACTGCTGGTTGAAAAATCTTCTGTAGAATACCTTCAGCCACTTGAGAATTGTCTCTCTGTCATACGTTCCCTGGAAGGCGTACAGGGCCAGACGGTAAATTTTTCCCGGCTGATAGCCGTATCTTAACACATAGTAAAGGAAGAAATCGTGAAGCTCATAGGGGCCCACCAGATCCTCCGTCTTCTGGGCAATGGTTCCGTTGTCCTCCGGAGGAAGCAGCTCAGGGCTTACCGGAGTATCGAGAATATCAAGCAGCACCGCCTTCAGCTCCTCCTCCCCGCAGGTATCCGCATAGTAGCGGACCAGATGGCGGACCAGAGTCTTCGGCACAGAGGCGTTCACCCCGTACATGGACATATGATCGCCATTATAGGTAGCCCATCCGAGAGCCAGCTCCGACATATCTCCCGTTCCGATTACCATGCCTCCCGTCTGATTGGCAATATCCATGAGAACCTGGGTTCTCTCTCTGGCCTGAGAATTTTCGTAGGTCACATCGTGGACGGACGGATCGTGGTTAATGTCGCGGAAATGGATGTTTACGGCGTCCTTAATGTCCACCTCCAGAAGCGTGGCTCCCAGCTTCTTCGTCAGCAGGCAGGCGTTATGGTAGGTTCTGTCTGTGGTTCCAAAGCAGGGCATGGTGACAGAATAAATCTTTTCCTTTGGAAGGCCGGCCATCTCGAAGGCCTTCACTGTCACCAGAAGAGCCAGGGTGGAGTCAAGACCGCCTGAAATTCCCACCACCGCGTTCTGGCAGTGAGTGTGAACCAAACGCTTTTTCAGTCCCATAGCCTGGATCATCAGGATCTCCTCACACCGTTTCGCCCGCTCGGCGTCACTGCCCGGCACAAACGGAGACGGATCTACAAACCGTTCCAGATGGGAATACTCTTTTTCCTGCTCCGCCTCCTCATCCTCCAGCTCAAATTCTATAATCTCATAATCTGCCTGTCCCTCCGTCTGGTAGGTGGTCATTCTTCTTCTCTCGCACTCCAGACGCTCCAGGTCAATGTCGCAGACAATCGTCTCGCTGCAGAAACGTCTGGACTCTTTTAAGACTGTGCCGTTTTCCGCAATAATATTCTGTCCTCCGAACACTAAATCCTGGGTGGACTCTCCCTCTCCCGCGTTGGCGTAGACGTAAGCGCATAAAAGTCTGGCTGACTGTCCTGAAATCAGACTTCTCCTGTAATCAGCCTTTCCCGTAGTCTCATCGCTGGCAGAGCAGTTGACAATCACGGTAGCGCCTGCGGCCGCATGAGCGCTGCTGGGCGGATTTAATACCCACACATCCTCGCACACCTCAGCTCCTACCACAAGATTTTCTGCATTTTTGCAGGCGAACAGAAGCTTTGTTCCCATAGGAACCTTCTGGCCGTCAAACTCTACCGTCACATTTCCAAACTCCCAGGGATTAAAATGACGGCGTTCGTAGAACTCTCCATAATTAGGAATCCACAGCTTCGGAACGATGCCTAACAGCCTTCCGTCCTGAATCGCCGCCGCTGTATTGTAAAGCTTGTGATTGTACTCCCAGGGAAGCCCTGCAAATACCAGCATATCGCTTCCCTTAGTGAAGTCTGCCAACGCCTTCAGCTCACGCTTCACTGCCGTTAAAAGAGACTTCTGCAGAAACAAATCGCCGCAGGTGTAGGCAGTCAGGCACAGCTCTGGAAAAACCATAATCTTGACTCCGTTCTTCCTTCCCTCCTGAATCTTCCTGCAGATCTCTTCCCGGTTAAACTGCACATCTGCTACTTTTACCTCCGGTGTGGACGCGGCCACGCGTAAAAAACCATCTCTCATAGTCTGTCTCCTTGTTGTATGATTCATTGATTTACTGGGGAACCTGTCTGTCTTCCTCTGTTGGTTTTCAGTATACCATTACTCTTACAAATTGTCATCTATTCCTGCCAGGCTTCGGATCACGCAGCCTGCAAGCATCATGCCGGCGGCGGGAGGAACGAAGGAAACGCTGCCCGGCACCGCCCTCTTTCTGGGAGCCGTTCCCTCTATTTTCTCCGGCTCCTCCAGCCCGGATTCACTACTTTTCTCTGTCTGCTCCCTGGGCTTTATGGGAGTTTCCCTGGAATAAAGCACCTTCAGCCGCTCAATCCCCCTCTTTTTCAGCTCCCTGCGCATCACACGGCACAGCGGGCACACGGAGGTCTCCGAAATATCTGCGATCTGAAACAGCTCTGGATGAAGCTTATTCCCTGTTCCCATGGAGGCGATAAGGGGAATGCCGTGCTCTTTTGCATATTCTGCCAGAGCCAGCTTTGCGGCCACCGTATCAATGGCGTCCACTATATAATCGATCGTTCCCTCCACTTCTGAAAGAAGCTTTTCCAGATTTTCAGGAAGCACAAAGGCTTCAATGGTAATAACCTCTGTCTCCGGACTGATCTGACGGATAATCTCCTCCATCACCTTTGTCTTAAATGTTCCAATGGTCTCCTGGAACGCCACGCTCTGGCGGTTGATATTGCTTCTGGAGACTACATCGCTGTCCACTAAAATCAGTCTTCCCACTCCGCTTCTGGCCAGGGCCTCAATACAGTGGGAACCCACTCCTCCCACTCCGAACACAGCCACTGTGCTGGTTCCAAGCCTTGCAAGCCCCTCTGATCCCAGAAGGAGTCCCGTTCTCTCAAATTCTTCCATTCTTTCTGTCTTCATCATCAAATAAAGGGATGTATCCCACATCCCTCTCCCTCCTGTTTTTAATTAAATAAAGAAAAAAAGAACCGCTTCTCCCCCTAGAAAACGGCTCTTCCCGGTCACGTTCATCAACCGATACATTAAATAGTTTTGCTTTGTTAAATATAGCATTTTTATCCCCTTGTGTCAACTTTGTTTTTGTCATTTTGCACAATTTTTCACAATCCAGCCGCCAGATTTCTGATTCGTCCCGCCTGTTCGCCCTGCCTGAATATGTAAGGGCAAAAGTCCTTATTGAAGCGCTTATATTTTTCATCCATCTGGGAATACTGTAGAGAAACCAGATTTTGAGAGGAGCTTTTTTATCTTATGGAAATTTCTAATAAATTGGACGCTAATCTGCGCCATTTTCATCAGCTTCTGCGAGTCAACGAAAACTTTGACGTAGTGTACCGGGTCATTCAGATCGGAGGGCGGGACGCCTGCGTTTATTTTGTAGACGGCTTTGCCAAGGACGATACCCTGCTTCGGATTCTCCAGGGCTTTACCTCCCTAAAGCCTGACGCGGTTCCCCAGACAGCCCATGAGTTTTCCAAGCTGTTTATTCCCTATGGAGAGGTGGATCTTTTGACTGACGACGTCGAAATCGCGGTCCAGGTCCTGTCCGGCGTTCCCTGCCTTTTTGTGGACGGATACAGCAAATGCTTTGCCATCGACTGCCGCACCTATCCGGCCAGAGGCGTGGCTGAGCCTGACAAGGATAAGGTTCTGCGCGGTTCCAGAGACGGCTTTGTGGAAACTCTGGTGTTTAATACCGCCCTGATACGCCGCCGCATCCGGGATCCGCAGATGACCATAGAAGTAATGCAGGCCGGCATCAAATCCCACACAGACATCGCCCTCTGCTACATGGAAGGACGGGTGGATCAGGATCTTTTAAGCACCATCAAAAAGCGGATTGAACGCCTTCATGTGGACGCGCTTACCATGAACCAGGAAAGCCTGGCAGAGTGTATTTATCCTCACAAATGGTTTAACCCTTTTCCAAAATTCCGTTTTTCTGAGCGGCCTGACACAGCTGCTGCCTCTATTCTGGAGGGAAACCTTGTCATTCTGGTGGACAACTCGCCTGCTGCCATGATTCTTCCCTCCTCGATTTTTGATATTGTGGAGGAAGCGGACGACTATTATTTCCCTCCTCTGACCGGAACCTATCTGCGCGTTTCCAGAATGGTGATCTCATTTCTCACCCTGTTTCTGACTCCTGTGTGGCTTCTGTTTATGCAGAACCCGGACTGGATTCCCAGCTGGCTGGAATTTATCCGTCTGTCCGACGAAATTCATGTGGCGCTGATTTTCCAGCTGCTCATTCTGGAATTTGCCATTGACGGACTGCGGCTGGCTGCAGTCAACACCCCCAGCATGCTGACCACTCCTCTGAGTGTGATCGCAGGCATTGTGCTGGGAGAGTATTCTGTGAAATCCGGCTGGTTCAACAGCGAAACCATGCTGTACATGGCCTTTGTCACGGTGGCCAACTATTCCCAGGCCAGCTATGAGCTGGGCTATGCTCTGAAATTCATGCGCGTCTTTCTGCTGATTATAACGGCATTTTTCAATCTGTGGGGATTCGTTCTGGGCACCGTACTCTGCTTCCTCGCCCTGGTCTTTAATAAGACCATCGCCGGAAAAAGCTACATTTATCCCCTGATTCCCTTCAGCTTCTCTGAGCTGAAAAAGCGGCTGATCCGCACGCGCCTCCCCCATGCAGACGGGCAGGGAGAGGAAGACCGTTAAAAAAGCTTTACTGCAGCTGCATACCCAGGCTCTGTTTCAGGCGAAGCAGAGCCTCTTTATAGTGTTCAGCCGGAACAGAGGCACAGGACAGAAGAATGCGGCGGATTGGCAGGCCGATGGCAGTCTCTGCAGAATCCGGCGAAGAACCCCTTGAAAGAAACGCTCTGTTCCACTCTTTCTCGTCAACTGTCCTCACCCCTACGCCTGCTTCCTCTGCCCTCTGTCTGATTTCTTCTCCAGAAAGTTCTGTCTGAAGCTCTGCCAGAACCAGGAAGCCCGCTTCTCCTGGATATGCTTTTGCCTTTTCTCCAAACAGTTCCTGAATATCCTCACACAAAAGTTTTGCCTTTTGAAGGTAAAGCCGCCTGGATTTTCTTATCTGGGCTTCCAGATGGCCGTCCCTGATGAACTGGCACAGTGCAATCTGCTCTGCCTTGGAGGCCGTCTGGTTATAAAACTCTCCTCTTCTCTGATAAACGGGAAGCAATTCTGGCGGCAGCACCATAAAGCTCATACGGATGGACGGGAGAAGCATTCTGGAGAAGGTTCCCATATAAACGACTCCCTTTCCGCCTGACAGTCCCTGAAGAGATGGGGCCGGCCGATTATAGTAGCTGAATTCGCTGTTATAATCATCCTCAATCAAAAGCAGATTCTTTTCCATGGCCGTCTTTATCAGCTTCGTCCGCTCTCCGATTCCCATGACCTCTCCCCAGCTGGTAATCTGGGATGGAGTGAGATAAAAAATACTGTCTGCCGGCAGCTCCTCCCGGCCGCTTTCCATCCCCGACACCAAAAAGCCATAATCTTCAAACACTGTGCGCCCCTGGTGGAAGCTCTCATTGTTCATCAGTACCTGACGCCTTTCCCGGATCATGGGACATAAGATATGCAGAAGACTCTGGACTCCCGCTCCCACCACGATCTGTTCCGGCGTGCAGACTACATTTCTGTGCCTTCTCAAATACCGCGACAGCTCTTCTCTCAGTTCTCCCTCACCCTGAGGCTCTCCATAAGACAGGAGACGCTCATCCTGGCGCAGAGCGCTCTTCACATATCTTCTCCAGACCTCAAACCGGAAGCTTTCCCGATCCACCCTGGAGGAGGAGAAGTCAAATAACAGCTCTTTTTTCTTTTTCCTTGTCTGCTGCCGGCTTTCTGCCCGCCTGGCCTGTCCTAAATTTGTCACATAATATCCGCTCTGCGGCTTTGCCGCAATATATCCCTCCGCTGCCAGCATCAAATACGCGGTCTCCACCGTTGTCCTGGAAAGATTAAGCTGTATTGAGCAGGTTCTGATAGAGGGCAGTTTTGCTCCTGCCTCCAGTTTTTTCTCCTCTATCAGGCTGCGGTAATACTGGTAGACTCTCATATATCTGAGGGTTCCCTCGTCATCCAGATATCTGGAACTGTCTCTCTCCATGCTTCTCCTCCTGTCTCGGCATGTTCTCTTTTAGATGAATCTAAGATAAAATCTCTGCCGGAATAAACTTCCGGCAGAGACACTTGTTTCATCTACTCTGTAAAATTTTTAAATCCAAGTCCAAACACCTCTGACGTATCTGTCACCATTACAAACGCATTGGGATCTGCTTCATATACAATTTTCTTTAAACGGCTGAACTGAGATTTTCTGACTGTGCAGAGAAGCACGTTTGTATCCTGCTTACTGTACATTCCCCTGGCTGGAATCAGCGTTGCCGTCCGATCCAGCTCTCCAATCACCTTATCAGAAATATCGTCTGGATTGGATGTGATAATGGTAGCCATGCTTCCCGCTTCTCCGCCGTAAATAATTGTATCAATAACTTTCGTCTGTACATAAAGCGCAATCATTCCGAACAGAGCCGCCTCAATATTTCCAAACACAAAAATAGATACGGCCAGAATAATGCCGTCCACAATCATGAGCGCCCGGCCAATGGATATGTGGGGACGTTTCTTCTGAAGCACATATCCCAGGATATCCGTGCCTCCAGTAGTACTTCCCGCTATAAAGATGAGGGCCATTCCCGCGCCTACAATAACACCTCCATAAAGACTGCACAAAAGCCGATCTCCTGAATAAGCCGGTACTATAAACGGCACCACAAAATCCAGAACCAATGAGCAGAGCGTCGTCGTTACTGCTGTGGATATGGCGAATTTCTTACTGAGGTAAAACCAGGCCAGCGCTAAAAGCGGCACATTCAGCAGAAGTGTCAGAATTCCTACTGGAAGCCCTGTCACATAATTAACCATTAAAGCCACACCTGTAGCTCCTCCTGGCGCAATATTTGCAGGTACCACAAAAACGTAGGTTCCTATTCCATATATCAATGAGCCTAAAAGCAGAAGGCTGATATCCTTCCACAGCTCTCTCCCATTTAGTTTCTCCATAAAATCCCCCTCCCTTTCCGCCATCTTCTCCCGCGATAAAACAGGTGATGCTAAAAAGCATCACCTGCGTATTTTGCAAACTGCGATTATTATGTCAGAAGTCCCTTCTTTTACTGCTCAATGCTGTAGTTGGGCGCCTCTTTTGTAATGTGAATATCATGCGGATGGCTTTCCTTCAGGGAAGCGGCGGAAATCTTAACAAATTTTCCTGTCTCCTGAAGAGTAGGGATATTGGAAGCTCCGCAGTAGCCCATTCCGGCGCGCAGGCCGCCCAGAAGCTGGAATACTGTATCCTCCACCATTCCCTTATAAGCGACACGGCCTTCCACTCCCTCAGGAACCAGCTTTTTGGCATCTGTCTGGAAGTAGCGATCCTTGCTGCCGTTTTCCATGGCTGCAATCGATCCCATGCCGCGGTATACCTTATACTTTCTTCCCTGATAAAGCTCGAAAGTTCCCGGGCTCTCGTCGCATCCTGCAAAGAGGGAACCCATCATGCACACGCTTCCGCCTGCTGCAATCGCCTTTGTAATATCTCCGGAATATTTGATTCCTCCATCTGCAATAACAGGAATTCCATATTCCTTTGCCACTGCATAGCAGTCCATAATTGCTGAAATCTGCGGCACGCCGATTCCCGCAACCACACGTGTCGTACAGATAGAGCCAGGTCCGATACCAACCTTAACTGCGTCAACTCCAGCCTCAATTAAAGCTTTTGCCGCCTCTCCAGTTGCCACGTTTCCAGCGATCACCTGTACATCCGGATAGGCTTCCTTGATCATCTTCACGCAGTGAATTACGTTTGCAGAATGACCGTGGGCAGAATCTAAAACAACGACATCAACCTTTGCATTCACAAGGGCTTCCACACGCTCCAGCACATTTGCTGTAATGCCTACTGCGGCTCCGCACAGAAGTCTTCCCTGGGCGTCCTTGGCAGACAGAGGATATTTAATCTGCTTTTCAATATCCTTAATTGTGATCAGACCCTTTAAATTAAAGTCGTCATCTACAATCGGAAGTTTCTCCACTCTGGCCTTGGCAAGAATTTTCTTCGCCTCAAGCATTGTAGTTCCTTCCTTAGCTGTAACCAGATTTTCAGAAGTCATACACTCCTTAATCTTCTTGGAATAATCCTCCTCAAACTTCAGATCGCGGTTTGTGATGATTCCTACCAGCTTTCTTCCCTCTGTAATCGGAACACCAGAAATACGGAATTTTCCCATCAGTTCATCTGCATCTTTTAATGTATGCTCTGGGGATAAATAGAATGGATCTGTGATGACTCCGTTTTCAGAACGCTTTACCTTGTCCACCTCTTCTGCCTGTTCCTTGATGGACATGTTCTTATGGATGATACCAATACCGCCCTGTCTTGCCATAGCGATCGCCATCCTGTGCTCTGTTACAGTATCCATGCCCGCACTCATCAGCGGAATATTGAGCTTAATTTTTTTTGTCAGGTATGTGCTGAGATCAACCTGATTCGGAATAACCTCTGAATAAGCCGGCACCAGAAGGACATCATCAAATGTAATGCCATCACCGATAATTGTACCCATTAATTTTTCCTCACTTTCGTATTAGCTTTATTAATAAGTTTAATTAATAACATCTTTGTGATAGTAATTTATTGTATCAATTTTAAAATAAGATGTCAACACAGGGTGAGGAAAATTTTTGTCTCGGCTTGTCTGCTTTGTTCCTGTATTTCTATTTTTCATCCATTCCTCTCTGCCTGGATGATCAGTCTTTGTTTTCTTCCATGGCAGGTAGATAATGTCAGCCGCGTCTTTCCCAAAGCGCCTCCGTCCGATTCATAGGGGCTTTTATCTCTGCTGTCCGCCAGGTAGACCTTCTGAATCTGATACTCTGTCCATTCTTTCTCAACGCAGAGATAAATTGTTTTATTTTTCTTTAAAAATTCCTCCTCTCTGTATTTTTTCAGGCTTCCAAACATTTCTCCAGACTTCATATTATGTCCGTAAATCACTGTATTCTTTGAAGACAACGGAGGATAGGAAGCCTCGAAAAAAAGACATCCGCATGGATTTTTCTGTCCGTCAAAGGTTCTGTCCAGATATTCATTATTATTCTCAGGATACACAACCGGATAGCTGACAGGCGTTCCGGGAATATAAATCCATCCCGCATAGTCAGGATTCATCTGCAGGAGCCTGGTTTCGTCTAGAAGAGGGACCGGAATGTCCGTTTCCTGTTCCTCCCCGTCTTCGCGCTCCTCCACCCCGGCAATTTTCCTGGTAAGCTGGTATGCCGCCTTTCCCCTCTGATCACGGCAGTATTTTCCTGCAAGCAAAGCTGCGCTCAAAAGCATAACTACAAGCAGTATGGCGGCAGCTGCGGCTGCGCACATATGTTTCAGTCTGTTTCCAATGCCGCTGTTTTTTTCTTTCATCTATCCCTTTTTAAGAGTCCTTCCTCCGTTTTCTGCGGCTGCATAAAATCAAAAGTCCTGCTGCTGAGCCTGCAAACAGCGCCTCTAAAAGCTTCACTGGAAAATCATCTCCTGTTTTGGCAGGGAGGATTTCCGTCCCCTGGCCCCGTATGCTTAACGTGCCGTTTCCATATAATGTTTCGTCATAGGATACCGTAATCTTTCCTTTCATCTTTTCCTTCTTCTGATTTATCGCGATAAATACATAGCTGTTTTCTGCATCCTGGCAAAACATATGGTCCCCTCCGAGAAGCTCTGCATCTCCTTTGGCCGGAATTCGGATTTTGTATGATTTATTTAGAGCTTCATATCCGTCCGGCGCCGCCGTCTCCCTGACAATGACTGTCTGAGGCTTCTCAAGCAGAAGTTTAAATTCTGTGCCGTCTGCCTCTGTTTCCAAAGCAAGCTCTTTCCCATTTTCATCTGTCACAGTGAAAGCTGCGCCTGAAAGAGGCATTCCGGCTTCGTCTGTCTTTTTTATTCTGATCACAAAATCGTTTCCTCCGCCTCCTCTCTTTTTCCTGTTTTCAGCTGTCACTGTTGTGGTCTCTCCCAGACGGCTGACCGTAAATTTCTGGTCCTCCATAAGCGCATAACCGGCTGGCGCCTTTCGTTCATGGAGAATATACGTTTTTCCTGCCTCCAGTTTCTGATACAGCTTATGGGGCTCTCCTTCTGAAATCCACCGCTCGATGCTGTTTCCTTTTTCATCCAGGATTTCCAGTTCAGCTCCCGCAAGAGGCCTCTTACTGCTGCCGTCAATTTTTAAAATCTCTGTTTTTGTCACATCATCCCGCATCTCTACCCGGTTGACGCTTCCATCATGGCTGACCGTAAATTTTATCTCCTCTGCATAAGAATAACCAGGAGCCGGTTTTATCTCCGTCAAAATGTATGTTCGATCTGCCTCCAGTTTTCCTGTAATCTCATGGGGCTTCGTTCCTGAAATCCACCGTTCAATCTCCTTCCCATCTTCTGTTGCCAGTCTCATCTCACAGCCTGGAATCTCCTCTTCTCCTGTTATAGCTTTTTTCGAAATGACAGCTTTTGTAGGTTTGTCTTCCATTACTACAATATCGATTGCTCCATCTGTGCTGACCGTAAATTTTACGTCCTCCGCATAGCCGTATCCAGGCGCCGGTTTTACCTCATGAAGCCAGTAAGTCTTTCCTGCGGTCAGCTTACGCTCCAGAAACGCAAAGGTTTCTCCTGTTGTAAAAATCATCTCCCTTCCTTCAAACAAAGCCGGCGTTTTGTCCTCGTTTAAAATCTGCAGGATAGCTCCCTTCACTGGCATCTCCTTTGCATCAGAAGACAACGCCTTCTGTATTTCTTTGTCCAATCCCTGATATACGTTTTTATAAATTCTGACTTTTGTCGTATCATCCCTCATTTCCACATAGTTCACACTTCCATCTTTATTCACTGTAAACGTAATATCCTTTGCCAGGGCATAGCCGTCAGCCGGTATGGTCTCTCTCAAAATATAGGTTTCTCCGGCAGTCAGCTTTCCCTGTATTTTGTGGGGAGTCCGTTCTGAAATCCACTCCTCCTGTACAATTCCGTCCCTGTCAAGCACCTGCAAATGCGCTCCCGACAGTTCCTCCTGGTTAGTAATATCCTTTTTTGATATGACAATCTGAGTCTGGCGATCCTCCATACAGAGAATTTCCGGCGCACCGGACGGATTCAGCGTAAACGTGATATCCATGGCATAACCATATCCCTTCGGAGCTTCTTTCTCTTTCAGACGATATGTGCGGCCAGGAAGCAGTCCCTCTGCTGAAAATGCGTCTTCTCCAGACGTCCACTGGCACTCCAGAATCTCTTCTCCCTTCTCCAGACGATACAGCTGCAAAACTGCGCCCTCTACCGCTTTTCCTGTAAGCAGATCGGTTTTCTGAACCTCCAGCTCTGTCTGTTTATCATATCCCCCCACAACCGAAATACCCGCCTGATCGTTCAGCGTAAAAGATAGGCAGCTGCTGACTTCTGTTTGATCACCTGAATAAATGGTAGTTTCTGTGACCAGATAGGTTTCTCCCTTTGAAAATACAGCTCTCTCTGACGTATTTTCTGTATTTCTGGTAAACCATGCTGCTGCTCCGTCCTCAGAAATCACACCCTCGGTCTCATGAGACTCCGTTTTTACGCCATTCTCCTTCCGGCTCACCTGATAGGTACATCCCTTCAGAACAGGAGCAATTGTGACGAATTCATTCCCAGCCAGCTCGATCGTATCTCCGCTTTTCAGCGTTCCTTCTCTGCTGCCTGTGTAAGAATAAGTTCCTGCCAGCTCGTCCCCCTTTTGATTCCACAGCTGGACGGTAAAAAGAGAGGTTTCTTTTTCTGTCTGTTCAGCGGCTGAACCTGTCAGTTCATTGTAAACAGTGAGACAGTGTTCCTGCAAAACAGGAACCGTTTTTCTGCCTTTTAATCGTTTTTCTTTCCCCAGTTCCAGTTCTGCAGCAATCTCTGCCGATTCTCCTGAAACCGTCTCTGCTATAAATTTTACACTTCCCTGACTCAGAGGAGCCGCCTGTCTGATCCTCCAGACAAGATTCCTTTTTCCTCCATTTCCACTCTCCTCTGTCCCTTCTCCGGCGTCAAAAACTTCTAAATTATCAGAAATTTCAGCCCTGATTACAATATCCTGCGCTTTGCGAGACGTGTTATGCCAGGTAATAATTCCCTCTGCCGGCTGCCCTCTTTTTATAGGAGTTCCAGCCTGCGCCCCCTTATTTTTGAGAATTATTTGAGGATTTTCAGGATTTACCCTGTTTTGAATCACAGTTTCCATCTGTTCTGGCAGAGGCTCAAACTCTGTGATAGATACTCCATCCTGATCTGTCACTGCAATTCTCGTTCCCACGGCTCTTCTCCCCTGAAATACAAAGAAACCATCTTCATCAAAATGAACCCTCTTTGTAATTCTTCTCGAAATGCAGCTCTTTCCATCTGAGTAAAAGGTACGCTCCTCAAAGGTATACAGCTCGTTTTCCTTCAGTCCGTCCTTCCGGCTCAGCTGGTGCGATCCCCCAGTCTCCGCTATGGTCAGAATATCCCTTCCTTCTTCGTCGAAAACCGTAAGCTCTGTTCTGACAGCCGTTCTTCCCCTGAACGCGATGCTGTCAATGGAATCGCTGTCTGAATTTTCAGCTGTCTCTTTTCTGTAATGTACCCGGACAGCAGAAAGACTGTTGGAAATGGAAGATATTCCCCTTCCGTCTTCCTTTAAGGTAAAGAGAACCGGTTCCATCAGCGCATATCCTTCCGGAGCTTTCTTCTCTGCCAGAACATAACTGCATCCTGCTGTCAGCCCTGTAATCAGGTGTCTCTTCTCCTCTGATGAAGTAATCCACTCTGTTACCAAATCTTCTCCTGTGTAAGTATACTCCCCCTTATCGTTTATCTCAGAAATCCGGTAGACTGCCATGCAGGCTCCCTCCACAAATATTCCTTCTGTTCCGGAGTCTCCCAGTCCTTCCAGTTCTCTCTTTTCCAGATAAATTTTCGTAACGTCATTTTTCACGTTCTGTTCATGAATCACAGTATGGAGCGTTCCATCCTCACAGTAACCGCCTTCTCCATTTTCGAAGGTAAAGGTATAAATCTGCGGATTAGCGGCAAATCCTTCTGGAGGGAGAATCTCTTTCAGCCTGTATTGATACGGTTCAATGTTTCCATTTTCCCTGTCAATCCTTCCCACAGGCAGTTCCATGACATGAACGGTTCCGTTGATATCTGACACCTTCCTCGGAAATCCAGATACCATCCGGCCTTTTTCGTCATAAGCGGACAGTTCAAAGACAACGCCCTGCAGAGAATTTTCTTTCTGATCTGTTTTATGTACTATCAGTTCCCCTTTTATAGGCTTATTGAACATCGTCTCTATCTGTACTGTTTCGTTCTTCGTTCCACTGTAGTAAAATTTTACAGGAACAGCCGCCTGGTAGTAGGAGGGAGCTTTCTGTTCCGTCAGGTAGTAGTATCCTTCTGACAGGTGAAGCAGAGTGTGAGGCTTCAAGTCTCCCTCGGCAAAGCCCTCTGGAATCAGTCCGTTTATGAAATCCTTCTCCGTATATACTCCATCTGTTCCTGAAATCCAGGAATCAATCAGATAGGACTCTGTCTGATTCAGCATTCCATGTTCATCTGCCTTGTAGAGGACAAGTTCTGCGCCTGCCAGCTCTTTCCCCGTGACAGAGGAGCGTTTGGAAACTGCCAGCGCTTTTTTCTCATTGAAAATCTCATGCTGCTGAATTTCATGCTCTTCTCCCACCTTCACAAGAATTGGATCCGCCTTTATAAAACCTTCTGGAGCTTTTGTCTCTTCCAGCACATAGGCGGTTCCAGACGGAAGATAGTCGATTCTCCTGCCGCCGTCCTCTGACAGCCAGGCATTTACATACGGTCCCACATGAGAAAGAGCGCAGTAATCAAATTTGTAATGGTATTCAAAGCTGCTTCCGTTATATCTGATATCCGCAAGAACCGTTTTCCCTGTTTCCGCTACCCGCAGGAACAGCTTCGCGGCTTCCGGATATTTCTGCGGTTTTCCTCCCTCCAGAGACACATCCAGACTCTCTATTTTCTCCACAGACGCTCTCCTGGAAATCACCCATTTCAAAGTCAGCTGTCCTTCTTTTCGCGCCTCGTAGGCAGCTTTAAAGCCCGCTCTCTCCTCAAGGCTCATGGACAGAGGAAACGTAACCGTCTCTTCCCCGGTCTCCTCGTTTTTTCCTGTGATCACGCGGCTTCCGTCTTCTAATATCCACACCCGTGAATTCTTTGATTCCCGCTGCGCCCTGCGCTCTGCGCTCCATGAGAATCCGCTTCCCATTACGCCGTAGGTTTCATACATGTTCTGAAGCTCCAGGGTAAAGCCTGTCTGCCCCTTCATTCCTCCTGCGTTGGGATAATTCTTCAGATCAATGGTATCTGTATAATCTGTAGCGTCATCTGTGATCCAGGAATCTATTTTCTTTGAATCATCTGGCACCGGATTTCTATTTTTGTCATATACCACCGCTCCATTTTCGTCTGTCTCTGCCTCATAGAGCGTAAACTCCGCGCCTGGCAGAAGCTGCTTTTTTGTCCCGTCCTTCCTGTATTTATAAAAGGCTGTCTTGGTATGATCATTATACAGCCTGAAATTCTGAAGATCCGGCGTATGCTCCACCCATATCTCTTTTGGCTGTGCCCTGAGAAATCCAGGAGGCGCGCTCAACTCTTCCAGGATATAGGGGCCGGCTGGAATTCCCTCCACATAATGGGGAATACTGCCTGTGCGCCAGAGCATCTCCTGATACTCTCTGGATCCTGTCCGGCTGTTTGTCGTCTCAAAACGGAAGGGAACATCTGAAATTTTTTCCAGTCTCCATCCGTCCGGCTCAGAGGGATCGGATACCTTCTTTGCCGGATACAGAGCCAGTTCGGCGCCTTCCATCTGCCTATTGGTAAAGCAGAAGGTTTCCTCCCCACTTCCCTCCTGACCGTCTATTTTTTCAAAATATCCCTTGGTCGTATCGTCCCAGATGCTGACACTTCTTACTGTTTCCTCTTCCTCTACCGTCACTCCGACAGGAAATGCTTTCGTGTATCCGCTTCCTGATGGTACTTCCAGCTCTTCTACAATGTAGGTTCCTGCCGGAAGCCGCTTGAGAAGATCCGGCTGTCCTTCTGTCAGCTCTTCTTCAAAGGGATCATTGGGGGTTTTATCTGAAGAAATCCAGGAGTTTTCCAAAAGATAGCTTTCACCCAGGCGGTGGTACAGCCGATCCTGTATTTGATGTTCAGCATCTGCCTTTCCATCAAACAGCTTGTCATGGCCGTCCAAAGCATAGGCTCCTCTGTTGTATTCCTCCAGATTGTCAGAATTTTTGTATCTTACAAAATCGCCGTTTCTGTCATACAGCTCTGTCCCCTTGTCATAACAGGAATCGCTTCTCTGATAATAGAGCACCAGACCATGTTCATCATAAACTGGATCCATAAAGTTTAAAAGCTTCCCGTTATTTAAGTCAAACAGCGGTTCCCGGTTCATGTTCTGGCCTTTTTTATTCTGTACCACCGTCTGCTCCTTATGGCTCTCTTCCTGGGAACCCCAGGTTCCATTAACAAATCCTGTTTCCGTATGGCTGTACTGCGGTTTTTCCCATTCCTCCAGCTTCTGATCCGACTGGTTGTTTGGTTCAATCACAGCGCTGTCTTTTTTCCCCTCTCTGTTTTCCCCGACTGTGGCAATGCGGGAGGTTGTAATCTTATCCCTAGCCGTTACCATTCCATTCTTATCTTTAGCCGTCTCGACCGGCCACACGAGAATTCTATCTGCCGTGTGCTTTCCCTCCTCGTTAAGCTTCGGTTCCACTACATAAGCCATTCCTGTCTGCGGATCTACCAGGGAATCTCTGTTTCCATAAGAATCTAAATGGTAAACCAGGGTTCCCTCTCCCATCTTCCACTCTCCCGTTTTTGTAATACGGCAGGGAGTGGCGAAGGTTCCTTTTAATACCTTATCCACAGGATGATAGCTTAATTTCGTCAGATCTCCTCCAGAAAACTCAAGATAAGGCTTTCCTCCCTTAAAGGCAAACAGCGTTCCTTCTTCATCTTTCTGTATCTGATCCACTGAAACCTTCTGGTGAGATTTATCCCAGCCAAGCAGTTTCGTTTTCCCGTCTATCCGTTCTTTCCATGTAAGCGAAAGATTGTCTAAATCATAGTATAAAATCTCCGTATCTGGCCGTTCTACCGTCCCCTCCTTCCATATATGGCCCTTTTCCTTCACTAACTCTGTCTTTTTCCCTGCATACCCCCTTTTGACAATCATTTCCTTCACATTGCCGTTTACGCTTCTTCCAATCTCCAGGCCTTCATAGGAAAAATCCTCTGTATCTCCAGAAGGCTTCAGCTCAATCGCGTCAAACAGCGTCATTCTGGCCCCTGCCGTATACGGATTCTTGTCATCATTTGTTTCTCTGTCTTTTGTCACATAGCCGTACCCTGCAAAGTGGGTTCCGTCATAGACCAGCTCCACCTGTTCTCCTACCTTTTTAAGGGCAGAAAGGCGTTCCAGAGTTCCTTTCGGATAAGCATATCCCATATATACGCCATTATCGTCGTAGGCATACTGCAGCGCTGGATTTCCTCCAATTTCTGTCAGACTTCCGTCAATCCTCTCCCCAATTTCAAACGTAACCGTTCCCTTCTTTTTAAGCTTCTCTACCTTCAGTTTAATCGGAATATTTTCCACATAAATCTGGGCAGTTCCAGCTTTTTCAGACGTTTTCTTATCCTCGGACTCTCCGTTTTTTCCGTCTTCGTAAACTGCCGCAAGAACCCTCTGCTCTCTCTTTCCCTCCTCATAGTAAGATACCTGATCAGAATAGATTTCAACGGCAATGGGAGCCGTCCTGACATAGCCTCTGGGCGGAATCTCTGCCAGCACATAAACGCCTGCTCCAAGAGGCTCTGGAGTCGTCAGATAACCGGCCGCCTGCAGGCGGTATTCCTTTGGTTCCCGGTTTGTGTCCTCCTTCTTCATCTCTATCTCATGCAGAGTGGAGAACGCTGCAAACTGTCCCGTCTCATTTCCAACTGTATCTTTCATGACAATTTTATCTTCCTCTCTGCACACAGGAGTCTGAGCTTTCACGATTCCGGAATACTGCGTTCCTGGAGCCGTTCTTTTTTCCTCTGCCTTTTGTCTCTCCTTCTCCCCTCTCTCTTTTTCTCTCTTTATAGGAGTAATGTCAGACGCCCCCATCGCCTCCAGGAATTCTCTGCTCCCTGTAATAAGGGTATCTTTTTCATAAAACTGCGCTTTTCCCGTTTCCTTGTCTCTGGCAGCCTTATAAATCATAAAAACAGCCCCGTCATGAAGCAGATTCTCGTGAGTTTCGCTGTCCAGTTTTTCAATTCTGAGCCTTGACGAATAAAAAGTATTTCTGAATTTCTGATCCGCATACCCTCGGAATGCTTCCGGCTCATACGCTCCTTTTATCGGATCCAGCACAGAATATGGAACCAGCATAGGGCCATACTGCCCTTCACAGGCAGTCTGTATTCCCTGCATAGCTTTGACATCCTTATAAACTGCTTCCGTTTTTTTCTCAAACCGCACCTTTTTTGCAGTACCTGCCTGCTCTGACACCGAACCATAGATGCAGTATTTCCCTTCTCCCGTCAGACTTTGTCCTGGAATCTGACGCGCTGGATAATAATAATCCTTCCACGGTTTAAAAGGCTTCTGTCCAATCGAAAAGCCCTGATAATCATAGCTTCCTCCATCATAAGAAATCGTTCCTTTCAGCTTATCTGGCTCCAGCCCATATTTATAGATTTCAAAATCTCCCGTATGGTTATGAGCGCGGATTACATATTCTCTCTGTTCGGACGCATGCTGATCCCATTCCTCTCCAAAGCGGATCAAAAAACGCTCCTCTTCCGCCTGTTCGTTCAGTGAAAGAGCAGTCTGATACACGTACTTCCGGCTGAGGGCAGTCTCCTGGTCTTTCGCTTTTTTCGCTTCATAAACGCTTGGTATCTGAATTTCCTTCGGACAGTCGATTTTATACTGGCGGTTTTCCATCCTCTTTTTCGGCTGCTGCTCCGCCACCACATAAGTCCCGTAGGGCAGATACTCTGACAGTCCATAATAACCGGACTGATCCCCATTCTTCTGGGAAGCTTCCAGCGTCATCTTATCTCCGTCTGAGCCTCCATCCTCTTCTGAGTCCCAGCAAATGGCATAGATCTGATCCAGATCATACTGGAAAAATGGTTTCAGATAATGATACGCTTTCTCAAGAGCAGCGTTCAGGGCTTCGTCATAGACGGTTTCTGACGACAGGTTTTGCTCCCTGTCATTTTTGAACGCATCCTCCTTCTCCCCATTATCCTTTAACAGCTTTGCTGCCTCATCGTCTAAATACCAGGTTACCGCAAACTGTCTTACCCCATCGGAGGCCTTTGCATTATTCACAGCATACTCAGTTCTCTTCGCCTGATTGCCCAAAGGTCTCCAGGATGTGTAGGTCTGCGCTTTCGTATCCCATTTATCTGTATTTACCGTCTCCAGCGCATCAAAAAATTTATCGTAATTATACTCCTGTATTGTGACTGGCCCGTTTTCTCCCTGTACCAGCCTGTCCTCCGTCTCCAGAAGCCTCGTATAGCCCTTATTGGCCTGCTTCCTTATCTGATGGGTTTTTTCTGTATTTTCATTGTTTCCCCGATAGCTGTACAGAGCCGCATTGACAATCACTCCGGCTCCTCCCGGAGCAATGGAGGTCGAAAACGGAGTTTGTTTCGCGGCATTTTCATCTGCTGTTTCCGGATCCTGATAATCAGCAAGAATATTATTTCCATTGATGCTTGTCAGGGTGGATTTCACATTATGCAGAACCTTTGTATAAATTTTTGGCACGTTCAGCTTCCCGTTTCCCGCAGACTGCGGACAGAGGGAATGCAGCATGTTCTCATACGGCAGTTCATTTCCGTTTCGATCCATCCAGACAATGGTTCCCTCTTCATCACGATACAGCCTCTCCAGGTTGCTTTTCAGATATGCCTTAAACTGAAAACCTGGTTCTGCTTCTGTCTCATCAGCGCCATATGTATTGTTGTCATAGGTTCCGTCTGGATTTGTATAAATATCCTTAAAGATCTTAACTCTCTGACGGATGGGACGTTCAAACACCTGGGATGGATAGGTTCTGGTTTTCTGATCTTCATACAGCTTTTCCTGTCCAGGATAAGACAAATCTGCCTGAACCACATAGGAATTTTCACCCTGCATTTCCATAGTGTCTGCGTCCAGGCACGCCCTGGCTCTGGCTTTCTTGACATGGATAAAGTAGGAAGCACTTCCCATGGGTTTTCCGGCTGTAAATCCCGGCATCCAATCCTCTGCGAGAATCTTTACGTCGTCCTCTGACAAAATTATATTTTTTTCAGGAAGAACCGCTTTAAATTCTATGGTCTGATCCTGCCCCTGATTGGTATGCGGCACGCCAAAGGAGTCTGTGTAGGAGGCGTCTGCTGTGAATAGATACGTTCCATCCTGCCTCCGCTTTGCCGGAATCTCCTTCCACACTGTCTCCTCCACCTCTATAATCTCTGTTTTTAAAATTTCCTGATACTCAAATGCCTGAATCAGATTTCCATTTTTATCCCTCACCAGCTCCCCTGGCTTATAGTATTCGTTTTTCAATACTGTTTTAGGAATCAGGGTTCCATCCGCTGCTGCTTCTGCATCTGAAATCAGGCGCGCAGAGGCAAATACAGAGGATTCCGTCTGCGTTTCCCTGTATTCTTCATAAGTTCCGAACGTTCCATAATCTGAATTATTGGAATAATCTGCATAAATCAGATGAGGAGAACGGGTTTTATCTGCCGGAAGCCAGGGAACAGACTTAAAAATCAGGCTGTCCTTCTCCGGATCTGAGCCCAGAACCATAAAATATTCTGGATTTCCAGAAATTCCTGTATATACAGTAAATACTAATTGTCCATTCCTCTCCTCTGCAGCGTCTATTCCGCCATAGCTGTAATAGGGGTGGCTGTTATAATAATCCAGTACGGCTGACACAGCGTCTCCCACTGTGAGGAAAGAACCGTCTTCTTTTTCCGTATCCATAACCAGAGTTGTTACAGGAGCGCCATATACAGTATCGGCAGCCGGTTCTCCTGGCTTTACGCCTGAAATTCCTCCTGGATCTGGTTCTCCTTTTCGGACACCTCTGTCAAAAATGCCTCTGTAAATGTCAGAATAACTTGTCTTTCCTCCTTCTTTGTTTTTGGGAGTTGCCTTCCCATGCTTCCTGAGAATCCTTTCCGTCTTCCCTTTTATGAATAAAAGTTCTGATTCTGACGCAGGCTTTAAAAGCTCTTCCTGATTTTCCGCCTCTGTCATGCCTTTTTCAGGCTCCATCATCATCTCCTGGACTATATCCAGGTCAAGTCCTCTCACCGGAACCTGCCTGATCTGTTCTGCCCCACAGTCAACCGGAAATTCTTTGGTCATCAGGCTTCCATCCTCATTATACCTGGGATACTGTCCTTCGTACTCTGCTCTGATATACTTGGGAGATCCGTCCGGATTCTTCAAAAATACCTTCTCATAAATTCCCGTACCTGCAGAAACCTCTGTTTTTTTTATTCCTGTTTCTTTCCGGTAAAATCTGACGCCCTCTGGAAGCTGTGATAAAAGTACATCATAGCGCTGATCCTTTGTATCTCTGGATCGGACTGAAAAAAACAGTTCGTTTGGACCTGCTCCGGGGCCGTCTTCTGCGGTCTGCTCTTCTGCATAGAGAGGCGAAGCAATCACAGCATATCCGTCCCCCTTCCCGGCTGTCTGTGTCTGAAGATCCTGCCCTCTGTTGGTCAAAGGATGCCTTTTGTTTCCCACAGAAAGTTCATACCCTTCCGAGCGGGACAGCTCTTTTACATAATAGCTTCCTTCCAGAAGAGGACGCCCAATCCAGCAGTTTCCATTATTTTTTTCATTATCTGCATAGGTTCTCTCATATTGATGATCCGGCGTGTAGTCGTCATAGGAAATATCTTCTGTGTATAAATTTCCAGGCGCATCAGCCGCCCAGCCATCCGGTGTGTTCACAATTGTTCCTGTCTTGTAGTCGTAAGTACGCCCAGGGGCTTCCGTATTGGCTAGAAAAGAAGCGTCCCCGTTCTGATCCGAAACCGCCACAGCAGCCAGATTTCCCGCGCGGTAAACCACTCCCGTTTTTCCGTCCGGATGGCGGATATCCTCCGCTGCAAACAGGCCGTATACCGCTCCCTCTAAGGTTCCATCTCCCTGCGCTTCCCCGTAAGCGCTGTATTCTTCCGATTCTCCTGCGGAAAGATCCAAATCTTTTTTATTGATGTGAAATTCCATCTCTGTTCTGTGATCATAAACCCTCCAGGTTTCCTTCTCCCCGTCAGCTCCGCTGCAGTGGCTGTACCTGTCGTTTGGCTCTGGTTTTATCTCCTCCCCCTTGCTTCCGGACAAAAGCCCCTCCTCATAGGCAGGCGGAAACAGGCTGTCCGAAGCAGTTTCGCCTGTTCGCATCTCAGGCATACGGAATGAAAAACCTGTCCTGGTCCATTGAAGCTCAGGGACAGACGGCGTCGCCTTCTCCTCCTCTATCTCTTCTGTTTCCTCCTCTGCTTCCCATCTGTCTTCTTCTGTTTCCGGCTCTTCTTCTGGCTCCTCTTCTTCCTCCTCTGTTTGGGATTCCCCCTCTTCCTCTGTCTCGTCTTTTTCTTCTTCCGTCTCCTCTTCTGCGCCTGATTCAGTGGCTTTTAAGAAAGGCGCCTGTACCAAATCTCTCGGGCGTGCAGAAAGCTCTGCCTTTTCCTCCCCCTCCAGCTGCTCTTTTTTGCTGTATTCACCAGAAAACACAGCGTTGGCACCATTTTCAGAAGAATCTGTTGTAATAATCTCGATGGGAAGATCGTCTGGATGCAGGTCATGGCGGATATACCCGTCTCTGGCCTGAAACTCTGAAAATGCATAGCTGTACCTCAGAGCAATAAACCTGCGGTAAGTTTCCTCCATATCCTGATGGCAGCCTGACTTGTCATATGCCTCCTCTGGCGGCGCTTCCTGCGTATTTCCAGCAGAAGGCGTGGTTCCTTCCTCCCCTCCTGAATCAGATATCTCTTCTATTGCTTCTCGGTCTACCCCTTCCATATACCAGTGAAAGTGTACCCCTTCAAATGCCCCTGACGCCTGTTTTTCACAGTCTTCAGCTGTATCCATCCATTTTTTTGCCGTAAGCTGGTTGACGGCTTTTGCCTGTTCAATTTCTGAAGAATTGAGGATTTCTCCCGTCTCCTCATCCTCCTCCGGTTCTGGAACGAAAAGAAATACAGGCGCTGGATGGCCGTTGCAGAAGGTTTTATCATAGTGGTATCCATGAGTAATCCTCTTCTGTCCATAGCCGTTCTCGTCAGTTACGACCGTTCCGACTCTCCGAAAATTATCCCAGATGACTGGATTGTCCTTGTGATAGCTGGCATACGGACTTCCCCCTTTGTAAATATGGGCCGGTCCATCCCTCTCTGTATCCACTTCTCCTTTATCGTCAAAACGCTCGTATAAAACAAATCTGGCGTTTTCCAGCGGCTGTCCAGTCTCATGATCAAACTTAAACAGCTGCACATTATAGGTGGACGTGAAATCCTCTGCGTGGCGGAACACATGAAATACCACGCTTCCCTCTGCTTCTTCCGAAACTGCCATTCCTCCCACAGAGGCAAAAAGACCTGACTGCGCCATCTTAAGATCCAGCCAAACCATACGCTGATGAATTTCTGTGGGGCTGTTTGGAGGCGTTCCTCCCGTATGCCTGCCCGAGCACTGAATGCACTCCCACAGCTGGAGGCAGTCCTCAAACAGCTCCTCTTCTGAGCGGTAGGCGCTTTCTGCAGAAGCGTAGCCGGTTCCCTCCACTGCAAATTTCACCAGAAGCCTCGGAGGATTAGGAGACGGATTGTAAAAGCTTATTTCCTTATCCGTCTTTGTGCAGATCCATCCGTCAGGCAGCGTCTCTGTATAAGACAGACCAGAGCCGCCTGAAAAAAGGAGCGGGACTTCAGCGATAAACCTGGCGTCTGAACCATCTTCAGCAAAATGTATTGTACGGTCGTCAGCGCTTACCGGATAGGCCGCCTCCTCAGAGGTGCAGCCAGACAGGAAATCCGGGATTTTCTGCCCGCTCTGAGAGGCGCCCCCTCCTTCTGAAATCAGCCCTGCCATTTTGAGGTAGCCCTTTGTATCAGCCGCTGCTTCCTCCATCCAGGGATATTTTGCCCTCACGTCGGCTCTGTAAATAAGGGCTTTTAAATCCTCCTCCGTCACCAGACTGGTAATCGGAGTTTTCCCCTGCGCAGCGGCATTTACTTTTATATTTTTTACTGCGCTGACAGCCTCTGTCACCCCCATCGATGCCTGCAGCGTCAAAATTCCCCAGAAAATATATTCCTGCTCTCTCTGAGACAGGGGAATCCTCATGGTGGAAGGACTGTGCATCTCATACTGATCTCCATCGTCTGCAATTCCCCAGATTGCCAGGCCGCCTTTATCAATGCAGTACAGTTTGTGTTCTCCGCCAAACTCTCCATGGGCAGACGTCAACGTTACCACATTTCTGTTTTCAGCTGCCTGGAACTGAAGCGGAGGCAGGTACGGAAGACACACCATCCACATTAAAACGATTGATAAAACAAAAGATACCGCGCGCCGGCCTTTTCCCCTGAAGCAATATCTGCTGAATTTTTCCACTGCCCATCCCCTCTTTCCAAATTTCGCTGATAACCTGCCAGGCTATTTATAGTAATGCTTTGCCCAGCTGTTATACTCCTCTGCCGTAATTTCCCCTCTCGCAAGGCGATCCATCATTAAAAAATCCTCTTCTAGTAAGCGGTCCGGATGCTCCTTAAAATACGCGTCCCATTTTTCCTTTGACGCTTCGCCGATCCGTCTCTTTTCTTTTTCATAGTCAACTGGATAAAAGGATGCGTTGCTGAAAAATGCGCTGGAACAGGTCGGATCTACTCGAAACCACCTGCCGTCTATTTTGAGAAGGCAGGCTCTGTGGTTCAGATCGCTGTCATAGGCCTCGCACTGAAGGCCCATCAACTCTGCCAGCGCGGCATACTCGCCGGCAAAATTTTCACACAGCCCGAATCCTCCCGTCAAAACCGGAAACCGGATGGAGCGAAGGGAAGGATCCGGCATTTTATACTGATTTCCCGAATGCCCATTGGCAATCCTCTCGTAGGCCTTCTGAGCCCTGCTGACCTCGTCTGAGTGAATCCAGTCAAAGCTGTGGAGAAATTCTTTTAATCGTTTTTCCTCTTCTTCTGTCAAACTTTCCTTTTCCAGGTTCTCGTCGTCTTCCGCCCTGTTCAGGCAGAATTTTTCTTCTAAATAGTACTCCGGATCTGTAATTTCCGGATGCAGCTCGCTGAATACAGGCCCTCTGCCGTAAACCTCCGCCGTTCCGTTCTGAAGAGTCCACTCCATCGTGTCCTGATTTGACCAGTATCCCCCGTTTGCATATCCTTCAGCGGCCAGGGCGGAAACCGCCCCAGCTCCTGTCAGAAACGCTGCCAATATTGCTCCTGCCGCTTTCTTCATTCCTGTCTCTGTCCTTTCGTCTGAACTGTCCCGTTTATCATCCATGCTCCGTGAGCGTTTACCTGATACCCTTCTGGAACCTCTGGCGATTTTATTAGCTTTCCCTTTGTCCCATCAGATACAGGGTTAAAATAGTAGCATTCCCTTGCCCCGTCCTGATCCCTGTCGATCCACTGCCATCCGACTGTCATATGGCCTTTCGTTCCATCTGACTCCGGCCAGAGGTAATATTCGTTTCCATCTGTATCTGTAAACCATCCTGTCACCATACGGCCCTCCTCGTCAAAACGGAACCAGTCTGCCTGATTCTGCCCTTCTGCCGCATAAGGATTTTTAATATAAGCCCACTCGTTCTTGTATGTTCTTCCTGCCTCAAATGTCCAGAATCCTTCCGGTGTGCAGGTCCATTGACCGAAAATTCCTTCTGCCTGGCCAGATAAGCCAGCGCTCTCTCCTGCCGGTCCAGAGACGCCTTTTAAGCTGGAGGAAGCTCCTGGGCCTGAAGCAGATCCTCCTCTCGATCCGGAAGAAGAGCCTCCCCCTGATCCGGAGGACGAGCCTCCTCCTGAAGCATACGTTCTATCAAACATTTTAAACATCAGTCTGACCAAAATCCTGTCTTTTGACACTCCTTCCGGATCTGATACTTCCAAAAATGTCCTGGTTTCTCCTGAATAAGGATAGGTTTTCATCGCATTCTTAATCCATTCCGCCTCCGCGTTCCCCGCGCTGTCTGCCGTTTTCGGCGCTGCCAGACCGTCTGAAGTCACTGTAAGTACAGCAGAATCTCCGCTCTTCCAGATCGGTTTTTCGCCTTTTCTCTCTGGATGCAGTTCTGCCTTCATCTGCTTCCCGTCCGTTCCCTTCCAGGTAAAGGAGGGGTTTGATCTGGGGCCGCTTTTTGTAAGAACGATGTCAAACTGTTCCTCTTCCCGGTCCGCCTGCACCGCTTTCGCCTGAAAATGAAGCTTTATGCGGCAGGATGTCTCCTTTCCCCCATCCTCTGTCCTGGCAGTTATGACGACCTCTTTGTCAGCGCTGTATGGAGAAGACTTCAGAGCCTCCTCAATCCATGCGGCCTTGTCGTTTACGGATAAAACGCCGTCCTTCACCGACACGGCGTCCGGCTCGCTGGAGCTCCATAAAACCTTCCTGTTATAAGGCTCATACTCTTCCCTGTCCTCTAACTGGGGCAGAACAGAGGCTTTCAGCGTGTCCCTGATTCCAAATCCTTCTTTTTTTATAATTTCCGAGCGGGTATCCCCTGCAAACTGAAACGACAAATCATAATCCAGCTCATTTTTATCAAGGAGAACGGCTTCCGGATGAATCACCGTCTCGTCCTCTGTCTGAAACGAAACATTGACGCGGCAGTCAGCGCTCACTACTCCGTGAGTCTGATCCTCAGAGGTAGCCGTAATCATCTCCTGGACCCCGCCGGTTCCCGACAGCCTGAGATATCCGCCTGATGCTTCCTTCCTGCTGTTATCCTGATTCACAATATTCTGAATCCAGGCAGGATGGCTGACTCCATTCTCATCGAATACGACAGACACCTGACAGCTCTGTTCATTCTGTCCCGACGGTTTCAGAGACAAAATTTTCTGTCCCTCCCTGGTCTTCCAGGAAACATTTTTAAAAAACGGCTGCGACGGCTTTAAACTGGTATCCAGATAATAGGGAGCGTCAGCTGTATATGTCTCCTCCGGATTTTTTCTGTCCCCAGTTAACCTCCTTGTCACATGAAAAGCCAGATTACTCTGATTCAGCTCCATCTGTTCTACCCGCACTGTGGTCTGATCTACAATCTGGAAAGAAACATTGACTCTGCAGGTTCCTGTGACAGCCTGATTATCTGCGCTTGTGGCAGGATTCGTAGACGCTGTAACTACTGCTGTATCTGTATATACCGTGTTTTTTATGGCTTCCTGATACCCGCTGTCTGCCTGGTTTTTTGTCTCTCTGAGAATAATTTCCTGAATAAATTTGGAGTTTATGTTTGGAAGCACTCTGGCATCCTTCTGCGTATATCCTTCCGTCCACCCTTCCTCAAAGTTCAGCAGATCCTGGTTGTCAATGGACCACTGCACCGTCCGATCTGCCGCAGAACCCTGGCCGTTGTGCTCTGCATGGATTCTGACCGGAAGCACCTGAACCTCCGAGTTTTCACTTCCATTCAAATATTTTGCAATCAGCCTTCCTTCCTGATCCTTTACCTCTGTCATAATCTGCGGCTGCTTCCTGTCTCCCGTTCTCGTCTGAATCACAGAAATAACGGTTTCTTTTGGCGTTATGGCAAGCTCTGTTGTCACCTTCACATACTCGGCATTCAGCTCTGTGTTTGCCTCGGGCATCTGAAACGAGTAGGAGCCTCCATTTACATATGCCATGGGGCGGCGTTCTCCTTCCTCGTCTGTGAAGGTCGGAGGCTTCGCCTGGCCCGGCTCATTTTCATCGTAAACCAGCTGGTACCTGTTTCCATTCTGATTTTTCGGTGCAGTCGCCGCAGTAACCGTACATCCTGGAGCGACGGCTGAAGGATGATCCTTGTCAATCTGCCTGTAATAGCTGTTGTTTGTAGAAGAGATCGCCGTCAGAACCGCCACGTCGTTGTCAAAGGTTCCGTTTGCATTCTTCGTATCAATTCTGGGAATGGAGACAAGATATCCCCTGACAGGCTCTCCGCTGTTTCCAGGCGCATAGTGATCCAGATGGAACAGGCGCTTCTTTGTCAGCTCGTCCAGCTTTTCTCCCAGCTTCTGCGTAATAATATGCTGAATCCCGTCCTCCAGTTCCTCATAGAAAAATCTCTGTCCTCCGTCCTGCTCCCCCGTTCCTCTCACCAGGGCATACCGTCTCTGGTAATCCGTAAAGTATCCGATGTGAGCGTCATAAGTCCAGGCGTTGTCATCTGCAATGGAGGAACCTATCGCCTTTTTTGCCTGGGCGGCCGTTCCTGCAAACAGGTAGGATACCTGATCGTTCTTTCCCGTTCCATAGGTAAAACCGTTCTTCGGCTCCCTCGTCCCAATAAAAGTTCCCTCGTGGGCAGCCGTTCCCTGTCCGGTTCTTCCGATTTCTCCGTCAAACCGGGATACAATCAAATCGCCTGATTCATAAAGGCCCGTCACTCCTCCTGCCGCCCTGCTTCCGTTTCCTCCTATCGTTCCGGAGACAGAGCTGTTGTAAATATCCGCCTGATTCTGGCGGCCTGCCACGCCTCCTACATATCCCTTTCCCTGAATGCGGCTGCTGTCCCCGTCCTGGGTGACGACCGTCACGTCGGCCAGCTGCGCCTTCTGCACATTTCCCGCAATTCCTCCCGTAAAGCCGGTTCGCCCCTCTGAGTTAACCGTAATGCTGTCAGCCGTGCAGTTTTCAATCACAGCGCGATTGGTTCCTCCCGTCACCTCTCCTGCGATTCCTCCGGCGTCCTGCTCCGCATAGACGGATCCGTTTACCGTCACATTTCGGATCACGGACGAGCCATCCACGCAGCCTGCCAGAAGAGCTACATTATCGTCCCCCGCAATCTCTTCTGCTTCCAGCGCCAGATTTTCGACCGTTCCATTTTTTATCAGCCCAAACAGTCCCAAATACGAATAATTTTCATCATTTTTCGTAAATTTCAGCCCTGAAATCCTATGTTCCGCTCCGTCAAAGCTGCCCTCAAAGGCAGTGCGCGGTTCTCCCCCCAGATCTGTTTTGTTCTGGAACCATCCAATCGGATTCCAGGAACCATGGTTTGTCTCCAAATCTCCCAGATGAATGTCGCTTTGCAGCTCAAAATAAACGCCTGCAAAGGATTCTCCCTGTGAAACTGACTCTGAAAGCCCCATCAGCTCTGAAAGATTTGTAATTTTATATGGATTTTTTCTGGTTCCCTCTCCCTCCCAGTCCGTCTTCGCTCCATGCCATTCCTCCCACAGATCGCCTGTAGCCGAGCTGAGCGTCTCTGGAATTTCCTCCGGCTCTTCTTCTGCCTCCTCATCCTCCTCTTCCGGAGCATCCTCTTCTTCCGGATCATCTTCTCCTGGTTTTTCGCCCTGCTCTGATTCCTGATCCGGATCCTGTCCTGAATCCGGTCTCTCCGGCTCTTCCTCTTCCGGTCTTCCTTCCTCCGGTTCTTCCTCCTCTGGTCTTTCTTCCTCCGGTTCTGACGGCGACGCCTTAGGAAAAGATTCTTTATCCTCATGCGTCTTCTTCTCGTCTGCCAGACTCTCTGCTTCTCTTCGCTGTTCCCCGGCCCCCTTCGCCTGTACGGGAACTGTATTTCCCGCTGCTATGGCGGCAGCCATTACAAAGGCTGCTGTCCGTCCCAATAATAATTTTTTTCTCAATCTGTCTCCTCCTCTTTCTCTAATCCTGCGGCATCACAAAGGCTGGCCTGACGCCAAAAGGCGACGTCGCATCCAGCTCCGCATCTCCTGTTCCTTCCGTCGGCCGGATCCGTTCCGGCCGAATCTGTCCCTGCTCTAAATCCACCCCGTACACATATCCCATGTCTGCTCCGTCCCCTGTTCCCATTGGAGTTCTCAGCCAGTATCCTTTTGAAAAGGAAGACAGCTGCGTCTCCGGATTTTCTTCCTGTGCTCCCTCAAAGGTCCAGAGAAACTCTTTATATTTCACCGCTTCCTCCACAGACAGCAGAAACAGCTTTCCATAGAGCGACTGAGCCCCTATCGGATGGCTGCTTAAATTTACCGCGTCAAAGGAGGAATACTCTCCTTTCGGCGTTTCCCCTGTAAACGCCATATCAGTTCCAATCTGCACCTGCTTTGCCAGATAAATTTTATCTCCCGCCTGTTCCAACCATGTTTGAATATTTGAATGCTTATAATCGCTGCTTTGTCCGAAATTTACCAGAGGGCCTGGACAAAATTCGTATTCGTGGCTTCCATCCTCCTGCTCTCTCAGCTCGTATCTGGATCCATAATCAGCCGGAATCACCGTCTCGCAGAGAAACAGGGCCGTCTGTCCATGGTTTTCCATGTGGTCCGAATAATTCTGGTCAATACAGCGAAACAGCAGGTTTTGTCCGTCTATCTCCGCCTGCTGCAGATCTCCTAACTCCCAGTGGATCCGTTCCGCCTCGCCTGCCCATGGCTTTTTCAGCACAATAGCCAGGCGTATGCCATAATCTGGATCATCGGGATTTGCTGGCTGAAGTTCTCCTTTTTCATCGACCGCCCACACCTGGCTGCCTGTATCATCCCTTAGGAAAAAGCCTCCTCCCTGAATCAGTCTCTGGTATCTCCCATACTCCTCCCTTGACAGGCTCATGGCGTAATCGGTCCCGCTGCATCCAGGAACCGAAATTCCTTCCAGGGCTTCTCCCAGGGAACATCCATTCTGAAAGCCATCGCGGAAATATCTCCTGATCTGGCTGTCTTCATACATGCAGGAGCCATATCCTCCAAAAAATCCTGTCTCCACCTTCTGATCGGCCAGATAGAGCATCCCTCCCTCCGGCAGGCTGCTGCTCTGATAATCAGCGTCAATGCAGGTAAACGTCATGTTCCGTCCACCTAAAACAGCGTGAATCTTAGATCCCTCCTCCTGTCCAAAGGCCCTCCGCCGGCACCGGTCGCAGAGAGAATCCTGATCCGAATCGCAGTGTCCAAACGGCGCGGTAACAATCTCCTTCTCCTCCCTCGTCTCACGGCAGCGGTACAGCGCCGTTCCCTTTCCCAGACAGGAAGCCCTGGTCTCCCTTACCATTTCCCAGTGCTTCAGCCCATCAAAGCTTCCATTTTTCCATACGCTCATCCTGGCAACGTACCAGGTATCCTTTCCTTCTTTCTCCTCAGCTTCCAAATAGTTCGCGTACACAGCTCCGGCACCAAACCACTCTGCCAGGGCCTTCCCGTTTGGCACAAAATTCTTTCCGATTACATAGAAAGTCCTCTCCTCTCCGCCTGGAATCTGCGACGCCGCGCTCAGTACTCTGATATCATTTTCCTCCTGCCCTGTAATCATAAACCGGCTGTCTGGAACTGCGTCTTCTGCCTCCCCTGTCAGTCTGCTCTCATATTCTCTGGCAATCTGAAAATATGCCTGAAGCTGGCAGCTCCTTGGAATCTCCTCTCGTGCGGTCTCCTCCTCTTCCTCTGCGTCAGAGGCAGTAGATAACGCCGCTTCGAAACCGGAAAGCGGTCCTCCATAGCTTTTCATTTCCCCGCTTCCCATCATTCCTGACAGGCAGAACACACATACAGCCAGAGCTGTCTCCATCTGGCTTGTCCTGAGCGGTGCCTTCCTATTGACCCGTCTCGTCTTTTCCCCCTCCTTTCTCAGGCTGGTTTCCTATTGTTTCCTGTCCCGCTGTTATTCCGGTTCCAAACCATTTATTTAAGCCTTCCTTTAAACCTCCTGTTTCTCCCGGCTGAACGATTGCTGTTTTTACTAATATTTTGTTATTTTCAATTATTTGAATTATTTTGATAAATTGCGCTGTGATAACAGATTTGTCTTAGAATGCCTTCGGCAATAGAAATTCAAGAAGCGCAAAACGGGCTCTTTTCTCCCAATAAACGGAAAAAGCCGTCAAATCAGGGTACTGCAGTTCTCTGCTGTCCTGTATATCCTTTATCTTCTCATTACTGTCTGGAACGTCGGTCTGAGCAGACCGGAAAGAATAGGAAACCAGAATGTTTCCTGAAACTGTACTCATCATATCACAATCCGGGTGATATTTCAACTGTCTGTTAAAATTTTTATAGCTTTTTATGAAAAAGCCTTCTTTGCCTGCAACGGACTGCTTTCGCAGTATGAAACCGGCTGGCAGGAGCGCTTTTTCCTGCTCCTGCCAACTGTTCCCTTCTGCTTTTTTTCTGTTTTTTTCTGCTTTTATTTCTCAGAATTTTCTTCCTGTGTCTCTTCCTCAGAAACCTCGATTCCCAGCTCCTGCAGCTGCTTTACATCTACCGGAGACGGGGCCTCTGTCATGAGACAGGAAGCGTCCTTCACCTTCGGGAAGGCGATAACGTCGCGGATGCTGTCTGCTCCCACCATCAGCATGACCATACGGTCCAGACCGTAAGCAAGGCCTGCGTGCGGCGGCACTCCGTACTTGAAGGCGTCTAACAGGAAACCGAACTGATCCTTCGCCTGTTCCTCTGTGAAGCCCATTACCTCGAACATCTTGGACTGGATATCGCTCTGGTGGATACGGATGGAGCCTCCGCCCATCTCTGTTCCGTTTAATACGATGTCGTATGCCTTTGCGCGGACTGCTCCTGGATTCGTATCGATCAGTTCCAGATCCTCCTCCATCGGCATGGTGAATGGGTGGTGCATAGCCACAAAGCGTCCCTGCTCCTCAGAGTACTCTAATAACGGGAACTCTGTTACCCAGAGGAACTTGAAGTCGTCCTTCTTTAACAGGTCAAGCTGTCTTGCCAGCTCCAGACGGAGATTTCCAAGCACGTCGAATACTACCTTATCCTTGTCTGCGGCGAATAATAACAGATCTCCCGGCTTTCCGTCCATAGCCTTCACGAGAGCGCTTAACTCCTCCTCTGTCATGAACTTGGCGAAGGAGGACTTGTAGGATCCGTCCTCATTGACTGCCAGATAAGCCAGTCCCTTGGCGCCGAAGCCCTTGGCGTACTCTACCAGAGCGTCAATTTTCTTTCTCGGCATTCCGGCCTGTCCCTCAGCGTTGATTCCTCTGACAGAGCCGCCGTTTTCCAGAGCGCCCTTAAATACGACGAACTGGCAGTCCTTCACTGTCTCGGACACGTTCTTAAGCTCCATTCCAAAGCGGAGATCCGGCTTGTCGGAACCGAACCGGTCCATGGCCTCTCTCCATGTCATTCTCTGGATCGGAAGCTGTAAATCATAATCGCAGATCTCCTTGAAAAGCTTCTTTAACAGTCTCTCGTTGACATCCAGCACATCATCCACATCCACAAAGGAAAGCTCCATATCGATCTGTGTGAACTCCGGCTGTCTGTCTGCTCTCAGATCTTCGTCTCTGTAGCATCTGGCAATCTGGAAGTAACGGTCATAGCCAGAGCACATTAACAGCTGCTTAAAGAGCTGTGGAGACTGGGGAAGGGCATAGAAGCTGCCTGGATGCACACGGCTGGGCACTAGGTAGTCCCTGGCTCCCTCCGGCGTGCTCTTGATGAGAGTCGGAGTCTCGATCTCCAAGAATCCCTCCTCTGCCAGAAAGCTTCTGGTGAGCGTAGTCACGCGGCTTCTGGTCATCAGGTTTCTCTGCAGATCTGGTCTTCTCAGATCCAGGTAACGGTATTTTAATCTCAGCTCCTCCTTTGTCTTGGAGTTCTCCTCGATAGGGAATGGAGGAGTCTCGGACTCGGAAAGAATCCGCAGGGAATTGGCGCGGATCTCGATGGCTCCTGTCTTTAAGTTCTCATTGACAGCGCCGGAACGCGCCTCCACCTTTCCTGTCACTGCGACTACGAACTCGCTTCTCAGCTTCTCAGCCTTTGCAAAGCTTTCCTCCCCGCAGTCTGCCTCCTCGAAGATAATCTGAAGCAGGCCGGAGCGATCCCTTAAGTCCACGAAAATGATTCCGCCTTTATTTCTGCTCTTCTGAACCCATCCCATGACGGTGACGTTTTCACCGATATTTTCTGTGGACAGCTCTGTACATCTGTGGGAACGCTTCAGTCCCAGCATTGATTCTGCCATGATTTATTTTCCTCCTGAATTTTGTAAAAATGTAGATCCGGTAGGGGCTAAAGCCTACTTTAATCCCTCCCGGTAGTACTCCTTAAACTCTGTGTAGCCCTCCTTCTGGAGCTGCTCCTTCTGGAATTTCTTATTCTTGTTCATCTGGGCTACCAGAACCTGTACGCCAGCTTTTCTCTCCTCGGAAGCTTCCTTTAAAACCTGGGCTAACTTTTCTGCTCCGATGTTCTTCTCGAAGAGATACGCCTTCTTTCCTGCCGCCGCAGGCACCTTGAAGCCGTTGTCCAGAAGAATGGTTACAATTCTCTCAAAACCGATGGAAAAGCCGCAGGCCGGCGTATCCATGCCTGTAAACTTGCCGATCATCTTGTCGTAGCGGCCTCCGCCTGCCACAGATCCGCCGAAGCCCTCCATGGACACCTCGAAAATCGTTCCTGTATAGTATCCCATTCCTCTTACGAGAGTCGGGTCAAATTCAATGCCGAATTTCACCTCTGCGATGGAAGATACGGTCTCCATAATCTCAGCCAGCCCCTCGGCTGTGCCTTCCTTTAAAACACCCTTTAATGTCTCTCCCAGGGCTCTCACGCCGTCTGCGTCTGTCTTTACAGAGTCCAGCAGCGCCTTGTACTTCTCCACGCTCTCAGCCGCATAGCCCAGCTCCAGAAGCTCTGCCGCCACGCCGTCCAGACCGATCTTGTCCATCTTGTCCAGAGTGATGAACACCTTGTCGCAGTCGTCCTCCGGGAAACCGCAGTAGGATGCCATGGCCTTTAACAGCTCTCTGTCGTTGATGCGGACGGTAAAGGAATTGTCCGGACAGATGCGGGACAGGGCTGTGGTGGTGGCTGTAATCAGCTCGATCTCAGCCAGGGAGGTGGCGTCCCCTAAAATATCGATATCGCACTGCACAAACTGTCTGAAACGTCCCTTCTGCGGACGGTCAGCTCTCCACACGCTTCCCACCTGCAGCGCCTTGAACGGGCTTGGCAGATTAGCGGAATTGTTGGAATAATAACGGGATAATGGGAGCGTCAGGTCATAGCGCAGACCTCCGTCCACCAGATCGGCCTCCTCTTTCGCCGTCTCCAGGTTTAATTTCTCGCCTCTCTTTAAAATCTTGAAAATCAGCTTCTCATTGTCGCCGCCCTGCTTGCTGGTCAGGTTCTCGATGTGCTCCACACACGGCGTCTCAATGGCAGAAAAGCCGAATCCGCGGTAAGTTTCCTTGATCTTTCCAAGCACATAGTCGCGGATTTCCATCTCTGCCGGCAGAATATCCTTCATTCCGGTTACTGGTTTTTTCTTCAAAGCCATGGTAATCTCTCCTGTTTTCTAACTGTTTATTTTCCTGAGCTCTGTTCCATCTGGCAGATGAGCTTTTCCTTCCTAAGAAGCATCTCCTCCACCCGGTCGATGTACTGCTCGACTTCTTTTACGTTTTCCGCCCTCTCCAGACGGTTCTCTGCCGGGAACACCACCTTGGTAGTGGTTCCGGCTCCGCAGGCCATAATGGTCTGCTTCTCCTCCATAATGAGAATGTTGTAAATGCAGGCCTTGCCGGGCGTGCTGTAGCCTACGTTCTCAAAGTTGCCCGCCATGTTCTTCTGCCTGTAGAGATAGTAGGGCTCCATGCCCATCTCTTTTGCATAACGGGCCGTCATGTCGATCATTTCCTGGGTTCCGGTGATCTTCAGATTTCCATATTTTTCCCGGAACATGTTAAGCCTTGCGGCTCTCTTGATGGCCAGAGAATGAACGGTCAGGCTGTCGGGTCCCAGCTTTTTAATCTCCTCCATAGTGGCCCTGACGTCCTCCTCGTCCTCCTCCGGAAGTCCCACAATCAGATCCATATTGATATTGTCAAAGCCCAGCTCCCTGGCCAGACGGAAGGTCTCCTTCACCTGTTCCACCGTATGGCGGCGGCCGATTAAGTCTAACGTCTCCTGCTTCATGGTCTGGGGATTAATGGAAATACGGGTAATGCCGTGCTTTCTTAAAACCTCCAGCTTCTCCCTGGTAATGCTGTCCGGCCGTCCCGCCTCCACAGTAAATTCCTTCACCTGATCCATGGGGAAGGTGCTTTCCACCTTATTCAGGATGGCGTCCAGATCCTCCGGGCTCAGGGAGGTGGGAGTTCCGCCTCCAAAATAAATGGTATCCAGAACGCGGCCCCTCATCTTCTCCGCCACATACTCCATCTCCCAGAACAGAGCGTTTAAATAAAGCTCTGTCCTTCCCTGCCATTTTCCGATGGGGAAGGAAGTAAAGGAGCAGTAGAGGCAGGTAGTGGGGCAGAACGGAATCCCAATGTAGAGACTGTAGCCGTTCTCATAATCTACCACCGACAGAAGCTCCTTCTCCCGTCTGGCCACATCAAGGCTCAGGGCAATTTTCTCCTCACTGGTCAGGTAGGTTTCCTTCATGTGATCGTGGATTTCCTGCTCGGAAGCCCCCTCATAAAGCCTCGTCAGGGCAATTTTCGTGGGACGGATGCCGGTGAGAGTCCCCCAGGGAAGCTCTTTTCCGGTAAGACGGCTCATCATCTGGTACAGCTCCCTCTTAAGCCTGTTCTTCGTCTCAAAACGGCTGTCCTCGTCCACTGTAATCCTGCCCTCAGAAACCGTCTCAAACCTGCGGTGCACAGTCTCAGTTCCTGCGCCGTCCTGATTCTCATCCTCTGGCACAGAGCGCTCCGCAGAAAGCCAGAACTCGCTGCCTGTCCGTCCGCCCCGCACAATGAGTCCTGCCTCCTGCAGGGCCTCCCCCTCGTCGTGGGTAAATTTCTGCCCCGGACAGAAGGCCATGAGAAGTTCCCTGATATCCTGTTCAAATGATTGATCGCTAAGCAGTATTCCTATCATCTTGTTTCCTGTCTTTCCCTTATTCTAACAGCTTTCCCTTGTAGGGAGCCAGCGGGTTGTACTTTTTCTCGTCTCCAATGGTCGTATAGCCCAGATGTCCCGGATACACCGTCACATCCTCCGGAAGCTCAAACAGACGGTCAAGGACTGAGTGAAGCAGCTTGACAGAGCTTCCACCGGGCAGATCCACCCGTCCGTAGGAACCTTCGAAGAGCGTGTCGCCTGCAAACAGCGCCTTCTCGCTCTCTATGTAGTAGCAGCAGGATCCCTCCGTATGGCCCGGCGTGGCGATGACCTGGAAGGGCAGGCCAATCAGATTTACCGTCTCGTTATCTCGCAGCCACACATCTGCCTCCGTCCGGATCACAGTTCCCAAAAGACTCTTGGAAAGGTTCAGATTCTCGTCCGCCATCAGCTCCTTCTCGTCCTCAAGCGCGTAAACCTTCGCTCCAAAGGCCTTCTTCACCTGATCCAGGGCTCCAATATGGTCGGAATGGCCGTGAGTCAGCAAAATGGCCTTCACATCCAGCCCTTCGCGCTTACAGCACTCTATAATCAAATCCCCTCTGTCGCCGGGATCTACAATCACCGCTTCCTTCGTCTCCTCGTTTGATACAATATAGCAGTTGGTCTGCACATAGCCTACCGTCAGCTTCTTAATCTGCATTCGCCTGTCCTCTCCTTCAGCATAAGTTTAGCAAAATACGGAAACATAGAGAAAACTGCTTATCCGGCAGTTCTCTCTATATCTATTACGCCTTCAATCTGTCTCAGCTTGTCGGCCAGTTTATTCAGTTCTTCAATTCCCCGGATGTCGAAGGTCATTAAAATCGTGGCCTTTCCCTGCTTGGTCGTCCGCACGTTCATGGATTTAATGTCAATCTGCCGCTCTGTGAACACCTTGGACAGATCCACGAACATGCCGATCCGGTTATTGGCAAAAATCTTAATCTCCGTGGTGTAGCGCTCCTTGCCTGCCTCGTCTCCCACAGGCTGCTGCCACTCCGCCTCGATGAGCCTTGCCTTCTCGTCCTCCGGCAGGTTTATCACGTTGATGCAGTCTGTTCTGTGGATGGAAATACCTCGGCCTCTCGTCACAAAGCCCACAATCTCATCTCCCGGAACCGGGCTGCAGCACTTGGAGAAACGCACCGCCAAATCGTCGATTCCCTTCACCACAATACCGCTCTTGGGCTTGCCGTGGGACACCGCCACAGGAACCTTATTTCCGTCTCCGATAGAATCCAGGATCGTAGCGTCTGTCTTCTCCTTCTCCATCTTTTTCATATGGGCCTCCATCATCTTGTTGATGACCTGGCCCTCCTTCAGGCCGCCGTGGCCGATGGAGGCAAGGACAGAATCCCAGTCCTTGTAGGAATAGCGCTTCATCACCTTTTCCATGAACTCCGGCTTGTTAAGCTCCGCGTAGTTAATGCCCTTATTGCGGCAGTATTTGTCAATCATATCGCGGCCGCGGATAATATTGTCTTCCTTTAACTCCGCCTTAAACCACTGATTGATCTTGTTCTTCGCCTGGGTGCTCTTGACAATTTTAAGCCAGTCCCGGCTGGGGCCCTTGCTGTTCTGGGAAGTCAGAATCTCAATCCGGTCGCCGTTTTTAATTACATAGTCAATATTTACCAGCACTCCATTGGCCTTGGCGCCCACCATCTTATTGCCCACCGCGCTGTGGATCGAGTAGGCAAAATCAATGGGAGTAGAACCGCTTGGCAGGTTCTTCACATCTCCCGAGGGGGTAAAGCAGAACACGCTGTCTGAGAACAGATCCAGATCGCTCTTTAATGAATCCAGGAACTCCTTATTGTCGGACATATCCTTCTGCCACTCCAGAATCTGGCGCAGCCAGGAGAGCTTCTCCTCCGCACTGTCCATGGCGGCCTTCGTGCTTCCGCTCTGCTTATATTTCCAGTGGGCGGCAATTCCGTACTCAGCCACCCTGTGCATCTCGTAGGTGCGGATCTGGATCTCAAAGGGACGTCCGCTGCTTCCGATCAGAGTCGTGTGAAGAGACTGGTAATTATTGATCTTCGGCATGGCGATGTAATCCTTAAAGCGGCCTGGAATCGGCTTGTACATCTCATGAATTACGCCCAGGGCTCCGTAGCAGTCCTTCACCGTATCCACGATAATCCTGACTGCAAACAGATCGTAAATCTGATCCAGAGTCTTGTTCTGCTTCACCATCTTCTTATAAATGCTGAAGAAATGCTTCACCCGGCCGTCCACCTTGCACTCGATGCCGGCGTCGTCCATGTGGCTCTTTACCTCGTCCACAATGCTCTTTACAAAGGCTTCCCTGGAATCCTTTCTGAGGGAAATCTTCTCCGCCAGATCGTAGTATACGTCCGGTTCCAGATATTTCAGGGACAGATCGTCAAGCTCTGTCTTGATTCTGGAAATTCCCAGGCGGTCCGCAATGGGCGCATAGATTTCCATGGTCTCCCTGGCCTTTTCCTTCTGCTTTTCCGGCTTCATATACTGAAGGGTCCGCATATTGTGAAGACGGTCCGCCAGTTTCACCAGAATAACCCGGATATCCTTGGCCATGGCCAGGAACATCTTCCTCAGGTTCTCCGCCTGCATCTCCACCTTGTCCTTATCCCAGTTAATATTCGTCAGCTTCGTAACGCCGTCTACTAACAGCGCTACCTCGTTTCCAAACTGCTCCGCCACGCCTGCCGTGGTCATCACCGTATCCTCCACCACATCGTGAAGAATGCCTGCCACAATCGTCTCCTTGTCAAGCTCCAGATCAGCCAGGATAATCGCTACGCACAGAGGATGGATAATATACGGCTCCCCAGATTTGCGCTTCTGCTCCTTATGGGCATCATAAGCAAGCCTGTAGGCCTTCTCCACCATCGAAATATCATCGGACGGGTGGTATCTGTGGATACTGTCAATCAGCTCCTGATACAATATCTCCGGGCTTGTAAAATCAGCCGGCTGCTCCAGCTCTCTATCCAGTTGTTTTATCTGATCCATCTTTTCCATACATACGCCTCCCAGCTTCAGGCATCTGCTCCCATCATGCCTTTGTCGTTTTATAGAGAATTATCACTATTATAATTTTTTTTGTCAGAAAATGCAATTCTTTTCTGCTTCCTCCTGGACGTGCAGGCGTTTTTGGGTGTTTCCCTGTAAAATTTCTAGGATTATTCCCCTGTTTCGGTCTTTTTATACCCTGTCTTCCTATCCACAAGACTGACATACTCCCCGTCTCCCAGGAAAGCTCTCATATTCTTTGCGCTGATTTCCACAGTCCGATCCAGGGTAACGCTCAGGTGAAATCCTCCTGATACATGTGGGGTAATGATCACATTAGGACAATTCCACAGGCGGCTGGATGATGGCAGCGGCTCCGGATCGGCCACATCGATTCCAGCGCCGGACAGCTTCCCCTCCTCCAGAGCATCCGCCAAAGCGTCCGTATCTACGATATTTCCCCTTCCTACGTTTAAAAAGACTGCTCCCTGTTTCATACATTGAAAAAGCTCTCTTCCAAACAGCCCTCTGGTGGACTCAGTTCCTGGCAGGCAGACTGCCACAATATCTGCCCTCTTCAGCTCTTCCTTCAGCACATCCATGGTATAAAGCTCATCTACCCAATCTGGTTTTTTATGCACTGTTCTCCTGATTCCTGCTATGCTGGCTCCAAATGCTTTCATTCTTCTGGCAAACTCTGTCCCAATGTCTCCCATGCCTATGATCAGAATTCTGCAGCCCCAGATCGGCCTCACCTCCCCCTCATCCTTCCACTGGCGGTTTTTCTGGTTTTCCATGTACTTGGGAAATTTTTTCAGAAGATTTAAAAGCATCCCTGTCATATGCTCTGAAATGGCGATCCCGTAAGCTCCCGTAGCGTTAGTCAGCGCTGCAGAGGCCGACAGCACTCCTTCATCTGTATATCCATCTGTCCCCGCGCTGTTTAACTGTACCCAGCCCAGATTTTTATTCTGTTTTAACAGAACTGGCGGCACATTGCCAATTACTCCATCTGCCAGCTTCAGCTGTTCCTCTATTTCTGTTCTGTCCTGTGTGCAGATCAATTCTGCCTCACCTGCCTCCTGCTCCAGCAATTTCCTGTGCTGTTCTGTCACTGGCAGTGTTATCAGAATCCTCTTTCCTTTTCCGTATCCCACCATATAGAAACCTTCCTTTCATTCTCATTTTTACTAATGGCCTCTTTATTCCGCACGCTCACATATGTATGCGCCAAAGCGCCGGAACGCCGCTTCCTGCAGCATTCCGGCGCCCGCCGTCTGTCCTTTATTTTCCCTCGTAAACAATCAGGGACTCTACCGGATAGTCCTTCAGCTTCTTTCTTCCCTCAAGGCCGGCTAACTCCATGACGAAGCAGATACGCACAACCTCTCCGCCCAAGCTCTCGATCAGCTTGCAGATGGCCTCCATGGTTCCTCCTGTGGCGATCAGATCGTCGATAATGACAACCTTCTGGCCCGGCTTAATGGAATCCTCGTGCATTTCCACCTCTGCGCTGCCGTATTCCAGATCATACTTCATGGAAACGGTCTTGCAGGGCAGCTTTCCCTTTTTGCGGACCGGCACAAAGCCCTTGTGGGCAGCGTAGGCCACCGGCACTCCAAAGATAAAGCCTCTGGACTCCGGTCCCACTACCACGTCGTACTCCACGCCCTCTAAGGTCTTTAACAGACCGTCTACCGCCAGCTTCAGGCCGTCCGGATCCTGAAGAATCGTGGTGATATCCCTGAAAATAATGCCCGGCTCCGGAAAATCCGGAATGCTTCTCACATATTCCTCTAATTTCTTCATAACGCTGTTTCCTCTCTCTTTCTGTTCTCCTATTCTTCCAGTCTCTTTCGGCATTCGGCAATCACCTGCTTCATCGCCTCCTGTCCGGGAGCGCCGATGGTGGTCCTCTTCTTCACGCAGGTTTCCATGCTGATGGCCTCGTAAACGTCCTCCTCAAACACAGGACAAATCTCCTTGTAGGCCTCCAGCGGAAGGTCGTCTAAGGAGCAGCCTCTCTCAATGCAGGCCAGCACCAGACGGCCGATAATTCCGTGGGCGTCACGGAAGGGAACGCCGTGGTTTACCAGGTAATCCGCCGCGTCTGTCGCGTTGGTAAAGCCGTTTTTCGCGCTCCTCTCCATCACGTCCTTCTTAAAGGTCATGCTGGAGATCATGCCTGTAAACAGAGCCAGACATCCCTTCACCGTATCCATAGCGTCAAAGGCCAGCTCCTTATCCTCCTGCATATCCTTATTATATGCCAGCGGAATGCCCTTCATGGTGGTCAACAGGCTGACTAAAGCCCCGTACACGCGTCCCGTCTTTCCCCGGATCAGCTCCGCGATGTCAGGGTTCTTCTTCTGGGGCATAATGCTGCTTCCCGTACTGTAGGAATCGTCAATCTCCACAAACTGATATTCGTTTGTATTCCAGATAATAATCTCCTCGCAGAAGCGGCTCAGATGCATGGAAATGGTGGACAGCGCGCTCAACAGCTCAATCAGATAATCTCTGTCAGCCACAGAATCCATGCTGTTCAGGGTCGCTCCGTAAAAGTCCAGAAGCTCTGCCGTGTATTCCCGGTCCAGAGGATAAGTCGTGCCTGCCAGGGCTCCTGAGCCAAGAGGACAGTAATTCATCCTCCTTCTGATATCGTGAAGCCTGGAAAGATCCCTGAAAAACATCTCAAAGTAAGCTCCCAGATGGTGGGCTAACGTAATCGGCTGGGCCTTCTGAAGATGGGTAAAGCCCGGCATATAGGTGTCCAGATGCTCCTCCATCAGAGCGAGAAGAGTCTCCAGAAGCTTCTTTACCAGGCCGTCCAGCTCGTCGATCTCGTCCCTGGTGTAAAGCTTCATATCGAGGGCCACCTGATCGTTCCTGCTGCGGCCTGTGTGGAGGCGCTTTCCCGCCTCCCCGATGCGGTCAATGAGATTGCTCTCCACAAAGGAGTGGATATCCTCGTACTCTGGCGTCATCAGAAGCGTTCCGTCCTCCACATCCTTTAAAATTCCTTTTAACCCCTCGATAATCGCGCATTTGTCTTCCTCAGAGAGAATTCCCTGCTTTGCAAGCATCGTCACATGAGCGATGCTCCCTCTGATATCCTGGCGGTACATCTTCTGATCAAATGAAATCGAAGCGTTAAAGTTGTGTACCAGCTGGTTCTCCTCCTTGGTGAATCGTCCTCCCCATAATTTCATGGCTGTTTCCTCCTTATGTCTCCTGATTTATGTCTTTTTCTGTCTCTTCCGACTCTGTGATCCCTGCTGCTTCTGCTGTTTCCACTGGTTCTGCATCTGCCGCTTCCAGATGCCTTTCAAAAGCCTTTCTCGTCAGATGCTTCTCCCGGCGGGTTCTCCGCTCCGAAAGACGACGCCGCATAGCCTTGCGATCCTTCTGACGTCTTCTTCGGGATATAAAAACTGCGGCGGCCAAAACAGCCGCGCAAAGCAGCGAGATCATCATTCCCTCTTTCAGTCCTTCCGGCATGTAGGAACATTCTATCACATGGCTTCCCGGTTCCAGCTCAATGCCCAGAAAAGCGCCGAACAGTTCCTGAGGCTGTCTTTCCTGTCCGTCCACCGTCACGGTCCATCCTTTATCATAGGGAATGGATGTAAACAGGGTTCCCCCCATGCCTGCGTCCACCGTTCCCTTCAGCCTGTCATCCTCCCAGACAGACAGAGTCAGAGGGCTCTCTGCCAGCTTTCTGTATACATGCTCCAGCCCCGCTTCATTGTACCGGTAAAGGCGGATTCCCAGATCCTCATTTCCCTCTTCGTTCTGGAAGGCCAGCGTCTCCCCAGCCTCCACCATTCCCACTTCTATCAGATAGCCGCGGTTGATATTGTCAAAGGTGTCCTTTTCCTCGCCCTTTTTCAGGGAAACCGATTTCACCTGTTTGTTGGAGACAAAGGCGTAATACTCCCCAGCCTCCTCCGGCGTGTAGATCAGGCTGGGGCCGTTTCCAAGGCCAGTCTCCTCCTGAAGCACATCCGGCGCGTCAAACAGGCTGCAGAGGGAATTCTGAACGTCAGCCGGGTTCGCCATATTCAAATGCCACTCGTTTTTCATGATATCGGGAATCATAAAGCCCAGCGGAAGGGCGTACCGGTTGGCATAGAGATAGGTGCCCTGGTAATCCTGGACGTACTCCAGCCGATCCATGCTCTGTTCCCTGGGGTAAAAGGCGTATTTGACAGACAGAAGGCAGTCCACAAACGGCGTGCTCCCCGTAATGCTGTACGCATTGGTAGAACCTTCGCAGCCCAGGCTTTTCATAAATTCCGTCACATCGGCGTGGGCCATGGAGGAAAACAGGGAAACCGACGGAAAATGCATCCAGGCGCCGTCGTTCTTTGTTCTCTGATCCGTTTTTTCTATCCGGTAAAAATCAGCGCTTCCCTTCAGGCTGACCGCCAGCGTCTCCACCGCCTCGTTGTCGGCCGTATAAGCCGTCCGGCTGGTGGTGGTCACGCTGGTGCAGGTGGTGTTCACCGCCGCCTCCACACAGACCGTAAACAGAGTCAGAAGAGCTGCCAGAGCCGCCCGTTTTCTGCCCCTTTCTCCCTGCCCTCTCCTCCTGTACAGAATCATCAGCCCTGCATACACGGCAAGGAAGAAAACCGCGCCGTAAAATACGGCGAAATGGTAGGCCTCGTCTCCCTCCCTGAATTTCTGGGACAGGAGCACAAAAGAGACGGCCCCCAGAAAGGCTGCCAGAATGCTTCTGTCGGAAAACCGATCCAGGTTCCTGTAGGCCTGAAAGCAGACCGTCAGCATCAAAGCGATGTAGATAAAGGACTGTCTGGCCGGCAGACTGTTTGGATAGTGGAAGCCGTGCCATATAAAGTTCAGCACATTGACTGAAAAGCTGGCCAGAAAAAACAGAAGCAGGGAGCAGTACACCGCCTTTTCCCGAAGGGAAATATTTCTGCAGACCAGATAGAGCAGAAACAGCATCAGCACCGCCGTTCCGCAGTAAATATTGGGCCAGTGCTCCAGACCAATCTCCACCTGTACGTTTCCAATGTGGCGGGCCAGCATGTCGACAATGGAAAAATAGCTCTCAACTGTCTGGGGAAAGCTCATCTCCCCGGAAGCAGTGCTCTGAAGGGCGAAAATTTCCGGCAGCAGCACCACAGCCGCCAATCCCCCTGCCAGAAGCGAACATCCGGCAAACAAGCCGATGCATTTCCCCCATCCGTCCTTAAAATTCTCCCAGTCCAGCACCATAAGCACGGCAAAATAGATCACCATGAACATACAGATCATAATGGAGATATAGTAGTTGGACAGGATGGAGAGCGCCAGAGAAATACAGTAGAGAAGTCCCTTTTTCTCTCTCACCAGCTGTTCCAGCCCCAAAAGGATCAGCGGAAACAGGACAATGCAGTCCAGCCACATAATATTCCAGCTGTAGGCCGCCATATAGCCTGACAGGGCGTAAAAAATCCCGAAAAAGCAGGCGCCGAAATCCGGGACGCCGCTTCTCTTTCTCAGGTACCAGGTAAAAGAAAGACCTGCCAGTCCGATTTTGAGCACAATAGCGGCAGTCATAAACTCAATGACATATTTGCCCGGACATAAAATAAGAAGCCAGTTTAAAGGGCTGGCCAGGTAGTAGGCGTAAAGAGCTGCAAAATTGACGCCCAGACCGATGTCCCAGCTGTACAGAAGGCTTCCTCCCTCCGCCAGCTTGTGGCGGAACTCTGAGAAGAACGGCGCGTACTGGTGATACATGTCCGTTCTCAGAAAGCTCTCCTCCCCAAAAGGAAAAATTCCTCTCTGGGCAAAAATAATAATCATAATAACAACCGGCACAAAAAAAGCCGCAATATAACCGTCTCTGGGCTTTAAAAGACCGCCAGCCGGCCTGGATGTTTTTTCTATGCGGAGCCGTTTTTCTTCCGCCTGAACGTCTTTTTCCTCCAGCCGTTCTTCCACTTCCGCCTCCGGCCGCATTTTATGATGATTCGCCATCTCCATGTCTCTCTCCTGCGCTCCCTTCCCTCTGGGCGGCATGACCCGGCTTAACACCAGATCAAATTCCTGTGAAATCCCTGTTATATCGTCTTCTCTCATACAACCTCCGCAAAGCTTTCGCCGCCCTCTTTATTTTCCCTGTTTTTCAGAAACCGCCTCTCTGCCGCGGAAAATAAACAGCTTGCTGAGTATATAGTTCAATACCAGAGACAGGACAGAAACTGCAATCTTTCCAAACAGATTGGACCATCCCAGGCCGTTTACCATAAGCTCCATTCCCGCAATCGTCAAAATCCCTGTAAACAGCCTGCAGGCCACAAAGGAAACCAGCTCGCTAAAGAGCCTTGACAGCTTCAGGGAAGTGCTCTGAAATACAAACAGCTTGTTGGTGATAAACGCAAACAAAACCGCCGCCGCCCAGGACATGGTCTGGGAAAACACTACGGAATATCCCATGTTGTAGAGGGCGAAATATCCCACCCAGTCCACAGCCGTCGTCAGGACGCCGAAAATAAAATAGGATACTGTCTCGCGGTTGACGCATTTTGCCGCCAGCTGATTCCATATCTTTCTAATCATATGCACTTACTTCCTCAACTTCTTTTTTAGCTATTGATCGTTCTTTTGCTTTTCTTTTGCTATTGTAATGTGTTTTTCTGCAAAAAGCAAGGGCGGGAGCCTGCAAATCACATGTCCCCGCCCTTTTATATTTGAAAATTTCAGCGCCGGTATGCGCTCAGGCTACTTATCCTCTAACAGCTTCTTTACACTGACTAACTTTACGCAGAGAGCAAACAGCTCTGTGGCTGTAATCAGGTCCTGAAGCGGCGGATAGGAAGGAGCAATACGGATATTGCTGTCGTACGGATCCTTTCCGTAAGGATATGTCGCTCCTGCGTTTGTCATCACAACGCCGGCCTTCTTGCACTTGGCTACGATAGCCTTCGCGCATCCCTCCATAGAGTCAAAACAGATAAAGTAGCCGCCTCTCGGCTTTGTCCAGGTTCCGATTCCCAGTCCGCTTAACTCTCTGTCAAGAATCTCCTCAACTGCCTCGAACTTCGGACGGAGAATATCGGCATGCTTCTTCATGTGCTCCACCATTCCGTGGATATCCTTAAAGAATCTCACGTGGCGCAGCTGGTTTACCTTGTCGTGTCCGATGGTCTGAATCTTTAACTGCTTCTTGATGTCCTCCAGATTGTTGTGGGAGGTAGCTAACGCTGCGATGCCGGATCCCGGGAAGCAGATTTTGGAAGTGGAGGCAAATTTGTAAACAAGATCCGGATTTCCCGCTCTCTTGCACTCTGCCAGAATCTCCGTCACCTGATCCTGCTTGTCCTCGTACAAATGGTGGATGCCATAGGCATTATCCCAGAAAATTCTGAAATCCTTGGCAGCCGGTCTCAGTCTGGCCAGACGGCGCACCGTCTGATCGGAGTAGGAAATTCCGCTTGGGTTGGAGTACTTGGGAACACACCAGATTCCCTTGATGGCCTCGTCCTCTGCAACCAGCTTCTCCACCAGCTCCATATCCGGGCCTTCCTCGTTCATAGGAACATTGATCATCTCAATGTTAAAGTATTCTGTAATTGCAAAATGTCTGTCATATCCCGGAACAGGACAGAGGAACTTCACCTTGTCAAGCTTGCACCAGGGAGTGCTTCCCATAATACCGTGTGTCATGGCGCGGGAAATGGTATCATACATTACATTTAAGCTGGAGTTTCCATAGATAATCAGATTGGCCGCCGGAACCTCGATCATATCTCCAACCAGTTCCTTCGCCTCGCTGATTCCGTCCAGCACGCCATAATTGCGGCAGTCCGTACCGTCCTCGCAGGTCAGATCCGTAGAGCTGTTAAGCACGTCCATCATACCCATGGAAAGGTCTAACTGCTCTGCAGACGGCTTTCCTCTGGACATGTCAAGCTTTAAATCCTTGGCCTGAAACGCACGGTACTGTGCATTCAGCTCGTGGCTGAGCGCAACTAATTCTTCTTTTGTAAGTTCGCTGTAAGGCTTCATTCCCTCAAAATCCTCCTTGTTATCAGGCTTTCCCAGCCATTTATTCTTATAACTGATTATTTCACCGAATTTATCATATCAAAACATGATTTCATTGACAAGACATTTTTTGCGCTCTTCCTGCAATTCCCGACAAAAGATTGCCTCCTTAAAGGGACAATGGTATAATAAGGCTCCGTGTTTTAATTTATCTCAAATCTCAGGAGGAAATTCACCATGTCACTGACAGAGCTTTTTATTCTCGCCGTGGGAGTGTCTATGGACGCGTTCGCCGTCGCCGTCTGCAAAGGGCTGTCTATCAGGCGTTTAAGCTGGCGCCACGCCGTTTTAGTAGGACTCTATTTCGGAGGCTTTCAGGCGGCCATGCCGCTGATCGGATACCTGTTAGGTTCCCACTTCAAGGACGCCATCGCTTCTTTCGATCACTGGATTGCCTTCCTTCTTCTGGCAGCCATCGGCTTCAGTATGATCCGGGAGGCCTGTTCCAAGGAAGAGGATGAGCTGGACAGCTCTCTGGGCTTTAAAACCATGAGCATTCTGGCCCTGGCCACCAGCATCGACGCTCTTGCCGTAGGCGTCACCCTGTCCTTTTTAAGCGTTGAAATTGTGCCTGCTGTCTCGTTTATCGGAATTATTACTTTTCTTTTCTCGGCAGCCGGAGTCAAGGCCGGCCATGTATTTGGAACCCGGTACAAATCCAAGGCAGAATTCTGCGGGGGAGTGATCCTGATTCTCATTGGGCTTAAAATTCTAATCGAGCACCTGTTTTTGTAATCTTCTTCCGCCCGGCAGGAGCTTATTTTCCTGCCGGCTTTAACGGATAGGTGTGGTGGAGAATCAATTCATCCTCCATCTTATTCTCCTTGTAAAACGCCTGGCAGATACGCCCGGCGATCATCTCCACATTCTCCTCCGTCGTGTCGGACAGCATGACTAAAAACTGGCAGCTGCTGTACTGAGCGTAAAGATCCCCCATACGAAGGTTATTCTGAATCGCCTGGCCTAACAGCTCCAGCTGGTAATCGCGCTGTTCCAGGGTGGGAAATTCATTGGCCATGTCTGTGAGCGTGAACAGGATCAGGAAGGCTCCCATGTCCTTTCGTATCATTTTTCTCTCTACAAACCGGTAAATACTCTTAAACGTCTCATAGTCCTGGCAGTAGGCGCCTGGAAGAGGATCCTCCTCCCGCATCTCCTTGGCCAGAATCTTCATGTCAATGCGTATCTCGTCGCCGTTTACGTCGGCCACAGCCGCCCTCTCCAGCGTCTCTCCGGTTCTGCTCCTCTTTTCCTTCACAATTTTCTGATCCGCCAGATCAAACAGATCCTTGTACCCAAAGCCCGGATGATAGCTTCCTCCGCAGATGGTCATGGAAAGCCGGAGAATCACCGTGCCGTTCACCTCCACTCTCACGAACCGCTCTCGAATCTGCCTGCACCGTCTCTGGATATCCTCCTCTTCCAGTGTCTGAGGCATAAAAATTGCAAATTCGTCGCCTCCGCACCTTCCGATCAGGCAGCCGGAGGGAAACATTTTCTTCAGCACCGACGCAATATCCTGGAGTAGCTGATCCCCGATAATGTGGCCGTATGTGTCGTTGATCTTTTTAAACTGGTCGATATCCATGAGAATCATTGACCCCGCTCTGTTCCGTTTCAGGTATTCGCCCGCCTTCTCCTCCATAGCTCTGCCATTATAGAGACCTGTCAGCCAGTCCTCCTCCGCCAGCTTCTGATAAGCTGCAATCGTCTGTTCCAGCTGCCTCCGCGTTCTCTCTTTTCCTGCTGTTGTCTTCTTTCTCATTCTCAATCCCTCTCGTTCCGTTAGCGCTTTTTTTAACAGTAGCACAGAGGGCTTAAAACTTCAATCCTCAGATAAGTAAAAATAAGACAGAAAAGCCGTTTCCAGCCGTTCTGTCTTATCTTTCTCCCATGCAGCGTTCTGCTTTCTGATTCCTACTTCAGAACTACTCTCTTGAAGTTTTTCTTACCGCGTTTTACCACGATTCCGTCGCCTGCAAACTGATCCTTCGTAAAGGATGCCTTCGTATCCTTTACCTGTGTTCCGTCTACAGCCACTCCGCCCTGCTCTACGTTTCTTCTGGCCTCAGAGCGGGATGGAGCCAGTCCTGATTTCTGGAGGACAGAGAGAATATCAATGGCTCCGTCTGTGAAATCTTCCTCGGAAAGCTCTGCTGTAGGCATGTTAGCTGCATTTCCGCTGCTGAACAGGGCCTTGGAAGCTTCCTTTGCCTTCTGGGCCTCCTCCCCGCCGTGGACAAGAGCAGTCAGCTCGTAAGCCAGAATCTCCTTCGCCTCGTTTAACTGGCTGCCTTCCCACTTGTCCATCTCGTCGATCTGCTCCAGCGGCAGGAAGGTAAGCATACGCAGGCATTTTAATACGTCGGCGTCCGCTACGTTTCTCCAGTACTGGTAGAACTCGAACGGGGAAGTCTTGTTCGGATCCAGCCATACGGCTCCGGACTGAGTCTTGCCCATCTTCTTGCCCTCAGAGTTTAACAGAAGGGTGATGGTCATGGCGTGGGCATCCTTGCCAAGCTTTCTTCTGATCAGCTCGGTTCCGCCTAACATGTTGCTCCACTGATCGTCTCCTCCGAACTGCATGTTGCAGCCGTATTTCTGGAACAGCATGTAGAAGTCGTAGCTCTGCATGATCATGTAGTTAAACTCCAGGAAGCTTAATCCCTTCTCCATTCTCTGCTTATAGCACTCGGCTGTCAGCATACGGTTTACGGAGAAATGCGGTCCCACCTCTCTTAAAAGCTCTACGTAATTTAAGCCCAGAAGCCAGTCTGCGTTGTTTACCATCAGGGCCTTTCCGTCGGAGAAGTCGATGAAACGGCTCATCTGCTTCTTAAAACAGTCGCAGTTGTGCTGGATCATCTCTGGAGTCATCATGGATCTCATGTCTGTTCTTCCGGACGGATCGCCGATGTATCCGGTTCCTCCGCCAATCAGGGCGATAGGCTTGTTTCCGGCCATCTGAAGTCTCTTCATCAGGCACAGAGCCATGAAATGGCCTACGTGAAGACTGTCGGCCGTTGGGTCAAAGCCAATGTAGAAGGTAGCCTTTCCCTCGTTTACCATCTTTTTAATCTCTTCCTCGTTCGTCACCTGGGCAATCAGGCCGCGGGCAACCAGTTCTTCATAAATCTGCATGTTTTTTCTCCTTTCCTGCAGCTGTTTTCTTAATTTCATTGATTTCATAGGACGCTTTTCCTATGAAATAAAAAAACTCCATCCCCTGAATCGCTTGATCCAAAGGACGGAGTTAAATTTCCGTGGTACCACCTTAGTTTGAAAAGACGCTCGCGCCTCTCTTCCTCAACGAGTACAGTTTCCTATACTCCTGCCGCTGTAACGTGCGGCAATCCCGCTGCAGCCTACGCAGAAAAAGTCTTCCGTGCAGCGTTCCCATTCAGAAATCTGTCTTGCGAAAAGTCTCTCCTTCGGTGCAGGGCTCTGGGATGTATTCGCAGATTCTTCCTCCAGGCGCCTCTCACCGTCCGGCTGCTCTCTGTCTGGGGTGTAAAACAGCTACTTTTTCCCGTCACTGCCATCTATCAGATTGTACTTCCTCATTGTACGTGGTTTCCATAGGAAAGTCAAGCCTGTAAATCAGGAATTTTAGGCAATTTAGGCAAAGCCAATCATAACCGCAATGATCACAGCCGCGGAAGCGCAAACAAATAACAGAGCCTGGAATTTAATCTGGAACCTGGCCCACTGTCCCCACTCCATTCTGGCAGCTGCCAGCGCGCCCAAAAGGCATCCTGAGGTCGGCACGATAAAGTTGGTGAACGCGTCGCCCAGCTGGAAGGCCAGAACTGCAGTCTGTCTGGAAACGCCTACAATGTCAGCTAACGGAGCCATAATCGGCATGGTAAGAGCCGCCTGGCCGGATCCGGAAACCACAAAGAAGTTGAAGACAGACTGGAACACGTACATAAGCCATGCGGAAATCATTGGCGGCAGTCCCTTCATGCTCTCTCCGATGGTGTGAAGAATCGTGTTTAAAACGGTTCCGTCGGTGGCGCTGGTGCCGCCTAACACCAGAATAATTCCCTGAGCCATGCCGACGCAGAGAGCCGCCCCCAGCAGATCTGCCGCTCCCTTGTCAAAGGATTTTGCTATGTCGTTTAACTCCATCCCGTTCAGCTTGAAGACCACGCCGATAATTCCGGCCACAAAGCCCATCACAAAGAACTGAGACGCAATCTCCGGAATGTAATAGCCCTTCACAAGCACGCCCCAGATGGTCCATACAATCGTGGCAAGCAGCGTCAAAAGCACCAGCTTATGGCCCAGGGTGAAGGGAAGCTCCTCTCTGCCCTCTGCGCTGAACTCATTTCTATAGTAGGCATCCGATTCGTAGGCTACTGACAGCCTTGGGTTTTTCTTGATTTTAGACGCATAGCGCATGGTGAATACAATGGTCAACCCTGTGAAGAACACCCAGAGGGCGATTCGAAACGCTGCTCCCGACATAACCGGAATTCCGGCGATTCCCTGAGCCACTGCCAGGCTGAACGGGTTCATCCAGGAGGTTCCAAAGCCAATCTGCGTGGCCACATAGGAGCAGACGATGCCTACCACCGCGTCGTATCCCATGGCCACAAACATGGGAGCCAGAATCATGACAAAGGGAAGGGCCTCCTCGCCCATGCCGAACACCGCTCCTCCCAGGGAGAACAGTGTGATCAGAATGGGAATCAGCAGAATTTCCCGCCCTTTTGTGATGGCGATTACCCTCATAATTCCAGCGTCCACGGCTCCCGTCCGAAGGACGATTCCAAAGGATCCTCCTACTACCAGAATAAAGGCGATGATGCCCACTGCAGTGCCGTTCTTATCGCCCACGGTCATTCCCTCAAACACGAAATTTAAGATACCCTGGCCGCCGAAGTCCTCGGTTCCCCAGAGAGGAGCCGCCTTCGTCACCTTGTTTCCGTTTTCGTCCAGAACATACTCAAAGCTGTCCGGATCCAGAACGGTCTTCGTCTTCTCCTCGCCGTCCTGCATATACGTAATCTCTTTTTCCTGGTAGGTTCCCAGAGGAATAAAGAGCGTCATCAGAGCCGCCGCGCAGATTACCAGAAAAATGATAATATACGTGTGAGGCATCTGAAATTTCTTCTTCTGTTTTTCCATCTCATACTCTCCTGTTTTTTCCTGTTTTTAATATTCAAAGGTCCCCCGCTTTAACACCCGCCTGCCTGAAACCATCAGCTGGCCCCGGGCCATAACGCTGTCAATTTCCAGCGTCTCAGAGTCGGCCAGCACCAGATCCGCATCTGCGTTCTCGGCAATTCTCCCCTTATCAGGAAGCTTCAGCAGGAAGGCCGGATTTTCCGTGACAGCCCGCAGAGCGTCCGTGAGGGAGACGCCGTCCTTCTGAACCGCATCCCGCATCTCCCTGTAAATAGAAGAAACCTTCCCTACTCCCAGATGCAGGAAGTTTCCCTTCTTGTCAAAAACTGGAAGACTTCCCTGGCCGTCAGAGGAAAAGGTCACATGATCCGCAGGCACACCTGCATCCAGAGCCATTTTAAGCCCTGTGCTGGCCTTCACCTCCTCCGGGTCCAGGAAATCCGGATCCGAGCTGGTAGTCAGGTCAATGTAGCCTCCCATGTTTTTCGCATAGTCAATGCCGTCCTCCATCAGCCTTCTGCTCCTGTTAATGTGCGTCGGAAGCATATTGGAGGCCGGGATCTGCGTCTCTGTGAGCACATACCGCAGATAGGAAAGCTGTTCCTTCCCGTCTCCCAGGTGAATGTTCACAAGCCCTGCCTTTCCCGACAGAATGCCGCCTACTCTGGTATCGGCCACAATCTTTGCAAACTCTTCTCTGGACGGCTGGGAGGAGCGGTGATCCGAAATGGCAATTTCCCCTGTGCCCACCGCCTTGTCAATCAGAATCAGATCATCCATGACATTTCCTGTCAGCGTCCGTACAGGAACCTGGTAGGAACCCGTATAAATATACGTGGAGATCCCCTCCTCCTCCAGTCCTCTGGCCTTGGCGATAAGATTCGTCATGGTTCTGGTGGTACCGTCTGTGCCGAGACACCCCACAATGGTGGTCACGCCTCCTTCCAGAGCGTCGGAAAGCATCAGCTCCGGCGTCCTGGTTCTGTAGCCGCCCTCTCCTCCTCCGCCCAGGATATGAACGTGGGCGTCAATCAAGCCAGGCATCAGAATTTTCCCCGTTCCGTCAATTACCTCTACCCCGTAAGCCTCCTCTGCCGGAAGGTTATCTCCGATTTTTAAAATCTTTGTTCCGCCCACCAGCACGTCTTTCATTCCCATATCCTGCGGAGCAAACACATGAACTCCTTTTATCAAAATCATATGGCAGTTTCCTTTCTGTTTTTGAATCTGAATCATCCTGTCAGCGTTCCATGGAGAGGCCATATGCCTCCAAACGCAGGCGCCAGTTCCCGTGTGCTAAAAAATCGTGCCTGCGGCCTCGTGAAGATCGCCGCTTCCCTTCCCTGCCTTCAGCGCCCGGGCCGCCTCCCCTGCCGCCGCAGTCAGAGCCTCCGTCAAAGTCTCTCTCTTCATAAAAGGCTGTCCTGCCAGCGCTTCCTCCATGGTCTCGTCGTAGGGCACGTGGATAAAGCAGCATTTCATGAAACGGTATCTGCACGAGGACAGATAAAGTCCCGTATACAGCGCCGCGTTGCACACGAAGGTTCCCGCCGAGTAGGACATACAGCAGGCAATCCCGCGGCTCTCCACCGCCTTCGCCATGCGCTTGACAGGAAGCGTGGAAAAATAGGCCGTATCGCCGTCAGGGCAAATCGGCGTATCGAAGGGCTGAAAACCATCGTTGTCCGGGATTCTCGCCTCCATCAGATTAATCCCTACCCTTTCCACGCTCACCTTGTCCTCCCCGCCGGCCAGCCCCACGCAGATCAGGCCATCCGGTCTTTCTTCCTCTATGGCAGCCTCAAGAGGAGCTGAAAAACGCCGAAACGAGACTGGAAGCTTACGCTTTACAATCTGAACTCCTTCTATCTCCTCCGGCAGGGCTTCCACTGCGTCCCAGGACGGATTGGAGTGGTGGGAACCAAAGGGTTCAAATCCAGTCACCAAAATCTTCATTTTTTCCTCCCTGTATGAAAGGTTCCAGCCTCAAAAGCCAGAGGCAGGAGCCTGTTTACAGATAATCCCGGAGTATTCTAACACAAAAGCAGAAAAAAGTCATGGGGTTTTCGCAAATTTATTCACGGATTTTTTATAAATATGTAAAAGCAAACTGGATGAGCCAGCTGGGAGCGTAAATTTTTCCTTCCTCACTCTCTGCATGGGAATTGACATTTTCCTCTGCCTCCCGTATAATAAAATAGTCCTGCGGGTATGGCGGAATTGGCAGACGCGCCAGATTTAGGTTCTGGTGGGAGACCGT
>OGZI01000142.1_pt1 | contig 106684 bp, 86 predicted proteins | sample 1576711 | NCBI WGS metagenome assembly OGZI01 (sample SAMEA3541482, study PRJEB24748) | human gut metagenome | biome: human gut; feature: human-associated habitat; material: faeces | place: China | collected 2012
AACCCCCGCCGCCCGAAGGGCGCAGCGGGGGTCCTGCCATGTCCGAGGACGATTTGGGGGCAAAGCCCCTGGCCTCCCCGGCGGGTATAAGGTACGGCGACTACAGGTATTCGATCTGGGCGCCTTCCGTGTCGCACGTCAGAATGTGCGTGTCGCATTTGGGGAACTGCTCGCGCAGCTTGACCTGCAGGAACTTGGCTACGATAGTGTCATCGGTTACAGCCATAAGGGTCGAGCCGGAGCCACTGATCCAGATGGTCTTGGCGCCGCCATTAAGGCAGGTGTCGCGCACAGCGTTGTAATCGGGAATCAGGCGGCGGCGATAGGGCTCCTGGATGCGGTCGTCATTGGCGGCGGCAATCAGATCCAGGTCGCCGGTCTCCAGGCCGCGCGTCATGCCGGCGATGCGGCCCATTTGCCATACGGCGGTGGAGAGTGGAATCTCCTGCGGCACGACCTTGCGCGCCTCACTCGTGTGTACCTCGTAGGGCGGAATCACGGTAATAAAACGCAGGCGATCGCTCACCTCGTAGCGCAGGCACTGGGGGAGCGAATCGGTCGGCGTAAAGGAACAGACGGCGCCGCCCAGGATAGCGGGGGCGACGTTGTCGGGATGGCCCTCGACCTCGGTGGCGATGCGGACGAGCTCGGCGCGGTCGACGGTGTGGCCCGTCAGCGCGGCGGCTGCCATGATGCCCGCGACGACGCAGGTGGAGCTGGAACCCAGGCCGCGGGCGACGGGTACATCGGTCTGAATGTCGATGGCAACGGGAAAAGCCGGCTCGCCCCATGCGGCCAGCGCATCCACAAAGCTCACGTAGACTAGGTTGTTCTCGTTTTGGAACTCCTCGGGGCAACCCGTGATGGTGAGCTTGTCGGCGCGCTCAAAGGTGAAGTGCGAGTAGAGGCTGACGGCCATGCCGAGGGTGTCGTAGCCAATGCCCAAGTTGGCGCTTGTTGCTGGGACGGTGATCTTGATCATGGGAATCTCCTGGGCGGTCTGCCTGTTTAGTTCGCTGCTCGGGCAGTCCTGGCTCGCTCGGAAAGCACATTAAGTGCTTTCCGGCTCGTGCGGAACTCGCGACGAACTAAACAGGCAGACCCGCATGTCAGCTCGTCATCATCCCGGTGGGTTTCTGATAAAAGAAGGTGCGCCGGCTTTCGCCGGCGCTTAATAAGGGGTTTAGTTGGTAGCCATCTTTTTTGCTGCGGACTCGACGTAGCTGGCCATCTCATCGACGTCGCAGACGTCTTCGAAGCGGACGGGTTTGGACTCGAGTTCGGCGAGCTGGGTCGGGGCGACCGTGTTGGTGGCCTGCTCGAGCACACGCATAGCCTCAAAATCGTCCTCGGGAACGTCGAGCCCCAGGGCGTCGCAGCAGGCGCGCGGGAACTTGTAGGGGTTGGCGGTCGAAAGCAGCACGCGGGCCTTAGCGCCCTCGGCGGGGGCGACCTGCTCAAAGACGTGATAGCCGCAGGCGGTGTGCGGGTCAATCACGTAGCCGTTTGCGTCCCAGCAGCTCTTGATGGCAGCGCGGACCTCGTCCTCGCTGGCCCAACCGCAGCCAAAGACGCTCTGAATCTTTGCCAGCAGGTCGGCGGGAACCTCGTAGCGACCAGTCTGTGCCAGCTGCTCCATAAGGCCGGCAACGAGCTCGCAGTCGCCATCGGACAGGAAGTACAGCATGCGCTCCAGGTTAGAGCTGATGAGGATGTCCATCGACGGCGAGATGGTCGTGAAGAACGGACGGTTGCGGTCGTAGACGCCGGTGGTCAGGAAGTCGGCGAGCACGTTGTTCTTGTCGCTGGCCACGACGAGTTTGGCGACGGGCAGACCCATGCGCTTGGCATAGTAGCCGGCCAGGATGTCGCCAAAGTTGCCGGTCGGTACGCAGAACTCCACGGCGTCGCCGGCCACAATGGCGCCGGCGCGCAGCAGCTGCGCATAGGCGGCAAAGTAGTAGACAACCTGCGGCACCAGGCGGCCGACGTTGATGGAGTTGGCACTCGAAAGCACAGTGCCGGCGGCTTCCAGGCGCTCGGCAAGCTCCTTATCGGCAAAGATGCGCTTGACGGCACTCTGGGCATCGTCGAAGTTGCCGCGGATGCCGCAGACGGCGACGTTATCGCCCTCCTGCGTGGACATCTGCAGATTCTGCACGCGGCTGACCTTGCCTCCGGGATAAAAGACGGTGATGCCCGTGCCCGGGGCGTCGGCAAAGCCGGCGAGTGCTGCCTTGCCCGTGTCGCCCGACGTGGCGGTGACGATCATGATGCGCTCGGCGCCGCCGTCCTTGGCAGAGGTGCGGGCCATCAGGCGGGGGAGCATCTGCAGGGCGACGTCCTTAAAGGCGCTTGTGGGGCCGCCAAAGAGTTCCATCACATAGGTCTGAGGGGCATCGGCGCCCGGTGCGGCGTCGAGTTTGACGAGCGGCGTGACCTCTTCGCTCGCAAACGTGCTGCGGTAAGCCTCGTCGACACACGCCGAAATTTCTTCGGCCGTGTAATCATTCAGTAACATTCCCAACACATCTTGAGCGATTTCAAAGTACGATTTATCTGCAAGCGAGCTGATATCGAGTTGCTGGGTGCCCAGCTCGTCCGAGACAAACAAACCCCCGTCGGGAGCGATGCCGGTACGGATTGCCACCTTACTTGAGCACGATAAAGTGCGTCCTCGTGTACTATGATAAGTTCCCATATAACACTGCTCCTCGGATGCCTTGGTCCCAATCGGTGAAACCATGGTATCAGAGCGCGCAAAACAGGTTTGCAGAGGCTTTTAGAAAGGTAACCTCCACGCCATGATAAAAATTGCCAAGTTTGGCGGCTCGTCGGTCTCCGACGCCGAACACTTCAAGAAGATCAAGGCCATCGTTGATGCCGACCCTGCCCGCCGTTTTGTGGTGGTTTCTGCCTGCGGTCGCCGCTTTAAGGGCGACACCAAGGTGACCGACCTGCTCTACCTGGTTAACGCGCACGTTAAGTACCACGTGTCGTGCGAGGAGCTGCTCGAGGACATTGGCCAGCGCTATTTTGATATCGCTGACGAGCTGGAGCTCACCTATCCCATCCGCGAAGAGTTTGCGGCCTTTGCCGAGCGTGCTCGCTCCGGTGGCTACTCTACTGAGGAGCTCGTAAGCCGCGGCGAGTACTTTACCGCTCGCCTGATGGCCGAGTACCTGGGCCTGCCGTTCCTGGATGCCGCGACGGTCGTGGCGTTCCATCACGACGGTACGCTCAGCATGAATCGCACCTCCGAGCTGGTGCAGGAGTACGGTCAGCAGGGCGGCTTTGTTATGCCCGGTTTCTACGGCGCGACGCGTGAGGGCCAGATCAAGCTGCTCGATCGTGGCGGCGGCGATATCTCGGGCTCGATTCTGGCCAAGTGCCTGGGCGCCGACCTGTACGAGAACTGGACCGACGTCTCGGGCTTCTATTCTGCCGACCCGCGTATTGTTCCCGAGGCTCAGCCCATTGCGCGCGTTACTTACGAGGAGCTGCGCGAGCTTTCGTACATGGGCGCAAGCGTCCTGCACGAGGAGGCCGTGTTCCCCGTGCGCGAGGCGGGCATTCCGCTGGTCATCAAGAACACCAATGCGCCGCAGGACCCCGGCACCATCATTAGCGAGACGGCTGATGAAGGCGAGGCAGAGCCCATCATTACCGGCGTGACCGGCAAGCGCGGTTTTGTCGCCATCAACGTGGCCCGCGACCGCACCAAGCCCCGCGTTGGCTTTATGCGCCGTGCGCTTTCGGTCTTCGAGCGCTATGACGTTTCCGTCGAGCATATGCCCACCGGCGTCGACCGCTTTGGCGCCGTGGTGCAGGAGCAGGATGTGCACGATTCGCTGTACTCACTCGTGGGCGACATCCAGCAGGAGGTCGAGCCGCTCGAGATCGAGGTCGTTGAGGGTCTGGCGCTTATCGCGACCGTCGGTCGTAACCTGCGCGGCCGTGCAGGTATCTCGGGCCATCTGTTTGGCATGCTCGGCCAGGCTGGCGTGAGCGTGCGTATGATTTCGCAGAGCTGCGACGAGATCAACATCATTATCGGTGTCGAGGAGAAGGACTTTGACCTGGCGATTCGGACCATTTACCGTGCCTTCTCCGACGAAAATGGCATTGTGAAGGTCTCCGACCTGGAGGCTTCCGCGCCGGTTGATCCCGCTCTGGCCGCGCTCAAAAAGTAGCGACTGCTCGGTAGATTTTTGGGTCATGTCAAAAAATCTACGGCGGGGCGTTTCGTTTCGGTTTCGTTTCGACGGGGCGGGTTTCGTGCCTGCCCCGTTCTTGTATACACTGGCAACAATAATCGGCCTGCTTGGCGTGCGGGCGATAGCCACAACCTTTAAAGGGGGAAGCATGAAACAGTACACGGTTGCTATTTTGGGCGCGACGGGAGCCGTGGGCACCCAGATGCTCGAGTGCCTGAACGAGCAGGAGTTCCCGGTCGGCAAGCTCAAGCTGCTGGCGAGCGCACGCTCTGCGGGCAAGACCGTCGAGTTCCGCGGCGAGCAGGCTGTGATTGAGGAGGCTTGCCCCGAGGCTTTTGAGGGCTGCGACATCGTGCTCGGCGCTGCCGGCGACGATATCGCCAAGGAGCTGCTGCCCGAGGCCGTCAAGCGCGGCGCCGTCGTGGTCGACAACAGCCATGCCTTCCGTATGGATCCCGAGGTACCGCTGGTCGTGCCCGAGATTAATGCCGACGACATCAAGTGGCATCACGGTCTTATCGCCAATCCCAACTGCGCGACCATTATCGGCCTGGTTCCCACGTGGCCGCTGCATCAGCTCGCTGGCGTGAAGCGCATGATCGTCTCGACGTACCAGGCGGCTTCGGGCGCTGGTGCCCCCGGCATGGCCGAGCTTGAGGCCCAGCTGGCCGCCCTGGGCCGTGGCGAAGAGATTCCCGAGCCGCGCGCGTTTGCCGCCCAGCTGGCGAGCAACCTGATTCCGCAGATTGGCGGCGTCAAGGAAGAGGGCTTTACCTCCGAGGAGATGAAGCTGCAAAACGAGGGCCGCAAGATCATGCACCTGCCCGAGCTGCGCGTGAACTGCACCTGCGTGCGCGTGCCCGTGCTGCGCTCGCACTCCGAGAGCATTACGCTCGAGTTTGAGCGCGACATCACGGTGGAAGAGGCCCGTGCTGCGCTGGCTGCCGCTCCGGGCGTCAAGCTGGTTGACGACATGAGTGCCGAGGATGCGCACGATCGCTTCCCCATGCCGATGGACACCTCCGACCAGGACCTGATTTGGGTCGGTCGCGTACGCCGCGACATCTCGAACCCCGAGGCCGCACGTGGCATTACCTTCTGGTGCTGCGGCGACCAAATCCGTAAGGGCGCGGCAACCAACGCCGTCCAGATCGCTAAGCTGCTCTGCGAGTAGCGGTGGACCTGTCCGGCGGGGGCCGGGCTTGGTTTTCAGAACGTCCTCGACCATGTGTGGCGCCTTGTCCTGCTCCTTCGGAGCTGCGGACAAGGCGCCACACTGGTCTGCGGAATGTTCTGAAAACCAAGCCCGGCCCCCGCCTGCGGTGACTCGGCTGCGAGCGGCCTGCGATGGGGCCGTTGCTGGTTGGGGCCGCTGGGCTGATGTGGGGGCACGTGGTTGTTGCGGGCCCTAGTCCCGGCGGCGGCCTCGGCGCTTCGCGCCTGCTGCCTGGGGTGACTTTGGGCTTGGTGCGAATTGAGGTCTAATACTTTTCCCGTGAAGTGAACGACCTTATTTGGACCCCCGAAGCATTGGCATTTTTTGATTGCTATGTCCTGCGGTTTTGCAGCGCGAATCCTGCGGTTTTGCGGTCTAAAGGTGTGGATGCTCCGGGACTTCGTTTTTACTCGTTCACTTCTCGGGAAAGTATTAGAGCTCGGCTGACAGGGGTACCGCTCTGGTGTCGATGCCCTGCGTCTTTTTCGCTTGATTAGGGAAAACAGTCTCGCTTAAGTAATTGCGAGCCCGCCCAGACGTATCTGCGGGGTTGTCTGTACAATTCGCGGTATTATGTTGCGGAGTTTTGAAGGGAGCCGCTGGTGGTCACGACGACGTTTGCTTCGCCTTTGGGCGAAATCTTGCTTGCCGCTGATGGCCGCGGTCTGACGGGGCTTTGGTTTGAGGGGCAGGAGCACTTTGGTTCCACGCTTCTTAAAGAAAGCGCCGAATACGTTGAGGGCACCGATGCAGTTTCGGGTGCCGGGGGCATGCAGACGGTAAATCCGGCCAATGGCGCGGCTTCTTCGGTGCTAGAGCGTTCTTGGGCTTGGCTCAACGCCTATTTTGCGGGGCAGGAGCCTCGGTTTACGCCGCCGTTGCATTTGATTGGCACGGCGTTTCAGCGTGAGGTTTGGTTTGAGCTACTTTCAATTCCGCGTGGCGAGGTCGCTACGTATGGCGAGATCGCCCAGCGTGTTGCGGCTCGACATCGTGTGCCGGGAAATGAAGCGCCCGTTGTATCTCCTCGCGCGGTGGGGGCTGCGGTCGCTCGCAACCCTATTTCGATTATCGTGCCGTGCCATCGCGTGGTCGCGGCCGACGGATCGCTCAACGGATACGCCGGTGGACTGGATCGCAAGGAGTGGCTGCTGCGCCTCGAGGGTGCCTATCTATAAGCTGCAGGCGGCCGCAACGCCCATGCGGCAAGCGCGCTCGCTGTACGGGCGTTGTTTGCAGGGCGAGATGTGAAGCCGCCCGTTCCTTAAGTCCGACTAAGCTATAACCTTGCTTTTTTAAATATGCTCATCGACCTGCTAAGGCAGCACTAAGGCGAGTGCGGGTGCGCTATTATCGGCGCTCACGGAGCGCTTGGTGTTCTTGGCATGCATGGACGAGGGCTCGGCGGGCTTTACCATGGCGTCGATCGATCTTTCGGAGGCGGTGAACAAGGCGGCGGCGCCGTTTAAGTCGGTGGTGGTCTCAGGCGGTAAGCGCCTGTCGACGTCGATTGCGACCGGCGTGCGGACCCATGCCGATGCCGCGGCGGTGGCGCAGGTGGTTGAGTTGCTACTGGACAACGCCACGCGCTATGCGAGCGAGGGCAGCGTGATTGAGCTGAGCCTGTGCGCCGTTTCGCACGGCAAAGGCAAGGGCGCCGCCGAGCTTGTCGTATCGAACGCCGTGGACGAGCTGCCCGAGGGCGACCTGGACCGATTGTTCGATCGCTTCTATCGTGCGGATGCGTCGCGCAGCTCCAAGACGGGTGGCTCGGGCGTGGGCCTGTCCGTGGTGCGTGCCATCGCCGAGGCCCATGGAGGCGCCGCCACCGTATCCGGTCACGGCAACCAGATCACCTTCACCGTTTGCCTTTAAAACCTGCCAAAAAGGAACAGGTTTATTTTGGCAGGTTTTATCTGGGGAAACGTCCGCAGGAGAGGGCATGGGCGGTGTGAACATATGCATCTCTACCTGCTAAAATATAGGCATCGTTATTCGGCTCCTGAGTGGAAAGGAGACGGTCATGCAGTACGAGATCGGCGGAGGGGCTTTCCCGGTTGTTACATGCAACCTTAGCGATGGCGAATCCATGATCACCGAAAGCGGCGCCATGGCTTGGATGACCCCCAACATGGAAATGTCTACCTCGGGCGGTGGCATCGGCAAGATGTTCTCCAAGGCTTTTTCGGGTGAGGCATTGTTCCAAAACATTTGGACCGCGCGTGGCGATGGCATGATCGCGTTTGGCTCCTGCTTCCCCGGCCGCATCGTGCCAATCGAGATCGGTCCGGGCAAGAGCTGGATTTTGCAGAAGCGTTCGTTCCTTGCCGCGGAAAGTGGCGTCGAGTTGAGCATTCACTTTAACAAGAAGGCAAAGGCCGGCGTCTTTGGCGGCGAGGGCTTTATCATGCAGAAGCTCACGGGCTCGGGTGTTGCTTTTGCCGAGATCGACGGCGACCTGGTTGAGTACGAGCTCGCTGCTGGCCAGCAGATGATTGTGGATACCGGCAACGTGGCCGGCTTTGAGGAGACCGTGAGCATCGACGCTCAAATGGTCAAGGGCGTCAAAAACATCATGTTTGGTGGCGAGGGCGTGTTCAACACCGTGCTCACCGGTCCCGGTCGCATCTGGTTGCAGACGATGCCCATTTCCAATCTTGCGGCAGCAGTGGCCTCGATGACCAACAACAATAACTAGTCCGCATAGGATAGCGCGCGGCGGGCTTACCCTGTCGCGCGCTTTTTTGCTGGCAAACGCCTCGCTTATAGAGTGTGGCTGCGCTGCTACAGCGAGCGTCGTCATCTCGTCACCCTGATAGCTTGCGGCAAGCGTGGCAATGAGGAGTGAGAATTTGAGTGCTCAGTCCCAAGGCATAATGGCGGCCATGCCAACAAGCAAAAACGAGTTGCCGGTGTCACGGAAAGGCAGGCGTCGGTCGATTCCACGTGAGACGGCTGTGCCGATCTGCACGGCCGCCCCTGCGCGTCCCGCGCTGCCCCCAAAGAGGTACGTTTCCCCATATAAAACCTGCCAAAATAAACCTGTCCCTTTTTGGTAGGTGGGAAATGGGTAATACTAAAGAGTTATCCGACCAGATGGGAATTAATCGATGGCCTATATCGAATTCAAAGACGTCATCAAGGCATACGGCGAGGGCGATGCCCGCATCCACGCGCTCGACGGCGCGAGCTTTACGGTCGAGCGCGGCGAGCTCGCCATCATTTTGGGTGCTTCGGGTGCCGGCAAGACCACGGCCCTCAACATTCTGGGCGGCATGGACACGGCAACTTCTGGCACCGTGACGGTGGACGGGCGTGACGTGAGCTCTGCCAACGAGGCTCAGCTTGTGGAATACCGTCGCGCCGATGTTGGCTTTGTCTTTCAGTTCTACAATCTGGTCCCTAACCTGACGGCGCTTGAGAACGTCGAACTCGCGGCGCAGATCTGCCCCGATTCGCTCGATGCCGAGCAAACGCTTCGCCAGGTTGGCCTGGGCGACCGCCTCGCTAACTTTCCGGCGCAGCTTTCGGGCGGCGAGCAGCAGCGCGTATCCATCGCCCGCGCGCTGGCTAAGAACCCCAAGCTGCTTTTGTGCGACGAGCCTACGGGTGCACTCGACTACAAAACCGGCAAGCAGATCTTGCAGCTGCTACAGGACACTTGTCGCAAGCAAGGCATTACGGTCATCATCATCACCCACAACTCTGCGCTGACGCCCATGGCCGATCGCCTGATCCGCTTTAAGAGCGGCCGCGTGGAGAGCGAGACGATCCAGCAAAATCCTGTGCCTATCGAGACGATCGAGTGGTAGCGCCCATGAATCAGGACCGCCAAAACAGTCAACGCCGCGACGCGCAGAACACGGAGCGCGAGCAGGATTTTACGACCTACCGTACCGCCCAAAGCTCAAACGATATGGTGCCGACGGTTTTTCGCCGTGGCATCTACCGCACGATTCGCGGCAGCCTCAAACGCTTCTTGTCTATCGTTGTGATCACCGCGCTTGGCGTGAGCGTGATGTGCGGCCTTAAGGCGGGCTGCGAGGACCTGTGTGATTCGGTCGACGCCTATTTTGACCAGCAGAATGTCTATGACATCAACGTGCAGTCGACCTATGGTCTGACCGGTGACGATATTGCCGCGATCCAAGAGGTCGATGGCGTCGAGACGGCCGAGGGCATCTATACCGAGACCGCCTATACCGCCGTGGGTACGACGCGCGAGCGCGTCGTCGTACAGAGCCTCTCCAAAGAGAATATTGACCAACCGGTGCTAGTGCGCGGCGAGCTGCCCGAGACTTCGGGCGAAGTGGCAGTGACCTCACGTTTTTTGAAGGCTTCGGGCAAGAAAATCGGCGATACGGTGAGCTTTGCCGCCAACGATGCGAGCTCGTCGAACCAAAGCGCCAAGGACCAGTTTGCCGATGGGGACTACACCATCACGGCCGAGGTTCTCGATCCTACCGACGTGAGCTCCGACTCGACAGTCAACGCCTTTCGCGCTGCTTCGACTGCGGACTACAAGTTCTACGTGAGCGAGGATGCCGCGACATCTTCTTCCTACTCCGCTGTCCACGTGGTCGTCGAGGGAGCCAAGAGCCTCAACTCCTATTCGGATGCCTACTCGGCAAAGATCAATGAGGTCAAGGGCAATATCGAGAAGATCCGCGAGGGGCGTGAGAAGGCGCGCGCTCAGGAGCTGACGGTCGACACACCGGCGAGCTTGGACGCGGCTGAGCGTCAGGCGAATATGGTCTTTGGGATCGAGCAGGACAACATCAATCGCATGGCCGAGGGCAGCGACGAGCGTGCGCAGGCGCAAGCCGACCTGGACCAGCGCCGCGCCGCCGCCGACCAGCAGTTTGCCGATGCCCGCGCCGAGCTCTCTGACCTGGGCGAATGCACCTGGTACATCCAGGACCGCGATAACATCGCAAGCTACTCGAGCGTGGAGAGCGATAGCTCGTCAATTGAGGCCATTGCCACGGTGTTCCCGTTCATCTTCTTTATCGTCGCCGTGCTTATCAGTCTCACCACCGCCACCCGCATGGTCGAGGAGGAGCGCACGCTTATTGGCCTGTACAAGGCACTCGGCTATTCATGCGGGCGTATCCTGTCCAAATATGTGGACTACTCGCTGTGGGCGTGTCTGATCGGTGGCGTGCTCGGCAATATCATCGGATTTGTGGGTCTGCCGCTGTTCTTGTTTACGGTGTTCGACGACATGTACTCGCTGCCCCAGATGTTGCTTTCGTACGACATCGTGTCATCACTCGTGTCGGTAGCGCTGTTTGCCGTGGGCGTGGTGGGCGCCACGATTATCGCCTGCCGCCACGAGATGGCCGAGACCCCGGCCTCGCTCATGCGCCCCAAGGCCCCGCGCGCCGGCTCGCGCATCCTACTTGAGCGCATCGGCTTTATCTGGCGCCGCATGGGCTTTTTGAACAAGGTGGCTGCGCGCAACCTGTTTCGTTACAAAAAGCGTGCCTTTATGACCATCTTTGGCATCGCGGGATGCACGGCGCTCGTGATCTGCGGTATGGGTATTCGCGACACGTCGGTCGCGCTTTCGCCCAAGCAGTACGGTCACATCACACGCTACGATCTGCTGGCGGTCGCCAATCCTGACGATTTTTCGCAGACGTGCGCGGCGCTCGACGAGCGAAGCGCGGTCAAGGATTCCGGTGTGACCGTAACTTCGACGCTGCCGATCATGACTGACAACGTTACCTTTACGTTTGGCGGCAAGAGCGAGACCGTGCAGCTGATCGTGGTGCCCGATGACCGCACGAACGACCTGGACGACTATGTGCGCCTCGAGGACGAGTCCAAAGAGCCGCTGTCTTTGCGTGACGGAGACGTGTATCTGAGTAAGAGTTCACAGCTGGTGCTGGGGATTCAGCCGGGCGATACGGCACACGTCCAGGATTCGTCGCTCAATGTTGCCAAGGTCAAAGTCAGTGACATTTCGCTTAACTATCTGGGCAACACGCTTTACATGACGCAGGGCACCTATGAGCGCGCGTTCGGTCGAAGCGCACGCCTCAACGGCGTCTTTGTGCTGCTTAAGGGCTCGTCGGCCGACCAGATTGCGTTTAGCAAGAATCTTAAGAGCGACGGTTGGCTTACGATTTCGAGTACGGCCGAGCATTGGGAAAACTATGAGGCGAACTTTACGATTATCAATTCGGTCGTGGTGCTCGTGACCTTTATGGCGGCGTGCCTGTCGTTTGTGGTGGTGTTTACGCTGTCCAACACGAATATCTCCGAGCGCGAGCGCGAGCTGGCGACCATTAAGGTGCTGGGCTTCCGCCGTGGCGAGGTGCACCACTACGTCAACAAGGAGACGTTGATCCTCACGGCGATCGGCGCTGCGCTGGGCGTGCCGCTGGGCGGCTTGCTGGCCGAGAGTTTTACGTATATTTTGCAGATGCCGTCGCTGTACTTTGACGTCGAGGTCGAGCCGCTAAGCTACGTGCTCGCCGTGGTGCTTTCCTTTGGCTTTACGTTTATCGTCAACCTTGCCACCAACCGTACCCTCAACAAGATTGACATGGTCGGTGCCCTCAAGAGCGCCGAGTAACCTGCCAAAAAGGGACAGGTTTATTTTGGCAGGTTTTATCTGGGCAAACGCCGGACAACCATTATGTGGCCCGGCGTTTGCCCCGTTTTGCTGGGGATGTCTGTCGTTCAGCATCTCAACGTACTGGCCGATGAGCTTTTCCATTTGCCTTTCATTCTATTTGGTTTTCGCTCGCAGGCGTGGATGAGAGGCTCTCTTTAGCCTTCGAGATTGGGCTGGAATGGGTCGTATGCCACAAAACGGGCCTATCTACTACGTTTGCTACCACACCCTCGACCATGACAAAGATTATGAAATTAAAACCGCAGGTAGAGGGCTTGCCAGTTTTCGGAAAAGGCGGGTATGGTCGGCCCTCTCGAGTTAAACGTAGTAAATAGGCCCTTTTCTTGGCGCGCGGTCAGCTCAATGCTAATCTCCGTGCCGGAACTGACCCAGTTGTTTGTAAGTTGCGGTGATATACGGACTGTTTGGCGCTTTGGAGCTTCAAAACAGCCCCTATCTCACCGCAACTTAGGAGAAGGGCGGGGGCGGTTGGGTGCTGGTGGGTCGGAGCGTGTTAGGCCTGTTTGCGGTGCTTCCATTGTTTGCGGCACCAGCGCATGAGCGCCTTTATGACGGGAATCGTGATGAGGATGATCCATGCAGGATGGGGCTGTCCCAAACAGAGCCACATGTAGAGGAACCAAGCGATGGCGGCTGCCGGGTAGATGGCCTCGATCAGCTTAGACAGGTGGCGCCGATCGATGAAGTCGCCAATCGCGTAGTAGACGGGAACCAGAAAGACGAGGAAAAGCCCCATGCCCCATGTGCCGTAGACAATGCCGAGCACCAGATAGGCGAGAGTAACAAGTGCGGGGAAGGGGAATTTGTTCCATGCACGTCCGACCTTGGTGTGGAAATGCTTGCCATGATGGTCGAGCTTGTCGTGTGCTTCCTTCCAGCTGGAAAACGTCTCGCCGTCGATGGTGACGGTGCCGTCGTCATTGGTGCGTACGCTATGTCCATCGTCCTCAAGCGTATCGATATGCACGCCGTCCGGCCCCACATGCACCTCTTCGCCCTTGCGCTCGTTGGTCACATGGATGCCGCTCCAACCAACATGGACTTCCTCGCCTTTATTGGGATCAATGACGTGGATACCGCGCGCGAGGGAAATATCGACAAGTGGCTTATCGCTGCAATCAGCGTGTTCAGTAGAAGCCTCAGCCTCCTCAGCCTTATCTGAAGCTTTGGTGCCGGCGTTGCTGTTCTGCGCCTCATCATCAGCCTGCGAGTCGTCAGTGCTATCCACCGCCTCCCCATACAGCAGCTCATCCAGCGACACGCCATACAGCGCGGCGAGCGCAATAAGGTTATCGGTATCGGGAGAGGATTCGCTGCGCTCCCATTTACTGACAGCCTGACGACTCACACCCAGCTGGGCGGCAAGCGCCTCCTGAGAAAGCCCGGCAGCCTTGCGGCGATCGACGAGCCGCTGTGCCATCGCAAGATCCATGACAGTTCCTTTCATGTGGTGACCGTAATCGAATGAGCCGAGTATGCCGAGAACAACCGGTAGCGACCACCATTTCTAGTTAGAATCTGCCCCAACCCTACCGCAACTACCGGTAGCAACCCCTAACGACCAGCCATTTCAGGACAAATGTCAGTGCTACTCTCAGCTAAGAGCCTGCAACATCCCAAAATCTCAGCCCACGCACCCGCAGCAAGAAGACGAATAGCCTCGGCCTCCCTAGTTACCGCAGGAGGCCTCAGGGCTTACATCCCAAATCTTTCCGCAGGACGGAAGGACCCCGCCGCGCGAAGCGCACGGCGGGGTCCTGACATGTCCGAGGACGATTTGGGATGTAAGCCCTGGGGTCTCCGATGAGAGCAGTTTCGGCCGAGGCTATTCGTCGCCGAAGCTGATGCCCAGCGCCTTGGCCTCGCGCACCAGGTCGCTCTGGGGGTCGACAAACTTGAGCTTGCCGGCGACCTCCTCGAGCGGCATGTGGCACATCTTGCCGTCACGCAGGGCAATCATGTAGCCAAACTCGCCGCGTAGGCACCCCAGTGCCGCCTCGACGCCGCACTGGGTCGCAAAGATGCGGTCCTGGGCGTCGGGTTGGCCGCCGCGCTGCGTGTGGCCGGGGATGGCGACGCGGGCCTCGCGACCAGTCTTGGCCTCGATCTCCTTGGCGATGTCGTAGACGATCGACGGACTCGTGCGCTCGGCGAGCTTTTTCTTGTACTCCTTCTTGGGCAGCGCCGCGTCCTCCTTGGAGATAGCGCCCTCGGCGACGGCTACGATGGTAAAGCGGCTGCCGGTCTCCATGCGATGCTCGATGGTCTTGATGACGTTGTCCATGTCGTAGGGGATCTCGGGAATCAAGATGACGTCCGCGCCGCCCGCGACGCCGGCATACAGCGGAATCCAACCGACCTTGTGGCCCATGATCTCGATGACAAACACGCGGCCGTGACTCGAGGCAGTGGTGTGGATGTCGTCGATGCACTTGGTGGCGACGTCGATGGCGCTCGTAAAGCCAAAGGTCATCTCGGTGCCCCAGGTGTCGTTGTCGATGGTCTTGGGCAGGGCGATAACGTTGAGGCCCTCTTCGCGCAGGCGGTTGGCAGTCTTGGTGGAGCCGTTGCCGCCCAGCATAAACAGGCAGTCGAGCTGCAGCTTGTGATAGGTGTGGACCATCGCGGGCACCTTCTCGACGCCGTCGGCCTCGGGAATGTCCAGGCGCTTGAACGGCGTACGGCTTGTGCCCAGGATGGTGCCGCCGCGGGTGAGGATGCCGCTAAAATCGGCGGGCGTCATGACGCGGAACCTGCTGTAGATAAGGCCCTGGTAGCCGTCCTCAAAACCATAGATCTCAATAGGCTCTTCGCTATTGGTCATAAGCGTTTTGACAATGCCGCGCATGGTGGCGTTGAGCGCTTGGCAGTCGCCGCCACTGGTAAGAAGACCGATCCTAAGCATGATGAATCCTTCCGGGCAAGTTATAGCATGCGCATAAGTTTACCCCCGCACACTGTTGATACGGGGGTAAAACGTGTTAGCTCAAGCGTATAGAAATGTAAACAACGCCAGGCGAGCGTAAAGTCGACGGGCCTGGCTCCTTACAGTGCGAATGCGTCGATGTCGCCCCAGTGGCGGCGCAGCGTGATGGCGGCAGCAGGCTCGGTGTTGTCAAAGACGACCGACCACTGCGTGTTGCTGGTGATGTCTTCCGGATTGGGCTCTTGCGCTGCAGCGCGTAGGGCCTTCCAAGCGACTACCTCGTCTTGGGCACCGACATGGGCGTCAAGGACATCGGCGATGGCGACGGCGCGCTCTTTACCATGGCCCAGCTCGCCATTCTTTTGGTTGGGGAGCACCTCGTCGCCATAGCAGGCGTAGAAGTTCGTAACCTGGCGTACGGGAGTCGCTTTGAAAGCGCGGTCCGGATCGTGCGGATCCCACTCTACTACGCGCGCGTCACCGGCGGCGTCGTTGATAAAGAAGTGGTAGTCGCGTCCGGCCATGGCGTGCATGTCATAGGCAGAAAGCAGGTCGACGGCCTCCTGTGTGGTAGCCGCGCGGTCGAGCACCAAGCGGATGGCGAGCGAGGTATTGATGACGGGGCGCTGCGTGTCCTGGTCACAGGGCTTGGAATCCAGAGTGAGTACGGCAATGGACACGCCGCATTCGTTAACACCATCGAGCTGGGCAAACGGGCCCATGAGTGCGGCGGCGCGTCCGGCGACGGTGTCAAGCGGAGTGTTATCGCCCAGGTTGTTGAGGGCGGCAAATCCGATGGAGGCATAGCCGCCGCGTGGGTGATTGCGCACCAGCAGCGCCGAGGTGTCGTCCTTAAAGTCGTAATTGCGACCGGTGCGCACGCGGCGTTCGGCATCTACGGCGACAAAAGCGCTGCAGGCAAACTGGGGCGCCTGGACATGTGCCGGCACACCGGGCAGCACCTGCGCCACCACGGCATCGATGTAGGCCTGGTCGTCGCGTACGCCGGCGGCGATGATGCGATCAAGATCGTAGTCGTAGGCGATGTCGATTGCGTACAGGTCATAGCCATCCGCGTAGCCGGTCAAGCGTTTGAGCGACGCGGCGGACTTGATTTGCTTGTGATAAACGATACCGGTGGCAGCGGCAAGGCCGACGGCGACACCCGCGACACCGCAGGCGATGGCAATGTTACGTGGCTTCATGACGGCTCCTCTCGTCCTGTTAGCGCAATTGTCGCAAAAGGAGCGCGGGCATGATGGCTCAACTTGGTGAGCGGCGCGGAATTAAGCACGGAATGAAGAGTGCGGCGCTGGCGTGGCGGGGTATGCTGGAGGGGACCATCAACCCAGCGAAAGGGGAGAGCATGACGGATCAGGAAACGATCGAGCGCGTGCACGTGACGGCCGACGATATCGAGGCCTCCAACGACCTTATCGACTTTATCGAGGCATGCCCCAGCGTGTTCCATACGGCAGCGACCATTATGGCCGAACTCGACGAGGCGGGCTTTACCTACCTGCCCGAGAACGCAGCGTGGGACATCGAGCCGGGCGGGCGTTATTACACGCAGCGTAACACCTCGAGCGTCGTTGCCTTTAAGGTGGGCGAAGACCTGGCCGCTACGTGGGGCGAGGACGGCGTTGCCGGCGACTATCATTTTCAACTCACGGCGTCACACAGCGATTCGCCGACGTTTAAGGTTAAGGCCGTGCCCGAGCTCGACGGCGCGGGCGAGACGCTGCGCCTGAACACCGAGGCCTACGGCGGCATGATCGACTACACCTGGTTCGATCGCCCGCTGGCACTTGCGGGCCGCGTGCTGGTGCGCGAGGGCGACCGTATCGAGAGCCGCTTGCTCGCTACCGAGCGCGAAGTTGCCATTATCCCGAGCCTTGCCATCCATATGAATCGTGGCGTTAACGAGGGCTTTGCGCCCAACCGAGCTGTCGACCTGTGCCCGCTCATCAGCGCCGGCGACCTTAAGCAGGGAGATTTTGACGCCCTGATCGCCGACGAACTGGACGTTGAGCCCGAGCAAATTTTGGGTCGCGACCTGTTCCTGGTCAATCGTCAGGATGCACGCATTTGGGGCTGGGCCGACGAGTTTATCTCGACGCCCAAGCTCGACGACCTGGCCTGCGCCTACACCTCGCTGCAGGCATTTTTGGGTGCCGAGAATGCGCACGACGTTTCGGTCTTTTGCTGCTTTGATAACGAGGAGGTTGGCTCCGAGACCAAGCAGGGCGCCATGTCGACGTTCTTGGCCGACGCGCTGCGCCGCATCAACGGGTCGCTGGGCTTCGATGACGAGTCGTACCACCGCGCACTTGCCGCTTCGATGCTCGTGAGCTGCGACAACGCGCATGCCGTGCACCCCAACCACGCCGAGAAGTGCGATGCCCGCAACCGGGTTGTGCTTAACGGCGGCATCGTCATCAAGGAAGCCGCCAACCAGCACTACTGCACCGATGCTTTTAGCCGCGCGGTGTTCCAGGCTATCTGCGATGACGCCGACGTGCCCACGCAGGCCTTCGCCAACAAGAGCGATATGGCCGGCGGCTCCACGCTCGGCAATCTGTCCAATATGCAGGCGAGCATGCATGCCGTGGACGTGGGCCTGCCGCAATTGGCCATGCACTCGAGCTACGAGACCGGCGGCGTGCGCGACGTGATGTACGCCATCCGCGCCCTCACCGCCTTCTACGAGCGAAACCTAACCATCAACGGCGCCGAAAGCGTGGAACTCTAAAACCTGCCAAAAAGGGACAGGTTTATTTTGGCAGGTTTTATCTGGGCGAATGCAAAGGGTGAAACCGAACTAGATCTGCGATACGTGGCCGCCGAGGTGCAGTGCGCCTCGGCGGCTTTTTGTGTACAGAGTACGGCTAATGCTTATAAATGCTATACATGCTTTACGTATCTACCATAGAGCTTTATGATATTTTGAAGTATTAAGGAGGGGTCATGACCACAACAGCCGCTCAGATCAACGTACGTCTCGATGCCGATCTTAAAAGGAGTGGGGACGCCGCTCTCTCCAAGGCCGGTATGACGCCGAGCCAAGCGGTGCGAGCGCTCTGGCAGCTTGCGGCGTCGCTGACCGATCGCCCCGGTGCGCTCGAGGATATCCTGCTGCCCAGTCGTGCCCGGGCGGAACAGCGCGAGCGCGAAAAGGCCGCCAAACGTAAGCTCGAGCTTATGGATCAGGGGTCGAAGCTGTTCGCTGCCGCTTGCTGTGAGTCGGGAATCGATATGGTCAAGGCTCAGCCATCGGACGACGAAGAGCTCAAACGGAATGCCTATGCTGATCGCTACGGCGAGGAGATGAGCTGGCTCTATGAGTGAGACTCCAAAGCGCATCTTGGTTGACACCAACGTGTGGCTCGATTACTTCATTCCCTCACGACGTGGTCGTTCGGTGGCGATTGAGTTTTTACGCGATGCATGCACGGCGCAGGTTGATTTGCTGTATGCGGCGACATCGTCCAAAGACCTGTTTTATTTGATTTCAAGCGAACATAAGGCATGGTATCGGCGCGAGCATGGTTCGCTTTCCCAAGATGCCGCTGCGGCAGCGACATCGCTTGCATGGGATTGTCTTAGCGTGCTGTCGCAGCTTGCCACGCCAGTGCCCTGTGACCTGAGCGATATATGGATGGCGAGCAGGCAGCGTGAGCTCCATAGCGATTACGAAGACGATTTAATCATTGCGGCAGCGATACGCGCCCAAGCAGATTTACTGGTCACCAACGATGTCAAGCTCTCTTCGCATGCGCCCGTCGCAGCAATGAACGTCGAAAACGCAAGAAACTATCTAACAACGCCTAATTAGCTCTAAACCTCACTGGCCGAATTAATAGTCAGCGAGAGTTCCCGGGCTGAGCCAGCACTGGTTAGACCCCGCAGGTTGAACAAAAGTCAGCGAGAGCCCGTCTGGTCGAGCAAGGTGCCTTGAAAGAGGAGGGCATTGGCCTTCTGGCCATGCCCGACGATTGAAAGGCAGATTGCCGTCCAGACGGGCTCGCGGCGTCGAGTGGTCCGCCGTTCGTTAGAACGGCGGAACCCTAATGTTCGATCCAGCAGCGCAGGGTCTCGCCGGCCTGCAGGTGACGCAGATTCTCCGCGGCGATGTCGACCACGTTGTTGAGCGTGGCGGCCAAGTGGAACCAGCCGGAGATGTGCGGCGTGATGAGCATGTTGGGCGCATCCCACAACGGGCTTGTCTCGGGCAGCGGCTCGGGGTCGGTGACGTCGACCGCGGCGCCGGCGAGATGTCCTGATTCCAGGGCGGCAACTAGGTCGTCGGCAACCACAAGATCGCCGCGGCCGCCGTTGGCAAAGAAGGCGCCCGGCTTCATCGCGGCGAAGAACTCGGCGTTCGCCAGGCCGCGGGTCTCGGGTGTGCTGGGCATAAAGGATGCGACGACGTCTGCCTCGGCCAGGCGCTCGGGCAGGGCATCCATGCCGTCCATGTCCTCAAACACAATGGGGTAGACGAGCGGATGGCGCTTGATGCCGCGGATGTGTGCGCCCATGCTGCGGCAGAGCGTGGCAAAGTGGCCGCCGATATCGCCCGCGCCCAGCACCAGCACGTTGGCATTTTTGAGCGAGGTAACCGGCCCCAAATCCTCCCAGCGATGCTCGCGCTGCAAGTCGTGATAGCCGGGCAGGCGCTTCATCATGGAAAGGACCATGGCAAACATGTGCTCGCTCACGGCCTGGCCGTAGGCGCCCACCGAGCAAGACAGTTTGGCGTCGGCTGGCACGGTGCCGGCGGCAAGGTAGTCGTCATAGCCGGCGGTCTGCAATTGCAACAGCTGGAGATGCTCGCATGCCGTGAGCATGTCAGGGTCGATGTTGCCCAAGATCACGTCCGCACCGGCGACCTGCTCGCGCGTGACGGCGTCGGCGCTCGTGTAGATAAAGTCCTCGCCCGGAGCGCTCGACTCAAGAATTGCGCGATGGCGATTGTTGACGGGCAACAAAACCAGGATGTTCACAAGCAGTCCTCTCCGCTCAACCTACCAAAAAGGGACAGGTTTATTTTGGCAGGTTATATCAGGCAAAACGTTCAAACAAAAACGCCGGATGCAAGACGAGCGTGCCCGTCAGCATCCGGCGCATCCACGGCTACCAGCTCAGCAGCTCGTAGCCGTCCTCGGTCACCACGAGCTGCACCTCGCACTGGGCCGAATCGCTGCCGTCCTTGGTGCGCACGCACCAGCCGTCACCCTTGCTAATCTTGATATCGGGCGCTCCGGCATTGACCATGGGCTCGATGGTAAAGACCATGCCCGGAGCCATGATGGTGTCTACATCGGGCGCCTCGGTGGTAAAGCCCACAAACGGGTCCTCGTGGAACTCCTTACCGATGCCGTGTCCGCCGTACTCACGCACCACGCTAAAGCCGGCGTCCTCGACGGTCTTTTGCACAGCCTCGGCCATAACGGAGAGCGGTAGCCATGGCTTGACGGCCGCCAGACCCGCCTCCACGCTGGCACGGGTGACGTCGACCAGGCGCTGGCGCTCGGCCGAGACCTCGCCGATGCAGAACATGCGGCTCGAATCACTAAAGTAACCGTCCAAGATCGTGGAGCAGTCCACGTTGATGATGTCGCCCTCGTGCAGCACGTCCGTATCGCAGGGGATACCGTGGCAGACGACGTCGTTGATCGAGGTGCACACGCTCTTGGGATAGCCCTCGTAGTTGAGGTCTGCCGGCGTGCCACCGTGCTCGACGGTGTAGTCGTAGATCATCTGGTCGATCTGGTTGGTGGTCATGCCTGCGGCGATATGCTCGCCCACATAATCGAGCACGCCCACGTTGATGGCTGCCGAGCGCTTGATGCCCTCGATATCGGCGGGAGTCTTGTAGAGCGTGCGAGGCAGAACCTCCCAGCCTTCTTCCCACAAGCGCTCGAGGCGCTCATCAAAGGCGCTATGGCATTTCTTGTATTTCTTGCCGCTGCCGCACCAGCAAGCGTCGTTGCGGCCGGGCACGGGTCCTTTGTCATACATGGCTAACTTCCTTTCATTCGCAGCTAGTATAGCCCACGCACGCGGCCATAAAAGTTGCGGTGATATAGTTCCGATTTAAGCGGTTTAACAGCACAAATAGGAACTATATCACCGCAACTGATGGGGCGGGATGGCGGGCACTAGCCGCTGCGTGGTTTTGCTAGTAGCTCACCTGGCAGGGAATACCGAGGGCGCGCACGCGCGCGGCAATGGCGTCGAGTACCTCGGGCACTGCTTTGGCAAGGCCGGCGATCGGTGTTTCGCGCGCCACCGTGTAGATGGTCGCCTCCTGCGGGCGAATGCGCTCAAGCGCCGCGAGCCAGGGGGCAACGTACTCCTCGCCGGTGTTGTCGATGGGCTTGCCCCGGTACTCACCGCTCAAAAACATCGTCTGGATAATAACGTGACCGTTAAAGCTTGCGAACGTCTCGATCTGGTGCTTGACGTCGTAGGGGCCAACGGGCTGGTCGAGCAGCTGGATAAACGCCGGGTCGACGGTATCGAGCTTAAGAATGTTGTCGTCGATCATCATGAGCGCGTCGTGCACCTCGGGGCGGTCGGCGCGCGTGCCGTTGGAGAGCACGGCGATCTTGGAGTTTGGGGCAAGCTCGTCGCGCAGCGCGACGGCGCCGGCAATGGCCTGCGGAAACTCCGGTGCGGCGGTGGGCTCGCCGTTGCCTGCGAAGGTGATCACATCGGGGAGCTCGCCCTCAGCTGCCATCTCGCGCAGCTTTGCCTCGAGTGCATCGAGCACCACGGCAGCCGTGTTATACGGCTCATGGCAGGGGCGCTCGGCGTTGAGGCCGTTCTCGCAGTAGATGCAGTCGAACGTGCAGATTTTGCCGCTGGCCGGCATCATGTTGACGCCGAGCGAGAGACCAAGGCGACGGCTGCGAACGGGTCCAAAGATGGGGCTGGCATTCAAAAATGTAGACATAGGCATATGCTCCTCAAGACTATTGCGCCTAAGCATAGCATCGGCTCCAAAGCGAGGTGCGGGCTCTTGCTTTACAAGTTTCGTTTTTTCACGTCGCTCATGATGCCGTGCCATGAAAAGCCTCGGGTCGGGTACAGTTAATCTGTTAACAAGGCGTAAAGCAATGCGGGTCCATCCAACCGTGCTGACGTGCAACTGGATGAGCATTGATGATGGGGGCACAACATGGATTTTACGGTCGAGAATGCGGGCACCACGATTGCCTGTCGCGAATATGCCGACCCGGATGTGTCGCCTGATGCTCCTGCCTTGGTGTGCGTGCACGGCGCTTGTGTCGACGGCACATTTTTCGACGGCATCGCTTGTGAGCTCAGTCGCAACTACCGCGTAATTGCCTACGACCGCCGCGGCTGTGGTGGCAGCAGCGATGCGGCAGACGGCAGCTATGATCTTGCCGCTCAGGCCGCCGATCTGCAAGCCGTGATCGAACACGTTGGCGCTCCGACAAATGTGCTTGCGCACAGCGCCGGTACGTTGGCGGCGCTGGAGCTTCTTCGTACCGAACCCCATCTCGTCGACCGTGCGATTCTGCATGAGCCGGCTGTGTCGGCCGAAGGCGTCGGCATGGGCGCAGCTCCGGTTTTGCTCGATATGATTGCGGCTGGAAAGGTTTCAAGGGCGCTCCGGCTTTTCTTGGGAGCCCTCGGCGACTTGGACCCCGAGGCTCCTGGAACGACCGAAGCGGAAGCCAAGCATGCCCTGCGCAACGGCCGCAGTTTCATGGCAAACGAATACGGGATTACTATGACCTGCGTTCCCGATTGGGATAGCGTTCGCGCGTCAAAAACGGTGGCCGCCGTGCTCCTGGGCGAGCTCTCGATTGGCACGCCCCGCGAGGCTGGCACGCGAGCGGCTGCCGAATATCTCGATTGCCCTCTCGTGACGATCCCGGGCGCGCATAACGGTCTGCGCGATCGCCCCGTTACGGCGGCAAACGCCGTTCGCGATGTCTTGGAGCGTTAGCACGCTCGATGACCTGCGGGGAGGGGGGACTGCTAGCGTTTCGTCATTGTTAACGAATGCGCCCATAACCGCGCGCCCGCGGCTCCATTACCGCCGTTTGCCAGGTCATAAAAATGTAACGATAATCGCGCGTTTGCCTGCAGTTGTTAGATGTTACCCTTGTACCATTTGATATGCACCGTTGCCGTGCGTAACGATAGAAAGGGCCCCATATGCTCAATAATCACGAGGTCAATCTAACCGACGAGGAGGCTGCCGCCGAGGTCGCCCGCGTCGCGAAGACCTACCCCGTGGTGCGTTTGCTGTCGGCCGATCAGATTAAGAGCGAGCCTAACTGCTTGCTCGCCGGCGATCGCTGCCCTTGTCTGCGTCAGTCGAGTCTTGAGGCTTTGGCAGACTCCGATGAGGTGTCGGAGCAACTGCTCAATGATGGCACTGAGTACCGCGCCCGTCTACGCCCTCTGAAGGTCGAGGGCGAGCCTCACGTCTTGCTGATGGTGCGTCCGATTGATGAGCAAGAGGCCGCGGAAGAGGACCTTGTCTACACCGACGTGCTGACGAGCGTGCGCAATCGCCGATATTACGAGGAAAAGCTTCGCAGCGCCCGCATGAATGCCGGCGTTGCGATGATCGACGTTGATGATTTTAGGGCCTTCAACGATACGTGTGGCCGTCATGCCGGCGACCTTGCGCTCGGTGCTGTGGCGACAGCCATACGCAGCGGAATTCGTTCGACTGACGAGCTTGTGCGCTATGGCTGCGACAAGTTTGTGGTTGTCATGCCCAATATTCCCTCCGATGACTTCACCCGTCGCCTGCATCAGGTGTCCGATGCCGTTCATTCCACGATTATTCCGGGCCATGAGTACGTGAGCTTGACGGCATGTGTTGGTGGCGTTCGCATTCATGGCGAGACGGTCGATGAGGGCGTTGGCCGCGCTGCTCAGTTACTGAGCCGCGCTAAGGCAAAAGCCGGTACGGTCGTGACCGATGCCGATTCCATTGAGGCCTTCCAAAGCGAAAAGCCTTTGGTGCTTATCGCCGATGACTCCGAGATGAACCGAGCCATTCTCAGCGAGATGCTCAAGGACGAGCATTGCATCCTCGAGGCCGATAACGGTCGTGCGGCGCTCGACATGGTCGACCGCTATGGCGATGAGTTGTCGCTCGTGCTGCTGGACATTGTGATGCCGGGCATAAGCGGCTTTGAGGTGCTGGCCGATCTGTCGCGCCGATCGGGTATCGATAATCTGCCTGTCATCATGATTTCGAGCGAAGATTCCGATGATGCGGTTCTGCGCGCGTACGAGCTGGGCGCCTCAGACTATATCAACCGCCCGTTTGACTCCCGTGTCGTGCGCCGCCGCGTAAGCAACACCATCCGCCTGTACGCCAAACAGCGCCGCCTGACGAACCTGCTGTCCCAACAGTACAACGAGCGCGTCAAGAACAGTCGCATGCTCATCGACATCATGGCCGGCGTCATGGAGCTTCGCAACGGCGAGAGCGGTAGGCACGTTACGAACATCGAAAAGCTGACCGAGCTGCTGCTTGGCTATCTGGTCCAGCGTAGCGGCACGATCTCCCTCGACAATGAGGAACGCTCCACGATCGCCCTGGCTTCGGCGCTGCACGATATCGGCAAGATGTCGATTGACGATGCGATCCTCAACAAGCCCGGGCGCCTCACGCCCGAGGAATTCGAGATTATGAAGACGCATACCACGATTGGCGCCAACATGCTGCTCGAGCTGGGCAGCCATCACGCCGGCAATGCGCTTATGGAATATGCGTACCAGATTGCGCGTTGGCATCACGAGCGCTGGGACGGCAAGGGTTATCCCGATGGCCTTAAGGGCGACGAAATTCCCATCGCCGCGCAGGTGGTTTCGGTGGCTGACGTGTACGATGCACTGACGAGCGTGCGCGTGTACAAGGACGCTATCCCGCACGAGGAGGCGATCCAGATGATCCTGGACGGTAAGTGCGGCACCTTTAACCCGCTGCTGCTCGATTGCCTGCTCGAGGTGCAAGACCAAATTGCCGAGACGTTGGCACGCCCCGCCGACGTCGTCGCGTTTCCCACGATTTAGTTTGACCAAAGGAGTTTTTAATCCATGATTTCCATGCGTGAGGCGTATGAGAAGATCGGCGCTAATTATGACGACGCGTGCGCTCGGCTGATGGGCGGGGAAATGCTTGCCCGCTTTGCCCTCAAGTTTTTGGATGACGAGAGCATGGGCAAGCTGGAGGCCGCCATGGCGGCAGGAGACGCCGAAGGTGCGTTTATGGCAGCGCACACGCTCAAGGGCGTGAGCCAGAACCTGGGATTCGATAATCTGTACGAGCCGGCGGTTGTGGTGACCGAAGCGCTGCGCGGCGCCGATGCCGTTGACGGCGCTCGCGAGGGAATGCATGCGCTGCAGCAGCAATATGCGGCAACGATGTCGGCCTTGCGCGAGGCGGCCGAGTAAGAGGCTGTGAGCCTTGATGACTATGAGCGTGGATAATCTCCCGTTTTAGGCCCGGTGGCGGCCTCAAAGTGGGAGATTATCCACGCTCGTTCGATACGTGTCCAAAAATCCACGCTCACCTCTTCTGACTAGTGAATGGCCTATGCGCACTGGCGGGGCTTTCCGCATGCAATCCATATCGTTGTTCGATAAACTGTTCGAATAACGATAGAGTCGATGAGGGTGAGTGTATGTCCAACAGCGTTCAGCGTATGGCCAAGGCGGGCGAAAATATCAGGAAGCTTGGTTTTTGCATGGCAGCCGTTTTTGCAGGGATGCTCGTCGCTTTTGCCGCGTTGGTTGTTTACGTGATCTGGTATGCGGTTGCAAACGTTGTTTCTGTCGATTCTTTCGGTGTCGTGACGCTTCTCAATGGCGGGTGCATCGTTATCCCAAGCGGACTGTGCCTGGCACTCGTCGTGGGTATTTCGCTTGTCGTTTTGTGCGGGATCAGCCGTAACATCTCGCGAGGCGTCTCGCCCTTTACCAAGACGCATGTGTGGCTTATCCGTGTTCTCGCGCTTGCCTTTGCTGTTAACGCCGCGGTTTCGCTTGTTGGTGCCTATGGATCGGTCAATCTCACCATTGGCGGACTGGAGCTTTACATCGTGCCTCATTCCTTCGTTATTGAGATTTGCCAAGGCGCTACCTTTGATGCGGGGTCGTTTATCGGCGCAGTTGTCTGTCTGTTTTTCTCGGCGATCTGGAGTTATGCCTCGCTGCTCCAAGAGCAGTCTGACGAGCTTGTGTAGGAGGAAACATGAGCTATCTCATCATCGAGCTTGAGACGCAGCTGCTTAAGACCGGAAAGACCAGCGCTGATCTGATTCGGGCGACGGGGCATACTCCGGCTAATATTTCAAAGCTAAGAAACGGAAAAATAAAAGCTATTCGCCTTAAGACGCTTCTCGAAATCTGTGATGAGCTTGATTGTCAACCGGGAGATATTATTCAGCGCGTGAGCGAGAGGGAGCTTGAGGAACTTATTGTCGAGCGCGCGAAAAATGCCGTGAGGCAGATGCGGGATGGCGGAGGCAATGAGGCATCGCTTCCGACATCAGTCTTCGCTGTCGATTTGAGCGACGAGTAGCTTAAGGCGAACAACTAAAACGAAATATCAGCGTGAAGGGACCCGTGTCTAACACGGGTTCTTTCTTTTAGATTATCTTGACAAATAGTAGTTATCGAAAAGCAATAACAACAATGAAAAACGATAAAGGGAAGAAGGAACGTTATGAGCGGTTTTGCTATCAAGCGGAACGGGAGGCCAATGAACGCATCAGCGATAAAGCTATCAAAGGTGTCAAAGCGCTATGGAAAACGGCGTGTGTTGCATGACGTTTCCTTCGAGGTGCATCAGTCTGAGCTCTGTGCCCTTGTCGGTGCAAACGGGGCGGGTAAAAGCACGCTTATTAAAATAGTGCTGGGCCTCTGTGAGCCATCGTCGGGGAGCGTGGAGCTCTTTGGAGGCAAATCAAAAAAAGAGCTTGGTCTGATGCGGACGCGTGTCGGCTATGTGCCAGATTCCAGCGGAGCATACCAATCTCTCAGCGCGGTTGAGAATCTTCAAATCCGATGTGCGGAATGGGGGCTTGATGAGAAACGTGAGATTCCTCGCGTTTTGAGCCTAGTCGGGCTGGACATCGATGAGAAAAAGAGCGTAGGCAGTTTTTCTCTGGGAATGAAACGGCGACTGGATATAGCTACGGCTTTATTGGGCGACACCGACGTACTAATTTTCGATGAGCCGGCAAATGGATTGGATCCGTTGGGCATCGAGAGTATATGGGCCCTTATCGGTCGATTGAATCGAGAGCAGGGCAAAACCATGCTTATCTCTAGCCACGACTTGGATGAGCTGGCATCGGTTGCAACAAGCTGCCTGTTTATTCATGACGGCGAACTGCTAAAAAAAGGAATCGATGGACGTCATAAGGGATGAGGCGTCGTCCCTAAAAGAGTATTACAGGCGCTTGATGAAGGCGGTCTCGCTATGAAGCGGGCGATCCATCCCATAAAGGCAGATATGATGCGTTTGCACAGGATATTTCCGGCGAAGTTTGGTCTTGCGCTTATGCTGGCGTTCGGCCTTCTCTTCGGCATCTTTCTGAAAAACGGAACAACGTTGCTCGCCTTTGGCAATAGCGTTTTTGGGGAGGATATTGGCTTCTGCTGGAATGTAATCGATCCTACTGCGCCTGATGAGTCCCTTGTGCGCAGTGCTTTTGCCGGTACCTCCCTGTTCGTTCCACTCATCGTTTGCCTGGCGATTTTACAGGAGCGCGGCTATGAAGAGGGATGCCAAATTTCTTCAGCAAGAGGTCTTGCCCGCTTTAACGGGGCTCTGGCACATGTACTTTCGTCTGCTTTAATAATCGGCGCAACATATAGTGCGCTTTGCCTTCTTCTGTTTGCAATAGCGATAACACGTGGAGGGCAAAACTATGCGCATAGCATGCTGGCTGCATTTTTGCCCGCAATGATGATTAACGCCGTATTGGTGATATCGGTTGCGTTGGAGACGGTGACCATCTATCGGATTACAAGCAGCGCCGTATTGAGCGGGGCTGTGGTAATAATCGGATTTGTCATGAGCTTGACGCTCTACGGAGCCTTCCTTCAGGCACCTATACCATCCTTGCGATGGATCTTCTTTCTTCCTGGGCCGTATCTTGGAGTCGGATGCGCCCTTGGGTATAGCGATATGGGCCAGCTGACGCTTCTGGGATATGGCGTGGCGGCCAGCTGTCTATCGGTTTTGGTTTACGCTCTCGTGAGCTTTCATGCTGGGGGTGTGCCCAATGGCTCATCAGATTAAAAGATTCCTCCATTCAGAATGGAAGCGTGTGATCAAATGGACGTACGCCTTAATCCTGGTAATTTATGCGTGCATGGTGGTATTGCAGCTTAATTCTTTCCCGATGTGGTTCTGTAGCCTCCGTGAGAACAGTTTCTTGGGCTTTTTCCCAGACCCGACGCTTCGGCTATCGGCGGAGGATGTCCTTCTATTTGGTAATGCAGAGGTTTTTCGCGGTCTTCTGTTCAACGTAGCCCCGTTGGCTCATGCATTGTTCTTTCCGTTTGTCGCGGCTTGTATCGTGCCGCGCTTTGTCAGTTCGGACTTTATTGAGGAACCGTGGGGGCTGTCGGAGGCTCGGGGAGGGAAGCGTGTGTGCGCTATCGTTGCGCGAGTGGTGCTGTCTTCTTTTGCCCTTTTGGGCGCGTTTGTCCTGACGAGTGTCGTTTTGTACTGTCTTAACTGCGCGATCGTTTTGGATGCTCAGCAGTATTTCAACTTGCATGTATTTTGCTATCGACTTGTTCTTGCTGCCGCTGCCTGCCTTGCATACGTGGTTTCTTGCGTAATCGTTGTTTCCTATTTTGGGTCCGGCTTCGGTCCGATTGGCATGCTGTTGCTTGTCAACGTCGTAGCGATCTACATACAGATCGGGGCCAATTCCATGCTTCCGCTTCCAGCCTCGATGCTCATGTGGATTTGCGGCGTGACCCCGTTGGGGAATGGTCAATGCATTTCGATTTTAATTGACTGTCTCATAAACGTAGCAAGCGTTGTTGCCATTTGCTTTACGGTCGACCGATTGTGGTCGAGATTTCTTTGATTGTTTGTGAGGGATAAACATACCGAGCGTATCAAATACAGGGGGGGCGGGCACCGTGGCTGGTGTCCGCCCCCCTTGGCTTAGGAGGCTTTAACTTGTGTAGCTTGCGAACTAACGGGCCTGCTTAACCTTTGCCGCTGCCTCGACAAACGACTTCCACAGGTTAAAGTCGGTCTCGAGCGTCTTCCACGTGTACTCAGGGTGCCATTGCACGCCCAAGCAGAATGGTTGGCCTTCGACCTCGATGCACTCGGGAACGCCGTCGGTTGCCTTGGCGACCAAACGCGTGCTCTTACCCAGACGGTCGACGCAACAGTGATGTGCCGAGTTGGTCTGGATCAGCCTGTGCCCGCCAAGCGCGCGCTCCAGCAGCGAGCCCGGCACGACCTCGACGGGATGCACGGGGTCGTTGAGCACGTGGGTATGGCGCCACTGAGTGCGGCCCTCGCGAGCGCCCAGGCTCGGCACGTCCGTGCACAGGGTGCCGCCAGTGGCGACATTGAGCAACTGCGTGCCGCGGCAGGTGGTAAAGAGCGGCTTTTTGGCGCGGAGTACCTCGCCGACCAGCTTAAACTCAAAGCTATCGCGGATCTCGCAGCAGAGGGTGGGGTCGTAGGGTCGATCATCGCCCCAACGTTTGGGATTGACATCGGGGCCGCCGGGAATGGCGATGCCGTCGGCGATATCGACGTAATGACGGATGACCTCAATGTCCTCGGTGATGGACATCTGCAGCGGCAGGCCGCCGGCGGCAAGGATGGCATCGACAAAGACACTTGCGATTTCCTCGTTGGGGGAGAGCGTCTCGCTCAAAAAGGGCTTCGCTTCTTCCCAGCGCGGTGCTACCAGGATAAGCGGGCGGTCGGCGGGGTCGACGTCGACGTGCGGGGTATAGGACGATGAGGTACGGGTTCCGATCATGGGCGTGGCTTTCGAATCCGGGTGGACATGGCGCAGGGGCGTGGCGGGACAGATGCGGCGCGGGACAGACGCTCCTGATGAATGTGCCCTGCGTGGCATTTGGGTTAGTGGCCCTTGATGGAGTTGAGGAACTCCTGGGCGCGTTGGGTCTTGGGGCGGTCAAAGAACTCGTCGGGTGTACCGGTTTCCACAATCTGGCCGTCGGCCATAAACACGACGCGGTCGGCCACGCGGCGGGCAAAGTTCATCTCGTGCGTAATCACGATCATCGTCATACCCTGCTGGGCCAGACGGACCATGACCTCGAGCACCTCGTTGATCATCTCGGGGTCGAGGGCACTTGTGGGCTCGTCAAAGAGCATGGCCTTGGGCTGCATGGCGAGTGAACGGGCGATGGCCACGCGCTGCTGCTGGCCGCCCGAGAGCTGTGCGGGCACCTTATCGGCCTGTTCGGCAACGCCCACGCGGCTCAACAGATCCATGGCGCGCTCACGAGCTTCCTCCTTGGACACGCCCAGCACGTCGACCGGCCCCAGCATGACGTTCTGCAGTACCGTCATATGTGCAAACAGGTTGAACTGTTGGAACACCATGCCCAGCTCGGCACGCATGCGGGCAAGGTCTTTGCCTTCCTGCGGCAAGGGCTCGCCCTCGATGAGGATCTCGCCAGAGTCGATGGTTTCCAGGCGATTGATGGTGCGGCACATGGTCGACTTGCCCGAGCCCGAGGGGCCAATCACAACGACGACCTCGCCGCGGTCGACCGAGAGATTGATGTCGTTGAGGACGTGCAGATCGCCGTAGTGCTTATCGACGTGCCTGAGCTCGATCAGCGGCTGATTGCCGGTGGAAGAGGTGCTCTGTGCCATGGTGCTCGGCTCCTTATGACTCGAAATGGTAACTCGTTAGCGGATGATGGTCGCGCCGGTCTTGTGCGAGACGTAGACAGCGGCCTTGTTGATCGCGACGTTGATGAGGATATAGATGACCGCGATGACCAGGTAGACCGACACGAGGGCGTCGTAGTTGGTAATGAGCACGCGGGCATTTTGCATAAGGTCGGGGTAGCTCACCACGTAGGCGACGGTGGTGTCTTTGACGACGACCACAAGCTGCGAAATCAACGACGGAATGATAAACCGAATCGCCTGCGGCAACACGATTTTAAAGGTGATTTTAGCCTTGGAGAGACCGAGTGCCTGGGCGGCCTCGACCTGGCCGCGCGGCACGGCGTTTACGCCGGCACGGAAGATCTCGGCAAGTACGCCGGCTGCAGCGAGCGCGACGGGAAGCGTGAGCATCCAAAACGACGGCAGCGCGATCTTGTACTGGGGCAGCACCAAAAAGAAGAAGTAGATGAACAGAAGGCTCGGCACGCCACGGAAGAAATCGGTGAGCACGCGGCAGACCAGCTGCAGCGGCTTAATGTCGCTGGTGCGGCCGAGCATGAGGGCCAGACCCAGTACCAGCGCGATAGCGCCGGCGGTGAGCGCGACCTTAACGGTGCCCTCAAAGCCGGCAAGCAAGAACTTCCAGGTGGTGAGGTGCGTAAAGAAATACCAATAGTGGACCGAAAGCTGACCGGTCACATAAAAGCGCTGCAACACGAGGGCAACAAGCGCGGCCACAGCGATAAGCGAGATGACGGTGCCGATACGAATCTTGGCGCGCATCTTGGGGCCGGGAGCCTCGTAGAGCGCATCGCGCATGGTGAGCGCGGGGGAGGAGTGCTTGCTCATCGGAGGATCCTCACCTTCTTATCGATGTAGTTGCCAATGTGGCTCACCACAAAGGCCGTGCCCAGGTAGCCGAGCGCCGAGATAAAGAACGCGGCGACGCCGCCGAGCGAGCACGTGTTGATGTAGCTCACCACGCCGGTGAGCTCCTGCGGTTTAAGCGGCACCTGGCTGCCGAGCGCGGTGGTGAGCATGACGGCGATAAAGAGGTTGGTCATGGGCAGCACGCTCGAGCGCAGCGCCTGCGGAATCACGATCTTGGCGAGGATACGGCTGAAGCTCATGCCCAGCGAGCGGGCGGCTTCCACTTGGCCGACACCGACGGTGTTGATGCCGCTCATAAAGTTCTCGGAGCCAAAGGCAGAACCCAAGAGCACTGTGGCGACGATGACGCAGGTGCGGTAGGGCAGGACGACCTTGAGCGGCGGCAGCGCATAGACGACGATGATGAGTAGCGCGATGCCGGGGATGTTACGGAAGACCTGGACATACAGGTCGCCAAAGACGCGCAGCGGCTTGAGCGGCGACACGCGCATCACGGTGACAGCGACGGCCAGCACCATGGCGATGGCAAACGACTCAAGCGTCATGCCCCAGGTTGCTAGCAGGGCGTCGATATAGTTCTGGCCATAGAGCGACCAGAGCTCGGAGAGACTCATGCGGACCTCCCGCCGATAAGGAAAGGGGCTCCCGTGTGTACGGAAGCCCTGACAACTCAGTGAGGAAACAGTTTACCGCAATAAAGCGCATCATGCGTTTCCATATGGTTTCGTAGCGGCCGTTACTAGGCGTATTACCTAGGCGCCGACCTCGGGCAGCTCGGGAACGTTGGTGTCGCCCGTGCGGTCGCCGATGCAGATCTGCCACAGCTCGGTCCAGGTGCCGTCGTCCTCGATCTTCTTGAGGAAGTCGTTGACAAAGGCGACACCGTCGGAATCGAGCGGCAGGCCGATGCCATAGGGCTCCTTGCTGCCGAAGGGCTTGCCGGCGATCTTGTACTTGCCGGGCTCGCGGACCAGGGCGCTCTGCTGCATGTTGTTATCGATGACGTAGGCGTCAACGCGGCCCTGCTGGAGTGCCTGGCGGGCCTCCTCGTCGGTCTTGAACTCCTGCTGGCTGGCCTTGGGAGCGAACTCCTCCAGGATGGCGGGGCCGTTGGAGCCGGACTGGACGGCGACGTTCTTGTCGGCCAGGTCGTCGACGCTCTTGATGTCGTCGTTGTCGGCGAGCACTAGGATAGCCTGCTGGGTGTAGTAGTAGGGACCGGCGAAGGAGACGAGCTTCTTGCGCTCGTCAGTGATGGTGTAGGTGGCAAAGACGGCGTCGACCTGGCCGTTCTGCAGGACGGACTCGCGCGTGTCCGAGGTCACCTGGGTGATCTCGACCTTGTTCTCGCCCAGGATGTAGTTGGACAGGAGCTGCGCGACGCCGGCATCGAAGCCACGGGTCTGACCGTCTTTCTCGTTGAGGAGGGAGAAGAGCGTGGAGGTCTGAACGCCTCCGATCTTAAAGACACCGGCGTCCTTGACGGCCGTGGCCCAGGTGCTGGCGGCGATGGCGTCGTCATCGGCCTTGGGGCCGTTGTCGACGAGCTTGTCGAATGCCTTGGCGTCGAGCGTGGTGGAAGCCTCGGTATCCTCGGAGCTCTTGGAGGAGCCGGCGGCGGAACCCTTGTCGGCCTCGGCGCTGGTGTCGGAGCAGCCGGCAAGACCAAGGCCGGCGACGGTTGCGAAGGTGGCGGCAACGAAGCCGCGGCGGTCGAGAACGACCTGCTGGGAGAGGTTCTTGCTCATGGTAGAACACCTTTCTCAATAAAATCCCTAACGGTTGAGTAGAGTTATACCCTATCGCGCTCAAATGGGTCAACACGAAATAACTCAGAAACATACTTACCTTATGGGTTATTGTACCTACCAAAAAGGGACAGGTCTATTTTGGTAGGTTTTATCTGGGAAAACGTCGGTTATTGCTGCTGAGACGGCGTTTCGCGGACGGTGTGGTCGCTCGCGGCGGTCGCTATAATGGCGGCAGCGCGACGCATATATAAGTATGGAGATCGCGTATGAACGGCTATTCGTTTTTCGCGCCGACCGTGACCTAAAACCACCACAAAGGGGACAGGCACCTTTGTGGTGGTTTGGGCTGGTACGGCGGCCGGTCTCGTTGTTTTGTCTCAATCTGTAACATCTGGACGGGCAAAAGGTCTCTATCTGTTACAGATTGAGACAAAGGTCAGGAGCAAAGACGGTTTGTCTAGATCTGTAACAGTTAGACGGGAATTCGGGCCCTAGATGTTACAGATCGAGATAGTTGAGCTCAAAAATAAAAACCTCCGCAGGGGTGCTTCCCTTGCGGAGGTTTTTTACTCGTTGAGTAGCCTTACGGCCTCGGCGGCCATGTTCTCGACCGTCATGCCGTTCTGAGCGAGCAGCTCGTTGGGGTCGTAGCGGTCGGGGAAGCCCTTGGCGATGCCGAAGGTGCGCGTGCGCACGGGCGTGCAGGCCAAGTAGCACGCGACGCGTTCGCCCCAACCGCCGTCCAAGATGCCGTCCTCGAGGGTGACGACAACGCGATGCTCGGCGGCAAGGCTGTCGAGGAACTCGCGGTCAAGCTCGGTTGCAAAGCGAGGGTTGACGAGCGTGGCCTCGATGCCGTATTCGGCTGCCAAGCGGTTTGCCACACGCTCGCCCAGCTCAAAGAAATCGCCGAGCGCGAGCACGGCCACGTCGCGGCCCTGGCGCACCACGTTGTAGCGCGCGACACCGTAATCGGCGTCCTCGGCAGGCGCCAAGTCGGGGCGGCTTACCAGGCCAATGCCGGGCACGCGAATCGCCACAGGATGCTCGCGATGGTCGAGCGACCAGCTCAGCATGGACAGGTATTCCTCCATGCAGGAAGGCGCCAGGTAACGCATATTGGGGAGAGCGCCCAGCATGGAAATATCAAAGAACGAAAGATGCGTCTCGGATGTGGTGCCAAAGATCGACGCGCCAAATACAAGGATGGTCGCCGGGGCGTCGTTGAGGCACAGGTCGTGCCACAGCTCGTCATAGGCACGCTGCAAGAACGTGCCGTACACGCCAAAGACCGGCTTGGCACCCGAGCGGGCGAGCGCGGTGGCAAAGGTCACGGCGTGCTCCTCGGCAATGCCCACATCGACGAACTGTTTGCCGGCGGCGGCGCGAAGTTCGGGCGTAAAGCCCATGATGTAGGGCGTTGCGGCCGTGATGCCCACAACCTGCGGATCGTGCTCGATGGCGGCGCTGAGCGCCTCGCCCGTAATGTCGGCATAGGTGCGCGGCGCAGGCTCGCTCGGATGGCCCGGGCAGAGCTTGCGCCCAGTCGCCATGTCAAACGGGCCCACATGATGCCAGCGCTCGGGGTCGCTCTGGGCTGGCTCAAAGCCCTTGCCCTTGGCGGTGGAGACGTGCAGCACGATGGGATGATCGATATTGCGCAGTTCCTGCAGCGCGTCGACCAGGGCCAACACATCGTTACCGGCGTCCAGATAGCGGTAGTCGAGCCCCATCGCGCGGAAAACGTTGCGCTCACAGGTGCCGTTGCTGGCGCGCAGCTCGGCCAGATTGCGATACAGGCCGCCATGGTTCTCGGCAATGGACTGGTCGTTATCGTTGACGATGATGATCAGGTTGCTGTCGAGCTCGGCGGCATTGTTAAAGCCCTCAAACGCCAGACCGCCCGAAAGCGAACCGTCGCCAATGATGGTGATGACGTTGTACGCATCGCCCGCCAGGTCACGAGCGTGCGCCAAGCCGCAGCCCAGGCTCACCGATGTGGAGGTGTGGCCCATGGCGAACAGGTCGTGTTCGGACTCGTCGGGATTGGCAAAGCCAGAGGCCTCGCCGTAGCGTGCCGGGTCGATATAAGTGTACGCGCGCCCAGTCAGCGCCTTGTGGGCATAGGTCTGGTGTGACACGTCAAAGACAATTTTGTCGGTGGGGGAGTTAAACACGCGATGGAGCGCGACCGTAAGCTCAACGACGCCCAGGTTGGGGGCAACGTGCCCGCCGACGGCGGCGGAGCTTTCGAGGATGGCGTGGCGGATCTCGCCGCAGAGCAGCGGAAGCTCGGCGCAATCGAGAGCCTTGACGTCCTCGGGCGTTGTCGTTTGCGTAAGCAGCATCGTTGTGGGTTACTCCATGCGAATCGTGCGCCGGCACTCCCTCGGCCGGCACAATTGCACAAGACAGTCTCGCACATTTTGGCGTTTGATATGTGACGGCGGCGCGGTAATTCGCCAACTGGTGGGGCAAAACGTTTTGTCCGATGCCATACTGGTAAATTCGATGATGATTTTATTCATTGCGTGCAGGCTGCGGCTTGCCGCCGAGCGCCGCCGGAAGGAGGCCGCATGTCCGATACCGTTCGTGCCGAGAAAATCGCGCGCGAGGTCGACGATGCCGCCCGTCAGCTTGCCCAGGCGGGCCGCTTGGACCTGATGCATGAGTTTATCCAACATGGCGATGTGACGGTCTATACACATGTGACCTCGGTAGCGCGGGCAAGTCTGTCCTTTGCCGAGCGCCTGGGCCGCGTCGGTATCTCCGTCGACCGCTTATCGCTGCTGCGCGGGGCCCTGCTGCACGATTACTTTCTCTATGACTGGCACGACCCCGACCCAAGCCATCGACTGCATGGCTTTCGTCACCCGTTTTTTGCCCTGGCGCGTGCGGAGGAAGATTTTGAGCTGACGTCGCGCGAGCGGAATATCATCGCGCGCCATATGTTTCCGCTGGTGCCGGTGCCGCCGACGTGTCGTGAGGCATGGATTGTGTGCCTGGCGGATAAATGGTGCGCACTGCGCGAGACGATTGCCGGCCGTCTGCCGCGCAAAGGCGGCGCGAACGATTTGAACGAGGGCCCGAGTGACGGCTCGAGCAAAGAATCGAACGAAAAGAGGAGTGAGTAGACGGTGGGAACCGCGATCGACATGGCATTTGACGGCGCGACGCTTGCCGCCTGTCCGCTCTCGGCGCTGGTACTCTCGTTTGCCTTCTACGGTTTTTGCGGCTGGGTATGGGAGTCGACAGTCTGCGCCATGCTCAACCACGGACGCTTTGCCAACAGCGGCTTTTTGCTAGGGCCGTGTTGTCCCATCTACGGTGCGGGCGGCATCGCGTGCTGGCTGCTGCTGCGTGGAATCCCAGACGCCTCGAGCCAGTTTGTCGCTGCCGCGCTCGTATGCAGCCTGATCGAATATAGCGTGGGCGTGCTGTTGGAAAAAACGACGGGTGCCCGGTTTTGGGATTACTCGCATCTGCCGTTTAACCTGCACGGACGCATCTGCCTGTACTGGGCCTGCGCGTTTGGCTTGGGTGCGTTGTGTATTTGCCGTTTAGTGGAGCCGGCATTGCTGGGGCTGCTTGGCCATCTGCCGGTGCTGATTGTGCGGCTGTCCGCCTTTATCGTCGCGGTCGCGATGATGGTCGATGCGGTGTGCTCGTTGGCGAGCTGGCGGCGTCTGTCCGATCAGCTTGAGCGCGTGCGTGCCGACCTTGCCGACCGCATCAATGAGTCGCTTGCCGACGCCTCCGACTCTATGCTCGAACGTATTCCCGATTCGGCGATTGACTCGGTGGCGCAGACGCATATCCGCGGTCGCGCCGTTAACGCTTGGCTGGCCGAGCTGGGCGACGCGGCGCTCGATGCCCTGCGCGAGAAGACTTCGATGCCGACGTTTATTTCGGATGGTGCTCGCGGCCTGGCGCTCGCTGCCCGTCGCGTGGCCGATGCCGCGCCGAGCATGCCGCGTCCGTCGCTCGGTCGTCGCCTTGCCGGCAAGCGCATGAGCCGCCCGGTACCGAGCGTGTCACTCAGCCGCCGCGACCTACGCTTCTTTAACGCCTTCCCGCGTCTGCGCATCAATCGTTACGAGGGCGTCATCCGAGCTACCGACCTCCGCGACCGAGCCCGCGAGCTGTTCCGGCGCTAGCCAGAGCGGAGCCAAGCGCGCCCTTCTCGTTCGCACGTTTCCCGTTCGTTTCGCGTCCGTTGCCGCGCCGTTTCCAAGATTGCGGTGCCGTTGGAGATGGCACGATCTGGGTCGAGCCGGTCGAAGAAGTCATCCGCATTCGCACCGGCGAACACGGCCCCGCCGCAGTATAGGACAATCTTTCGCCTGACGGGCGTGCCTCTCTTGGGCACGCCCATTCTCGTCTACAATATCGTGCAGACGAAGGAGAGGCATGCCCATGATCAAGATGTTTGCGAGTGACTTAGACGGAACGCTGCTGAACGCCCTGCACGAGGCGGACGGAACCATTCGCCGTGCCATTCGCGAGCTGACCGAGGCCGGCCTGCATGTGGTTCCCGCGACCGGACGCTCGACGCTGCCGATCGGCGAGCATGGCTTTACGGGTCTGGCGCTCGATGCTTGTTGCTCCAACGGATCCATCGTGCGCGACAGTCATGGTGAGGTGCTCAAAACCTGGACCATCGACCCGCAGGTTACCGAGGAGCTGCTCAAGGCGTTTCCGGACATTTGCTTTGATTGCTCCACGCCCGATGGCATGTACTCGAGCGGTTCGTTCGAGATGCATCAGGCAGGCTTTAAAAAGGACAGCCCCATCAAGCGTATTGTGATGCGCGGCATGCGTGCGCGTGGCGGCTATCACGAGGAACAGTATTTCGACCAGTCGATCGGTGACATCCTGCGCCACGATGTGTGCAAGATCAACTGCCGCGTGACCTCGCCCGAGCTGGAGCGCGACCTTAAGGCGTATTTGGCCGAGCGTTCGGACCGCGTGGTCAATGCGCCATTCGATCCGGTGATGTTCGAGATCACGGACGTGGCGTGCAACAAGGGCGAGAGCGTGGCCTGGCTGGCGGGCTACTACGGTATTGCCGAGGACGAGGTTGCGGTTTACGGCGATGGCGGCAATGATATCGCCATGCTCAAGCGTTTCCGTCACAGCTATGCCACAAAGAATGGCAGTGACGCGGCCAAGGCCGCCGCGAGCGCGACCATCGGCAGCTGCATGGTCCACGCCGTCCCCAAACACATGCTCGCCACCATGCGCAAGCAAAACTCCCGCACCGTCATCGAATAATGTGACAAAGGGATAATCCCTCTGTCACATCCCAAATATTGCCTTTACGTGTTGATGCACACGGTGTGCAATAATACTCGCACTGTGCAATAGCGCACAGACTGAGTAACAAGGAGGACGCTTGTCCCAGCTCGAGAAATGCGATCGCCGATCCCTTCGCTCGCAGCGTGCCCTTCGCCAGGCACTTGCCAGCGAGCTTGCCGAAAGCGGCGACCTTTCGCGCATTAACGTTGCGTCGCTCACCGAGCGCGCCGGTCTTACGCGCCGCACGTTCTATTCGCACTACCGCGATATTCCCGACTTTATCAATCAAATCGAGGACGGCTTGCTGGCCGAGATTCGTGAGCGCATTGAGCTCATCACTGCAGCTCAGCTGCCCGATCTCTATCACAACATCGATGAGCTCGAGCCGGCGCCCGGTTCGGTTGAGCTGCTGCGTTATCTTGCGGCCAACCGCGACTTAATCGGTGCGCTGCTGGGTCCGGGCGGCGACCAGGCCTTCATTAAAAGGATTATCGACACCGCGCGTGAGGCTGTGGTGCCGCGTGCGCAGACGGGCATTTTGGGCCTGGCGCTGGGCACGTTCTTTGACTACTACGTTACCTACGTCGTGAGTGCCGAGGTCGGCATGATTCAGCGCTGGTTTGAGCGTGGGCTCACCGAATCGCCCGAGGCCATGGCGCGCATTATGACGGTGCTCGCTTTTGTGCGCCCCGGCGACCTGTATGGCCAACCCATCGATATCAACGTGCCGGAATACGGCATGAAGCTATTGAACTTGCAGCTCGAGGACGCGGCCGACACCGCTGCAACCGTCGAGTCCAACAACTAAGAGGAGAGACAATGAGCAAACTCGTCGAGGGCATCAAGGACCGTGTGGTTGCTGCTGCACGCGAGGCCGCGCCCGCCGTGGTGGACGCTGCGCAGAAGGCCGCGACCGCGGCAGCCGAGAAAGTCGCCGAGGCAGTTGCCGATGCCAAGAACGCGGCAGGGGAGGCGTCCGTCACTGGCGAGCCCGCTACCGCCGCTGAGCCCGTAGCCGCCGCCCACGCCCCCGAAGGTGCAATCTTCAACCCCGAGAACGCTCGTGGCAACCTGCACCTGGGCATCGACGTGGGCTCCACCACCGTTAAGCTCGCCGTGCTCAACGACGACAACCAGATCGTCTACGCCAAGTACCAGCGCCATCACACCGACGTCCGTGCCTGCGCCCGCGACCTGTTCGAGGGTGCCGCGACCGTGCTGCCGACGGCCCAGATGACCTGCGCCATTACCGGCTCGGGCGGCCTGCTGCTGTCCCAGTGGCTCGACCTGGAGTTTGTCCAGGAGGTCATCGCCAGCAAGCGCGCCGTTGAGACCCTCATCCCCGCTACCGATGTCGCCATCGAGCTGGGCGGCGAGGACGCCAAGATCATCTACTTCGACAACGGCATTGAGCAGCGCATGAACGGCACCTGCGCCGGCGGCACGGGCGCGTTCATCGATCAGATGGCAACCCTGCTGCACACCGACGCGAGCGGCCTCAACAAGCTCGCGGCCAACGCCACCACCATCTATCCCATCGCCAGCCGCTGCGGCGTTTTTGCCAAGACCGACGTGCAGCCGCTGCTCAACGAAGGTGCCCGCCCCGAGGACGTGGCTGCCTCCATCTTCCAGGCCGTCGTGACCCAGACCATCTCGGGCCTGGCGTGCGGCCGCCCCATCCGCGGCAACGTCGCCTTCCTGGGCGGCCCGCTGCAGTATCTCTCCGAGCTGCGCCACCGCTTCTACCTCACGCTCAACCTGGACGAGGAGCACCGTATCGTGCCCCAAAATGCCCACCTGTTTGTGGCGAGCGGTGCCGCCATGGCGCATGAGTCCAACAAGCTCAGCACGTTCCCGCAGCTCATCGAGGCCATCGATGCCCTGGGTGACACGCAGGGCGCCGAGGTCGAGCGCCTGGACCCGCTCTTTGCCACCGACGAGGACTTTGCCGAGTTCAAGGGTCGCCACGACACCGAGGTCGTCCCCAGGGGCAAACTCGATGGCTACGCCGGCCGCGTGTTCATCGGCATCGACGCCGGTTCCACCACCATGAAGGCCGCACTCGTGGGCGAGGACGGTCAGCTGCTGCACACCTGGTACGGCAACAACAACGGCGACATCCTGGGCACGGCCAAGGTCATCATGGCCGATTTCTACAACCATATTCCCGCCGGCTGCACTATCGGCCACGTGACCACCACGGGCTACGGCGAGGCGCTGCTCATCGAGGCCCTCAAGGCCGACTCCGGCGAGATCGAGACCGTCGCGCACCTGCGCGGCGCCAAGGCGTTCCTGCCCGGCGTCGAGTTTATTCTGGACATCGGCGGCCAGGACATGAAATGCCTGCGCGTCAAGGACGGCGTCATCGAGCACATCATGCTCAATGAGGCCTGCTCGTCGGGCTGCGGCAGCTTTATCGAGAGTTTCGCCGTCTCTATGAACATGGACGTGCGCGCGTTCGCCGACGCCGCCATCCATGCCAAGGCCCCCGTCGACCTGGGCAGCCGCTGCACGGTCTTTATGAACTCGCGCGTCAAGCAGGCGCAAAAAGAAGGCGCCACGGTGGGCGACATCGCGGCCGGCCTGTCCTATTCCGTCATCAAGAATGCCCTGTTCAAGGTCATTAAGCTGCGCGACCCCAAGGAGATCGGCAGTCAGGTGATCGTCCAGGGTGGCACCTTTATGTCCGATGCCACGCTGCGCGCGTTCGAGCAGCTCACCGGCGTGCATGCCGTGCGCCCCGACATCGCCGGCTGCATGGGCGCCTACGGTGCGGCCCTGCTCGCCCGCGATCGCGCCGGCGCCGACGGCACCTCGACCATCCTTTCGGCTGAGGATATCGCGCACCTCACCGTGACGCAAAAGCATGTCCGCTGCGGTCGCTGTTCCAACAACTGCCAGCTCACCGTCAACGACTTTGGCGGCGGCAGGCGCTTCATTACCGGTAACCGCTGCGAGAAGGGTGCCGGCCACAAAAAGCAAAAAACCGAGGCTCCTAACCTCTTCAAAAAGAAAAACGAGCTGCTCTTTAACCGCGAGGTGCTGAGCCCCGACGAGGCCCCGCGCGGCACCGTGGGCATTCCGCGCGCGCTCAACATGTACGAGAACTACCCCTTCTGGCACGCGTTCTTTACGCGCTTGGGCTTTAGCGTGCAGCTGTCCGACCAGTCGAGCAAGAAGACCTACCAGGCGGGCATCGAGTCCATGCCGTCCGAGAGCGTGTGCTATCCGGCCAAGATGAGCCACGGCCACGTTATGAACCTCATCGACCGTGACGTCGACTTTATCTGGATGCCGTGCGTGCGCTGGGAGCGCAAGGAGGACCCGACCGCCGGTAACTGTTACAACTGCCCCATCGTCATGAGCTACCCCACGGCGTTGGCACTCAACATCGACGAGATCCGCGAGCAGAATATCGAGTTCCTGTACCCGTTTGTGCCGTATCACGATAAGACCGAGCTCAAGCGCCGCCTGTATCAGGTGCTCGCCGTCGACCGCGTGGCCGATGCGCAAGCCGGTCGCGGTCGCGTGCGTGGACCCAAGATCACGCGCTCCGAGGTCGACGCTGCCGTCAACGCTGCCTTTGAGGCCGATGCGCGTTTCCACGAGGACATCCAGACCATGGGCGAGGAGGCCCTTAAGTGGGTCGAGGACCACGGCGGCCACGGCATTGTGCTCGCCGGCCGCCCCTACCATAACGACCCCGAGATCAACCATGCCCTGCCCGAGCTTATCTCGAGCTTTGGCTTTGCGGTCTTTACCGAGGATTCGCTCGCGCATCTGGTAAAGCCCGAGCGTCCGATTCGCGTCGTCGACCAGTGGATGTACCACAGCCGCCTGTACGCCGTCGCTCGTTTTGTGACGATGCGCAACGACCTGGACCTGATCCAGCTCAACTCCTTCGGCTGCGGCTTGGACGCCCTGACCACCGACCAGGTGCAGGAGATCCTGGAAGCCAGCGGCAAGATTTACACCGTGCTCAAGATCGACGAGGTGTCCAACCTGGGTGCCGCGCGCATCCGCATCCGCTCGCTCATGGCCGCGCTTAAGGACCAGGAGGCCGAGCGCTTGGCCGAGGCCACGGCCGCGGGCGAGGCCTACGAGCAGGGCGATGCCGCGCCGGTGGCGCCCTCCACGGATGCCCCCGCGTTCGCGAGCCGCAAGTACACGTTCGAGGCGCAGCGCGAGAGTGCTTCGACCGCGTGGCCCAAGGTGCCCTTTACCGAGCAGATGCGCGAGGAGGGCTACACCATTCTGTGCCCGCAGATGGCGCCGATCCACTTTGACCTGGTCAAAGAGGTGTTCCGTGGTGCCGGCTACAACCTGGAGCTGCTGCCCTCGACTGACCACGATGCCGTCGAGGCCGGTCTGCGCTATGTGAACAATGACATTTGCTACCCGTCGATTCTGGTAACGGGTCAGATCATGGAGGCCATCGAGAGCGGTCGGTACGACCTGTCCAAGACGGCCGTGGTCATCAGTCAGACCGGCGGCGGCTGCCGTGCTACCAACTACATCGCGCTCATTCGCAAGGCCCTGCGCGAGAGCGGCCACCCCGAGATTCCGGTGATCTCGCTTTCGGCAGTGGCGCTCGGCGAGGACAACCCTGGCTTTAATTTGACGCCGGCGCTGCTTAAGCAGGCAGTTTACGCGGTGCTCTTTGGCGACGTGATGATGCAGATGCTCTATCGTTGCCGCCCGTACGAGGCCACGCCCGGTGCGGCGAACGCACTCTACGAGGAGTACATGGCGCGCGCTCGCAAGCTGGCGCCTAAGTTCAACCGCCACAACTACACCAAGCTGTGCCGCGAGGCCATCCGCGCGTTCGACACCATGCCGCTCGTGGGCGAGGGCACCAAGCCGCGCGTGGGCGTAGTTGGCGAGATCTTGGTCAAGTTCCACCCTACGGCCAACAACCACGTGGTCGACGTGATCGAGCGCGAGGGCTGCGAGGCCGTGGTACCGGGCCTGCTCGACTTCTTCCTGTACTCCATGAGCAATGCCGAGCTGCAGAAGGACGAGCTGGGAAGCTCTGCCACGGCGCGCGCTAGCATGCAGGCGCTCATTAAGCTCGTGGACTGGATGCGTACGCCGGTGGAGGAGATGCTCGAAAAGTCCCGCCGTTTTGAGGCTCCCGAGCGCATCGGCACCATGGCCGACAAGGCCCGCACGGTGCTTTCGGTGTGCAACAACATGGGCGAGGGCTGGCTGCTCACGGCCGAGATGCTCGACCTCATCGACCACGGCGCGCCCAACATCATCTGCACGCAGCCCTTCGCGTGCCTGCCCAACCACGTGGTGGGTAAGGCCGTGATCAAGGAGCTGCGCCGTCAGCATCCCGAGAGCAACATCGTCGCGGTGGACTACGACCCTGGTGCGTCCGAGGTCAACCAGCTCAACCGCATCAAGCTCATGATTAGCGTGGCGAAGGAGAACATGCGCGCCGGCAAGGGCTTTAAGCTCGAGAAGGTGGCGCCGCTCGCGATGGACGAGGTCACCGGCCAGATGCGCGCCCACGATGGCTGCGTGAGCTGCGGACCGGCCAGCGAGGAGGCCGTTGCATCGGTCGTCAAGCGTCTGGGACGCGGCATTAAGAAGTAACTGGCCTGCTATGGGCTAGATATGGGACAAACGGGTGGCAGCCGTACCGGTTACCACCCGTTTTTACTGGACATCTGTTGCGTAAACGGTCCAACTATCACCCCCTGCGAACTTGGATTTCGGAAGTATGCGGCAAAATTTGAATAGGCCGAGCACACTGGATATGCCCAAGCTTTGTACCTGCGGTTTTATTGGTGAAAAACCGGGGTGTGCTCGAGGGCTCCGGAATTTGCCGCATACTTCCGAAAACAACGTCTCGGTGGCACCAAAAATTGCCTCCAGAACCCTGAGATAATGAACATATTGTAGCCGTTCGCCGCAAATTATCGTCCGTTCATGGAACCTATCTCCAACGAGTTGTAACCATATGGTTTGATGTTGAAAACATATGATTGCCGGCAGGCCATAGGTGACGTTCCCCCTGATATCGGAGGTTCCAGGTATGTTTCGCGCTCCGTTAAATAACTATCGGTTGGGCTAACATGGGTCGCCGTGCTATTTCGATAACCCTTGCAGTGGTCTGCCTGGCTGTGCTCTTAGGCGCTACGGGGCTGTTTGCTATAAGTCGAGAAACATCCTATATGCAGGAATGTGCTTCCGAAGGGTTTGCCATTGATGGTTTCTATCGGGATGACAAAACGAGTCGGGTAACCCTGGCTTTTCTTGAGGAGGACAACTGTCGATGGCAGCTGGTCGACCAAGACGGAATCTGCACAGACGGGCAGTTTAAGCGTACGGATGACCCCAACATCCTGATATTAAAGAAGGAAAACGGTGAAGAATTCGGTACGGTCCACGTGGCGTATATATCGCGCCGGCGCAATCAGGGGCAGATTTACCTAATTAGAAATACTAAGGTGACCCGATTTTATCTTGTGAGCACCGATCCGGCGTTTATGGTGGAGTCTGGCGATGTCGATGTGGACAGTTGATTCACGGCAATAAAACGGCGAGCGGGGCGCGGGTGTGAACTGCACCACGCTATTTGCTCGCGTCCGTATCGCGTCTGCGCCTCGTCATAACTTGCGTCCGTGCGAGCGCTCATCCCGCGCCGGCATCACTTCACATCGAACTCCACGCGATCGAGTTCGGGCACATTGAGGTCGATGAGCTTGCGGGCAACACGACGGTCGTGCGCCCCAAGTGTCTCGCTTGTCGTCACATGGGCGACAACCTCGCGCTCGACGAGGCCCTCCTCCCCGCCTTCGGTGGCCGAGGTCTCGACGGCGACGGTGTAATCCTTAAAGCCCGGCAGTACCGCGGCAAGCTCGCGCGTAGTTTCGGTGACACCATAGCCGTCCTGCACGCCGGCCTGCGCCGAGCCAATAGACCCCGCGGTCATAACGATGCAGGGGATGGCAAAGATCACCGTGCCCACGATGATGCGGCGGCGCACCTTGTGTGACAGCTCATCGACCTCGGCGTTTTCCTCGGCGGTCACAATGCCGTCGCCGTTGAGGTCACGCTTGAGCGGTACACGTAGAAGAAGCAATACGGCTTCGGCCGCCAGCGCGATAAAGACAACGTTGATGCCAAATTCGTAGAGCGCCGAGAGAAACAGCGACCCGCTCGCGATGGCGATGCCGTAACCCGCCGCGCACAGGGGCGGCATGAGCGCGGTTGCCACGGCCACGCCCGCGATAAGCGTCGCGGGCTCCTGGTCGCGCGAGTTGCCCAGGCCTCCGGCAAAGCCACCCGCGAGCGCGACGGCAAGATCCCAGACGGTGGGTGTCGAGTTGTCGATGATAGCGGCCGTGGTGGTGCCGAGCGGTGAGAGCTTAAAGTACAGCGTGGACGTGATCAGGCAGAAGGCCATCTGCAACGCGAGACCGGCAATGGCCTCGACGGTAATCTCGCGGTCGAGCGTGGCGATGCCATATGCCATGGCAAGGACCGAGCCCATGAGCGGGCAGATGAGCATGGCGCCTACAATGGCGATATCCGAGTCGATATCGAGGCCGATGCTCGCGATCAACATGGCAATGATCAGGATGCATAAGTGCGAGCCAGTCAGGCGCGCCCCGTTTACAAAGCGCTTGCGAATCACGTGATAGGGCGCGCGTCCCTCGCGAATGTTGAACGCCTGCTTAAGGAAACGGGTGGCATTCTCCATGGCCTCGCTGTGTGCAGGGCGTATACCGTGACGACGATGATGACGCTCGCGCAGCCGCTTGATCTGTTGTTTGTCGAGTTCCATGCTTACCTCGTTTAGCTTCTGAGCCGCTTCTTGCGTCTGTCGTCTTTACTCTACACCGCGTTAGGCGAGGTGTCAGACAAGGTTTGTTGACCTGAAAGTCAGGCCAATCGACATGGCTAAAACGCCGTGAGGATCATAAGAGTCAAATAGACAAAAAAGCGCGGGGCCGGTTTGATTCCGACTCCGCGCTCTGCGCTGGTGCGTTGTTGTTCGGCCTACCCCAGCAGGCTCAGACCAACAGAGACAAACGCCAGAATAACGCCGACGATGGACTCGCCGCCGAGCAGGCCGCTGGCGACGACCAGGCCCTGTTCCTGGAAGGCGGCGTCCTTGGCAGCCTTCTCCTCGTCCGAAAGACCAGCGGTGGCGTCGCGGTGGGCGGACCACTTGTCGTAAGCGAGCTTGACACAGGAGCCCAAGAAGGCCGTGAGCGACATATAGAACGGCAGGTACACGCCCAGGCCGATCATCATGGCTGGAATGCCGAGCCAGTACATGACGATACCGGCGATAAAGCCGCCTGCGAACCACGGCACACTCGGGATGCCCGAGACCATGGTGGCGACGACGCTTGCCTGTGCGGCAACGAAACTCTTGTCGGGACCAAAGGCGTCCGGACCATAGGCGGTGACGAGCGCGACCATGACGGCGGCAGCGACCAGGGCGCCCACGATGCCGCCGATGGCCTGGCCGACCCACTGTGCGCGCGGGTTGGTGCCCAGCACGGCGCCGGCCTTAAAGTCGTTCATGACGTCGCCCGCAAGGCCGCACGCTACGGCCACGATGCCGGCGATAAAGAACAGCTTGACCTGAGCGAGTTGCGCGAAGGTGGCAACGATGAGCATGACGATGAGGCCAAAGATCTCCATGGGGTCGATGCCCGTCTGACCGCAGCTCTGCGCGCTCATGATGGTGGTGACAAAGGTGAACAGCGTGACGATGACGGCAGGAACGGGGCCAAGACCGAGTACGATAGCAACGATCACGGCGATGGCGGCAGCGCCCAGGCCGATGATACCGGCGTCGAGCTTAAGGGAGCCCGAGATGAGTGACTGCTCGTCGGTGTCGGTGGAGCTGTCGGCGGCGAGGCCGCGGACGATACCGGCGACCTGCGGCAGGATGTCCTTGAGGACGACGGCGACGCCAAAGCCCATCATAAGGCCCATGCCGAGGGACTTGACGATGCCTTGTGCGGTCATAACGTCAAACAGACCGGTAGCGGTGCCGCCGACAATGATGCCAAAATTGCCCAGTAGCGCGCCGGCAAACCAGAATGCGACCGGGGCGAAGCCCACGAGGAAGCCGACGGAGAGTAACATGGGCGAGTTGTAGATGGCAAAGGTAACGCCGGGGATATTGAGCGTGCACAGCATGCTGGGCACCACGCCCAGGGCGTCTCGAAGCACGCTGTAGATGCCGGCGATGGCCATGGAGCCAAAGAGCTGCTTGCCAGTCTTGCCGCCGGCCTCGGTGGCGCGCAGGGTCTGAGCTGCGGCGTTGCCGGTGGGGAACTCCAGCGCGGCGTCCACGATAAAGTGACGGTGGATGAGTGCCGTGGCCAGCAGACCCAGGATGGTGCCGGCGAGTGCCACGATGAACATGTCGAGCCAGCTGATCTGGTCGGCATAGCCCAGCATCCAGGCGCCCGGGATGGTAAACGCCAGACCGCCGGCGACCATGGCGCCTGCTGACATGATAGTGTGGGTGACGTTTGCCTCGTTGAGGCTGGCGTTGCCCATGAGCTTAAGGAAGAACAGCGAGATGACGGCAGCGAAGACGATCGGCCAGGGGAGTGCGCCCATCTTGAGGGCGGTGTAGGCCGAGCTTGCCGTGATGATCACGCAGCCAAGGACGCCGATGACGACGCCGCGCAGCGTAAGTTGACCGCGCATCGAGGTGCGGTTCGAGGGATTGCTCATATAAAACTCCTTTGCGTATATCCGCTTCCCCCGGGAGCGCCGTTACGGATACGGCGCGGGAAGTCGGGTTACCAAGGGCCGCCGCGTGAGCTCGCAAACGACCGCGCACCAGTATAGCCGCAAGCTAGTCATTTTGGGATGACTGGTTTAGGTAGGCGATATACTGCTGGACAGACGAAAGGAGCGCCGACGATGCTTAATGGGTACGCATATATATTGACGATCGACGTGGGCAACACGTTCATTCGCTTTGGCCTGTTTGCAGAGGATTCGGCCGCGGCGCAGGAATGTCCGCTTGCGACGTGCGAGATCACCACGCCGTCGAGCATCACAGCAGACGAGGCGCGCATGCGTCTCGTGCAGGTCATGGCCGCACTGGCGGCCGATGCGGGCATGCCGGGTGCGCTTGTGCCCGCGGCTGCTGTGCTGAGCTGCGTGGTCCCGGCGCTCGAGCGCCCGTGGAAGGCGGCACTTTCCCGCACCTGCACGGGGCGCGTGCTCACCGTGGGGCCGGGACTTAAGACCGGCATGCCCGTGCACTACGACGATCCGGCCGAGATCGGCCCCGACCGCATCGCCGATGCCGTGGCGGCCCGCGCCGTCTACGGGTCGCCGTGCATCGTGATTGACCTGGGCACGACGACCAATATCGAGGTCATCGACGCGCACGGTACCTTTGTGGGCGGCGTTATCGCGCCGGGGCTGGCACTCGGCGCCCGTTCGCTCTCGGCGGCAGCAGCGCGCCTACCCCAGGTTGAGCCCTCGGCGCCCACACATGTAATCGGCCACAACACGCGTGAGGCCATGCGCTCGGGTGTGGTTTTGGGCGAGGTGGCCCGCATCGACGGCATGCTCGACATGGTGCTTGCCGAGATGCGCGCGACCAAGGCCGCGGGGGAGGGCGATGTGCCCATCGTCATTACCGGCGACGATGCCGAGGCACTTGCGGCGCTGGTCGGCCATAGCCTGACGGTCGACGACGCGCTGACGTTGCGGGGTCTCGCCGAGCTCTACCGCATCAACCAAAAGCCCCGCCGCGCGTAGGGCGAGGGGCTGGTGGGATAAGCGCCCCTACCTTTCACCTGCTACAATGGGCCAAACTATTGCGATTTCGGAGGTGTCTGCCATGTCGGACGATCTTCATCAAACCGCGTCGGGCAAGCGCCGCGACGTTATTAGCTGGGACGAGTTCTTTATGAGCGTGGCCATCGCCGCGCAGCGCCGTAGCAAGGACCCCAACACGCAGGTGGGAGCATGCATCGCCAGCACCAACCACCGCATCCTTTCGGTGGGTTACAACGGCACGCCCTCGGCGCTCAACGACGACTTTTTCCCGTGGGGTACGAGCGATGACCCGCTGCAGGACAAGCACAACTACGTGGTCCATGCCGAGGCCAACGCCGTGCTCAACTACCGTGGCTCGCTCAAGGACCTCGAGGGTTCCACGGTCTACGTCACGCTGTTCCCGTGCCACGACTGCGCCAAGATCCTGGCGCAGGTGGGCGTGGGCGAGGTCGTCTACCTGGACAATAAGTATGCCGACACCGATGACGGCCGTATCAGCCGCCGCATTCTCGACTCCTGCGGCATCAGCTACCGCCAGGTCATCGTCGATGTCCAGATTGGTACCGGGGAGCAGACTCAGCAGTAGCGCGTGCCAACGCCAGCTGGCGGCAAAACAGCCAAAAGAGACCCGTCCCAAATTGACTGCTCGTGAAAGTCGTGTCCGCACGCATGGCTGGCGCCTAAGCGGGTACATGGCTGTAGTAACATAGCCCCTGTCCGCGGGCGTGCCCGCGTTATTGTGAGAAAGGAGCCCCTGTGGCTGTTAACGAAGAGCTGCTTAAGAAGGTTCTTGAAGAGATTCGCCCCAACCTGCAGGCCGATGGCGGCGATATGGAGTATGTGGGCGTCGACGACGAGGGTGTTGTCAAGCTGGAGCTGCAGGGCGCCTGCGCCGGCTGCCCCATGAGCTCGCTAACCCTTTCCATGGGTATCGAGCGCATCCTGAAGGAGCATGTGCCCGGCGTTACCCGCGTTGAGCAGGTCAATGCTTCCGGCGAGGCCGAGGACCTGTACGACGAGTACGCGCCGTTCTAAGATGCGAAAGCTGCGGACGGTACGCTCCGCATAGACGTTACGTCCAAATATGCGGCTGCGAGCGTAAGGCCCGCGGCCGCATTTGTATGTAGGGAGCAGGGGATCGATATGCTCAACGACCTCTACCATATGCTTGATCCCGTCGCTATCTCGGCGGGCCCCATCACCATCTACTGGTACGGCCTGGCCTATGTGGTCGGCGCCCTGCTCACGGCGGTCGTTATGTATCGCACGCAGCGCCGCTGGGGCTTCGACATTACGGTCGATGACCTGACGAGCGTCGTGGTCGGCGCGGTCTTTGGCCTCATCATCGGCGCGCGCCTGTTTTACGTCGTCTTTTACGGCGATGGCTACTATTGGACCCACCCGCTCGAGATCTTTGCCACCAACGAGGGCGGCATGAGCTTCCACGGTGGCCTGGTCGGCGGCATCTTGGGTGGCATCATCGTGTGCCGCATGTATAAGCTCGACGTCTGGACCGTCGCCGACCTTGCCGTGATCGGCGCTCCGCTGGCGCTGTGCCTGGGCCGTTGTGCCAATTTCGTCAACGGCGAGCTGTGGGGCAAGCCGACCGATCTGCCTTGGGGTGTGGTCTTTGGCGGCACCGCGGGCGATATGCCGCGTCACCCTTCCCAGCTCTACGAGGCGTTTCTAGAGGGCATCGTGCTCTTTTGTATCCTGCAGGTGCTCAGTCGCAAAAAGCCGCTGCTGCCCCAGGGCACGTTTATGGGCGTGTTTGTGATGGGCTACGGCATCGTCCGCTTCCTCGTCGAGTTCGTGCGCGTGCCCGATGCCCAGCTGGGCTATCTGCTGGGCGGTGTCATCACCATGGGTCAGCTGCTGAGTTTGCCGCTCGTGATTGCCGGCCTGGTGCTCATCATCTTCGCCCGACACCGCAATCGCCCCCAGCGCATCTACCTCGACGCCTAACCAAGACCACCACAAAGGGGACAGGCACTTTTGTGGTGGTCTTGCCGAGTTTGATAGGTTTCTAGAAAGGCTTTCGGACTGTGAAGGATTCCGACCTCTCCACAACGGCTGCGCGCGACGCTGCCCGCATCGTCTGGTTTAAGCGCTACCCCGCCAAGCAGACGCTCATCGCATTTCTGCTCGCACTGTTGGCGACCACGGCGTTTTCCATCGATCCCGCCCCGGTGTCGAGCAACGCAGTCTTGGCGATTGACCCCAAAGCCTCGGGCATGCTGTACGTGTGCTACGAGGTGCTCCTCTCGTTTGCCGGCCATACCGACGCGGTCATGCTGCTTGCGCTTGCCTGCCTGCTCACTCTGCCGTTTCGCTACGTATTCTTTGGCCGCGGCGATGCTTGGCGTCCTTCGGTGATCCTTCCGTCGCTGTTCTTTGCCGTCTGCATGGTGTTTGGCCGCAGCTACGACTTCACCGATTCTGCCGAGATTGTGCTCGGCGACAAGGCCCGCATCATCTGCGCCTGGATAGGCGGTGCGGGCTGGATGCTCTTGGCGGTCGTTGCCTTCTACCTGGCTTTTGAGTGTCTAGATTGGCTGAGCTCTCGGCGCATTCCGTTTTCCGAAGCGCACTTTGGCCGCGTATGGCGTGTGGCTCACGCCGTGCTCTCGGTCCATCCCTTTGCCGGGCCCTTCCTGGTGCTTGTGATTGCCTGGGCGCCCACGCTTATCGCTTCGCTGCCCGGCCTTTTTATGGGAGATACGGGTGCGCAGATTCGCCAGTGGTTCAACTACCCCAACGGCACGAGTGACTACCTGCGTCTGCTCAATCCCAATGTGTTGCTCAACGGACATCACCCCGTGGCGCACACGGCTATCATCGGTTCGTGCGTCCAGCTGGGGCTTTCACTGTTCAACAGCGCCAACGCAGGTCTTGCCATCTACACCTGCGCACAGTTCGTCATCACGGCCGCCTGCATGGCCTATTCCATCTCGTCGCTGCGCAAGCTGGGCGTGAGTCTGCCGGTCCGCGGCGTGATCTTGCTGTTCTTTGTGTTTATGCCCATGTTCTCCAACTACGCGGCCCTGCTTACCAAAGATGTGCTGTTTGCCGACGCGTTTTTGGTGCTGTTGGTGCAGACCGTGAAGCTCGTGGCATGCGGCCTGCCCCGTCGCGATGCCAATGCCGAGCGTGCGGGCGAACAGAGGCCCGTGCTCTTTGCGCGCCATGACTGGCTGCTGCTCGCTCTGGGTGCCATGGGTTCCACGTTTCTGCGCAACGGCGGCCTGGTGTTTCCCCTCGCGGCATGCGTAATCGCGGCGGCGTTTTGCGCATGGGACGTGCATGTGGCTCGTCGTGCAGCCAAGCAGGCTGGTGCTGCGCCTTCGGGCGCCATCCCGCGTTTCCGCTGGATGGGAGTTCTTGCGGTGCTTGCACTCTGCCTTGCCTCTAATATGTACTTCACCAAGGTCTTTATGCCGGCGCACGATATCACGCCTGGTTCCAAGCGCGAAATCCTCTCGATTCCGTTCCAGCAGACGGCTCGTTTCGTCCAAAAGCACGACGGCCTCAACTCGGGCGTCAACCCCACGGTTAAGGAGGACGGCACCATCGTGGAGGCTCCTTGCGACGGCTTGGTGACCGACGAAGAGCGTGCCGTGATCGACCGTGTGCTCAAGTACGAGAATCTGGGCCGCCGTTACAACCCGGACAAGTCGGACGCCGTCAAAAATTGCTTTAACGAGTACGCCTCGCAGGAAGACATCAAGGCCTATTTTGAGGTGTGGGCCCAGATGTTCAAAAGGGATCCCGAGTGCTATATCTCGGCGCTCATCAATAACTACTATGGGTACTTCTATCCGAGTGCCCGCGATGCGTGGGTCTACAGCACGTCGCGCAGTGCCGAGATTATGGCGAAGCCCGATAACCTCAAGTACTTTGACTTCCATCCGGTCGATAGCAAGGTTGTGCGCTGGTGCGACCACCTGATTAACCTGTATCGCGTGGCAGTACAACGCATCCCGTTTATCTCGCTCGCCATGAGCTCGGCCACCTATGTGTGGATCATGATCGCCGTGGTGGTCTATCTGCTACGCCGTCATTCGTGGCGCGGGCTGGCCATTTGGGTGCCGCTGCTGGGTGTGCTCGCCGTGTGCCTGATCGGTCCCTGCAACGGCTCGACCTACATGCGTTACCTGTATCCGGTCATCGCCTGCATGCCCTTTGCCATCGGCGCCACCATCACCTGCAGCGACCTCCTCTGGTCCTAATTTGGTGCAAAGGGGACAGGTTACTTTGCACCAACCCCTTGCACCAAGGGGCTGTATCATCACGACGCCTTCATTTTGGGGTTTATCTCGCAGGCCAGTAGGTATATCATAACGACGTTTGTTTATATTGCCCGAGCATCTGCGCTGGGCTTTAGGTCGAAACCGATAGGAGACACGTATGTCCGGACACTCTAAGTGGGCCACAACCAAGCATCGTAAGGGCGCGCAGGACGCCAAGCGTTCCGCCCTCTTCTCCAAGCTGAGCCGCAACATCACCGTTGCTGCCCGTCTCGGCGGCGACCCGCTGCCCGAGAACAACGCCAGCCTCGCTGCTGCCGTTGCCAAGGCCAAGGCTCAGTCCATGCCTAAGGACAAGATCAAGTCCGCTATCGACAAGGCTTTTGGTTCGGGTGCCGATGCCGCCGTCTACGAGAACATCGTGTACGAGGGCTATGGTCCCGCCGGTGTCGCCGTCTACGTTGACTGCCTGACCGATAACCGCAACCGCACTGCCGCCGATGTCCGTTCCGCCTTCTCCCACGCTGGTGGCAACCTGGGCACCTCCGGCTCCGTCGCCTTCCAGTTTGAGCGCAAGGGCCAGATCGTCGTCGCCAAGGAGATCCTGGACGAGAACGCCAAGAAGGAGACCATGATCGCCAACGGTGCTGCCGGTGACGAGGATGAGTTCATGATGGCCATCGCCGAGGCCGGTGGCGAGGACTACGAGGATGCCGGCGAGGAGTGGATCGTCTGGACTGCTGCCAACGACGTCATGGCTGTCTCCAAGGCGCTCGAGGAGCAGGGCGTCCAGGTCAAGGGTTCCGAGACCACCATGGTCCCGACCACCCCGACCGAGGTCTCTGGTACCGACGCCAAGAAGGTCCAGCGCCTCATCGACCGTCTTGAGGAGCTCGACGACGTCCAGGACGTCTACAGCACCATGGACATGACCGACGAGGTCATCGCTGCCCTCGAGGAGGAGTAGCGCCCGCACGGATTGAGCCGTGCATATCTGGGCATAATGAAGCGAGCATGCAAGCCTCGTGGAATAGATGAGCCGGATCCGCGTGCGTAGAGCACCGGACCCGGCTCTTTTATAATGATGCGAACCGTTTTGCATTTCGAGAGCCGAGATTTGAAGGGAGCGCCGCGTGCGCGTACTCAAACGAGCCCTAGCGATCGTGTATCTTGCCGCCACCATCGTGGCGCTGGGTACGCTTGTCTGCCAGTTTTGGGGGCCGTATACGTATCGCTTTATGCTGCTGATGCGCGACCCCATGCCGCGCATCGTCGTCACGGCGTGCGCCGGCGTCGTGGCGATCGGCGTGCTGGTAAGCTTTTTCCGCCTGATGTTCGCCCGTCGCGAACCGTCCTGCGTGCATCCGGCGGGGGAGCGCAATATCGAGGTTACCCTTGCGGCGCTTTCTTCGTGCGCCAGGGCTGCTGCCGAGCGTGACGACCGCGTGATGGTTGAGCATGTCGAGGCCCGCGTCCAAGGCCCCGACGATTCGCACGTCCGTTTTAAGGTCGAAGCTATCGCGCTTGACGATAAGGACGTGGCATCTCTGGCTACCGCGATGCAGCAGCGCATCGAAGAAGCCTGCGATACCATGCTCGGCGCGCCGGGTACGACCGCGCGCGTCCGTTTTTTGCCGTCCAAGACTACCGTCCAGACCGTGGAGGTTTCCGGTGAGTGATACCAATCAAGATAAGACCGCTCGTACGCCGCGCCTGACGATTGACCAGAGCGCCACGTCGGCGAGCGAACCTGTTGATTCCAAAGCAGAGGCAACCGAGTTACAAGACGCGGCAGCCGCGGATTTTGACGAGGCTATGGGTCTCATCAAGGGTACGGGCGCTGCCATCTGGAGCTATGCTGTGCGTCATCCCAACACCACGCTCGGCGCCGTCGCCGGCTTTATCCTCGCCGTGTTGGTGCTCACGTTGGGTCTGTGGGACACGCTCGTCATTGCATTCTTCGTGCTGATCGGCGCTGTGATCGGCCAAATTCGCGACGGCGAGAACGGGATCGTCAACTTCTTCGGCCGTCTGTTTAGCGGCCGCTAATATGTATTCGACTGTCGCATCCGCGGCAGGCATAAGGAGGAACCATGGCTTTTAATACGAAGGTCGATGTAGCCGATACCGAGCTCGAGGAGAACGAGGCAGTCGTCGCCGAAGCTGAGGATGTGACGCTCGAGGACGAGGCTCTCGTCGAGGCCGAGTCCGATACGGATGAGGACGACGAGGAAGCGGATGAGTCCGAGGACTCGCTGACCTATTCCAACGGCGTGATCGAGAAGATCGTTGCCATGGCCACCCGCGAGGTTCCGCACGTTCTGGGCATGAAGGGTAACCTCATGCACTTTGTGCAGGAGCAGTTTGGTGCCGAGAATCTGACCAAGGGCGTGACGGTCGAGGTCACCGACGATAATCGCGTGGTCGTCAACATCTCCGTCATCATCGAGTACGGTGCCTATGCGCCCGCAATTTTCGACGACGTTAAGGCACGCGTCACCGAGCGCTTGGCTGCAATGACCGGCCTTGAGGTGGCAGGCGTCAACCTGCGCATCGAGGACGTCATCACCCCCGAGGAGTACGAGCACCGCACCAACCAGCATGAGTAACCTACCAAAAAGGGACAGGTTTATTTTGGCAGGTTTTATCTGCGGAAATACTAAACGGTCGGCCGCACGGATGCATGTGCGGCCGACCGTTATTTGTATGCCCCCGATGCAGGCATACCGCTCATCTAACTAAGGGTTGCAATCGCTGCGTTCCGCGTTACCCTAATGGGCGCATTGTTTCCACATTGCTAACGAGGGGTTGCCGTAATGGCCGACGAACACGAAACAGAAAGCGAGGCATGGGCGATTGAGGCCGCCGCGGCAGAGGCGGCATCGCGTGCTGCCGAGGAGGCGCATCGTCCTCCCGTGGTGCCGATGGAGTGCGTTGTCGATCGTGATGTTATCGAGCGCGGCGAGCGTGCCGGCCAAAAACGCAGCCAGGAGCCGGGCTTTCCGCGCTTCTTCGCCGAGCTCAACCTGGGCCTGATTCTCACGGCGTTCGCCATCGTGGCCTTTAAAACTCCCAACCACTTTGCCTTTGGCGGTACCTCGGGCGTGTCGGTTATCCTGTCCACGCTGTTTCCAACCCTACCGGTCGGTGTCTTTATGTGGATCATCAACGCGGTCCTGGTCGTCTTGGGCTTCATCTTCTTGGACCGCAAGGCGATTCTTTGGAGCGTCTTTGCCTCGTTTGCGCTTTCTGCCTATGTCTCGCTGTTCGAGCTGTTCATCCCGACCGATGTCTCGATGACGGGCGATATGTGGCTCGACCTGTGTTTTGCCGTGATCCTGCCGGCTCTCGGTAGTGCCATCGTCTTCGATATTGGCGCCTCCACGGGCGGCACAGACATCCTGGCCATGATCCTCAAACGCCGCACGACGCTCGAGATTGGCCGCGCGCTGCTGTTGGTCGATATCGGCATCGTGACCATCGCGGCGTTCTTGTACGGCCCGCGCGTCGGTTTGTACTGCGTGCTCGGACTGTTTGCCAAGACGCTCGTGGTCGATAAGGCTATCGAGGGCATTCACCTGCGCAAGGTCTGTACGATTATTTGCGCCGAACCGCTCAAAGTCGAGGAGTTTATCGTCAAGCGTCTCAACCGCACGGCAACGATCAGCCGTGGCTACGGCGCCTTCTCGGGCAAATGCGTTACGGTGATCATGAGTGTGCTGAGCCGTCGCGAGGCCGTGCAGCTGCGTCGCTATGTCCGCGAGATCGACCCGGGCTCGTTCATCACGATCGTCGACAGTTCCGAGATTGTCGGTAAGGGCTTCCGCGGTACGAATTAGTGAGCGGGTCTCTTTGAGCAGCTGCGACAGACCCTTTACATTGCAAGATGCGCATTTGGGCGCATTTGTCCCCATGTTGGGCGATAATGATGCAAAACATTGGTTCCGATTTGAGGATTGGCTCAAGATACGAAGGGATGATTTTGATGTTCTGTTCGCAGTGTGGCGCCCCCATGGGCGACAACGATAAATTCTGCGGCGTGTGCGGTGCTCCCAATATCGCGGCCCCTCGGGCTGCTGCCTCTGCTTCGCAGCCCCAATTTCAGCCCCAGCCGTTCGTTGCGCCCCAGCCGGTCATGAACGTGCCCAAGGGCTGCATGACACAGGCTTTCAACGACATGATTAAGGTTCCCGGCGCCCTGGTTCGCGTGTGCCAGATCGCCTTTTTGCCGGCGCTCATCTGCGTCGTGTCGGTGCTGGTGCTGTTCATCCCCGTTACCGGTGGCATTGCGGCGGCCATTGGCTTTTTGCTCGCTTACGTGGCAAGCGTGTGCGGTGCCGGCTTTGCTATCGAGTGGGGTCGCGACCTGTCGCTCAAGGATGATGACGGTATGGAGCGTCCGCTGCTGCGCTCGACCTCGTTTGGACTAGGCATCTTCTCGTCTGTCATTACGGGTGTGCTCGAGTTCATCGCCGCTATCCCGGTGATTGGCGGGGTGCTCTCGGTGATTGAGAGCACCGTGATCGGTGCTGTCGGTTCGTATTATTTCTATGGTTCGAGCGGCCTTGAGAGTACCCTCATCGCCTCGATGGGGTGGCTCGTCTTTGCCCTGTTCGTCTCGTTTGTGCTGGGCATCTTCTTTAGGATGTTTGGCGATGCCGCTGTGATGCACTTTGCGGTCGCCGGCCGCATGGAGAGCGCGTTTTCGCTCAAGAAGGTTTGGAAGCCCTACAAGGCCAATTTGGGCAAGTTGTTCTGCGCCTCGATTCTTCCCGAGGTTTTGACGGGCATTGTTTCGAATACCATCATGGGGGTCTTCACCGTCATCTTTGGCTCCTTTGCAGCCCTTGGTCTCAGCAGCTATGGCTATTACGGCTATTACTCTCCTTCGGGCCTCGAGGCGATTTTTAGGGGCGGCGGCATCGTGCTCATCTTGTTCCTGATGATCATTGCCTTTGTCTCGGTGTTTTTCATTGTGTTTGGCAAGATGCTCAAGTATCGCGCCGTTGGCTATTGGGCGGCACGTCATGCCAGTGAGTGGGCCGACGAGGATTCCGACGATGTCCTGACGTTTGTGCTTCCGGGCGAGAAGAAGCCTGCTCCTGCGGGATTCAATCCCACGGCCGCCACTGGTACTGCGCCTACGCCTGCGCCCGCGCCTGCCCCGGTCCCCGCAACCGAGCCCGCCCCGGCGCCCGCCCCGGCACCGGCGCCCGAGGCGACGCCTGCAGAACCCGATTGGAATGCCGTCGCCACGCCGGCTGATGAGTCGGGCGATAATCCTGCTGCCGAAAACAATCAAACCGAATAGTCGGTCGAGGCGCCCTGGGCAACTGAACCCGGGGTGCCTTTTCTACGGCGAAAGCAAGAAAATGCCTGGAAAACGGTTGCGGCAATATTTCTCGGAAATTGATCAATGTTGCGCAACAACGTCGCCGCTATTGTTGAGAGCATAGACGTGTAAGGTTTGAAGGCGTGCGACGCCTTAGGAAAAGGAGAAGCTGATGTTCTGTCCCACTTGCGGTTCTCCCATTTCGGATGATGCCAAATTCTGCCCTGTTTGCGGATCCGCCGTCGGTGCCGCTTCTGCCGCTGCGGCCCCGCAGCCCCAGCCCGCTCCGGCCCAGACTATTCAGCCCGCGTCCCAGCCTCAGCAGCAGTACACCGGTCAGTACGCCCAACAGTCCGCATCTGCTCCGATGGGCTATGGCCCCGTTAAGGCTGACCGCAGCCTGATCGGCTGGCTGCTGCTCTCTCTTGTGACCTGCGGTATCTATTCGTTCTACTTCCTGTATTGCTTGGCCCGCGACATCAATGTCATGTGCCAGGACGACGGCGATTCCACGCCGGGTCTGGCGGCATTCATTCTGCTGTCGTTTGTGACCTGCGGCTTCTACGCGTACTACTGGTATTACAAGATTGGCAACCGCCTGCAGGCCAACGCTCCTCGCTACGGCCTGGTGTTCCAGGAAAACGGCACCACCGTTCTTCTGTGGCAGATCATCGGCGTGCTGCTGTGCGGTCTTGGGCCCATCTTTGCCATGAACATCATCATCAATAATACCAATGCCATGGCAACGGCTTACAACATCCGTCTTGGCGCTCATGCCTAACAATAAAGGCGGCGTGAACAGCTCCCAGGGACATAAGGGCACGGCGGAGCTCCTTCGCCGCGCCCTTTCTTGCACCGGCGCGCTCCTTGTCGCCTGGCTCGCGCTTTATTTGCTCGACATCGGCTGCATCTTTCGATTGATGACGGGCATTCCCTGTCCGGGATGCGGCATGACGAGGGCGTGGCTGGCAGCGCTGCGTCTCGATTTTGCAGCGGCGTTCGCCTATCATCCGCTGTTTTGGATGGTGCCGATTGCGTTTGTGCTCGCGTTCGTGCGCGAGGAGGGGGTATCGAGCAAGCTAAAGCGCGGTATCGACATTGCGGTCACCGTGTTGTGCGTGCTGGTCATCGCCGTATGGATCGTGCGCCTTATCAACCCGGCAGACGCGGGCCTGCTCTTTGGTGGTCACGTCCCTGTCGGAGTTCCCGTCGACATCATCCACCTCGAACAACCGCGATGGCTTGCCTTCCTAAGCGCTTGCCTGTCGTGACGGGGGATGAGCTAAAAAAGCTACCGGCACATAAGCGGGGGCGAACGCCGAAGTAGCGTCCGCCCCCGCTTTGTTATAGCCGGATGGCTGTGGGCGCGCGACGACTACTCGTCGCGCTTCTCCTCGCGGCGAGCGGCAGCCCGTGCATCATGGATGCCCTTGATAGCGGCATGGCGGGCGGTGCGGGCATCGTGCATGGCGTCGCGCGCCTCAGCGGCCGTTGCCTTGGCAGAACGCAGTTTGGCGGCCAAGTCGGGGTTGGTTTCGGCAACCGCGGTGATCGTGGGGCCGTCGAGCTCCTCTTGCGTGGGCTCGGCCAAAAAGTCGATGGCATACTGGGCGGCTACCATGGAACCCTTGGCCAGTACCGACTCGTCAATCTTGTAGAAGCAAGAATGTTGGGCGTACGTGGCGCCAATCTGGGGGTTGCGCGTGCCAACAAAGGCGAGCACGCCCGGTACGCGGCGCAGATACTCCGAGAAGTCCTCGCCCGAAAGCGTGCCGCGGTAATGGCCTTCGCCGGCCGCACCCAGGCACTTGACCACGGCCTGACGACAACGCTCGCTCGAGGCGGCGTCGTTTTCGACCTTATAGTTGGCGATGGTGTAGTCGGTAAGTTCGGCCTCGGCGCCCAGGGCCGCCGCAGTGTGCTCTACGATGCGGCGCATGAGCTCGGGCATTTCCTCGTGCGTCGAATCGCCGTAGGTGCGCACCGTGCCGGCGAGGTAGGCGGTGCCGGCGATGACATTGCGTGCGGTGCCGCCGTGCAGCTCGCCGACAGTGATGACAGCAGGCTCGTAGGGGCTGATTTCGCGTGAGACGATGGTCTGCAGGGCGTTGACAATCTCTGCCGCCACCATAACGGCGTCGTGGCCGCGCTGGGGCATGGCGCCGTGGCATGAGGTACCGCGAACGTCGATGCGGAACCAGTCGGTATTGGCCATGCGCGGGCCGGGCTCGCAGCTCACGGTGCCGGCATCGACCTCGCTCCAGATGTGCGCGGCGTAGGCGCCGTCGACGCCGTCGAGCACACCCGTGCCGATCATGAGTTTGGCGCCCTGGCCGTTTTCCTCACTGGGCTGGAAGACGATGCGGATCTCGCCGTGGATGTCGTCGGTCATGTGGCGCAGGATTTGCAGCGTGCCGAGCATCATGGCGATGTGGCAGTCGTGGCCGCAGGCGTGCATGCAACCCTCATTGACGCTGGCGAACTCCTCGCCGGTCTGCTCGGTGACGGGCAGGGCGTCGATATCGGCGCGCAGCAGGATACGGCGGCGCGGCGTGCCGTCCTCGCGATAGGCGTCGGGCGCGGTGCCGCGAAGCGTTGCCACCAAGCCTGTCTTGAGCGGACGCTCGTAGGGGATATTCATGGCGTCGAGCTGGTTGGCGATGTCGGAGGTTGTGCGCTCCTCGGCAAGGCTCAGCTCCGGGTGCTTATGGAAGTGCCGGCGCTGCTTGATGATATAGGGCTCAAACTCGGCGGCGATATCTCGGATGGCCACGGTGACCTCGTCTGCCGCGCGAACCTCGGTTGTCGCCATAATCTGCTGTGCCTTGGTCTTCGTCATGGTCGATTTGCTCCTTGCTGGGTTGATCGCAAAATCATACAGGCTTATCCAAGTATGCCACCTGCCGCTTGGGCTGGTAAAGTTGCCATTTGCCGCTTGGGGTTTTGTTGCAAGGGCGGGGGAGTACACTCGGGGTTGTTGAATTTCCTGCCAGAGATGGGAATGCCCATGCAGCATATCGATCGGATTATCCGCTCCAAGAACGTTTTTACCGCGCAAGACGGCATCGATGCCGCCCGCGAGCTGGCGATTGCCATTGCAGGCGATCGCATCGTCGCGGTCGGTGCGCCCGATGACGTGATTGCCGCCGCCCCTGCCGCCGTGCCAGTTGTCGACTACGGCGAGCAATTCATCTGCCCCGGTTTCCACGATGCGCACCTGCATTTCTTCCATACTTCGGTTGGCTCCTCGCCGTACATGCTCATGGATATGGGCACATCCGAGGTGGCATTGGTGCAGCATGCACGAGAGTTTTCCCAGGGCTTGCCCGATGACGCTTGGGTCGTGACCCAGGGCTGGCGCGATTACCGCTGGGATCCGCCCGAGCACCCTACCAAGGCCTCCGTCGACGCCGCCTTCCCCGATCGCCCCTGTGTTATGTATTCGGGCGATGGGCATACCCTGTGGCTCAACAGCCGCGCACTCGAAGCCCTCGGCGTGACGCGCGACAGCGAGCCTCCGGCGGGTGGCAGTTACGACAAAGACTCAAACGGTGAGCTTACGGGTATTGTCCACGAGGCAGCTGCTATGCAGCTGCTGCCGCGCTGCCTGGAGTGGCTGGGCGAGGACCGCATCGCGAGCGCTTACGCCGAGCAGATGAAGCGTATGGCCGAGCAAGGCATCACCTCAATTTGCGATATGTCGCTCATGCCCATGCCGGGCTGCGACTTTATTCGCGACGATGTTTACGACAAGCTGCAGGCCGCCGGCAAGCTGGGCATTCGCGCTCACCTGTTCCCCACGCTGCTGGATGACCAATCGCGCTTGGAAGAACTCCAGACCCGCTACGCGAACAACGCGCTGCTCTCGGCGCCAGGCTTTAAACAGTTCTTCGACGGCGTGTCGAGTGCACATACGGCATATCTCACCGAGCCGTATACCAATCCGCGCTTCCCGGGTGACCGGGGCCGTCTGACGGTTCCTGTCGAGCGCATGCGCAAGTTGGTTCTGGCGGCAGCCGAGCGTGGCCACACCGTGCGCATCCACGTTATCGGCGACGGTGCTATCCATGCTGCGCTCGATATCTTTGAGGAGGCGGCAGAGCTCTACGGTCTGCTCCCGCACGGTCATAACACGCTCGAGCATCTGGAGAATCTCTTGCCCCAGGACATCGACCGTCTGCACAAGCTCAACGTCGTTGCCTCGAGCCAGCCTTGCCACATCACGCTCGACCCGGGTGGCCCGGAGCGCGATCTGGGCCTGGAGCGCAGCCGCATTATGTGGCCGTTTGCGACCTATAAGCAGCGCGGCATCCGCCAAGCTTTCGGTACCGATAGCCCCATCACAGCCGTTACCAGCATGAACGTGCTCTACACGGCCATCACGCGCCAAGACCCCCGCAGTCACTGGCCTGAGGGCGGCTGGCTCCCTAGCGAGCGCATCGACGCGGCTACGGCTCTGCGCAACTACACCCTGGGCAGCGCCTACGCGGCAGGCGACGAGCAAAACCTTGGCAGCCTGGAGCCCGGCAAATACGCCGACCTGGTAGTCCTGGATCAAAACCCGCTCACCGTTGATCCACAAGAGCTCCAGGCTACCAAGGTTCAGGCCACCTACCTGGCAGGTAACTTAATCTACGAGCGCTAACCCCACATCCCACCCCTCAGTTGCGGTGAAATAGTCCCTAAAATCGGCCTTCAAGCCCAAAACAGGAACTATTCCACCGCAACTTAAAAGAGCGCGTACCAACAACGTGCCCCTATCTTGTGCATTCCATCCGCATCGCCATTTTGCTGCACTGACTTTTCTGAATGCCGGGCCCGAATGAGTTAACCCAGCTCACGCGTGGCTCCGGAGGGGCGGGGCATAAGGTTTATCGCGAGTTCCGCACGAGCCGAAGGCCACTTAATGTGGCCTTCGTGCGAGCAGGACTGCCCGAGCAGGAAACCTTATGCCCCGCCCCTCCGGTCCGCCCCGGGAGCCACTGCTAAGTTATCCCCCGGTATTCAGAAAATCTAAGTGCCAAAAAATAAGATTTTTTGACTCCGTGTTGTATAACCCGCCATTCGTGGGTACCATTCAACGCGTACGCAAACAAAAAGGGTTAACCCGCGCGGCATGACCGCGCGGCCCACAAAGGAGGAAACAAGCATGTCGTCTTTGAAGCCGCTTGCAGATCGCGTCCTGGTCAAGCCCGACGAGGCCGAGCAGAAGACCGCCTCTGGTCTGTACATCGCCAGCAACGCTCAGGAGAAGCCGCAGCGCGGCACCATCGTTGCCGTTGGCGCCGGCAAGGTCAATGACAAGGGCGAGCGTATCCCCATGGACGTCAAGGTTGGCGACGTTGTCATCTACGGTAAGTTTGGTGGCAACGAGGTCAAGGTCGACGGCGAGAAGTATCTGCTGATGCGCGCCGACGACATCTACGCCGTTGTCGAGGCCTAGTCTCGTCGGAATCTCTGATTCGTCTTTGAACGCGGCCGCCGCATAGGACTCGGAAGCGGCGACGCGAGTCACATTTCTTTTGGAGGATTACCTACCATGGCAAAGAACATTACGTTCAACACCGATGCACGCGCTAAGCTCGCTAAGGGCGTCAACACTCTGGCCGACGCCGTTACCGTCACCATGGGCCCCAAGGGCCGCTACGTCGCTCTGCAGCGCTCGTTCGGTGCCCCGACCATCACCAACGACGGCGTTTCCGTCGCCAAGGAGATCGAGCTCGAGGACAACATCGAGAACATGGGCGCCCAGCTGGTGAAGGAGGTCGCCACCAAGACCAACGATACCGTGGGTGACGGCACCACCACCGCAACCCTGCTCGCCCAGGCCATCGTCAACGACGGTCTGCGCAACGTCGCCGCTGGCGCCAACCCGCTGGCCATTCGTCGCGGCATCGACAAGGCCGTTAATGCCGCCGTCGCCGAGATGAAGAAGCAGGCCAAGCCGGTCGAGACCAAGGAGCAGATCGCTTCCGTCGGTACCATCTCCGCCGGCGACCCCGAGGTCGGCGAGAAGATCGCCCAGGCCATGGAAGTCGTGGGCAAGGACGGCGTCATCACCGTCGAGGACTCCCAGACCTTTGATATCACCATCGACACCGTCGAGGGCATGCAGTTCGACAAGGGTTACGTCTCGGCGTACTTCGTCACGGACAACGATCGCATGGAGGCCGTGATGAAGGATCCCTACATCCTCATCACCGACCAGAAGATCTCCAACGTCCAGGACATCATGCCTGTTCTCGAGGCTGTCCAGCGCACCGGCAAGGGCCTACTCATTATCGCTGAGGATGTCGAGGGTGAGGCTCTGCCTACCCTCGTCCTCAACAAGATCCGCGGCGCCCTCAACGTCTGCGCCGTCAAGGCCCCGGGCTACGGCGATCGCCGCAAGCGCATGCTCGAGGATATCGCCGTCCTGACCGGCGGTCAGGCTGCCCTCGATGAGCTGGGCGTGAAGGTTGCTGACATCACCGCCGATATGCTCGGTACCGCCAAGTCAGTCACCATCTCCAAGGACAACACCACTATCGTGGGTGGTGCCGGTTCCAAGGAAGCTATCGACGCTCGCATCGCTCAGATCAAGGGCGAGATGGAGAACACCACCTCTGACTTCGACCGTGAGAAGCTCCAGGAGCGCCTGGCCAAGCTCTCCGGTGGCGTTGCCGTCATCAAGGTCGGCGCTGCTACCGAGTCCGAGCTCAAGGAGATCAAGCACCGCGTCGAGGACGCCCTGCAGGCTACCCGCGCTGCTGTCGAGGAGGGCATTGTCGCTGGCGGCGGCGTCGCCTTCATGGACGCTGCGCCTGCGCTCGATGCTGTCGAGATCGACGACCCCGAGGAGAAGATCGGCGTCGACATCGTCAAGAAGGCTCTGACCGCTCCGGTCGCCACCATCGCCAAGAACGCTGGCTTTGAGGGCGCTGTCGTGGTCGACAAGGTTGCCGAGCTGCCCGCCGGCCAGGGTCTCAACTCTGCCAACGGCGAGTGGGGCGACATGATCGAGATGGGCGTCCTCGACCCCGTCAAGGTCAGCCGCGTCACCCTGCAGAACGCTGCTTCTGTCGCCAGCCTGATCCTCATCACCGAGGCCACCGTCTCCGATGTGCCCAAAAACACTCAGCTTGAGGATGCTATCGCTGCTGCTACCGCTGGTCAGCAGGGCGGCGGTATGTACTAAGGCCGACAAGGTCTAGAACTCCCACCGGGAATCCGGGGGCGTGACGGGGGCTTCTCCCCGGAACGTCCTCGGTTAGATTGGGGCCCCTTGTTCTGCTCCTTTGGAGCCGCGGACAAGGGGCCCTATTTGTGCTGAATTATTGTTCAGCTATTTCGGGATCTCTCATTTGTTCGACTTTAATCGACTGTCTGCTCTATTGAGTGGCGGGCTCGTCTCGACTCGCGTCTTGCAAGTTCTTGGGTAGACGGCCTACTCGAGGATTATGTAAGGGACCGTCCCGCGGGACGGTCCCTTACATGCTATCTGACTTTGGCAGGATCGAACTCATCCGACATATCTTCGATGCCATCAGATTGAAGAACGAGCTCGCTGGGCAGATGGTGGCCCATCGGATCGATTAGGAAATCGAGTCCTGCCCTTCTGGCCGTTTTTGCGACCGGGATGAAGTCTGTGTCGCCAGCTATGAGGACAATTTGATCAACAGTTCTCCCATGGGCGAGCGAGGCGACATCGAGTCCGATTCTCATGTCAACACCGGATTGCTTTAACCCAACGAGGGTGAAATCTTCCTGCCCGAGGTCGGTTGTTGTCAACTCACCCTTGAGCAGCTTCTTGAGCGATTCTTGTTTCAGGTTGTAATGCACGTTCGCTGAGCGTAGTTCGCCCATGCGCATCGCAACTTTCCTCTTCTCTCCGAGGGCTGCGTGGAAATCAGACATCCATACATTGGAGGGATGCTTCCGGCTGAACACGGTATTGTGTTCGTCCCAGGGCTGCTTAAAAGTGCCGTTTTCCAGTGGCGGACAGTTGTAGAAGAAGATCCTGTATAGGGAGCGGTCGCCGTATTCTAGCGCCATCTTTCGTTTAGCGAATATGTGTCGCAGGGCATAGGCATGACATTCCGATGCGCGCTTTTCGGGTGAAGTGTCTCCCCATAGCCTGCGCGCTCGTTTCAGGAAGAAATTTCCATCGATGAGGACAGCGGTTCTTGTCATGATATCTCCTGCTACATGAATTGACCCCCGAGCTGTGGTACTCCGGCTAAAGATTGGAGCCACTGTCGGAGGTCTTCAAAAAACGGAGGACAGGGAGATGGCAGAAAACCTCATTTCTCTGTCTGGCTTGAGTCTACATCCATTGACTCAGCAATTTGTGGTGGAATTCGGGTTAGATTGTGAAATCGCGCCCCTTGCACTTCGGGGGATTCTGTGTTGACTGCCTTTCTTGATCTTTCGTACTTGCCTGCGATCAGTTGTTGGCGTGCTGCAGCATCGTTGTTGCGCAGCTCTATCCCGGGCGTATTTCTGGAGCGTTTCCCTACCACAAATTACCCTTGGCATACTTGCGCGAACGCCTACTGGTGCTACACTTGCAATTGCTGTTTCAGGGCGGGGTGGAATTCCCCACTGGCGGTAAATCGGGCGGTGCCAAAGGGGCGCCGTGGCGCAGGTAAAGTGCCTGCGACCGAGCCGATGAGTCCGCGACCCGTGTGTGCGTTGGTTCGCATGCCGGCTGAACTGGTGAGATCCCAGTACCAACGGTTAGAGTCCGGATGAAAGAGGCAGGTGATCTTATGTCTGAACAGTCGCAGCATATCCATTTTGAGAACACGAATAGGTGGAGCACCAAACAGCTCGTTACCATGGCGTTGATGTGCGCCTTGGGAGCACTGTTTATGTATGTGCAGCTGCCCATCCTCCCCTCGGCGCCGTTTTTGACGTATGACCCGTCGCTGGTGCCGGCGATGGTGTGTGGATTTGCGTATGGCCCTGGCGCCGGCACCGCTGTTGCCGCTATGGCGATCGTTATCCATGCGCTTACCACGGGCGATTGGGTCGGTGCGCTTATGAATTTAGTTGCCACGCTGGGCTATATCCTGCCTGCGGCTATCGCCTATCAGAAGATGTGCACCTACAAGGGTGCCGTGATTGGCCTGACGCTGGGCGTTATTGCCGCTACGGTGCTTTCTATGGTCGCGAATCTGACCATTGGCGTTTGGTTCTGGTATGGCTCGGTCGACGTGATTTTGCCGCTCATGATTCCCGCCGTGCTGCCGTTTAACCTTATCAAGACCGTGCTCAACTCGGTGTTGACGCTGGCGGTGTACAAGGCGGTCTCTAATCTCATTACGCCCAAGAAGGACCAGGTCAAAGGCCGCGCATGATTGAGTGTCGGGGCGTTTCCTTTAGCTACGACGGTGCTGCACCGGCGCTCGATGGCATCGATCTGAACATCGAGGATGGAGAGTTTTTCTGCATCCTCGGCGGAAACGGGTCGGGCAAGTCGACGTTTGCCAAGCATTTGAACGCGCTGTTGCAGCCCGATGCGGGAACGGTGTGCGTCAACGGCATGGACACGTCCGATCCCGAGCTGGTCTACGACATCCGCTCGACTGCGGGCATGGTGTTCCAGAATCCCGACGATCAGCTTGTGGCGACGCTTGTCGAGGACGATGTTGCGTTTGGTCCCGAGAACTTAGGGGTCGAATCGGCTCAGATCGCACAGCGTGTGCGCGAGGCGCTGAAGGCCGTGGGTCTGGTGGGCTTTGAGCGACACGAGACCCACGCTCTCTCGGGCGGACAAAAGCAGCGCGTAGCGCTTGCCGGCGTGCTCGCCATGGAGCCGCGCGTGCTCATTTTGGACGAGGCGTCCTCGATGCTCGATCCGCGCGGGCGCAAGGGCCTTATGGAGGCCTGTCACGCGCTGCACGAACGCGGCATGACCATCGTGATGATTACGCACTTTATGGAAGAGGCCGCTGAGGCCGATCGAGTTGCTGTCTTCCAAGCAGGTCGCGTTGCCATGCTCGGTACGCCCGAGGAGATCTTGACGCGGGCGGACGAACTCGCGCGGCTGAACTTGGATATGCCGGCATCGTGCTGTCTTGGCAGGGCGCTTCGCGCGAAGGGCGTGCCCATTTGCGCACAGGTGCGCGAGGCGGATATGGTCGCCGATATAGCGCAGGCTTATGCCGAGCGGAGTAGGACAGGCATCGCCGGGCGGCCTCTCGCATCCGATCCTCGTATTCCCGACAACGTCTCCTCTGCAATCGATGGCGCAGACGCGCTGGAGCCCGTCATCGAGATTTCGCACCTTTCGTATAGCTATTCGCTGAGCGCCCGCGAGCGTCGCCGTTGGCACAAGCGCTCGGCCGCCGAGGGTGCATCGAACAAACGGGCCCTTTGGGGCAACGACCCCAGCAACCCCTGGGCATTGCGCGATGTGTCGCTAACGGTGCGTCGTGGCGAGTTCCTGGGCCTTGCGGGCCATACCGGTTCGGGTAAGTCGACGCTGGTTCAGCATCTCAACGGCCTGATTCGTCCCCAGGAGGGTTCCGTTTGCGCGTTGGGGCTCGACCTGGTAAACAAGAAAGATGCCGCCGCGGTTAAGGCAAAGGTCGGCGTGGTGTTTCAGTATCCAGAGCGTCAGCTGTTTGCCGAGACCGTGGCACAGGACGTGGCATTTGGTCCGCATAACCTTGGCTTGGCGCAGGCCGAGGTTGCCCACCGCGTTGAGTCATCGCTCGCGCGCGTGGGCCTCGACCTGGCCACGGTGGGCGACAAGAGCCCCTTTGAGCTCTCGGGCGGGCAGCAGCGGCGCGTGGCGTTTGCTGGCGTGCTTGCCATGGAGCCCGAGGTCTTGGTACTCGATGAGCCCATGGCTGGGCTCGATCCGGCGGCGCGCAGTGGTTTCCTGGAGCTCATCGATCGGCTTCACCGCGATGGCCTGACCGTTGTCATGGTTTCGCACAGTATGGATGACCTGGCCAATTGCTGCGACCGTATCGTCGTGATGAACGAAGGCGCGGTGTTTGCCGAGGGAGCCCCCGCGCAGGTGTTTGAGCATGCCGATGGGCTCAAGTCGATCGGCTTGGGTGTTCCCACTGCCCAGCGCATGGCGCTGGCACTTGCGAAGGCAGGCGTGCCGCTGCGTTGCGGCGGGCTCTATACGGTTGAGTCGTTGGCCGACGAGTTGGCAGATTTGCTGATCGGTCGCTCGGACGGTCCTTCTAACGTCGCGGACATTGCTACACCCAAGACGGTCGCGCGAGAGGAGGGCTGCTAATGGAGGCGTTTTCGTTTGGCAGCTACTATCCCGGCGATAGTGCAATCCACCGCCTGGACCCGCGAACTAAGCTGCTCTTGGGCTTTGCGTTTCTGATCACGACGCTCACGGTCAGCAGCTTCCGCGGACTGGTCCCGGTCGCAATCTTCGTTGTCCTGATCTACACCGCGTCCCGGGTGCCGGCTCGTCGCGTCCTGTCATCGATGGCGCCGCTGCTGGCGATCGTCGCGGTGGTCGCGGTGCTCAACCTGTTTTCCGACCAGAGCGGGCGCACTCTGTGGCAGCTCGGCTTTTTGCAGATAAGCGAGGGCTCGCTGCATTCCGCCGCCTTTATGGCGTGCCGCCTGACCTTGATGATGGCCGGTATGAGCGCTATCACGCTCACCACACCGACGCTCGACCTCACCGCGGGCTTTGAGCGCCTGCTCGCGCCGTTTGCGCGTGTGGGACTTCCTGCGCACGAGCTCGGCATGATCATGGGTATCGCGCTGCGCTTTATGCCGCAGTTTGCCACCGAGATGAAACAGACGGCCGATGCGCAGGCAAGCCGCGGTGCGCGCGTGACGGGAGGCCCGCTCGGCGGCGTGCGTATGCTCGGCAGCGTGGCGATTCCGCTGTTCACGGGCGTGTTCCGTCATGCCGAAACGCTTTCGGCCGCCATGGATGCCCGTTGCTATCATGGCGAGCAGGGCCGCACACGTCTGCATGCGCTTGCTTTTGGCCGCGGCGATGCGTTGGCGGCGGTGGTGACGGCGTTGCTGCTCATCTGCGTCATCGTCATCAATCTTCAACTTGTTTAGGCGCGATTCGAGCGCAGGAAAGGGGTCCCTATGACCGACAACGACCGCACGGCGCAGATCGAGCGCGCCTGTTCGTATCTCAGGCGCATTCCGGCGTGGTATCTCGCCACGATCGACGTGACGGACGGGCATCAGCCGCGCGTGAGGCCGTTCTCGTTTGCCATGGTCGATAATGGCAAACTGTGGTTTTGCACCTCGCGCGATAAGGACGTGTGGGCCGAGCTCAGCGCGAACCCCAAGTTTGAGGTTTCGGGTTGGAAACCGGGGGAGTGTTGGATTGTGCTGACTGGCGAGGCCGCACTTGAGGACGACGCAGTTGCGAGCGACAAGGTGCGTCAAGCGGGTTTTAAGCACATGGTGGGCATCGGCGAGGAACACGAGAGTGCCAACGACGGCCGCCTTGCTTTCTTTTCGGTCCGCAACATTGCCGCGCGCTTCTGTGATATCGACGGCAGCGAGGAGCGCCTGGAGCTCTAGCTCACACCAACCAGGCTCTCAAACTGGCTAGTACAGGAGGAAACGTGGACGGATTGAATACGGTTTTGGAGTATCTGACGTCGGTGCCGGCATGGTATTTGGCGACAAGCGTGGATGGGCAGCCGCATGTGCGTCCGTTTTCGTTTGCGCAGATCCAGGACGGCAAGCTGTGGTTTGTAACGGCGCGCACCAAAGACGTGTGGCAAGAGCTGCTGCAAAATCAACGCTTTGAGGCCACGAGTTGGTGGCCGGGCCATGGCTGGCTCATCTTGCGCGGGCATGCGGGTCTGGATGACCGGGCCGCTCCCGATATGCGCGAGGCGGGCTGGAAGCACCTGGAGCGCCTAGGCGAGCATTATGAGAGCCCAGGCGATCCCACGCTCGTCTTCTTTAGCGTGGAGGAACCCGAGGCCTTTATCTGCAACCATGACGAATGGGTGCCGGTCGAACTCTAAACGAGTCTCTCAGCTAGCTTCGACAATTTAAATTCTCGCATGTCGCGGGCCCCACATTGCAACGTCACCGTAAGGCGCACTGGGCAATATGGGGCCCGCATTTATTTGTCAATTCCTTCGAGTGAATGTGTCAGGACTGTTTCAATGCATGAATATGCAAAAGATTTGCATATATATGCATCTTTTGATGCTAAAGTTTCAACACACTTCATAACGGCGGCTGCGGGATGCGCATTGGTGCATAACTGCAGACAAGGAGTCTGATATGTCTTTAAAGGTTGGAATCGTCGGTGCGGCTGGATATGCCGGCGCCGAGCTTATTCGCCTCGTCCTCGGTCATCCCGAGTTTGAACTTGCTGCCATTACGTCCAACGCCGATGCCGGCCAGCCGTTGTCTGCGGTGTACCCGAGCTTCGCCGGCGTAAGCGATCTTGTCTTCACGACGCATGACGCCCCCGAGCTCAAGAACTGCGACGCGGTCTTTTTGGCCGTGCCGCACACGGCTGCCATGGCACAGGTGCCCGCCCTGCTTGCCGCGGGCGTCTCCTGCATTGACCTCTCGGCCGACTATCGCCTGAGCGATCCGGCCACCTTTGAGGCTTGGTATGCCGCCGAGCACACGAGTCCCGAGCTGCTCAAGACCCGCGCTTTCGGCCTGCCCGAGCTGTTCTACCAGGATTTGGAGACCGCTGCATCCGACCACGTCGACGGCAAGCCCGTACTGGTCGCCTGCGCCGGTTGCTATCCCACCGCAACGAGCCTTGCCGCCGCGCCTGCCGTGCGCGCCGGCTGGGTTGCCCAGAGCGGCCCCGTGATCGTTGACGCTATCAGCGGTGTAACGGGTGCCGGTAAGTCCTGCAACGCCCGTACGCATTTTTGCAGCGCGGACGAAAACCTGGAGGCCTATGGCGTGGGCAAGCATCGTCACACGCCCGAAATCGAGCAGATCTTGGGCCTAACCGATCGTGTCGTCTTTACCCCGCACTTGGCACCGCTCAAGCGCGGTCTGCTCTCTACGGTGACGATGCCGCTTACGCCGCAGGCTATCGATACCTTGACCCTCGAGGATGTTGTCGACCATTACCAGCAGTTCTACGCCGGTCGCACCTTCGTGCGCGTACTCGATGCCGGCCAGCAGCCCAAGACGGCTTCGGTCGTCGGCACCAACGCCGCCCAGATCGGCCTCGCGCTCAACAAGCGCGCGGGCGTTCTGGTGGCTACGGGTGCCATCGACAATCTGTGCAAGGGTGCAGCAGGCCAGGCGGTCCAGTGCGCCAACATCGTCTTTGGCTTTGACGAGCGACGAGGCTTGCCCACAGTGGCGTGCCCGGTGTAGCACATTCGATTGTTAACGATTTGGTAGTCGGGCATCGGGTGGGGCGCCACTCTTAAGCTGGTCTCATGATTGTGGCTGGCAGGGCGCACCAACCGATGCCCATTTTCTGTTTGACATAAGGAGTCATAAAGACGATGAATGCAGAGCAGTTCGATATCAAGATTCATGCTGTAGAGGGCGGCGTAACGGCGGCAGCCGGCTTTAAGGCGGCGGGCATCCATGCCGGATTCCGCAAGAATCCCGAGCGCCTGGATTACGCACTCGTCGTGCCCGATAAGCCCTGTCCCGGGGCCGGCGTGTTTACGACTAACCGCTTTTGTGCGGCGCCCGTGCAGGTGAGCCGCGCCAACCTGGGCGGCGCCGACAAGGGCTACGACGTCATTGCCGGCGTTTCGGTCAATTCTGGCAATGCCAACGCCGCCACGGGTGAGACCGGTCTTGCCTGCGCGCGCGAGACCTGCAACATCGCCTCGCAGGTCATCGGCTGCGAGCCCCAGCAGATCCTAGTTGCATCTACGGGCGTGATTGGCCAGATTCTGCCGATCGACACGTTTGAGACCGCCATTCCTGCCGCCTACGAAGCGCTCTCCGCCCACGGTGGCGCCGATGCCGCCCGCGCTATCATGACGACCGACACGCACTCCAAGGAGTATGCCGTGTGTTACCGCAGCGAGGCCGCGGGGCACGCAGGCAATGCCTATACGGTGGGCGGTATGTGCAAGGGCTCGGGCATGATCATGCCCAACATGGCAACCATGATCGCGGTCATCACTACCGATGCCCCCGTCGAGCCGGCGGCGCTCCACGCCCTGTTGCTCTCAACCGTCAAGCAGACCTTTAATAAGGTAACGGTCGACTCCGATACTTCGACCAACGACACCTGCATCATGCTTGCTTCCGGCGCTGCCGCAGATGCCGAGCCTATTGTCGAGGGCTCTGACGCCTTCGACGAGCTGGCCTTTGCCGTGCATGAGGTGTGCGAGAGCCTGGCGCGTAACATCGCCGCAGATGGCGAGGGCGCATCCAAGCTCGTGACGGTTAACGTCACCGGCGCCGTGAACGACGAGGAGGCCGATATCGCCGCCCGTGCTGTCGCCAACTCGCCGCTCGTCAAGACCTGCATCGCCGGCCACGACTGCAACTGGGGCCGCGTTGCCATGGCGCTTGGCAAGTGCGGCGTGCAGTTTAACCAAGAAGATGTGTCCATCGATATGATGGGCATGCCCGTCTGCCGTGATGGCCTGACCGTTCCCTTTGACGAGGACGAGGCGCTGCGTCGCTTTGAGGCGCCCGAGATCGTGATCTCGGCAGACCTGGGCGCGGGGGACGCGGCGACCACCGTGTGGACTTGCGACCTCACGCACGAGTACATCTCCATTAACGGCGACTACCGTTCCTAGACTCCCGATGTGCCGCGCGTCCCGCTGCAATCGCGGGCAACGAGGTACGGCGCGATAGCTACACGAAAGACGAGGCAGACTATGAAGTTCGCACGCGATTGTCGCTCGAGCGAATCCAACGAAGTTACCGCGCAGCTGCTGTTCGAGGCGCTGCCGTGGATTAAGAACCTGACCGGTAAGACGGTCGTTATCAAGTACGGCGGTGCCGCCATGGTCGACGAGCAGCTGCGTCGTGACGTGATGAGCGACATCGTCCTGCTCAAGATTATCGGCATGCGCCCTGTTATCGTGCACGGTGGCGGCAAGGCCATCAACGAGGCGCTCAGCCACTACGATATCCCCGTCGAGTTTAAGAACGGCCAGCGCGTGACTACGCCTGCCACCATGGATATTGTGCGCGAGGTACTGGGCGGCAAGGTCAATCAGGAGCTGGTCGCGGCGCTCAACCACCACGGCAACCTGGCCGTGGGCGTGTCCGGCAGCGACGCCGGTACCCTAATCGCCGAGCCACTCGACCCAGAACTCGGCCGCGTGGGCAAAGTGACGCACGTCAACACCGACTATATCGAGCGCCTGCTCGATAGCGAGTACATCCCCGTCATCGCTACCGTCGCGGCGGGGGAGGGCGGCGGTTTCTTCAACATCAATGCCGACACCGCCGCCGGCGCCGTCGCGGCGGCGCTTCATGCGCACAAGGCGATCTTCTTGACCGACGTCGACGGTCTGTACAAGGATTTTAGCGACAAGGATTCGCTCATCTCCAACCTGACGCTCGACGAGGTCAACGAGATGCTCTACGGCGGCGAGGTCGATAAGGGCATGATTCCCAAGCTGCGCGCCGCCGTCGATGCGCTTACCGCCGGCGTGTTCCGAGCCCACATCATCAACGGCACGACGCCGCACTCGCTGCTGCTGGAGCTGCTGACCGATGCTGGCGTCGGTACCGTGATCCACTCCACCGAGACGGCCTACGAGTTCGATACGCATCCGCACCCGCTTTCGACGTTTGCGGCGCGCCTGACCGAGAACCTCGACGAGGTCGAGAAGCTCCAAACGGTCTAGCTGACCCGCGGTCGTCGCGTCCCTGCACCCATAGCCCTGCGCCGTACGGCGCCCAACGAAAGGCATCCCATGTCACTTGCAACTCAACAATCGCTCGAATCCCATTACGTTATGCATACCTTTGGTCGCTCTCCGGTAGAGTTTGTCGAAGGCCACGGCATGAAGCTCACCGGCGACGATGGCCGCGAGTACCTCGACTTTCTAGCCGGTATCGGCGTATGCAGCCTGGGCCACGGCAACCCTGCAGTGCTCTCGGCGCTCGAGGCACAGACCAAAAAGCTCATGCATGTCTCCAATTACTTCTACATCGAGCAGCGTGGACAGGTCGCAGCGCTGCTGTCCAAGCTCGCCAACGACGACGTAGATGGTGCGTGCGTTCTGGCCGATGCCATTGCCGCCGGCGATGAGACCACGGCCGCTGCGCTCGGTGTCCCGGCTGCGGACGAGCAAGTGTGGGAGACGTTCTTTGCCAATTCTGGTGCCGAAGCCAACGAGGGATCGATGAAGCTCGCGCGTCTGTACGCCAAGCGTGCTGGTAACGGCGGCAACACCATCGTATGCATGCGCGGCGGCTTCCACGGCCGTACGCTCGAGACCATTGCCGCCACCATGCAGGATTGGCTGCAGGACAGCTTCCGTCCGCTGCCGGGTGGCTTTGTGGCCTGCACGCCCAACGATGTCGATGAGCTGCGTGCAATCTTTAAGCAGCTGGGAAGCGAGGTCTGCGCCGTGATGCTCGAGCCGATTCAGGGCGAGAGCGGCGTGCACCCCATGACTGAGGAGTTTATGGCGGCGGCGCGCGACTTGGCACACGAGGTGGGCGCTGTTCTTATCGCCGACGAGGTCCAGTGTGGCATCTTCCGCTCCGGCAAGCCGTTTGCATTCCAGACCTATGGCGTGGAGCCCGACATTATGAGCCTTGCCAAGGGCATTGCCGATGGCGTGCCCATGGGCGCCGTGGTGGCAAAGAAGGAGATCGCCGACGTGTTTAAGCCAGGCGACCACGGCTCGACCTTTGGCGGCAGCTGCTTGGCTGTCGCGGCGTGCGCCGCGACGCTCTCCGCGCTCGTGCGCGGCGATTATGGCGAGCATGCTGCCAAGGTGGGTGCTTATATGGAGGCAAAGCTCACCAAACTGCCGCATGTGGTTGAGGTACGCGGTCGCGGCTTAATGCTCGGCTGCGATCTGGATGACGCTGCGGGCGATGCGCATGACATTGTTGCCCGAGCGTTGGAGGCCGGTGCTGTGATTAACGCGACCGGAGCTCATACACTGCGCTTCCTGCCGCCGCTTGTCTGCGAGGAAGCCGACGTGGACAGCCTGATCGAAATTTTGTCGGACGTTTTGGCCTAACACAGCGCAATAACTCAATTTGGACCGGGTTCCGGATTGCGGACGTGCCATATACGGCGCGATTTAGCGGTCTGGAGCCCGTTTTGCTATCGATTTGCTTAGGCGGGGATACCTGCTGGTCAAAAAACATCAAATATGAGTACTGTTACCGATTTGGTAGCAGCAATTTTGGACTAATAAGGACAGATAGCAAGACGAAATGGCGATGAATGCACGATTTTGATCCAATTGTTAGTCCTTATAATGGACATATGTTGCGTAACTTAAGCAAATACTATCTTTTTTATGTTGCAAGCAAAGTAGCAGTACTCATTTTTGCCATTTTTTGACCACGGACCTTGAAATAAGGGGTCCTTAGGGTTCGAATCCCTCTGCGATGGGCGCAAAAAGAAAGGCCTCCATCACTGGAGGCTTAACAAATCAATGGTGGGCGATGAGGGATGTCCGCGGGCGGCTTCGCCGCCCGCCTCCGCTTCGGGCCTGCGGCCCTCGCGTGCTGCGCTGGAAAACGCTTCGCGTTTCCTCAGCTCCGCACCCTTGCGGGTTCGAATCCCATGCACTTGGCCCAAAAAAGAAAGGCCTCCATCGCTGGAGGCCTAACAAATCAATGGTGGGCGATGAGGGATGTCGCGTGCGGCTTCGCCGCCCGCTTCCGCTTCGGGCCTGCGGCCCTCGCGTGCTGCGCTAGAAAACGCTTCGCGTTTCCTCAGCTCCGCACCCTTGCGGGTTCGAATCCCTCTGCGATGGGCCCATACAAAAACGGTCCCCTTTCGAGGACCGTTTCCAATTCGGTGGTGGGCGATGAGGGATTCGAACCCCCAGCCTTGTGCGTGTAAAGCACCTGCGCTAACCGTTGCGCCAATCGCCCGTGCGGAGAGAGTATAGCAAAACAATCGCCCCATTCACCTCATATCCATTAAAGGTAACCGGCGCGTGTCGGCGCGGAGCTGATTCAGTTGAGATTGCCTGAACATTCCGTTCCTCTTTACACCCTCGGGTATACTCAAAAGCTACTGATTCGATTTGATACCCAGCAACAGCAGAGGGGATAGTATATGTGCGGTTTTGTCGGTTTTGTCGGTGGGACGGATAACCAATCCGAGGTGCTCACCAAGATGATGGACCGCATCGTCCATCGCGGTCCCGACATGGGCGGCCAGTTTATCGACGGCCGCGTTGCCCTGGGCTTCCGCCGCCTGTCGATCCTCGACCTGACCGAGGCTGGCGCTCAGCCCATGACCAACGAGGACGGTAGCGTCGTCATTGTCTTCAACGGCGAGATCTACAACTTCCAAGAACTCCGTTCCGAGCTCGAGGCCAAGGGCTATAATTTCCACTGCGGCGCCGACACCGAGAGCCTCCTGCACGGCTACGAAGAGTGGGGCGAGGCCGTACTCGATCGCTTGCGTGGCATGTACGCCTTCGTCATCTGGGACAAGAAGAAGAACAAGCTCTTTGGCGCCCGCGATATCTTTGGCATCAAGCCGCTCTACTACTATCCCATGGCCGATGCGGGCGACGGTGCGCCGGGTGTGCTCTTTGGATCCGAGATCAAGAGCTTCCTAGACTACCCGCACTTCCACAAGGCGGTCAACAAAAAGGCCCTGCGTCCGTACATGACGCTGCAGTATTCGGCAACCGAGGAGACCTTCTTCGAGGGTGTCTACAAACTGCCGCCGGCGCATTACTTCACCGTAGACATCCCGACCGGCAAGATGAACATCGAGCGCTACTGGGATTGCGATTACTCTGCCGTCGAGAAGCCGTTCGAGGAGTACGTCGACGAGCTGGATGAGGTCGTGCACGAGAGCGTCGAGGCCCATCGCATCGCCGACGTCAAGGTCGCGTCGTTCCTCTCCGGCGGCGTCGACTCCAGCTACATCGCCGCTTGCCTCATGCCCGACAAGACCTTCTCGGTGGGCTTCGATTACAAGAATTTCAACGAGACTAACTACGCCAAGGAACTTTCTGACAAGCTCGGCGTCGAGAATGTCCGCAAGATGATTACCGCCGACGAGTTCTTCGGTGCGCTCGAGGACATCCAGTATCACATGGACGAGCCGCAGTCCAACCTGTCTTCCGTGCCGCTGTGGTTCTTGGCCGAGATGGCCCGCAAGGACGTCACCGTCGTGCTTTCGGGCGAAGGCGCCGACGAGCTCTTTGGCGGCTACGCCTACTACGAGGACACGGTCCCAGTCCGCAAGTACAAAAAGATGGTGCCGCTGCCCATCCGTCGCGCGCTCGGTAACCTGGCGCTGCATATGCCGTACTTCAAGGGCCATAACTTCCTGGTCAAGGGTGCCGAGATCCCTGAGAAGTCGTTCCTGGGACAGGCTCTGGTATGGCCGGAGCGCGAGGTCGACGGCGTGCTCAAGCCCGAGTACAACACCGGCGATGGCGCCTTCGAGCTTGCCGCTCCCATCTATGCGCGCGTGAAGGGTCAGCCCGAGCTGGTCAAGAAGCAGTACCTGGACATGAACATGTGGCTTCCGGGCGACATTCTGCTCAAGGCCGACAAGATGTGCATGGCGCACTCGCTGGAGCTGCGCGTGCCCTTCCTGGACCGCAAAGTCATGGAGTTCGCCGAGCACATTCCCGACCGCTACCGCATCAACGAGAACGGCAACAAACAGGTACTCCGCCACGCTGCCAACAAGTCGCTGCCCGATGAGTGGGCCACCCGTCCCAAGGTGGGCTTCCCGGTGCCGATTGTCTACTGGCTGCGCGAGCAAAAGTGGTACGACTATGTCAAGGAGTACTTCACCGCGCCGTGGGCAAGCGAGTTCTTCGATACCGACGAGCTCATGCACCTGCTCGATCTGCACTTTGCGGGCAAGGGCGATTTCCAGCGCAAGATCTATACGCCGCTCGTGTTCCTGGTGTGGTACAAGCGCTTCTTTATCGACGAGGACCAGCCCGCTGTTCAGGCTGCCTAGCCTCGGCTTACGAACGCCTGCGCGTAACGGCTCCTCCGGGAGCCGTTTTTGCGTGGGTGCGTTTCAGTTACTATAAAAACCGTCCCTGCCAAATGGCTGAGAAAGGCGAAAGATGCACCATTCGGATTCCGCGACCGTGACCACGGTCGATACGCTTGCCAAGCTTCTCGATGTGTGCGGCGAGCTGCGCGCATCAGAGCAGGTTGACGAGCGTGCCGTGACCGGCTGCTCGTTTGATTCGCGTGCGGTCTCGGCAGGTGACGTGTTCTTTTGCAAAGGCGCTGCCTTTAAGCCCGCGTTTTTGAGCATGGCGCTCGATGCGGGCGCCGTCGCATTTGTGTGCGAAGAGTCGCTGGTCGAGTCTCTGGAGCCGCTGGCGCAGGAGAGCGGTGCTGCGATGCTGGTTGTTGATAGCGTTCGCACGGCCATGGCCCTGTTGCCGCCGGAGGTCTACGACCGTCCCGACCACGACGTCAAGATCGTGGGCATCACCGGTACCAAGGGAAAGACCACGGCCGCTTTTATGCTCCAGTCCATCATCAAGGCAGCGGGCGAATCCTGCGGCATGATCGGCTCGGTGAGTACCGACGATGGCATCGAGTGCTACGAGAGCACCAATACTACGCCCGAGGCCCCCGAGGTCTGGCGCCATATCGCCAACTGCCGTGAGTCCGGTCGCCAGTCCATGGTCATGGAGGTCTCGAGCCAGGCACTCAAGTACCAACGCGTCGAGAATCTGCCGTTTGACGTGGCGTGCTTCCTCAACATCGGCCGTGACCACATCTCACCGATCGAACACCCCACGTTTGAGGATTATTTTGAGAGCAAACTCAGGATCTTTGACCAGGCAAAGACCGCCGTGGTGAATCTGGGCACCGAAGAGGTTGACCGTGTGCTGGAGGCAGCGTCGACGGCCGAGCGCTTGGTGACCGTTGGCGTCGAGCATCCCGAGGCAAGCCTGTGGGCAAGCGATGTCCGCGTGGTCGGCTTTAACATCGAGTTTAACCTGCATGGCCTGTGTGCCGACGAGTCCGAGGCGGGGGAGAAGGTCCTGCTGGGCATCGCGGGCGACTTTAACGTGGAAAACGCGCTGGTCGCTATCGCCGCTGCGCACGAGATCGGCATCGGTATCGAGGCTATCAAGAAGGGCCTCTCCAAACTGCGTGTGCCGGGCCGTATGGAGGTCGTGGAGTCGAAGGATGGCCGCGTGATCTGCGTCGTTGACTATGCGCACAACCAGCTTTCGTTCCGTTCGCTTTTCTCGTCGGTCAAGCGCGCGTTTCCCACTAGTCCAGTCATTGCAGTGTTTGGCGCTGCCGGCGGCAAGGCGCAGGAGCGCCGCGAGCAGCTTCCGCGCGAGGCCGCACCATATTCCGACCTGATGATCTTTGCCAACGAGGACCCGGCTCACGAGGACCCGATGAAGGTCTGTCGCGAGCTTGCCGAGCATGTTCCCGACGATACGCCGAACGAGATCATCCTCGACCGTGAAGCCGCTGTGCATGCGGCGTTCAAGGCGGCGCGCGAGGAGTACGTCAACCCCAATGCTCCCACCATTGTCTTGCTGCTGGCAAAGGGTGACGAGGAGCTCATGCACGTGGGCGACGAGTTCGTGCCCATCGAGAGCGACCTTTCGTTGGCCAATCGCCTGATCGATGTTACCCAGTTTGACTAATGAACCATGATGGCGAAGGCGCCCTGAGTGCGCTGTCGCCATAAACGTGTTCCCTCAATCAAAACATGCCGTCCAAGTCCAAACCCTTCTACGTAAACGGAGTAACCATGTCCCACAACACCCTGCCGACCGTTGCCGAGCTTTCGGGCGAGATGCGCGAGCGCTTGGCCAAGGTCAAGTACGTCTTTACCGACCTGGATGCCACGATGCTCGCACCCGGCTCGTGCGTGCTGTGCGACAACGACGGCAACCCCTCGACCAAACTCGTCGAGGCCGTCGTGGCACTTGCCCGCGCTGGTATTCAGGTGGTTCCCACCTCGGGCCGCAACCGTACCATGATCCACGAGGACGCGCGCGTGCTCGGCCTCAACTCTTACATTGGTGAGATGGGCGGCCTGGTCATGTACGACCTCAAAGCCAACGATTGGGAGTATCTGACTGGCGACATGCCTTACGACCCCGTCTGCGGCCTTACTCCGCACCAGGTGATCGAGCAGACCGGCGTGTGCGAGAAGATCCTCGCCCGCTGGCCGCACAAGATCGAGTATCACAACGACATGTCGACCGGCTACAAGTACCGCGAGGTCACCGTCGGCATGCGCGGCGATGTGCCCGACGATGAGGTCCAGGCCATCCTCGACGAGGCCGGCTGCGGCCTGGTGTGGGCCTGTAACGGTCACCTGACGCATCTGTCCAAGCCGACGACGCTCGAGCTCGATCGCGTCGAGGACGGTCGCGCGTTCAACATCAACCCCGCGGGTCTCAACAAAGGCGTCGCCATTGCGCGCTTCTGCGAGCACCTGGGGATCGAGCGCGAGGAGACGCTCGCGCTCGGCGACTCCGAGTCCGACTTCTACATGGCCGATCACGTGGGCACGTTCTGTCTGGTCGAGAATGGCCTGACGAGCGCCGGCGCGCCCGAGTTCCTGGCTGCTTGCGAGAACGCTTTCGTTACGCGCGGCAAAATTGTCGACGGTTGGGCGGCGACGGCAGAGCTGCTGGTCGCGGCGCGTTCGTAGCGCGGCGTCGCCGCACTTGGATATGTCTTTTCGAGAGAGACTGGTGAGGTAATGTCCGATATCGAGAATCCGGCAGGCGACACGCGCCCGATCGGTGTGTTCGATTCTGGCCTGGGCGGTCTGACGGTTGCGCGCGCCATCGCGACGGCGCTGCCGCACGAGTCCGTCTACTACTTCGGCGACACCAAACGCTGCCCCTACGGCACGCGCACCGAGGATGAGGTGCGCTCGTTTGCGTTGCAGGCGGGCCGTTGGCTGTCGAAGCACGACGTCAAGATTATGGTCATCGCCTGCAACACGGCGACAGCTGCGGCCTTGCGTCTGGCCCAGCAGGTGCTCGACGTTCCCGTGATCGGCGTGATCGCGCCGGGTGCCCGTGCGGCAATCAACAGCACCCGCACGCGTCGCGTGGGCGTGCTCGCCACCAACCTCACCATTCGCTCGGGCGCTTACACGCGCGCCATTCAGGACCTAGATGCCGGCGTCGACGTATACGGCTGCCCCGCCTCGAGCTTTGTCGAGGTTGTCGAACACGAGCTCGCCTCGGGTGCGCATCTGCAAGAGCAGTGGCTTGAGAACGAGGACATCTTCGATACGCCTGCCGTGCGTGCGCTGGTGGGTGCCACGGTTGAGCCACTGCGCGACCACGGTATCGATACCGTGGTGCTCGGCTGTACGCATTTTCCGCTGTTGGTGGGACCTATCCGCCATGCGCTGGGGCCTGGGGTACGCGTCGTGAGTTCCGCCGAGGAGACCACGCGCGAGCTGACCGATATCCTCACGCGCCGCGAGCAGCTGGCGGGCGTCGCCGCCGAGCCGCAGCATCGTTTTGCCACGACGGCCGATAACATTGCCGAGTTTGCGGTGGCGGGCAGCTTTATCTTTGGTCAGCCGCTCAAGAGCATTGAGCATATCGATATCGATGAGCTGAAATAGATGTAAGGCCGCCGTCAGAGCCTTCGCCACACCTTTTGCCGAAAGGATTTTTCTATGGAGTACATGCAGGTCAACCGCGCCAACGGTCGCGCCGCCAACGAGTTGCGCCCCGTTAAGCTCACCCGTGGCGTCATGAAGCACGCCCACGGCTCGTGTTTTGCCGAGTTCGGTGACACGCGCGTGTTGTGCGCCGCCACAATCGAGGAGGGCGTGCCGGGCTGGCGAAAGGGAGCTAAGGCCGGCTGGGTGACCGCGGAATACGCCATGCTGCCGGCGTCGACCGGCAAGCGCTGCAAGCGCGAGCACGCCAACCGCAAGGGTCGCTCCATGGAGATCGAGCGCCTCATTGGCCGCAGCCTGCGTACCGTCGTCAACATGAAGGCGCTCGGCGAGTACACCGTCACCGTCGACTGCGATGTGATTCAGGCCGATGGCGGCACGCGTACAGCGAGCATCACCGGTGCCTGGGTGGCGCTGCACGACGCCCTCGCCATGTGGGTCGAGGCGGGCAAGATCGAGCGCATCCCGCTTACCGGCCAGGTGGCTGCAATCTCCATGGGCGTTGTCGACGGCAATACGCTGCTTGACCTCGATTATTCCGAGGACAGCCATGCCGAAGTCGACATGAACCTCGTCGCCGCCGACACCGGTGAGATGATCGAGCTCCAGGGCACTGGCGAGCAGGCGCCCTTTGACCGTAAGCGCCTCAACGCCCTGCTCGACCTGGGCGACAAAGGCATCGCCGAGCTCATCGAGCTTCAGCGCCAAGCCATCGCCTAACCTGCCAAAAAGGGACAGGTTTATTTTGGCAGGTTTTATCTGGGAAAACGTCGAAGTATAAGACTGCCGTTGATTGAGAGGGGAGAGGCGGAGGCCCTCGTCGCCCTCGGCGCGGCATTGCTATAGAGACAAGGAGACCACTCATGGCACTTGAGAAGATCGACATCGACACCCTCGACCCGGCGGCGACCATTGTCGTGGCAACGGGCAACGCCCATAAGCTCACCGAGATCGAGGCCATTTTAGGCAAGGTCATGCCCGAGGTTCGCTTTGTGGCGCTCGGCCAGCTGGGCGATTTTGAGGACCCCGAGGAAAACGGCACGACGTTTTTGGAGAACGCCATCATCAAGGCGCAGGCTGCCGTCGAAGAGACGGGGCTCATGGCCATCGCCGACGATTCTGGCTTGGTCGTCGACGCGCTTGACGGCGAGCCGGGCGTGTATAGCGCGCGCTATGCGGGCGTGCACGGAGACGATGCCGCCAACAACGCCAAGCTTCTCGTTAACCTGGAAGGCGTGGCGGACGAGGACCGCACCGCGCGCTTTATGAGCGTCGTTGCGCTTATCGACACGGATGGTCTGGTCACCTATGGCGAGGGCGCCTGCGAGGGCGTTATCGCACACGAGGGCCGCGGCGATCACGGCTTTGGCTATGACCCGCTGTTCCTGCCGGTCGACACGCCGGGCAAGACCATGGCCGAGCTGACGGCGGACGAGAAGAACGCCATCAGCCATCGTTTCCACGCGCTCGAGCATCTGTCCGCCAAACTGACGGGCGAGGAGTAGGCCGTGCGTGCGGTGGTGCAGCGCGTACTCAACGCCGGCGTGACGGTCGACGGCGAGTGCGTGGGCAAAATTGGGCGCGGCTATCTGGTGCTGCTGGGCGTGGGCCACGGCGACACGCGCGCCGAGGCCGATAAGCTGTGGGGCAAGCTCCGCGGCTTGCGCATTAACGAGGACGAGAACGGCAAGACCAACCTGGCACTTGCCGATGTCGACGGCGAGGTTCTCGTAGTGTCGCAGTTCACGCTGTTCGCCGATTGCCGTCACGGCCGCCGCCCATCGTTTACGGATGCCGGCGCCCCCGATGTCGCCAACGAGCTCTACGAGTACTTCCTGACGCTCGTTCGTCAAGATGTCGAACACGTGGCGCACGGCATCTTTGGCGCCGACATGAAGGTCAGCCTCGTCAACGACGGCCCGTTTACCATCGTTCTCGATACGGACAACCTGTAAGCAGTCAATTTGGGACGGGGCTTATTTAGCTACTTGCGTATGGCGGCAGCAGGGTGCTATAGTATTAGAGTTTTGTCTATCTTAGGGGTATTATCCCCTTTTTGAATTGCACCTTCTGGAGGCCCTGTTCATGGAAGAGATGGAAGTCAATCACGTCGACGACATCCACGAGAAGCTGACCGATATGGTGGGCGATCGCGTCAAGGTGAAGGCCAACATGGGCCGCACCCGCGTCGTCGAGCGCATGGGCACCATCAAGAGCGTCCACCCCGCCGTCTTTATCGTCGAGGTTGACGAGCGTCGCGGCCGCAAGTCGCGTCAGTCCTACCAGTATATCGATGTCCTCACCGGTCAGGTCGAGCTGTTCGACCCCGAGAGCGGCGAGCATATCTTTACCCCGCTCGGCAATCAGCTCGAGGAGCACTAGCGGTGACCGATCGGTCCCTGACTCTTTCCGCGCCGGCAAAGATTAACCTCTACCTGGGGGTTCATACCGAGCGCGATGACCGCGGCTACCACAGGGTCGATTCCCTGATGGCAGCTGTCGGTCTTTCCGATACCGTGACGGTTACGCCGGCACAGGCGCTGACCGTCCAGACTGTTCCGGCATCAGATTTTCCCATGCAAAAGAATACGGCGTATCGGGCTGCGGTTGCTATGGCCGAGCATTATGGTCGCGAGGCAAACATCTGCGTGACGATTGAGAAGCGCATTCCATTGTGCGCCGGCTTGGGCGGTCCCTCGACGGATGCGGCCGCGGTCATTGTCGCCTTGGCGGAGCTCTGGGGAATTGATCGCACCGACCCCGCGCTCGACGACATTGCGCGGGGCATTGGTGCTGACGTCCCGTTCTTTTTGCACGCGAGCCCTTCGTTCTACGTAGGTGGGGGAGACGTGCTGGCAACTGAGTATCCCGTGCTGCCCGCAACGCCCGTCGTGTTGGTCAAGCCGCGCGAGGCAAGCGTTTCGACAATTGAAGCCTATCGACGTTTTGACGAGGCCCCGGTGCCTGCAGACAAGCCCGGCGCGATAGCTTCTGCCTTGCGTGCTGGTGATGCTGAGACGGCATATGCGCTCATCCATAACAACCTGGGTGTCATTTCCGCACAGATGGAGCCTCAGATACAAACGGTTCTCGATTGGCTGCGTAAACAAGGCGGCACCGTTGCTGTAGATGTGTGCGGATCGGGCGCCTGCTCGTTTGCCATTTGCGACACCGTCGCCACGGCTGAGGGGCTTGCCGACGCTGCCCTGCAAAACGGCTGGTGGTCCTGCGCGACGGAGCTCATTCCCAACACGGTTCGCATCGAAGTGCCAAAGAAGTAAAAATTTCTCTAGCACACGACGGAAATCTTTGTTACTATAGTCGAGCTAACGGGTTGTGGCTCAGTTTGGTAGAGCACTGCGTTCGGGACGCAGGGGTCGCTGGTTCAAATCCAGTCAACCCGACCAGAGCATGAGGAGGGACCGCTTCTTGCGGTCCCTTTTTTTAGCTATTGTTGTGATACCGCGATACCCGCGGTATACTCATTCGAGCTTGTCTCGCTGTATTGTGGAGGTCTACATGTTTGGACTGAGGGCTCCTGAGCTCATCATTATTCTCGTCGTTGTCCTGATTATCTTCGGGCCCAAGAACCTGCCGAAGCTCGGCAAGTCCCTCGGCTCTACCGTCAAGAATATCCGCGAGGGTATGGAGGGCGACGATAAGGCCGAGACCAAGCAGGCCGAGGAGGTCGTGGTCGAGCAGTCCGAGGAGGACAAGGAGATCGCTGAGCTCGAGGCCAAGCTCGCTGCTGCCAAGAAGAAGCAGGCAGAGGACAGCGACGCGGACGCAGAGTAGTCCCATCCCTTTGGGGTGAGCACCTGACCGGCTTGCCCGCAGGCTAGCCGGTCTTTTTCGTTTTGTTGACAGTTGATTGTTTGATCAGAGTTGGGGAGATATCCGTATGGACGCAAGCCAGATCGTACTGACCGCTGAGGGCCGCCAGAAGCTCGTCGAGGAGCTCGCCTGGCGTGAGGGCGATTACGCCAAGGAGATCGTCGAGGACATCAAGGAAGCCCGCGCGTTCGGCGACCTTTCGGAGAACTCCGAGTACGACGCCGCTAAGGACAAGCAGGCCCAGAACGCCGCTCGTATTGCCGAGATCCAGGCCATCCTCGCCAACGCTCAGGTTGCTGCCACCACGGGCGATCTGACCGTCTCCATCGGTTCCACCGTTTCGCTGATTGATCCCAACGGCGAGGTCATGGAAGTCACGCTCGTCGGTACCACCGAGACCAACTCGCTCGAGCACAAGATTTCCAACGAGTCTCCGGTCGGTCACGCCATCATTGGTCACGGCGAGGGTGACTCCGTCGAGGTCGTTACGCCTTCCGGCAAGACTCGCGTCTACACCATCGCCAAGATCGCACGCTAGACCACGGTCCCGCGTAAAGGTATGTTTTCGCTCCCTGGGACCGAATCCTGGGGAGCGTTTTAGTTTGAGGAGCTAACTTATGGCAGAGAACCAGAACGCCGCCGATCAGGCGTCGACGCTCAACGACGAGCGCGCCACCCGCCTGGCCAAGCGCGCCGCCCTGTTCGAGGCGGGCCAGAACCCCTATCCTGAGCACTCTGAGCTTGAGGACTACGTCGCCGATATCGAGACTAAGTACGCCGATCTTGCCGATGGTGAGGACACCGAGGATGTCGTGAAGATCGCCGGCCGTGTGGTCGCCAAGCGCGGTCAGGGCAAGATCATGTTCATCGTCGTGCGCGATGCGACTGCCGAGATTCAACTGTTCTGCCGCATCAACGACATGGACGAGGCTGCCTGGAATACGCTCAAGGCTCTCGACCTGGGCGACATCCTGGGCGTGACCGGCGTGGTTGTGCGCACCCAGCGCGGTCAGCTTTCCGTTGCCCCTAAGAGCGCGACCCTGCTTGCCAAGGCCGTTCGTCCGCTGCCCGAGAAGTTCCACGGTCTTTCCGACAAGGAGACCCGCTATCGCCAGCGCTATGTTGACCTGATCGCCAACGACGACGTTCGCGAGACGTTCCGTAAGCGTTCGCAGATTCTCTCCACCTTCCGTCGCTTTATGGAGTCCGACGGCTACATGGAGGTCGAGACCCCCATCCTGCAGACCATCCAGGGCGGCGCTACTGCCAAGCCGTTCATCACGCACTTCAACGCGCTCGATCAGGAGTGCTACCTGCGCATTGCTACCGAGCTGCACCTCAAGCGCTGCATCGTCGGCGGTTTTGAGCGCGTGTTCGAGATCGGCCGTATCTTCCGTAACGAGGGCATGGACCTTACCCACAACCCCGAGTTCACCACGATGGAGGCCTATCGTGCCTTCTCCGACCTCGAGGGCATGAAGGCGCTCGCCCAGGGTGTCATTAAGGCGGCTAACAAGGCCATCGGCAACCCCGAGGTCATCGAGTACCAGGGCCAGACCATCGACCTTTCTGGTGAGTGGGCCAGCCGTCCCATGACCGACATCGTTTCCGACGTGCTCGGCAAGCAGGTCACCATCGACACGCCGGTCGAGGAGCTTGCTGCCGCCGCGCGCGAGAAGGGCCTGGAGATTAAGCCCGAGTGGACCGCCGGCAAGATTATCGCCGAGATCTACGATGAGCTGGGCGAGGACACCATTGTCAACCCCACGTTCGTTTGCGATTACCCCATCGAGGTCAGCCCGCTTGCCAAGCGCTTTGAGGACGACCCGCGCCTGACGCACCGCTTTGAGCTGGTTATCGCCGGTCACGAGTACGCCAACGCGTTCTCCGAGCTCAACGACCCGGTCGACCAGGCCGAGCGCTTTGCCGCCCAGATGGCCGAGAAGGCTGGCGGCGACGACGAGGCCATGGAGTACGACGAGGACTACGTGCGCGCCCTCGAGTACGGTATGCCTCCCGCGGGCGGCATCGGCATCGGTATCGACCGCGTGGTCATGCTGCTCACCAACCAGGCTTCCATCCGCGACGTGCTACTGTTCCCGCACATGAAGCCCGAGAAGGGTTTCCAGTCCGGTGCCGCTGCCGCCAAGGCTGCCGAGGCCGGCAACACCGCGAGCCCGTTCGTCAAGCCGCTCAAGCCCACGGTTGATTACTCCAAGATCGCCGTCGAGCCGCTGTTTGAGGAGTTCGTCGACTTTGATACCTTCTCCAAGAGCGATTTCCGCGCTGTGAAGGTCAAGGCGTGCGAGGCCGTCAAGAAGTCCAAGAAGCTGCTGAACTTTACGCTCGACGACGGCACTGGCACCGACCGCACCATCCTCTCCGGCATTCACGGTTATTATGAGCCCGAGGACCTGGTCGGCAAGACTCTGCTCGCCATCACCAATCTGCCTCCGCGCAAGATGATGGGCATCCCCAGCTGCGGCATGCTCATCAGTGCCATCCACGAGGAAGAGGGCGAGGAGCGCCTCAACTTGATTCAGCTCGACGCCTCCATCCCCGCCGGCGCAAAGATGTACTAACTATTTACGCGGTTCTACGAACCGCGTAACGGCTCGACGCTGCGCGGGCCGCATTTGGACAATCTGACGTTCAACTTCAAGGGCGCGACCAGAAGGTCAGCGCCCTTTCGTTTCACGTCACCTTGTCTCAAATGCGACCCGCTCGCTGGCGTTGCCAAAACATCGATGTAGTCATTGGGGACGTTCTTAAACGACTATCCAACGGATATTGCGCACGTGGCTCGCATGACAGCCGTCTCTTTTATGTTTCCTTTAGCCGTCGCTGCCTAGGATGGGAGTTAGTCGGCAGGAAGGGAGCGTCTATATGGACGACGCGAGCGAGCGTGCAATCGAAGAGGACATGCTCGATCAGTTCAACTACTTTGATGATGAGGACGAGGAATTGATCGACCGTCGCGAGCCGGCGTCGCTCGATGCTTTCGACCTTGTTGATGAAGAGCCCGACGAGGACGAGGGCGAATCAGCGGAACCCCCACAGCCTTCGCGCCATGATTCGTTGCTCTCAAGAGTCCCCCTGCACCACGGCGTTCGTGCCGGCGCGCTCCATATGAAAACTGACTGGCGCCAGATCGTGACGGCAGGCGATGAACTTGCCGTCGATGCGCCGCTCACCGATAAGTCGTCCATCATCTGCCGCACCGGCATGCTTATGCTGGCAAGCGGAACAGGTGCCTGGCGTGTGCGCGATACCATGAATCGTGTTGCTGCCGTACTCGGCGTCACGATTCACGTCGACCTGAGTCTCCTATCGTTTGAGTGCACCTGCATCGAAGATGGCCACTGCTTTAACGAGGTCGTCAGCCTACCCACAACGGGGGTCAATACTCATCGCATTTGGATGATGGAGAGCTTCTTAAAGGAAATTGAGATTTACGGGCGCCGGTTTACCGTGCACGAGTACCACGAGATGCTCAGGACCGTTGAGAGCTCAAAGCCCGATTACTCTTCCTGGCAACAGGGCCTTGCGGCAGCCTGTGCTTGCGGCGCTTTCGTCTTTTTGCTCGGCGGCGGCCCTATCGAGATGGCCTGCGCATTCGTAGGCGCTGGTGTCGGCAACTTTGCTCGCTCCCATATTCTCAAGCAGGGTCTTGGCCAGTTTAGCGCGCTGACGACGGGCGTTGCGCTCGCTTGCGTTTCGTATCTGCTGGCATTGCTCGGCCTTGGCCAGGTCGTACCGGGGGCAATGTCGCACCAAGAAGGCTATATCGGCGCCATGCTCTTTGTGATTCCCGGCTTTCCCCTCATTACGGCAGGCCTCGACATCGCTAAGCTCGATATGCGAAGCGGCATTGAACGTCTTTCGTATGCTGTGTCGATTATTGTGATGGCGACGCTCGTAGGTTGGATGGTTGCCGAGTGTGTGGGCCTGGCGCCGGACGACTTTGCCCCGCTTGGCCTCTCGCCGCTTGCTCTTACGCTCTTGCGCGTGGTGATGAGCTTTGTCGGCGTGTTTGGCTTCTCGGTCATGTTCAACAGCCCGGTAAAGATGGCAGCGGCGGCAGGGCTGATCGGCGCCGTGTCCAATACCTTGCGTCTTACGCTCGTCGATGCGCCGACGATGCTTCCCTTCCTGGGCCTCAGCGCGGGAATGCCTCCCGAGGCGGCGGCGTTTATCGGCGCGCTGGTATCGGGGCTGCTCGCGAGCTTAGCCGAAATCAAGCTCACCTATCCACGTATCGCCCTCACGGTGCCATCGATTGTCATTATGGTGCCGGGCTTGTATCTGTATCGCTCGATGTATTACATGTGCACCTTCGACACGGTCAATATGCTCGGCTGGTTTGTGCGTGCAGTGCTCATCGTGGCGTTTTTGCCCGTTGGCCTGGGTGTGGCGAGAACTCTCACCGACCCTCGCTGGCGCCACACCAGCTAATTGGTGCAAATGAAACTGATCCGCAAAACATGAACGTGGATAATCTCCCGTTTTTGACCTGTTTACGGGCTCAAAACGGGAGATTATCCACGTTCGTGGAATGGGTGTCCGAAAATCCACGCTCGTTGGGCCGATGCAGACGCACCTGGCAATTCCTTTTTTGTAGACGTTGTCGCGCGGCTACGGGCGGGAAAGGTCCCAACGGTTAACATATACTCCATATGGGTAAAGAGACCAAAGCGCTGCCGCGGGGCGGCGCTTTGCGTTTGAAAAAACTAGCTCGTCTAAGAGGAACTAGCATGTTAGACCGTTTTACCGATCGCGCGCGCAAGGTCATGTCCATTGCCAAGCAAGAGGCGCTCGATCTGCACTCAAATAAGGTGGGCACCGAGCACCTGCTGCTTGCGCTCGCTAAGGAGGACGAGGGTATTGCCGCCGAGGCACTGCGTTCGCTCGATATCTCCTACGATGACGTCATGGATACCCTCAAAGAGGTCCAGACCACGGTTCCCGAGCCCAGCGAGGAGACCGAGGCTGCCAAGCTCGCCTTTACGCCGCTCGTCATCAGCGTGATGGAACGCTCCTTCCGCGTGGCACGCGAGAACAACCAGACCTACGTTTCGACCGAGCACTTGCTGATCGGCATCGTCGAAGAAGGCAACGGCATGGCCATGGACATCCTCATGCGCCTGGGCGTGTCGTCTGCTTCCATTAAAAAGGCCATCGAAAAGCTCACTGCCAAGGATCAGGACAAGAAGCGTCCGCTCGCTGGCGCTGGCGCTGGTCGTCCCGGTGCGGGCCTGCCGTTCTTTAGCGGCTCGGATGCCTCTCAGCAAAAGGGGAGCGGCACCGACACGCTCAAGCAGTTCGCCACCAACCTCACGCAAAAGGCGCGCGACGGCGAGCTCGATCCCGTGATTGGCCGCGAAAAGGAAGTCCAGCGCATGATGGAGATCCTTTCGCGCCGCACCAAGAACAATCCGCTCATTCTGGGCGACCCCGGCGTGGGCAAGACGGCTATCGTCGAGGGCCTGGCGCAGCAGATTGCTGCTGGCAACGTGCCCGAGAACCTCATGAACCAGAATATCTGGACGCTCGACCTGCCGGGTCTTGTCGCGGGCGCCAAGTATCGCGGTGAGTTTGAGGAGCGCCTCAAGAACGTGATCCAAGAGGCCACCGAGGCCGACGACGTCATCTTGTTTATCGATGAGATGCACACCATCATCGGTGCCGGTTCTGCCGAGGGCTCCATCGACGCGAGCTCCATGCTCAAGCCCGTGCTCGCGCGCGGTGCCTTCCAGATTATCGGCGCCACCACGGCCGAGGAATTCCGCAAGTACCTCACCAAGGACCCGGCCTTCGAGCGTCGCTTCCAGACCATCGATGTCGAGGAGCCGAGCGTCGAGGACACGGTCAAGATCCTGACCGCGCTCAAGCCGCGCTACGAGGAGCACCACCATGTGCGCTATACGCAGGGTGCTATCGAGGCCGCCGCGAACCTTTCCAACCGCTACATTCAGGATCGCTTCCTGCCCGATAAGGCCATCGACCTCATTGACGAGGCCGGTGCCCGCGCCCGCATCGCCGCCAACCGCGCGCCCGAGCCGGTGCGCGAGGCCGAGCATCGCATAGAGGAGCTCAAGGCCGCCGCGCAGGAGGCCACCGAGAGCGACGACATGAACAAGGCCGCCGAGATCACCGAGCAGCAGAAGGCTGCCGAGATTGAACTCGCCGAGGCCAAGGCTGCCTGGACGGCCGAGCTTGACGCCAGCCCGCTCACCATCGATGTGAGTCAGATTGCCGATATCGTGTCCGTGACTTCGGGCGTGCCGGTGTCCTCGCTTACCGAGAGCGAGAGCCGTCGCCTGCTGCAGGCCGAAAGCGTGCTCAAGACGCGCATCATCGGTCAGGATGAGGCTGTCGAGGCCGTTGCCAAGGCCGTGCGCCGCAGCCGCTCGCCGCTCAAGGATCCGCGTCGCCCCGGCGGCAGCTTTATCTTCCTTGGTCCCACCGGCACGGGCAAGACCGAGCTTGCCAAGACGCTCGCCGAGTACCTCTTTGGCAGCAAGGACGCACTCATCAGCTTCGACATGTCCGAGTTCGGTAGCGAGTTCGAGGTCTCCAAGCTCATCGGCAGCCCTCCGGGTTACGTCGGTCACGATGAGGGCGGCCAGCTCACCAAGACCGTTCGTCGCCACCCGTACTCGGTCGTGCTGTTCGACGAGATCGAGAAGGCGCACCCCGATATCTTCAACATCCTGCTGCAGGTGCTGGAAGAGGGTCGTCTGACCGATAGCCAGGGCAAGACGGTCGACTTCCGCAACACCGTGATCATCATGACGTCCAACGTGGGCGCCCGCGAGATTGCGCAGGATGCAAGCGTTGGCTTTGGCACCACCGGCGAGCAGGGCCTCACCTCGAGTGAGATCCGCGGTCGCGCCATGGGCGAGCTCAAGCGCCTGTTCCGCCCCGAGCTGCTCAACCGCATCGACGACATCGTGGTGTTCCAGAAGCTCTCGGGCGAGAATCTCACCAAGATCGCGCACCTGCTGGTGGACGACCTGCGTCAGCGTTTGATTGCCAACGGCATGAACATCAAGCTCACCGATGCGGCCTATGACAAGATCGTGGCCGAGGGCACCGACCTCACCAACGGTGCGCGTCCGCTGCGCCGTGCTATTCAAAAGCTCATCGAGGACCCGCTGTCCGAGGAGCTGCTGGCCGGCGAGTGGGGCGAGGGCGATACCGTCCTGTGCGACGTGGCCGATGGCAAGTTTGTCTTTAGCCACGGCACGGGCGAGATCCCGGCACCGCGTCCGGCGGGCACGCTCGGTGGTGATATCGCCCCGGCGGCACCGCGCACTGGCAACGCCGCGCCCGTGAGCGGCGGCGTGACCTCGGGCCCCGGCGGCATGATGCAAGCCGGTTCCGGCGCGCTGTAGGGCGTAACAAAACCTTGTGTCCACGAGGGCGTTCCAAAGGAGCGCCCTTTTTCTGTTGGAAAGCCCCCTTCGTTCAAAGTAGATCTCATTAAACATATCAATGGCGTATGCATAAACGTTGATCAAGCGTTGAGGTTGGTTGAAGGGTCCAACGTCCCTTCGGCGCGGCCCGTCTAACCTGCTTTATCTTAATAAAGTGGCGTCTCCCCACCGTTAGCCGATGATGCAAGGGCGCTCGGCGTTTTCGACTGGTTTATGCACGCAAAGTCTGGGAATATACAAGGCGCATGTCTTACTGTCTAACCAGTTGCGCCAAGGAGGCACCATGGATTACAAGATCACCGGCTACGAGCCCGCCCAGCTGTTCCATTTCTTTGAGGAGGTCAGCGCGATCCCCCGTGGGTCTGGCAACGAGAAGGGCATCAGCGATTTCCTGGTTGCGTTTGCCAAGGAGCGCGGCCTCGATGTGTACCAGGACGAGGTCTACAACGTCATCATTCGCAAGCCCGCTTCTGCCGGCGCCGAGAATGCCCCGACCGTGATGCTGCAGGGCCACATCGATATGGTGTGCGACAAGTTGGGCTCTGTTGAGCACGACTTTACGACCGACGGTATCGACCTGGTCGTCAAGGACGGCGTCCTCACCGCTAACGGCACCACCCTGGGCGCCGACAACGGTATTGCTGTCGCTCTGATGCTTACTGTGCTCAACGACGATTCGATCGTTCATCCCGCCCTCGAGTGCGTATTCACCACCGACGAGGAGACTGGCCTGGTCGGCGCCGAGACGCTCGACAAGTCCCAGATTAGCGCCCGCACCATGATTAACCTTGACTCCGAGGAAGAGGGCGTTGCCACCGTCAGCTGCGCCGGCGGCGTCGTTGTTACCTACACCTGCCCCATCGTGCGCGAGCACAAGACCGGCAGCACCCTCACGCTCGACATCTCCGGCCTACTGGGTGGTCATTCCGGCAACGATATCAACCTGGAGCGCGGCAACGGCAACCTCATCATGGCCCGCATCATCGACCGCCTGATGGTCGCCGGCGAGCCCGCCATCGTTAGCTTTAACGGCGGCACTAAGGACAACGCCATCAACCGTGAGTGCAAGGCCGAGCTGGTTTACGCCGACCACGCTGCCGCCGAGGCCGCGGCCCAGATCGCAAAGGACATCATCGCCGACGTCACTGCCGAGCTCGAGGTCTTCGACCCCGGCTTTACCTGCACCGTCGAGATTGCCGACGACGCCGAGGTCGAGGCCATGGATCAGAAGTCCGCGCTTGCCCTCATCCGCGCCCTGCGTCTTGCCCCTAATGGCGTGATTCGCCGCAACGTCGCCACCGACGGCTCCGTCGAGGTTTCCTCCAACATCGGCGTGGTCGCCACTTCCGACGACCAGGTCAAGATCATGCTGTCCCCGCGCTCCTCGATCACCTCACTGCAGAACGAGTTCAAGGACCGCCTGCAGACGCTGGCCGATGTCTTGGGCTTCGACGCCAAGTTCGAGTTCGAGTATCCCGGCTGGAGCTATGCCGAGCATTCGCCGGTCCGCGACGTTTTTGTCGAGAGCTATCGCGAGCTCTTTGGCTCCGAGCTGCGCATCGAGTCCATTCACGCTGGCCTTGAGTGCGGCCTGTTTGCTGAGGCCCTGCACGGCCTGGACGCCATCGCCGTGGGCCCGACGCTCTCCGATGTCCACACCCCGGACGAGAGCATGGAGCTCGCTTCTGCCGAGCGCTTCTACGAGCTGCTCATCGACGTCCTCAAGCGCCTTGCCGCGTAAGGGTCGCGCTAGCAGCAGTTCGAGCCACGTGCTAGCGGATTGCAAATGACATTACGAGAGGGGGCATCCGAACTTTTGCGACGGGTGCCCCCCTCTTCTTTTAAGAAATGTGGATTGATTGGCGCCTAGCCCATATCCGCCTTGATGAGGTCGAGGGTGCGCTGGCAGTTTTCGCGGACGGGGCCGAGCATGTGCTCGCGCAGGTCCGCCATGCCGGGCAGGTCGGCGTGTTCGTCCATGATCTCTTCCATGCAAATGGGCACCTCGTAGGCGAGGTCCATCATGGTCGCAAAGCAAAACTTCTCGGATAGCCCGGCATCGGTGAGCGCCGCCTCCAGCGCGGGGTCGCCCATACCGTGGTATCGGCGGATAGCGCCTGGACCGATGCGCCCCACTCGATTTTCGCCGCCAACGCTCATGGCAAGGCGCGCCCGGCGGCGCATACGCTCGTACGCCAAGCCCGATGCGACATCGTACATGGGTGCGAGCGCTGCGTTTGTGCCTTTACCTAGGATGAGCGAGTAGTTTTTAGCGTGTGCGTCAGGCGCTCCGATAATGGCGTTATAGAACAACATATAGGTAAAAAGCACAAGATTCATGTGGTGGGGGACTGTGTTAATCAGTCGTTCTTGGATGTCTCGTGTGGTTGGTCCTCCGTCGGCGGTGTATTTCTGGCTTGGCAATACACCGAGCGCCTGGCAAAAGTCCTCCTGATGCAGCCTTTCGATATTTCCGCTGCTATTGACCATTCTGTCGTACCGTTCAACGACGAGCGCGGCTTCGTCTTCAAATGTGCAATAGGAGACGTTGGCAGTTGGAATGCCAACACGCCGAGCCGTTTTCATGCAGACGAATTCGTTTAAGGCCTGATGTTTGAACCCAACGACACCATTTTTGAAGATATGGGTAGTGGGGGATGACCCTAGACATTCGCACCATTGGCCATCATGCCAAGCTAGTGCAAATTTGCCTTGGTTGCCGCCCAGGGACCAGCTTTCGTTGGAGCCCATCCATGTCTCTCTTTCGTCATCGCGAATTGCTTTAAGCTTGTGAGCGATTTGAGAATTGGTAAGCGGGCGGTATGCGGAGACCCTGCCACGGACGGCGTCTAATTGATCGGCTCGACAAAACTGAACGGCCCCCGCGCAGTCAAGACCGATATGGCACAAGAGGGCGACGGGGTTGTTAGATGCAACATCATGCTCGGTGGCAATGGCGCGACGCTGCTCTTGACTGTCGGGCAAAAGGCCAAATAGGAACGGGCGGACGATGTTATGGCCATACGTGCGATTGGAAAGCGGCATTGTTAGCGATAGCGGTGCTCCGCGATAGGTTGGGGCGTATACAAAGCTGCAGAGTCCATGCTTGTCTTGCCGGAGAGTGCCTGCGATTTCGCCACAAATGAGGGTTGCAAGCTCCATCTCTGCCATTTATTTCACAACCTTACAGCCAAAGGAGAGGCCTGAAGTGCCGGAAAGGCCTTGCTCGGCTGCGATTTGGGCCAGCAAGGCACCATAGGAAGATGGCGTTCCCTGTCGAGCGGGTCGTCTGCCTACGCTTGGCTTTGGCAGGGCATTCGAGTTCGCGATAGGGAGGTCCGCTTTCGTCGTCGGATGTTCGGAGGGCGATGCGATGGAGTCGTTATCGCTTTGCGCAAAGAGACCTATGCCGAGTGCATTAAAGACGGACAGCAACTTGTCGAGCCGAATACCCGTGGCGTCTCCTAGCTCGAGCGATGCGAGCAGGCGCTCCGAAACGCCGGCTTTTTTAGCGAGGGCGGCACGGGTGAGACCCTGAGCCTCGCGTGCCTGGCGCACGTAGATGCCAGCTTGGCGCGGTGTGGTGATGGGAAGGGTATTCACGGCGATCTCCTAACGTGCAGACTTTTGCATATCAGTATGACATGCAAAAGTCTGCACGAAAAGGCCTCATGCAAAACTTTGCATGAGGCCTTGTACTGGCGTTGAGTTTTGAGCGATTGTGTTTGGCGTTACAGCGCCAAAATCCCCAGATGCTCAAGCAAGATCTTAAGTCCGATGAGGATGAGCACGATGCCGCCCACGATGGTGGCAGGTTTTTCGTAGCGCGCGCCAAAGGTGTGGCCGATCGCTACGCCGGCGACGGAGAAGATAAACGTTGTGACGCCGATAAGCGATACAGCGGGAACGATGTCGACCGAAAGCGCGGCGAACGAGATGCCCACGGCCAGGGCGTCGATTGAAGTGGCGATGGCGAGGATCAGGTACTCGCTCAGTTCAATCTTTTCGGCATTCTTGCCGTCGCCTTCATCCTCGTCCTCGGTAAAAGCCTCCCACAGCATTTTGCCGCCGATGAAGGCCAAAAGGATAAAGGCAATCCAATGGTCGATGGGGCCGATGATGCCCATAAACTGGCTGCCAAGCGCCCATCCGATCACGGGCATGCCGGCCTGGAAGCCGCCAAAGAACAGGCCGAGCACTACGGCGACCTTAAGGTTGATCTTCTTCATGCCAAGGCCCTTGCAGATGGATACGGCAAAGGCGTCCATCGAAAGGCCAATGGCGAGCAGCACGAGCTCTACGAGTCCCATGGTTTGGCTCCCTCCTTGCGGGCGAACCCGCGTGTACTTCTGACAGGGGAGCAACAAAAAAGACCCGTGGCGTACGCGCCGCGCGTACAACCACGAGTCTCGTTCATTAAGGCAAGCCAGACCGTGTCGGCCAGTATGTTGACTTGCCGCGCCACCGGAGGCGAACCCGGTCACGCGACTACTCCCTCATTCATGTGAATCCCGATGCTACCACATGAACAGCTCATTTGGGTTGAGGCTCTCAGCGGTGTTCGCTCATTCTGTAAGCATCGGATTTCGCGAGCGCCGCGGGGACAAACCGTGAGAAACTATTTAGCGTTTATGGAGCGTATGCGATGGGAGCGATGCCTTGGATAAGAACGAGCTGCAAAAGCGTATGGAACAGGCCATCCGCCTGACGGCACCTGGTCAGCCGATCCGCACCGCCCTCGACATGATCATCGCCGGTCACCTGGGTGCCCTTATCTGCGTCGGCGACACCGAAAACGTGCTCGCTGCCGGTAACGACGGCTTCCCACTCAACATTTCGTTCACCTCGAACCGCCTGTTCGAGCTCTCCAAGATGGACGGTGCCATCGTTATCGACGGCGACCTCACCCAGATCCTGCGCGCCAACTTCCACCTCAATCCCGATCCCTCGCTTGCCACGAGCGAGACGGGCATGCGTCACCGCACTGCCGCTCGCATGTCGGTGCTCACCGATGCCATCGTGATCTCGGTCTCGGCCCGTCGTGCCGTCGTCAACGTGTACGTTCACGGCAAGAGCTATGAGATCCAGCCCGTCACCACCATCATGAGCTCGGTCAACCAGCTCGTCGCCACGCTTCAGACCACCCGTCAGTCGCTCGACCGCTCCCTGCTGCGTCTGACGGCCCTCGAGCTCGATGACTACGTTACGCTCGCCGATATCACCGGGATTTTCTCGAGCTTCGAGATCATGCAGCAGGCAAAGACTGAGCTTAAGGATTGCATTGTCAAGCTGGGCAACCAGGGCAAGCTCGTGCAGATGCAGCTCGAGCAGCTCGCCGGCTCCAGCATGGATACCGAGTACGACCTGATGATTCGCGACTATGCGAGTGATTCCTCCGAGGCCAATGCCGAAAAGATCCGCGCCAACCTGAGCCGTATGACGCCTAAGGACCTGTCCGACCCACAGCATGTGGCGGCGGTTCTGGGTTACGACGACCTGGACGAGGACTCCGTCATGACGCCGCTGGGCCTGCGCACGCTTTCGCGCGTGTCCGTCGTGCGCGACGGCGTGGCCGAGAAGATCGTCGACGAGTACGGCTCGCTGCAGGAGCTCATGGATGACATCAGCGAGGATCCGGAGCGCCTGGGCGACTTTGGCGTCAACAACCCTGCCATTCTTGCGGACTCCCTGTACCGCATGAAGGGTACCAAACAGGGGAACGCATAATGGCGCCCGTATGCGCCGTGGTCGTTGCCGGCGGCAGCGGCCAGCGCTTTGGAAATCCCGGCGGCAAGCAGCTCGTTAACGTGGCGGGCCGTCCGCTCATGAGCTGGTCCATCCGCGCGTTCGATCGTAGCAACAAGGTCGGCCACATCGTGGTGGTGTGCCCTGCCGAGCGCCGTGCCGAGATGCGCCGCCTGGCCATCGACCCGTTTGACTATGACACGCCCATCAGTTTTGCCGATGCCGGCGACACCCGCCAGGACTCCACCCGTGCCGGCGTGCATGCGGTACCGGCGGGTTTCGAATATGTCGCCATCCACGACGGCGCCCGTCCGCTCATCACGACCGAGGCCATCGATCATGCGGTCGACGTGCTCGTGAGCGACCGTGCTCTCGACGGTATCGTGTGCGGTCAGCCCGCGATCGACACGCTCAAGATCGTCGATGGCGACAACATCGTCGAGACGCCGCCGCGCGAGCTGTACTGGGCCGCGCAGACGCCGCAGATCTTTAGCGTCGACGCCATGAAGCGCGCTCACGCCGCTGCTATCGCCGAGGGCTTTATCGGTACCGACGATTCATCGCTGGTCGAGCGCATGGGCGGGCGCGTCCGCTGTGTCCAGAGCCCGCGCGATAACCTTAAGGTGACGGTACCCGAGGACCTGCGTCCCGTAACCGCGATTCTGCTTGGCCGCATGGCCGAGGGAGAGGACCTTCCCCATGTTCAGTAACCTGCGCATTGGCCATGGCTACGACGTTCACCGTCTGGTGGAGGGGCGTCGATGTATCATCGGCGGTGTCGACATTCCCTACGAGCGCGGCCTGCTGGGCCACTCGGATGCCGATGTGCTCGCGCACGCCTTGGCCGACGCCATTCTGGGCGCCTGCCGCGGGGGAGATATCGGCAAGCTATTCCCCGACACCGATCCCGCCTACGAGGGTGCCGATTCGATGGTGCTGCTCGCCCGCGTGATGGACTATGCGCGCGAGCTGGGCTTTGAGTTTGTCGATGCCGATTGCACCATTGCCTGTCAGCAACCCAAGATCACTCCGCACCGCGATGCCATGCGCGCCAACCTTGCCCATGCCCTGGGCGTCGACGTGGAAAACGTGGGCGTCGCCGCCACCACGACCGAAAAGCTCGGTTGGGAAGGCCAAGGCGAGGGAATTGGCGCCTGGGCCGTCTGCCTGCTACAGAAAACCGTTAAGGAGTAACGAATGCGTATCTACAACAGCGCTACCCATAAAAAGGAAGAGTTCCAGCCCATCGAGTCCGGCAAGGTTCGCATGTACGTGTGCGGCCCCACGGTCTACGACAACATCCATATCGGCAACGCCCGCACGTTCATCAGCTTTGACGTGATTCGCCGCTGGCTCATCGCGAGCGGTTACGAGGTCACGTTCGCCCAGAACCTCACCGATGTCGACGACAAGATCATCAAGCGCGCCAACGAGCAGGGCCGTACGGCCGCCGAGGTCGCGACGGAGTTCTCCGACAAGTTCATCGGCGTCATGCGCGCCGCCAACGTGCTCGATCCCGATGTGCGCCCCCGCGCCACCAAGGAGATCGGCCCCATGATCGCTATGATCAAGACGCTTATCGAGCAGGGCCACGCTTACGCAGCCGATAACGGCGATGTGTACTTTGCCGTGCGCAGCGATCCCAACTATGGTCAGGTCTCGGGCCGCAACATCGACGACCTTATGGTTGGCGCGCGCATCGAGGAGAACGAGGACAAGAACGACCCGCTCGACTTTGCCCTGTGGAAGGCCGCCAAGCCCGGCGAACCCAGCTGGCCGAGCCCCTGGGGCGAAGGCCGTCCCGGTTGGCACACCGAGTGCGCCGCCATGGTGCATCGCTACCTGGGCACCCCGATCGACATCCACGGCGGCGGCTCCGACCTTGCCTTCCCGCATCACGAGAACGAGTGCGCCCAGGCCACCTGCGCCTGGCACCAGGGCTTCTCCAACACCTGGATGCACACGGGCATGCTGCTGGTAGACGGCGAGAAGATGTCCAAGTCGCTCGGCAACTTCTTTACGCTGGCCGAGGTCCTCGAGCAGCACTCCGCTGCTGCTCTGCGTCTGCTGATGCTGCAGACGAGCTATCGCTCGCCGCTCGATTTTTCTTGGGAGCGTCTGGATGGTGCCGAGAACTCGCTCACACGCATTGCCGGTACGGTCGAGAACCTGCGTTGGACTGCGAACCATGCGACGGCCGATGCCGATGCGGCTGCCGCCGAGGCGTTTGCCGCCAAGGCCGCCGAGACCCGTGCCACCTTTAAGGAGTGCATGGACGACGACTTTAACACCGCCGGTGCCATGGGTGCTGTCTTTGGCTTTGTCACCGAGTGCAACCAGTACCTGGAGCAGGCGGGCGATGCTGCCGACAAGGCCGCAGCCCTGGCTGCCGCCGATACGCTGGTCGAGCTGCTCGATACGTTTGGCGTCGAGCTTCCCGAGCCCAAGGTCGAGTTGCCGCTGAGCCTGCTGGGCGTTGCCGCCGGTTTGGTTGCCTACACTGGTGACGACGTAGATGAGGCCGCTGCCAAGATTCTCGAGGCCCGCGCCGAGGCCCGCGCCGCCAAGAACTGGGATCTGGCCGACGCCATCCGCGACCAGCTCAAGGACCTCGGGCTGACGATTGAAGATACCGCCGCCGGCACCCGTATCAAATCTCTCTAATCCCCGCGGGTTTCCCAAGCGCCCGACCTTGCCGTTCAAACCGTCGCTCGCGTACTCAAGTACGCGTCGCTCCTCTTTCACGGCAATCTCGGGCACTTGGAAAACCCGTACCGACCGCCCGAATTAATATTTATGGGCGGTCAATTCTTTTGTCTTGTTTGAAAAGTGTTTTAAAGGAGGCCGTTTTATGGCCGACAATCGCAAGCGTGCGCCTCGTGGCGGCAAGCAGGCTGCTTCTGGCTCGCGTCCGATTCGCCGCAATGACCGCGCTGCCGCTTCCAAGGGCCAGCGCGATCGCACCCAGGCCGCACGTCTGCAGCGCGATCGCAGCCGCGACGCTGTCCAGGCTCCCAAGGGCGAGTTTATCGAAGGTCGCCGTGCTGCCGCCGAGGCGCTACGCACTGGTTTTCCCGTCAAGTGCGCGCTCATCGCCGAGGGCGGGGAGCGCGATGCCGCCTTGTCGCGCCTGATCGATGACCTCAATGCCTCGGGCGTCCGCATTAAGTATGTGCCGCGCGCACAGCTCGATGCGCTGTCGAGCCATGGCGCTCACCAGGGCATTGCGCTCGAGGTGGGCAATTTCCCCTATGCCGATGTTGCCGATATCCTCGGCCGCGCGGGCGATGGCCCGGCACTCGTCGTCGTGCTCGATCATGTGACCGACGACGGTAACTTTGGTGCCATCGTGCGCTCTGCCGAGGTCGTGGGCGCGGCGGGCGTCATCATTGCCAACAAGCGCGCCGCTGGCGTAACGGTGGGCAGCTATAAGACCTCTGCCGGTGCCGTCATGCACCTGCCCATCGCGCAGGTTCCCAACATTGCCCGAGCACTCGACGACCTCAAGGCCGCTGGCTTTTGGGTGGGCGGTGCTTCCGAGCACGCCGAGGGCAGCTGCTGGGATGCTCCCTTCGAGGGCCGCGTGGCGCTCGTCATGGGCTCCGAGGGCGACGGCATCTCGCGCCTGGTGCTTGAGAAATGCGACTTTTTGACCAAGCTTCCCCAGCGCGGCATGACCGAGAGCCTCAATGTGGCCCAGGCGACCACGGCGCTGTGCTTTGAGTGGCTGCGCCGCAACGCCGGCGAGCTCATGGGGGAGGAGTAGCGCATGTCCAAAAAGAACCGCGCCAAGTCCAAGGCTAAGCGCTTTGGTGAGGGCTCGGCCAAGCCGATTGTATCGGCCGCGACCTATGGCGTGGGCGGCAATGCGTTTGCGCAGGCCATCGCCGATCCGGTCTCGACGGTGCACTCCAATAAGCCTGAGCTGCTGGTAGTCGACGGCTACAACGTGATTCACTGCACGCCGCGCTACGAAAAGCTCGTGTACGACCATTCCGACGATCCGTATTCCAGCGACGTCCACGATATGGCGCGCACCGCGCTCATCAACGATGTTGCCGCGTTTGCCCAGGGCCGCTACGAGGCTGTGATTGTGTTTGACGGCGCGGGCAATATCTCCAGCGAGCGCCCCAACCTGCCGGCCCGCGGCGTGCGTATCGAGTTCTCGCCGACGGGCGTCTCTGCCGATACCGTGGTACAGAAGCTCTGCATCGAGGCGCGCGAGGAAGGCCGCGCGTGCTCCGTGGTGTCGAGCGACGGCACGATCCAGGCCGTCGTCATGGGCAAGGGTGTTACGCGCATCTCGAGCCGCATGCTGGTGGACGAGATCAAACAGATCGACAACGACGTGCACGAGGCCGAGGAAGCCCCGCAGATCAAGATGACCCTGGGCAGTCGCCTGAGCCCCGATGCCCTAGCCAAGCTCAAGGCCCTGCGCGGACGGTAGGGGATTATCCATAGAGACCCGTTTCCCAATTGGCCGGCCCGTTGATTTGTAATCAATGGACTGTGGGTTGCCGTCGCCAATACGAATAGTTTTTGGTTTTGGCGAACGGATAAAACTATTCGTTCTGACGAATAGTTTTGAGATGTGGTCGGTCGAAGGGTCTGTTGCGCCCCGTCCGTAATTCCTTTATTCTTAACTGGCTTCGCGCGAAAGCGCCAAGTGTGCCAGTGTGGCGCAACGGTAGCGCAACTGATTTGTAATCAGTGGGTTGCAGGTTCGATTCCTGTCACTGGCTCCATGAAAGTTTCGGGCTCTGTCCCCCTGAGGGACAGGGCCCGTTTCTATTTATGTCGATAAGTCAGCGTGTTTGGCGCCAACCAAGCTTCAGGTTTGTCTCGATCTGTAACACGAAGAAGCTGAAAACCGTTCTTACTGTTACAGAATGAGACGTAAGCGGAGGTCTCTGCGTAATATCTCGACCTGTAACAGATAGGGGAGAAAATGTTCTCTATATGTTACAGATCGAGACAAAAGCCGTGTCGAGCTCGGCTGCCCCCCCCTGAGCGTGGATTATCGGACGTACGAGCGTGGAAAATCTCCCGCTTAGTGAATGATCGTGGATAATCTGCCACTTTGGCCTTGGGGGCACGCCAATAGTGGGAGATTATCCACGCTCGATTTCAAACGGGAGAAAATCCACGCTCGAATCTGCCACGGAAGCCCGATCTCGACCTATATATAGGTGCAAATAGGCTGTTATCGAAGTCCGATCCTGAAGGTGTACTCCACTACACCAAAGTATTCGCTCGGGAAATGTCACCAGCGCAGCCAAATCCACCGTCCTTCACATCCAAACTCAACAAAACCGCAGGTCACGGCTATATAGATACGCCCGGAACCGTGTATCTAGAGGTTTTCGTTGACAGCCCCCAAGGTTGCATCGTATTATCTTTTTCGTTCGCGGGGGCGGCGGTCCAAAAGACCAAAGGACCTGCGGATACTTGAACGATTGGGAGTTTGCCCGAGTGGTTAATGGGGACGGGCTGTAAACCCGTTGGCTCTGCCTACATAGGTTCGAATCCTATAGCTCCCACCCGTCAAGTGCCTGTATAGCTCAGTCGGTAGAGCACTTCGTTGGTAACGAAGAGGTCACCAGTTCAAGTCTGGTTGCAGGCTCCATCCGGCGGTGTAGCTCAGTTGGTTAGAGCACACGGTTCATACCCGTGGCGTCACTGGT